>Ga0187771_10001680_pt1 | contig 15002 bp, 9 predicted proteins | sample 0116_SJ02_MP15_1_FD_133139 | JGI IMG/M metagenome (GOLD analysis project Ga0187771, IMG submission 133139) | Tropical peat soil microbial communities from peatlands in Department of Meta, Colombia - 0116_SJ02_MP15_10_MG | ecosystem: Environmental > Terrestrial > Soil > Wetlands > Peat | place...
CCCGGCTCGGGGTGACGTGCCTGACGATCCCTATCACGTCGATCTACAGGACCTATCTCGAGACGCTGAAAGAGCCCTTCGCGGGCCGAGAGGCGGACGTGACGGAAGAGAACATCCAGGCCCGGATCCGAGGCACGATCCTGATGGCCTTCTCCAACAAGTTCGGCCACCTCGTCCTTTCGACTGGGAACAAGAGCGAGATGGCCGTCGGCTATTGCACGCTCTACGGCGACATGAGCGGAGGTCTGGCAGTCCTGTCCGACGTGCCGAAGACGATGGTCTACGAGCTCGCGGCGCACATCAACGCGGGCGCGACGAAAGGGGCGGGCGCGTCGGCCGGGGCCGGTATCATTCCGCGCGCCATCATCGACAAGGCGCCGTCCGCCGAGCTGCGCCCCGACCAGACCGACCAGGACACGCTGCCGCCCTATCCGGTCCTCGACGAGATCCTGGGGCTCTATATCGAGGAGTTCCGCTCGGTGGAGGAGATCGTGGGGCTCGGCTTCGACGAGAAGACGACGCGCTGGGTCGCGGCCGCGGTCGACAGGAACGAATACAAGCGGAAACAGGCGGCGATGGGGCTCAAGGTGACGTCGAAGGCCTTCGGCGGCGGCCGGCGCATGCCCGTGGCCGCCAAGATCTGACTGCGGACGGGCCCCCCTTGAAAAGCCGAGGCCGGGCCCTTCTCAGGTCGGCGGTTCCCCACACCCGAGCCCCGGCAGTCTCTAGCCCAGCAGCTTGCGCTTCTTGGCCCAGCGCCCCCGCAGCCGGATCGAGTCCAGGCCCACATTGTACCCGTGGGAGAGGACATTCTTGCCTCGGCACTCGAGCCGCAGTGTGTGGGTTCCGGGCGCTAGCTTGAAACTTCCCAGATACTGGTCCTTGACCTCGAGGTCCTTCGAATAGAAATCGTACTCCTGGATCTTCTCGCCGGTCATGTCGTCGGGCGGCTGGCGGACGTTCTTTCCGTCAAGGTCAACGCGGTAGATGCCGTAGTCGTCGGCATAGGTGAAGCGCAGGACGAGGCCGCGGTATTCTTCCTTTCCGACCTTGAACTCGACTTCGATCTCCGGACCCTCGCTGGCGGGCATGAAAAGAAGCTGGCCGTCGCCCGTCCAGTCGTAGCCCTTCTGGAGCTCGAGAACCCCCGGAGTGTGCTTGGCCGTGGCGATCAGCGCCTGTCCCTCGATGACGATGTCGAGGTTCGGCAGGAGGCGCGCGGCGAGCGGCGGCAGCGTCGTGAACCGCTTCGGCTGTCCGACCTGGTACCAGAAGGCGACGGTGGCCATGTCATCCTCGCGTTCAACGTTGCCTTCGACCTTGCCGCTCTCGGTCTCGTCGGCGCTCATCCAGCCCGTGTGCTCGATCTCGAAGCGGAGACTCTTGGTGAAGCGCACGGGGTCCATGACGTGCCAGCGGTACAGGCCGTACTCCGTTCCCAGGTCCTCGAAGCCGGAGCTCATGTAGGTGCAGCCGAAGTACGGGAACTGCTTCTCCTCGAGCCCCCAGGCCATCAGGAAATAGTCCTCGGTGCCGGTGCCCTGGATGGTCGGCTTGGCGTCGCCATCGACGTAGAATTTTGGGTCCCCTTCGCCGAACCAGAACGGGCTTCGCGAGCGGATCGACATCACGGTGCCGACGTACTGGCCTTCCCCCTCCGCGTCCAGGATGAGGTAATCTCGTCCGGTCTTTTCGGGGAACTCGTTCCTGTACTGGGCGCAGAAGTAGGCCGTCTTCTCGGGAAGCGCGGCCTCCCGCGTGTAATCGATGTGGTAGTAGAAGCTTCGGACGTTCTTGGCCGGGCTCTCGTTGGTGATGGTGATGACGGCACGCCTGAAGAAGGGCATGAGCCAAAAGCAGTTGTAGGCGTCGCCGCCCTCGACCTCGACAGGTATGGATTTGAGCTCGCGGCGCAGGCCGAAGCCGGCCCCGAAGAAGTCTCCGATCGGCGCCTCGACCGACGGCTCGCGGGCGTCGTCCCAGTACATGCGGAGGACGATCTCGTCGGGGCGGGCCGACCCGGCGGCCTCGAGCCAGTTGGGCCGGGCCTCGTTGAACGTCAGCCAGATATGGCGGATGACTCCCGGGCCTTTGATGTCGGCCAGGACCCGGGTTTCGCCGGGTGCGACAATCTTGATGCGGTCGGCGTTGCTCAGCGGGTTGGGGTCGGCCGACGTCACGGCGGCCGAGCGGCCGGCGCCGACGCGTATGAGATCCTCAAGGCCCTGCGTGCGGGCCAAGAGCGCGAGAGCCAGAACAACGACGACCGTCAGCAGCTTGACTACGACAGGTCTCGATAATCTCGACATGGAACCTCCTTGTCTGTCTGCCTCCGTGATATGACGATGCGCTCATGCCGATGCCCAGGCCCGGGCGTCGAGCGGAGAGCGCCTGAAGATCTCGGCACGCCTCGTGTGGGACCCGCTGATGTCTTCGTGTGTACGCTGGCCCGTCCATTTCTAAATATCTCGTCGCCTCCCCGCCCCCCCCATCCGCCGGGCGCCGTCCTGACGCCCTTCCCGCCCGGATCCGAGTCGACGTAGAGGCTCACTTCGGCGACGCCCCCGTAGACACAGCGGTCGGATACGGGGCTGAGCGCAGCCCATCCCGCCACCTCCGCTTTTCCTGTCGAGCCGACGAGGCTGCACCCCTGGATCTTGCGGGCGCGGAAATCTTCCCAAGATGCTGGAGGCCCGGCTTCGAAAGTCGCATGGCCCGTGGCGATGCCGGCCCGGTAAATGGCAGCCACGGAGGGCCAGTCGGCGGCGGTCATCTCGCGCACCATGATGTCCATGATCTTGCGGTCGCTCCTCCAGCCGTGCCCGTCCGTTCGTCGCGCCGGGGATTGTATGACGCCGCCCGCGGACAAGTCAATGAACGATCATCCCCGGAAGGGCGCGTTTTCGGGAGCGCACCCGACGAGCTCCTTGAGCTTCTGGGCCGGCTATCGAGACCAGTCTGAGTGAGCTAGACGATTCCGCCCGGAAAGGGACCCGGACCGACCGCACCGGGGGCCCGACTTCATCGCCAAGTTTCTGACGCCGGCCATCTGGTTATATTGGAATCAGTTGACATCGTCCAACGCCATGAGCGTCTCCCCTCCCGCCTCTCATATTGAATGTCCCCGGGATATTTATTAGAATTCGTGGCATGGAGGAAGGAGGTCCGGCATGAAAAAGATCCCGCCGTCACGCCGCGAATTCCTGAAGAACGCCGCCCTGGGCGCAGCCGTGCTGTCCGTCGCCGCCCCGGGGCTGAAGGGGCAGGCCGCGGGGGCCGGCAAGAGCGCGCAACCGTTCAAGCTCAAATTCGCCCCGCCGTTCGGGATGTTCGAAGAGAGCGCCGGAAAGGGCCCGCTCGACCAGCTCAGGTTTATGGCCGACCGGGGGTTCCAGGCCATGTTCGACAACGGCTTCATGGACCGGCCCGTCCCGGAGCAGGAGGCCATCGGCCGGGAGGCGGCGCGTCTCGGCCTCACTGTCGGTCCGTTCGTCGCTTACGCGGATTTCCGCGTCAAGACATTCGTAACTGCGGACAAGGCCGTTCGCGATACGGCGACGGCGAAGCTCAGGGCAGCCGTCGAGACGGCCAAGCGCGTCAACGGGAAGTGGACCTTGGTCGTGCCCGGCCGCTACGACGAAAGCCTCGACTGGGGCTACCAGACGGCCAACGTCATCGAGAACCTCAAGTGGTGCGCGGGCGTCGTCGAGCCGTCCGGGCTGGCCATCGTCATCGAGCCCCTCAATCCCAAGAACCACCCGGGGCTTTTCCTTACGAAGATGTCCCAGGCCTACCAGATCTGCCGGGCCGTGGGCAGTCCGTGCTGCAAGATCGTCGACGACATCTACCACCAGCAGATCACTGAAGGCAACATCATCCCCAACATCGACGCCAGCTGGGACGAGATTGCCGCCTTCCATCTCGGGGACACGCCGGGCCGGATGGAGCCGGGGACGGGCGAGCTCGATTTCAAGAACATCTTCAAGTGCATTCACGAGAAGGGCTACCAGGGCGTCCTGTGCATGGAGCACGGGAAAAGCCTCAAGGGCAAGGCGGGCGAGGAGGCCGTGATCGACGCCTACCGCGCCGCCGGTTCTTATTGACAGGACCGGGCCGGCCTGGCGGGCGGCTGCATGCTGCCAGCCTGCGCCGGTCGAACCCGGCCAGAGATTTTCTCCGGGAGGGCGACAGTGAAGGACATGGTCAAAGCGAGCGGAAACACCGGCGGCGGCAACGGCACGGGCATCACGCGTCGGGATTTCATCAAGACCTCGGCCGCGGCCTCTCTCGCCGCGGCCATTCCCGCGGGCCTCGGGCTCTACGCCGCCGGTTCGGAGGCGATCCGCGTCGCCGTCATCGGCTGCGGCGGGCGGGGCACGGGGGCGGCCATCGACTGCATGGACGCCGCCCCGGGCGTCGAGGTCGTGGCCATGGCTGACCTGTTCGCCGAACGAATCCAAAGCTCCCTGGCCAAACTCCGGGAAAAGCACGCGGACAAGGTCAAGGTCAGGCTGGAAAGGTGCTTCCCGGGCTTTGACGCCTACAAGAAGGCCTGCGCGCTCCCCGAGGCGAACCTCATCATCATGGCCGCCCCGCCTGGGTTCCGGCCGATCCATTTTCGGGCCGCGATCGAGGCGGGGAAACACGTCTTCATGGAAAAGCCCGTGGCCGTCGATCCTGTGGGCGTCCGCTCGGTCATCACTTCCTCCGTCCTGGCCACGGAGAAGCGGCTGGCGGTCGTCGCCGGCACTCAGAGGCGGCACCAGGCGCGCTACCTCGAAGTCATGAAACGCATCCACGACGGCGCCATCGGCGAGGTCGTCGGCGGGCAGTGCTACTGGAACCAGGGGGAGCTTTGGGTCGTCAAGAGAGAGCCGCAGATGAGCGACATGGAATGGCAATGCCGGAACTGGATCTACTTCACCTGGCTCTCGGGAGACCACATCGTCGAGCAGCACGTCCACAACATCGACGTCATGAACTGGGCCTTCCGGGCGACGCCGGTCAAGGTCATGGGCATGGGCGGCCGCCAAGTCCGGACGGGGCCCGAATACGGCAACATCTTCGACCACTTCGCCGTCGAGCTCGAGTACCCGAACGGCGCCCGCGTCCTGAGCATGTGCCGCCAGACCGCCGGCTGCAGCGACCGGATCGAGGAGCGCGTCGTCGGGACGAAAGGCTCGGCCTTCGGCTACGGCGAGATCCTCGGGCCGAACGCCTGGAAATTCGAGGGGGACGAAGTCAACCCTTATGTCCAGGAGCACGCCGACCTGATCGCCGCCATCCGCGCGGGAAAGCCGCTCAACGAAGGGCGGCGGGTGGCCGAGAGCACGCTCTGCGCGATCATGGGCCGGATGAGCGCCTATACGGGACAGGCGATATCCTGGGACTGGGCCATGAAGGCCTCGAAACTCGACCTCTCGCCCGTCAGGTACGAATTCGGCCCGCATGCCGTCGACCCGGTGGCCGTCCCCGGCAAAACACCGCTCATTTGAGGGAGAGAGTACCGGCATGATCGACACGAAACTCGGCGGCAAGGTCGCCCTCATCACGGGAGCCAACAACCCGCTCGGGATCGGCGCGGCCGCGGCGCGGGCTTTCGCCGCCCAGGGCGCGGCCGTGTTCATCAGCTCGTTCCGACGCCCTTCGGCCGTAAGCGAGGCCGAACGGGATCGGGCGCGCCGCGACGGAACCGGAGGGCCCGCGTTCTACGAGGCCGTCGGCCAAGAGCCGCCGGAAGCGATCGTCCGGGCGATCCAGGCCGGAGGAGGCCGCGCCGCTTGTCTCGAAGCCGACCTCACCGACCCCGTCAGCACCTCCGCCCTCTTCGACCTCTGCGAGAAGCGGCTCGGTCCGGTGGATATCCTCGTCAACAACCACGCCCACTGGGTCCCCGAGACCTTCGACCCGGCGCTCGTGGCGGGCGAGGGCTACGGCATGCGGCTGGCGGACGCGGCCACCATGGACGACCACTACACCGTCATCGCGCGCGCCTCGGCCCTGCTGATGGTCGAGTATGTCCGGCGTTATCTCGCACGGGGGGCGAAGTCGGGGCGGGTCGTCAATATTTCGACGGACGCGGCCGATTCGCACCCGGGCGCCGTGAGCTACGCCGCCGCCAAGCACGCGCTCGAGTCTTATAGCCGGTCGGCGGCCGCCGAGCTCGGCAGGTACGGCATCACGGTCAACATCGTCGCGCCAGGTCCGGTCCAGACCGGCTGGCTCACGCCCCGCGAGGAAAAGGATATCGGCGCCCGGACCCCTCTGGGCCGGGTCGGCCGGCCTGAGGACATTGCCGACGTGGTCGTCTTTCTGGCTTCCGAGCAGGCCCGCTGGCTGACTGGTCAGCTCGTCTACGCCGGCGGCGGCGGGAAGATGCATCAATAAGAAGAGAGGAGTGAAGGATGAGTGAAAAGCGCGCCAAAATGAACCGCAGGCAATTCCTCCGCACCGCTGCGATCGGGGGCGGCGCCGCGGCGGCAGCGGCGGCGGGAGCCCTGGGCTTCCCGACGATCGTCAAGGCCGCGGCCCTCGGCAAGGGCGGCGCCGTCGCTCCCTCCGACCGCATCGTCATGGCCGGCGTCGGCTTCGGCATGATGGGCCCCGGCAACATGCAGAGCTTCCTCGAAAAGCCCGAGGTCCAGTGGGTCGCCGTCTGCGACCTCGACGCCGAGCATCTGGCCGAGGCCCGTGACACGGTCAACAAGAAGTACGGCAACACGGCCTGCGCGACCTATCACGACTTCCGGGAGCTCTTCCAGCGCCAGGACCTCGACGTCGTGTCGCTCGCAGTTCCCGACCATTGGCACGCTATCCTGGCCATCTCCGCCCTGCGTGCCGGACTGGACGTCTACGGCGAGAAGCCCCTGACACACAACCTGAGGGAGGGGCGCGCCCTGTGCGAAGCTGTGAAGCGCTACGGCCGTGTCTGGCAGACGGGCTCCTGGCAGCGCTCCGTCGAGAATTTCCACCAGGCCGCCGAGCTCGTCCGCAACGGCCGCATCGGGAAGATCAATAAGATCGAGGTTGGGCTCCCCTCCGGCCACTACGATTTCGCCGGGACCTTCGGTCAGGAGGCGCTCGTCCCCCCGCCGCCGAACCTCGACTATAACTTCTGGATCGGCCCGGCGCCGTGGTGGCCCTACTGCAAGGCCCGCGTTCACATGAACTGGCGCTGGAACATGGATTTCGGCGGCGGCCAGCTCATGGACTGGGTCGGCCATCACGTCGACATCGCCCACTGGGGCATGGGATGGGACGCGACCGGCCCGGTGGAAATGGAAGGCACGGGCGAGTTTCCGACGGGCGGCATCTACAACAGCCCGACCCGCTATTACCTGAAGGCCAAATATGCCGACGGAACGCCCATGATCATCGCCGGAGGATACGAGGAGATCTGGAGCGGCACGAAGTGGATCGGCGAGTACGGCTGGATCTGGGTTGACCGCGGCCAGTTCGAGACGGAGCCGGAGAGCCTCAAGCGCGAGACGGTCGGTCCCGGCGACATCCGCCTTTACAGAAGCCGGGACCATTGGCAGAACTTCCTCGACTGCGTCCGCAGCCGGGCCCTGACCATCGCCCCGGCGGAGACCGCCCACCGCTCGGCCAGCGTCGGCCACCTCGGCGTCATCGCCATGGAGGTCGGGAGGAAGATCCGCTGGGATCCCCTAGCCGAAACCACCATCGACGACTCCGAGGCCGAACGGCTTCTCAGCCACGCGTACCGCAAGCCATGGCTGCTTCCCGAGTGAGGAGGACCCCGATGAGAAAAACATGGCATAGGAATCATGGCCCGATGCGGAAAATCGCCTGTTTCACCATCGCCGTCCTCCTGGGTCTGCCCCTCCTCGCGCAGGCTGGGGGCGGCGCGGGCGCGCCGGCTGCGCCTTCGGCCCAGCAATCGAAGCAGGTCAAACAGTCCATGGGCCTCACCTATGATGCCCTGGACCAGATCCTCAAGGAGCTCGCCGCGTATCGTTACGACCGGGGCGTGGGCCCGCTCATGAGGCTGAGAGCCTATGTCCTGGCGCACAAGGACAACCCCGCGACGCGTAAGGAATGCGAGGCCAAGCTCCTAACGTTCCTGCGGTCCCATCCCGCGCCCGGAGGCGTGATAGCCGCCTGCCGCTCCCTGCGCCTCATCGGAAGCGCGGCGTCGGTCCCCGTGCTCGAGGCGATGCTGCTCAATCCCGAAACGACGGACCCGGCGCGCTACGCCCTGGAAAAGATCCCCGGGGACGAGGCCGACCGGGCCCTGATGTCGGCCCTAGGAAAAGCCAGGGACGACATCAGACGGGGGATCGTCTCGACACTCGGAGACCGGGAGTGCGCCGCGGCCGTTCCGGCGCTGAGGCGCCTGGCCGAGGGAAGCGATCCTGAAACCGCCCTCGGTGCGGTCGAGGCCCTGGGAAAGATCGGGACGGCCGATGCCGTCCGCGGCCTCGAGGCTTTACTCGCCGCGGCCCAAGGCCAGCCCAAAGCCGAAGCCGCTTCGGCCCTCCTGCTGTGCGCGGAGAAACGGCTGAAGGAAGGGAAGAAGGACGAAGCCGCAGGCCTTTACGAGCAGCTGTTCGCCACGACCCTGCCTGCCATCGACCGCCAAGCCGCCTTCTGCGGGCGGGTCCGGGCGGCCGGAAGGACAGACCAGGTGAAGCTTATCATAAGCGCCCTCTCCGGGCGCGACGCTATCCTTTATGCACCGGCCGTCTCACTGATCCCGGAGGTCTTCGAGGCCTCGGAGATCCCGGCCGTGCTCCCGTTCCTTGACAAGCTCCCCGGACCGCAGCAGGCCGAGCTCGCGTCGGCCCTGGCGTCCTACCCGGCGGTTATCGTCCTCCCCTCGCTCGTGAAGGCCGCCGACAGCTCCTCGCCGGAAGTCCGGATGGAGGCATTGCGGTCGATCGGCAAGGCCGGCAACGCGACGGCCGTGGCGATGCTGGCGTCCCGGGCCGCCCGGGCGACGGGCGATGAGCAGGCCCTCGCCCGAGTGGCCCTGTCGCGGCTCAAAGGGTCCGACGTCGATACCGCGATCCTGGAGCTGCTGGGGACGGAACCCGACGCCGGAATCAAGGCCGAGCTCATCCAGGCCGCCGACGCACGACGGATCGCGGCCGCGAAGCCGGCGCTCATGGAGATCGTCCGGTCGGGGGCGGAGACATCGCTCCGCCTCCGCGCCGTCAGGGCTCTCGGAGACGTCTGTTTGCCCGCAGATTTGAGGAGCCTTCTGGCGCTCCTCTTCACGATCGAGGACGAAACCATTCGGGAAGAGATGCAAAACGCCGTGGCCTCCCTGGCCCTCACGATCCCGAGACCGCTTGCCCGCGGCGAAGCCGCCGAGAACCTGCTCGCCGGCGAAAAGGACCCGCGGCACGTGGCCGACCTCCTCCGTATTCTCGGCAAGATCGGAGACGACACGGCCCTCCCGGCGATGCGGAGGGCCCTCGCCGACCGGAACAAGGAAATCGTCGACGCGGCGGTGCGGGGCCTGGCCGAGTGGCCCGACGTCTCGGCGCGCGACGACGTCCTCGGCATCGCCGCCAAGTCGGACAATCTCACATATAGAGTCCTCTCCCTGCGGGCCTTTGTCCGCATGGTCGGACTCGAACCGTACAGGCAGCCCGAAGCCGCCGTAGCCGACCTCGCTCAGGCGCTCTCACTGAGCACACGGCCCGAGGAAAGGAGGCTCGTTCTGGGGCTGCTGCCGCGCTTCCCGTGCGAGCCCGGCCTTCGGATGGCCGAGTCGCTCGAGTCGGACCCGTCCGTCGCCGCCGAGGCCAAGACGGCAACGGAACAGATCCGGCAGGCGCTCACGAAAAGATAGGACGCCGGAGAACGAAGAAGGCGTCAAACCAGCAGATTCCCGTCAAGCGCTCTCAGGTTTGACCGCTCCTTATCCAAGGCCGTCCCGTCCTTGGGGGACAGGCTTGCATCGCCGGAGCCAATAGTGGTAAAAATCCCGCAGGAAGGTGAGCCATGATCGAAGGACAGGCGTCGGGAGCCAAGACCCCGAAGCTTCGCTACGGCATGATCGGAGGCGGCCAGGGGGCGTTCATCGGCGACGTCCACCGCAAGGCCATCGCCATGGACGGGAAGGCAGACATCGTCTGCGGCTGCTTCTCCCAATCTTATGAAAACACCCTGGTCACGGGAGGGCTGTTGGACCTCCCGAAAGAACGCCTCTATCACACGTTCGAGGAAATGATCCGCACGGAGGCGAAGCGCGACGACCGGCCCAACTTCATCGTCGTCGTCACGACAAACAACGCCCATTACCCCGCCGCACGGGCCGCCCTCGAGCACGGCTTCCCCGTCGTCTGCGAAAAGCCGCTGGCGACGAGCTCCGAGGACGCGGCGCACCTGGCCCGCCTCGCCAAGGAAAAGGGCCTGTTGTTCTGCGTGACCTACGCCTACGCAGGCTACCCCATGGTCAAGCACATCCGGGACATGATCGCCTCAGGGGATATCGGCGCGATCCGCTTCATCAACGCCGAGTATCCCCAGGAATGGCTGGCAACGAAACTCGAGGACACGGGCCAGAAGCAGGCCCTCTCGCGGACGAACCCCAAGGTCGCCGGCATCTCCAACTGCGTCGGCGACATCGGCAGCCACATCGAATTCATGGCAGGCTATATGACCGGCCTGCGAATTGAGTCGCTCTGCGCCCGGCTCGACCGTTTCGGCGCCGGGCGGCCGCTCGAGGACAACGCCACGATCATGGTGAACTACCGGGGCGGGGCCAAGGGCGTGTACTGGAGCTCCCAAATTGCCATCGGCCACGACAACGCCCTGCGTCTCCGGATTTACGGCGTCGAGGGGGCGGTCGAATGGTTCCAAGAGTTCCCGAACAACGCCCGCGTCTCGTGCCTGGACCGGCCGACGGCGATGCTGTCGCGCGGCCGCGACCCGATGTCCCCCAGGGCCCAGAGCCTGTCACGCATCCCGTCCGGGCACCCCGAAGGCTACTTCGAGGCCTTCGCCAACACCTACTCGACCTTTATTCCGGCCCTGGCCAAGAAGCTCCGGGGCGAAGCGCTTGCGGCCGATGATCTCGATTTTCCAGGGGCCGAGGACGGCGTCCGCGGCGTCTGCTTCATCGAGAAGTGCGTCGAAAGCTCAGCTGAAGGGGCCGCCTGGGTCCGCATGGAATAAAAGGAGGAGACGATTATGGCACGACCTGTCACGCTGTTCACCGGCCAGTGGGCCGACCTGCCGTTCGAGGAGATCTGCAAGAAGGCTTCCGGCTGGGGCTACGACGGCCTGGAGATCGCCTGCTGGGGCGATCACATGGACGTCCGCAAAGCGGCCTCGAGCGCCGCCTATGTCCGGGAGAAGAAGCGGGTCCTTAAGAAGTACGGTCTCAAGTGCTGGGCGTTCGGCGCCCACCTCGCCGGCCAATGCGTCGGCGACGAATACGACCCCCGGCTCGACGGTTTCGCGCCGGCCGCGGTCCGCGGCAAGCCCGACGCCCTCCGCAAGTGGGCCGTCGAGGAGATGAAGGCCGTAGCCCGGGCGGCTCGAGTCATGGGATGCTACGTCGTCAACGGCTTCATGGGCTCGCCCGTCTGGAAGGCTTGGTACTCATTCCCGGCGACGACCGAGGAAATGGTGGCGGCCGGCTACGCAAAGATCCGCGACCTCTGGACGCCCATCTTCGACGAATTCGACAAGCAAGGCGTCAAATTCGCCCTCGAGGTTCATCCGACGGAGATCGCCTTCGACCTCTACACGACCTGCCGCCTCTTCGAGACGTTCAACCGCAGGCTCACCCTCGGCCTCAACTTCGATCCCAGCCACCTCGTCTGGCAGGGCCTTGAGCCGCCTCTCTTTATCCGCGAGTTCGCCGACCGCGTCTACCACGTCCACATGAAGGACGTGGCCGTGACGCTCGACGGCAAGGCCGGGATCCTCGGCTCCTTCCTCGCCTTCGGCGACGTCCGCCGGGGCTGGAACTTTCGGTCTCTCGGGCACGGCGACGTCGATTTCGAGGGCATCATCCGTGAGCTCAACGCCATCGGCTACGAAGGCCCGCTTTCGGTCGAGTGGGAGGACAACGCCATGGACCGCGAGCTCGGCGCGGCGGAATCGCTCGAGTTCGTCCGCCGGATGAACTTCTCGCCTTCCCTGGTCGCTTTCGACAAGGATATGAAGAAATAGCGGGGCGCCGGGCAGACGCGTTTGGCCCCAGGGCTCTAGCGGGCCCGGAAGCGGCTTGTTTCGCGGATCCGGGTCCGCAGGCCGTCGATGACCGGCGGGATCGGGTCGTGCGCGACCCCGCGGATGACGAAAATCATCAACGCTGCCTCGCCTGGGGAATCCAGGCTCGACGTCACGCCGACGCCCTGGACGCCGTGCTGGCGCATCAGGGCATCCCGGTGAGCCGATTGGACCGCCTTCGCCCGTTCCACTTCGGCCTCGGAGATGGCGTAGGCGAGCGGGGGCAGCGCCACCGACTGAATGAGGATGGAGCTCTCTTCGGCCGAGAGAGAGCCTGATATCCTGTTCGTGGTGACCTCGACGATGCGCGTGCGGATCCCGCCCACGAGAGGTGGAAGACCCGCATGGGACGGCCCTTTCGGCACGAACAGAAGGACGGCGCTCTCCCGGGGATTGTCGCAGCTCGCGCCCACGCCCAAAGCCTGGATCTCGGGGTGCGCCGTCATCAGCTCTTCGGCATGAGCGTCGCGGGCCGCGGTGGCGGCCTCCAGGGCGAGATTCGACAAAGCCGCCTGCCCCTGCAGGATTACGGCCAGGGACGACGTGGGCTGGGGGATCGAGCAGGCGGCGACGGCATGGGCTCCGACCGTCGAATCTCCGACAAAAACAGGCTTCTCCCCCGTCGACGGGTCTGCGAGTTGCGAGAGGACGTCGTCCAGGGGATTGGCGACCGTGTCCGTATCGGAGCCGGCGAAGAGCAGTCCGACGGGGTCCGACGTGTCCTGGGTGACGATGAGCGAGCCCGAGTCGCCGAAGGCGCTGAAGCCCACGCCGCTGACGTCGACTTGATTGTCGAAATCCACGTCGTAGGTCGAGCCCGTATTGCATCCTTTCTGGTATTCAACGCTGATCGACGTGCTGACGGAGGTGATCTGAGAGCAGGTCAGGCCCGTCGACCTCCCGCTCTTAGCAACCGGGCGTCCCACCGTGGGTGTCACGCCCGGTCCGGGATTGGGCGTCCCGTCGGTCGGCTGGCTGCCGCTCGCCGTGCCGCCCAGCTCGAGGATGGTCCCCAGCGGCTCGACGGCGCCGGACACGATTTCGGCGATCGCGGCATCCACGTTCGGCAGGGCGCCCGTCTCCAGATTGAAGAACTGCGACAGGTTCGCGACCGTGTTCGTGCCGGCAACGGCGCAGTTGTTGTCGATAAGCCCCGGCTGGATGATCGCGTCGCCGATCGAGGCCGCGTCGCTCCGGGCCAAGACGTGGTTGCAGCTCAGGATGTACAGCTGACCGCCCCGGGACACGAGCGACCCGATGGTCCCGCCGCAGCAGAACGTGTAATTCCCGGAGGTCGACAAGTCATGCGCATTTCCGCCGGACGTCCCGAGCGGGACCGGCAGCGGGAAGCGCGACGTCTGCGGGGGGGTCGGGACGACGATCACCGAATCCGAGGCCGTGGTGTCCGCCTGGGAAATCGCCGTCAAAATCACGTCGGTCGTCTGGCCGTCGTTGTTCGCCGCCGTGGAAACCGGCACCGAATGGGGCGCATAATAGACCCCCGCCTGGGTGACCGTGCCCGTCGTCGAGCCGCCTCCGGTGACGCCGTTGACCTGCCAGGTGAGGGCCGTATTGGTAGTCCCGCTGACCGTCGCGGAGAGGGTGTACGACCCGAACGTCAGGACCGGGATGGGAGCTCCGTTCGCGGCGATGACCACTTTGACGCTCGAACCCGATTGGAAGGTCACCGTGGCGGTCCCTGTCTTCGTGGGGTCATCGAAGGAGACGGCCGTCACCGTCACGCTGGACAAGCCCGAGATGTTCGTCGGGGCGATGTACACGCCGCCTTCAGAGATCAGTCCGTAGGTCGCGCTCCCGCCCTGGACGTTGTTGACTTCCCAGCTGACCGTCTGGTCCGTCGCGTTCGCGATCGTGGCCGTGAACTGCTGGGCCGCGCCCGGGGACAGCGTCGCCGTCTCCGGGCTGACCGTCACGCTCGGAGGGGTGGGAGTGGGGGTCGGAGTCGGGCTGCTACTGCTACCGCCGCAGCTCAAAGCCGATAGGATGATCAGGGTCGAACCGAGCCAACAGAGCCATTTTGTTCGCATCGCCGTCCTCACAATACATGCTTTTCAAAACAGCCAAACTTCTCTTAAAACCGCCAGCCCGACCCTTTCCGCGCTCTTTATATAATACCCTATCACGGAGAAAAACGGAAGCCGGCGAAGCCAGGCCCAGAGGACCCGCGTCCACCGCTTATAGAAAAGGTGACCGGTCCCTGCGCCTGAGATGATTGAGGGCGCGCCCCGGCCGCGGACATGAGGGCAGGAGGCGCGACGGGCAGGTTTTTTCCGGCCTCTCGCGGGCTTTTTTTGCCGCTCGGTTTTGTAGTATGATGGGCTGGACTCGACGGAGCCAGGAGTCGTTTTATGCACACGAAGACGAAACGCCCGGACGCGAAGGACGGCCTGTCGCGCCGGGACTTCCTCAAGACCTCGGCCGCGGCGGGCCTCAGCCTGGCGCTCGCCGGAAAAGCGCTCTCCCAAACGCCCCGGGTGAAGGCGGCCGCGGAGAAGAATCCCAAGGAGCTCCGCATTGCCGTTATCGGCTGCGGCGCCCAGGGCCGGGTCCTCATCGAATCCATCCTCCGCATTCCGGCCATCCGGATCCTCGCGATCTGCGACATCTGGAGCTACAGCCAGACCTACACCCACAACTACCTCAAAAAATACGGGCAGGACGTCCGGGTCTACGAAGACTTCCGCGACCTCCTGGCCAAGGAGAAGGACCTCCAGGCCGTCGTCATCGCGACGCCCGACTGGATGCACGCCGATCACGCCAACGCCTGC
>Ga0187771_10001681_pt1 | contig 14994 bp, 21 predicted proteins | sample 0116_SJ02_MP15_1_FD_133139 | JGI IMG/M metagenome (GOLD analysis project Ga0187771, IMG submission 133139) | Tropical peat soil microbial communities from peatlands in Department of Meta, Colombia - 0116_SJ02_MP15_10_MG | ecosystem: Environmental > Terrestrial > Soil > Wetlands > Peat | place...
CGAGATCGGCAGCCGCTTCGAGCAGCGCGGGATCGAGCCGCTCGAGCGCCGCATAAGCCGGGAGCACGAAGAAGGGCAGGTAGTTGTAGACAAGCCCGGTCAGCACCGCGCCGTCGTTATAGAGCAACGGCAAAGGCGCGCGGATCAGGTGCAGCTTTGCAAGAACCGTGTTCACCAGCCCGGTATCGCGCAGGATGAACAGCCACGCGTAGGTGCGCACCAGAAAGCTGGTCCAGAAGGGCAGCATCACGAGCTGCAGAAACAGGTTCCGGTAGCGCCCGGCGCGCGCGATAAAGAGCGCCAGAGGAAACCCGAGCACGGCGCAGAGCAGCGTCGAGACGAGCGCGATCCAGACCGAACGCCAGAGGATCGCGAGATACAGCGGATCGGCGAGGCGCGTGAAACTCTCCCCCGTCCACGGCTGCTCGATGCCGCCGTAATCGCCCCGCGTGAGAAAGCCGTACGCGGCGACGATCAGCATCGGCGCGGCGAAGAACAGCGCCATCCAGACGCGCGCCGGCAGCAGAAACCACCTTCTCATTCTTGACCAGGATCAGAAAAGCGCAGTTCGTCGGCCGGGTCCCAGTGCACCCAGACCGTCTCGCCTTCGCGATAGTGGTTCGCCTCGCGCGGAACCTCGGCGACAATGGCGCGCCCGTCTTCGAGCGTCGCGTGCAGATGAAAACAGTTGCCCAGAAAGAGCGAACTCGCGACCGAAGCCCGCAGGCCCGGCGCCGCCAGAGGCGCTTCGCGCGAAACACGCGTCGATTCCGGCCGGATCCCCGCTTCGCCGAACCAGTTCACCGGCCCGAGAAAGCCGGCGACAAAACGAGTCGCGGGACGCAGGTAAACGTCCTCGGGCGTGCCGAACTGCTCCACGCGGCCCCGGTTCATCACAGCCACGCGATCCGACATCGAGAGCGCTTCTTCCTGATCGTGGGTCACGAACAGGAACGTGATGCCGGTCTTGCGCTGCATCGCCTTCAGCTCCGCCCGCATCTGCTTGCGCAGAGCCGGATCGAGCGCCGCCAGCGGCTCGTCGAGCAGCAGCAACTGCGGCTCGAGCACCAGCGAGCGCGCCAGCGCCACGCGCTGCTTCTCGCCGCCCGAAAGCTGCGCGGGCCGGCGATCCTGCTTCCCGGTCAGCTGCACCAGATCGAGAGCCCGCAAAGCGCGCTCCCGCCGGTCCGCCACGCCGCGCTCGCGCAGCCCGAACTCGACGTTGCCGAGCGCGGTCAGATGCGGGAACAGCGCGTAGTTCTGAAACACGGTGCTGACATCGCGTTCGTACGGCCGCGAGCCGTTCACCGCCACGCCATTGAGCACCACCTCGCCTTCCGAGGGCTCGTCGAACCCGGCAATCATCCGCAGCGTGGTCGTCTTCCCGCACCCCGAAGGCCCGAGCAGGGAATAGAAACCGCCGCGCTCGAGCGAAAGCGAAACGGAGTCGACAGCCCGGTGCCCGGGATAGTCCTTGCTCACTCCGCGCAGTTCCAGAACAGCCTTCATCGATTACTTCGTATGGTAATGTCTTTCCTTCGACTAAACAATGAAACTGAGCTTTCATGGCGCGGCCGGCGCGGTCACCGGCTCCATGCACCACCTCGAAGTGGATGGCAGGCAGTATCTTCTCGACTGCGGCATGTTCCAGGGGCGCCGCAAGGAAGCGGAACGGCTCAACCGCGAATTCCCCGTGGATGCCCGCGCCATCGATGCGCTGGTTCTCTCCCACGCCCACATCGATCACAGCGGCCGCATCCCGCTGCTGGTGAAGGAAGGCTTCCGCGGCCCCGTCTACGCCACTCCGGCCACCGTCGATCTCTGCGACGCCATGCTGCGCGACACCGGCCACATCATGGAAAGCGACGCCGACTTCGTCAACCGCTACCATCCCGAAGACCCACCCGTCGCGCCGCTCTTCACCGTGGAAGACTCGGCCGCGGCCATGCAGCAGTTCCGGGGCGTGCCCTACCGGACTCCGCACGAGATCGGCCCCGGCCTGACCATGGAGTCTTTCGACGCCGGCCATATCCTCGGGTCGTCTTCCATCGTCCTCTCGAGCGGCGATATCAGGCTCGCGTTCTCGGGCGACGTCGGCCGCCCCGGCCTTCCCATCATCCGCGACCCGGAAGCGCTGCCGCCGGCCGATTACCTCATCATGGAGAGCACTTACGGCGGCCGCAAACACGGGCCCACGGCCGACGCCGAGAAGACGCTCGAAGAGATCGTCAAACGCACGGCCGGCCGCGGCGGACGCCTCATCGTGCCGGCTTTCGCGGTCGGGCGCACCCAGCAGCTCGTCCTGCTGCTGCACCAGCTCATGAACCAGAACCGGCTCCCGCCCGTGCCGATCTTCGTCGACAGTCCCCTTGCGATCGACGTCACCCAGGTCTTCCGCAACCATCCCGAGTGCTTCGACGAAGAGACCAATCGCTACCTCCGCTGCGGCGAAGATCCCTTCGGCTTCGGCCGCCTCAACTACATCCGGGACGAGAACCAGTCGAGGAAGCTGAACGAGATGAAGGGTCCCTTCATCGTCATCTCGGCCTCGGGCATGTGCGAAGCGGGCCGCGTTCTGCACCACCTGCGCAACAACATCCGCAACAGCCGCAACACCATCCTGCTGACCGGCTATCAGGCGGAGAACACCCTCGGCCGCAAGCTGCGGGACGGGTGGAAGTCGGTGCGGATCTTCGGCATCCCGACTCCTGTCGAGGCCTCCATCGAATCCCTCGACGAACTGAGCGCCCACGCCGACTCGGGCGAGCTTCTCGCCTGGATGAAGCCGATGACGCCGCGCCTCAAGCGGGTCTTCCTGGTCCACGGCGAACCGGATCAATCGGCGGCGCTCGCCGAGGCCATCGGCTCGGCATACGGGATCGAGGCGATACCGGTGAGGCCCGGCATGAGCTGTCAGCTGTCAAGCTGCTGAAACGAAACATTCTGCCGCGGAAGTCTATATAATTGTTAGTTAGAAGGATTACTTTACCCATCTATGAGCGCACCGCAGTACCCCTATCCCGCCCCGCCTCCGCCCGAGGAGAAGTCGAGCCTGAAGACCGCCCTCGCCACTGGCGCGATCGTTGCTTCCCTCGTCTGTAACGCCTTTCTTCTCTATCAGGTACACGATCTTTCGACGGACACGGCGAAAAATCGCGAAACCATGCAGAGCGAGATCGACACGCTCAAGGAAACCAACACGGCGATGACGGCCAGCCAGCGCAAGCATCTCGACGAGATGAAAGAGGAGCTGGACAGCAAAGCCAAACAGCTGAACCAGGAAGCCAATCAGGCCGCCAGCCAGGCCAAGAAGGAAGCCCTCAGCTACGCCGATCAGCAGGCGCAGAAGCTGCAGGCGGAGAACCAGCGCACCGCCGATTCGGTCAATAAGGTCAACACCGATCTTTCCAACGTCCGGCAGACTGCCGAGACGGCAACCGCGCGCCTCAACGACGTGGGCAACGACGTCAATGGCGTGAAGAGCGACCTCGCCAGCACCAAGACCGATCTGGCCCAGACCAAGACCGAACTGCGCGCCGTTCGCGGCGATCTCGGCAGCACCAACAGCCTCGTGGCCACCAACGGCAAGGAAATCGAGGAGCTGCGGCGCCGCGGCGAGCGCAACATCACGGAATTCAAGCTCTACAAGACCAAGGACTTCCAGAAGGTCGGCGATATCGCGGTCATCCTGCGCAAGACCGATGCGAAGAAGAACAAGTTCACGCTCGAAGTCCGGGCCGACGACCGCATCACGGAAAAGAAGGACCGGAACATCAACGAGCCGCTCCAGTTCTACGTGTCGAAATCGCTCTACGAGCTGGTTGTGAACACGGTGGGCAAGGATTCGACCGGCAAGGAAATGATCAGCGGATACCTTTCCACGCCCAAGTACGGTAACACGCGCGGCAACTAACGCTTCGCGGGTTCTTCATCGGCCGCCGTTTCCTCGACAAACCGCGCGACCGGCATCATGTAGATGGCCGGTTTGCCGTGCCGGTCGCTTACGAAGAGCACATTCCGGCTGTCCGGCGTGAAGACCGGATTCACCATCGCCGCGTTCGAAGCGTGATGCTCGCAGAGCGTCAGTTCCCGGCGCACCGAGCGCAGCAGGATCAGGACGTAGGGCGAAGCCACGCTGCCGCTGGCCGCCACGAACACCGATGCGTCGGCATTGGGTGAGGCCGAGATATACTGGGTCGTCTTCGCCAGAAGCGTATCGGCGCCGGTATCCGGATTGTGTTCGCGCAGCGTGATCAGCTCCTTTGGAGCATCCGGGATGTGCAGATAGATCAGAGTGCGGCCGGAGGGAATCCAGAGCGCCGCGCCGGTCTTGCCCGGCTCGGTCTTCAGCGGCCGGCGCCCGCTGCCATCGGTGGCCGATATCCACAGCGCTCCCTGCTGCCGCCAGACAAGCTGCAGCCGTGTTCTGAGATTGCCTGGCCGGGCCATCAGACCATCGACCTCCGCATCCAGCTCGAAGGCTTTGCGCGCCTGCTGCCGCGACAAGCGCATCACGCGGGTCCGTCCGGCCGCGCGTTCGGCGAAGAAGACGGAGCCATCGCCGGCCAGCGTGAAGCCGGTCCGCACGGCGCCTTCGGGAACGCGATAGATCGGCCGCGGAGCCGGCTTCAGGAGCGGCGATTCAGAAAGATCCGCGCCATCGAAATAGAGGAAGCTTTTGTCATCGGCCGACAGGCAGAGCGTCGAGACATCGAGCGCCTTCGCGTCAGTCAGCTCCAGGAACTCGCCGCTTTTGAGATCGGTGAGAAACGCCTGGCGCGTCGCGGTGCGCTCGCTCCAGGCGAGCAGATACTCGCTGTGCCGCGTGAACTGCCGCAGATGCGGGGCCGTCATGCCGCTCGTGAAAGCGGGATCGGTGACGCGGATGACTTCCAGTTCCGTGGCCGGATCCGCGTAACGCTTCCATTCCGGAGCAGTGACGGCGCCGATGGCCAGGGCGAGGAAATCGCGTCTCGAGACAGACCAACCCACGGGGATGACACCAGTTTAGCGGGGCCGGGCTGACTGACGTGGGATCAGAAGGGGAATTCAGACGGACCCGAAGCGGTCCTGACGGTGGCGGCTTTGGCGAGGAAGCGGTACGGGTTCACCGGCGTCGAGCCGATATGAACTTCGTAGTGCAGGTGCGAACCGGTCGAATGGCCGGTGCTGCCGACCGCGCCGATGATCTCACCCTGGCGGATTTCCTGACCCTCGATCACATCCGTTCTCGAAAGGTGACCGTAGAGAGTCTGGTAGCCGTGGCCATGATCGATGATGATGCAGCGGCCATAACCGCCATTCCAGCCGGCGCTGCGCACGATGCCATCGGCCGCGGCATGCACCGCGGTGCCCGTCGACGCCAGAATGTCGACGCCCTTGTGCAGTTCGCCCTCACCCGAAAACGGATCGCTGCGCTTGCCGAAGCCATCCGCCAGACGGCCATTGACGGGCCAGATGCTCGGCAGCACGTTCGGGTCGTTGGTCGTGAAGATGTTCTGGTGACGGCTGGCGAGGTTGGTGGTGCGGAGGTAATCGTACTCGGCGAGGGTTTCGTGGATGGTCGGGGTGAGCGGCGCTTCCTCGATCAGGTCGCCCTCTCCGGTGATCTGCTTCCGGACCCCATAAGCCAGAGCCACTTCGTCCGCCAGCGACTGCAGGCTCGCGAGCTGCTCGTTATCCTGCCTGACCTTCTTCTGCAGGTTGTCGTAGCGTTCGCGCAGCATCTGCGCTTCATGCTGCAGCGAATTGTAGTCGGAAACCTTCCAGGCCATGCGGGCGTAGCTGCCGACTACGCCGAAGAGCAGAAGGAATGAAACACCGAGAACGACCAGCGCACTATAGATGAAACGGTGCGGAATATGAACGCGCCGCAGCCGCCCGTGGAACGAGTGCGCCAGTTCGAGAATGAAGTAATCCTGCTTCAAAGCTTTTGTCCGGTCGTTCCTTAAGTGTTAGAAACCCGACTAAAGTTGAGAAACTGCGAGGTTAACATCTCTTAAGGTTGCGTGTCAACCGATTTCACTGCTATGATCCCGGCTTGCCAGTACGGATTCCGGGCTCTCTGTTCGCGCGCAATCTGATTGAGCGACGAACTCTTATTGTACAACTCGTCAAACGCGATTTCCGCCAGAGGTATATCGGATCTTCCGCAGGCTGGCTGTGGAGCCTGATCCATCCCCTGGTGCTGCTCGCCAGCTACACGTTCATCTTCGATATCTGCATGAAAAGCGGGGAGAAAAACTACCCGCTGGTGCTCTTCGCCGGCATGCTTCCCTGGCTGCTGTTTGCCGAAACCGTGCAGCGCTCATCGGGGTCGCTGGTGGACCAGGCCAACCTGATCACCAAGACCATGTTCCCGTCGGAGATCGTTCCGGTGGCTGTGTTCCTGTCCCTGCTGATCAGCCATCTCCTTACGGTGGTGTTGTTTGCAGTGGTTGCAGGGCTGATTCTGGGGCATATGAACCCGATGCTGCTCCTGTTGCCGGTCTTTGTCCTGTTTCTGGGACTGTTCGCGGTGGGGCTGGGCTGGATCACTTCGGCTCTGCATGTCTACCTGCGGGATACGGCTCAGGTGGTGACGGTGATCCTCACCTTCTGGATGTGGATCACGCCGATTTTCCTCGCGGAGAGCCGGTATCCGGCCTGGGGGCATTTCGTGATTTCCGCGAATCCGCTGGCTTACGTGGTGCGCGCCTACCGGACGATGATTCTCGGGCAGGCGATGCCGTCCGTCGGAGATCTGGGATGGATCGCGCTGTTCGGGACGCTGACGTTCGTTGTGGGCGGGCTGTTCTTCCGCTACCTGAAGCGCGGTTTTGCCGACGTCCTGTAGAATAAAGACATCGAGGAAGAAGGAAGATGCCCATCAACATCAAGAATGCAGAGGCGGATGAGTTGGCCCGGCGGCTGGCTCAACGTACTGGCCGGGGCATAACCGAAGTGGTGATCGAGGCTCTGCGGGAAAAACTGACCCGGGAAGAGGGACGTGCGCGCGTTCCTTCGCTCGCTTGCGAGATTCTCGAGATCGGACGGCACTGCGCCTCTCTTCCCGACCTCGACACGCGCCCGGAAGACGAGATCCTCGGATACAACGAACGCGGAGTATGGTCGTAGACACGTCGGCGCTGCTGGCGATTCTCACGATGGAGTCCGAGGCGGAATGGTTCGCCGATGCCATCGCGCGCGATCCGATCCGGCTGGTTTCGACCGTCACGGCGCTCGAAGCTTCGATCGTGATTGGCAGCCGCAGAGGACCTGTCGGAGTTCGGGATCTCGATCTCCTGCTTTACCGCATGGGCGCGGAACTGGTCGCCTTCAACCAGCAGCAGTTTGAGGCCGCGCGAACGGCGTACTCGCGATTCGGCAAAGGGAATCACCCAGCCGCGCTGAATTTTGGCGATTGCTGTTCCTACGCGCTTTCCGCGGTATCGGGGCAGCCATTGCTCGCGAAAGGCGATGATTTTCCCAGAACCGACGCACGTCTGGTTCAGGCACTTCGATCTGCCTGAAAAACCGGGACAGCCGTCCGTTGGCGATCTGGGATGGATCGCGCTGTTCGGGACGCTGACGTTCGTTGTGGGCGGGTTGTTCTTCCGCTACCTGAAGCGCGGGTTCGCCGACGTGCTGTAGACTGAAACTGGCTCCAATGCAGCAGTTCAACCGCATCACGACCAGCCCTGACGTGATGGGGGGGAAGCCGTGCATCCGCGGCATGCGGGTCACGGTCGGGATGATTGTCGAATCGATGGCTGCGGGCCGGTCCATCGAGGATCTTCTCCGCGATTTCCCCTATCTCGAAGAGCAGGATGTCCGCGAAGCTCTTGCCTATGCGGCTTCCCTCGCCCAGGGCCGCGAATTCCCGCTCGCCAGTTAATGCGAATTCTGGTCGATATGAACCTCGCGCCGAGGTGGGTTCAGGCGCTGGCTGAATTCGGCTACGAGGCAATCCACTGGTCCACGATGGGCGATCCGGGAGCGCCTGACTCAGAGATTTGCGCTTATGCGCGCGACAACGGTTACGTCGTACTGACCAACGATCTCGACTTCCCGCAAATCCTCGCGCACACCCGCCATCGCGGCCCGAACGTCGTCCTCCTCAGAGGGGAACCTCTCGTTCCGGAACTGCGTTCGCAGGGTCTCGTCCGCGTTCTCCTGGATTGCGAGGCTGAGCTGACGGCGGGAGCGATCGTAAGCGTGGACTGGTCAGGCGCGCCCCGGGCGCGGGTCCTTCCGCTGAGATGACGAAGCCCGGGGGGCCTAACGGCCTTTTTCGGCTACGCGGACTTTGGCGCTTTCGATCTTCCTGTTGACCTTCGACATCTCGGCCGGGTCCTGATCGGTCGGGGCGGCGACCTTGTATTCGGCGGCGGACATTTCCCACTGCTTCAGGGCTTCGCGGATCTTGCCCTGTTTGAAGTAGATGTCGCCCAGGTGATCGTGCATGGTGGGATCGTCGGAGATCTTCAGGAGCGCCTTCTGCATTTCGGCTTCGGCCTGGTCAAGCTGGTCCTGATGGTAGAAGACCCAGGCGAGCGAGTCTTCGTAGGCCGGATTGCCGGGTTCGATCTCGAGCGCTTTCGAGATGAGGTCTTTCGCTTCATCGAGGCGCACGCCGCGCTCGGCGAACATGTAGCCGAGATAGTTGAGAGCGCCGGCGTTGTTCGGCTGCGCAGTGATCACGTTGCGGAACGCCTTTTCCGCGGCTTCGTAATTCTTCTGGCGTTCGTACATGGCGCCGCGGGCGAATTCGACGACCTGCTTTTCCTCTGACGTCTTCGAAAGCGCGTCCGCCGCATCGAGCGTTTTGCGCTCCTCTTCGAAGCGCTTCGCTTTGTCCTGAATCGGCGACATCATCAGGAGCACTTCGCGGTCCTTCATGGCGTTGGGAAGAGCCTTCAGCTCGTTGACGGCGGCATCGGTCTGGCCCATGTCGCCGAGCAGCATGGCGTGCACGAAGACCACCTGGCGATCGCCGGGATATTTCTTCAGCGCGGCATCTGCCTCGGTCCGCGCGGCCTTGAATTCCTTCGCGTTCTTGAGCGCTTCCACGGTCTGGATGGCGACCTTCGAGCCGAGCGAGGGATCGAGAGTGCCGATTTCCCGGTAGGCGGCGATGGCGGGCTGGGTCTTGCCGGCGGCGAGCTCGAAACTCGCATAGCGCGTCAGCATCTCCATGCGGTTGCGGCGCTCTTCCTGCGTGTACTCGTCCTTCTTCGTTTCGTCGAGAAGCTTCTGCATGGCCGCGGCGGCTTCGGCGTGCTTGCCCTGGGCGTCCATCAGCTCGGCTTCGGCGTAGCGCGCTTCAATGCTGTTCTTGATGGCTTTGGCTTTGGCGATGGCATCGGCGGCGCCGGTGAAATCGCCCTTGTTGCGCAGAAGTTCCGAGATCTGGAGCTGGAGCTGATCGTCTTTCGGATCGCCCTGCGCAAGATCCTGCAGCGCTTTCAGGGCTTCATCGAAACGGCCGGAGGCGTAGCAATCGGCGGCGTAGGCTTTGAGAATCCGGATGTTGCCGTTGGTGAGCTGGACGGCCTGCTTCCACGCATCGGCGCCGTGCTGAAAGTCGCGGGCCTGATCGTAGAATTCCGCGAGCATCACGACGTTGCGCGGATCGGGATTTTTCTCGATGGCCTTTTTGAGCATGTCGGTGGCGCCGGCCATGTCGCCGCGATCGGCGTAAACCATGGCGAGGCCGTTGAGCGCGTCTTCATCGTCGGGATCGAGCGTCAGGACCTGGCGATAGGCTTTTTCGGCGGTCGCGCTGTCTTTGGCGACGCGCGAGAGACGCGCCAGCATGGACCAGCTTTCCGCGTCCTTCGCATCGAGCTCCGTTGCCTTCTGGAACTGCTCGATGGCGTTTTTCAGCATGGTCTGATCGATGCGGCCCTGATCGGGATCGCCGATCTGCCGGGCGTAGATGCGGCCCAGTATCTTGCGCGGAGCGGCGTTACCCGGATTCGCCTTGAGCATGTTGTCCGCTTCGGCCGTGGCTTTTTCGAGCTGGCCGGTCTGGACGTAGAAATTGGTGAGCTCTTCCTCGATGTAGGAGGCGCTGGGATCGAGCTTGATGGCCTGCTTGTAGAAATCGATCGCCTTGTTGACGTACTCGCCGCGGTTGCCGTAAGCGCCGGCCATCTCGCCGTACAGATGGCCCATGGCGAAGTTGTAATAGGCGGAGCCGCTATCCTGATCCGCGGGAGCCTGGCTCTGCGCCAGACCGGGCGCAGCGGCGGAAACAACCAGAACGGCTGACAACAGCGCGGCTCTTACGTAGCGGATCATGTGGCTTACTCCAGACCTCCGGCGCGAAGGGACAATACTACCCGTCATCATTGTATAACGTTGTTGAGACATTAACCGTTGCATAACGATCGCCCGCTCGTCGTCATTGCCGGCCCGACGGGCTCGGGAAAAAGCGAACTTTCTCTGCATGTTGCCGGGCGTTTCGACGGCGAAATCGTCAACTGCGACTCGATCCAGATCTACCGTCATTTCGATATCGGCAGCGCCAAACTGCCGGTTTCCGGGCGCCGCGGGATTCCCCATCACCTGATCGATATCGTGGAACCTTCCGAGGTGTTTACGGCCGGCGATTACGCGCGCGTGGCCCGGCCGGTGCTGCGCGAGATTGCGGACCGGGGCAAGCTGCCGATTGTGGTGGGAGGGACCGGGTTTTATCTGCGGGCGCTCATCGAGGGGCTGGCGCCGGGTCCCGAGCGGGATGAGAGCCTGCGCGAGCGGCTGCGGGCTCGGGAAGAACGGCGTCCGGGGTCGCTGCACCGCTTGTTGCGTCGCTTCGACCCGGCTACGGCCGCGCGAATCCACGTCAATGACACGCCCAAGCTGATGCGTGCGCTCGAGATCTGCCTTTCGGCGCGGCGGCCGGCGACGGAAGTTTTCTCGGCGGGGCGGGATGCGCTCAAGGGATTCCGGGTGCTGAAGCTGGGACTTTTTCCGCCTCGGGAGCTGCTCTATCTGCGGCTTGAGGAGCGCATGGAGAAGATGTTTGCCGAGGGCCTGATCGAGGAAACGGCGGCGATTGCGAAACGAACCGGATTTGCAGTAAAGCCTTTTGAGTCTATTGGTTATAAACAGGCTGTGCAGGTCGTCCGGGGTGAAATCTCAATGCGGGACGCCATCTTCTACGCCCGTCGGGATACACGGCGTTATGCGAAACGGCAAATGACGTGGTTCCGGCAAGAGCCCGGGCTGGAGGTCGTCCAGGGGTTTGGGGACGATCCGGCGGTGATTGCGAAGGTGGAGGCGCGGGTGGCCGAGTTCCTTGGACGAGCGGCGGCACCGTAACCGCGCAGGGGGCCGGCGTTCACGGTAATCCTGGAAGGAGGGCGCGAGCATGAACCTTGAAATTCAGAGCTGGCGCACCGCGTGAACGAGCACATTCGCACGGGCCGGTTTCACGACACGGACGAACTGATCGAAAAGGCTCTTGACGCGCTCGACGCAAAACCGGCCCCGGCCCAGCCACGGAAGCCGAAGAAATCCGCCTATGGACTGCTCGCCCAATATGGTCCCGGCCCGACAGCGGAGGAGATTGACGAAAACCGGCGCGAGATGTTCAGCGGGTTTGGCGAGCTGGAGCCGTGATCGCCGGCGTAGCCGACACGGGGCCCTCGCAAGCCCGTTGCGGGCTAACGCCAGGGTCGCGGAAGGTGGAAGCGCGGATCAGAGAGTTCCTGGCGCCGTCGACCACGAACCCTGTTAGTCTGAAGGCATGAACGTGGAGTTCACCGCCGAGCAGATCGAGCGGCTGTCCGAGATCGCCGCGCACGCGGGCACAGACCTGGAGCGGCTCGTGAAAGATGCCGCTCTCAGCGTGATTGAAGAGGACACGATCTTCCGCAACGCCGTCAAACGAGGCATTGCCGAAGCCGACCGGGGCGAGTTGATCGAGCACGACGAGGTGGTCGCCCGTATCGAGAGCCGTCTTAGCCGGCCTCGATGACGATTCGTTGGACGCCTGGCGCCGTCGCCGATCTGGAAATCATCAGCGATTACATCGCCGGCGACAATCCCGCCGCCGCGCTGCGGACGGTTCGGGCAATCTTTTCCCGTATTGAGGAACTCAAACGCTTCCCGTTGCGGGCCCGGAAGGGGAGAGAGGCGGGCACGCGCGAGCTGGTCCTGACCCCGCTGCCGTATGTCGTCGCGTACCGCGTGGCTGAGGATGTGGTCGAAATTCTTCATGTTCACCATGGGGCGCGGCTCCGGTGAGGAACTGACATGATTTGCCCTCGTGGCTGCTGATAGCCCAGCGTTATGTGAGGATTCAACGTGTTCTCAGCCGTCTGACGAGGCTGTTACCCTGAAGCCTTGGTGCGTACTGCGGCTCTTTTGCTGATGCTTTGCACCGTGTGCCGGGCGGCGGACACGGTTGCGGTGCTGCCTCTGTTCAACCTCAATCAGGCGAAGGCTTCGAATCTCGACTGGATCGGCGAGAGCGTGGCGGAGACGATCCATGAATCGCTCAGTTCCGCGAATCTGCTGGTGCTGGCGCGCGAGGACCGGGAAGAGGTTTACCGCCGGCTGTCGCTGCGCACCGGCGTGGTGCTCACCAAGGCGTCCGTGATCAAAATCGGCGAGGCGCTCGATGCCGGCCAGATCGTCTACGGCGAGTTCCGGGTGGATCCGGATGCGGCGCCGGGGAGTCTCAAGGCGAACCTGCGGATCGCGGTCCGGACGATCGATCTGAAGAAGTTCAGCGCCGGGCCGGAGCTTACGCAGACCGGTTCGCTCGAGGATCTGAGCCTGATGGAAACGAAGCTGGCCTGGATGCTGCTGCGGCAACTGGCGCCGGCGCGGGCGCCGAGCGAAGAGGATTTCGCGCGCGACCGTCCGCCGGTGAAGGTCGAAGCAATGGAGAGCTACGTGCGCGGGCTGATGGCGGCGAATGCGGATCAGAAGATGAAGCTGTTTTCGCAGGCGGTGCGCATCGACGAACGCTTCTCGCAACCGAACTACCAGCTGGGCCGGATTCTCTTCGCGAAGAAGGAATACCGGACGGCGGGACAGTGGCTGGCGAAGGTGACGAAGGCGGATTCGCATTACTTCGAAGCCGTGTTCCTGCGCGGCATCTGCCGCTACTATGACAGCGATTTCAACGGCGCCATCGACCAGTTCCGGCAGGTGGCGGCGGAGATTCCGCTGAACGAGGTCTACAACAACCTGGGGGCGGCGCTTTCGCGCCGGAACGATCCGGCGGCGATGGAAAACTTCTCGAAGGCGCTCGAAGGCGACGAGGCCGATCCCGACTACTGGTTCAACATCGGCTATTTTCTGTGGAAACAGGGGCAGTTTTCGCTGGCGACGGAGAAGTTTCGCGCCGTGCTCGACCGCTCGCCGGACGATCAGGAAGCGACGACGATGCTCGGCCGCTGCATCCGGATGGATGGCCCGCACGGCGATCCGCGCACGGAGGGACGCGAGCGCATCAAGACGTCGTTCGAGGATTCGGCGTGGCGGCAGCTGCAGGCGGAGTTGAACAACCCCGGCGTGAACAAGTAGGCTTGAGGGATGTCCAAACCCCATGTCACGGTAGTGGCGGAAATTACCGCGAAGCCCGGCTGCGAGGAAGAGCTGAAGAATGCGCTCTTATCGGTGATTGAGCCGGTGCGCAAGGAAGAAGGCTGTATTCAGTACGATCTGCATGTCTCGAACAGTGAGCCGGGGAAGTTCCTGTTCTACGAGAACTGGGAATCGCCGGAAGCGCTGGCGAAGCATGCGCAGGCCGAGCACATGAAGGCGTTCGGCGCGAAGGCGGCGGCGCTCGTCGGCGGGCCTTCGAAGATCGTGACGTATACGAGAATCGCCTGAAGAAACGCGGCTGAAGAGTCTGTGTGAGAAGTCCGGTTCACGGGTATTCGGCTGCGAGCGTGGTGCGGAAAATCCGGTACAGACAACCTTTTTCGCGCCGTCCTGGCTCTCACGCAGAAGTTTTGTAACGCGAAAAAGGAGTCTGTCCCGGTTTTCCTGCGACAAAAAAGGCTGGCGCAGAGCGCCAGCCTGAATCAAAGTGGATCGAAGAAAAGCTTACTTCTTGTCGGTGTCGTCGGTCTTCTTCTTCTTGCCCTTCTTTTCCATCTTCTTGTCGCCGCCGGTGGTGTCCTGAGCGAACGAAACGGTGCCGAGGACGATGCCAAGGCCGAGGGTGAAAATCAGCAGCTTCTTCATGCGCGTTATCTATCTCCTGAGAATTGACGAGAGTATCGTCTCATTGCATCATAACCGACGCCATCTCGTAAAGCGGTGGACGCCGGATATTGTTACTTTTACTTACAAACCCAAGGGGGAGGACAGGCCCCAAAAATCAAGGCCGGCGCGCTGCGCTCTCCGCGGAGGGAGATGGGCAACCGCCAGCCTGAAGAAAAGTCAGTCGAAAACCAGGTTACTTCTTGTCGGTGTCGTCGGTCTTCTTCTTCTTCTTGCCCTTCTTTTCCATCTTCTTGTCGCCGCCAGTGGTGTCCTGAGCGAACGAAACGGTGCCGAGGACGATGCCAAGGCCGAGAGCGAGTACGAGCAGCTTCTTCATTCGGGTTATCTCCTTGAGAATTGACGATGGTATCGTCTGGTTGAATCATAGCGGGGCCGAGATGAATCGTCCCTTAATCCGTGATTAAATTCACTTCATCCTGCCGGTTTGTTGTTTTTCCCAAATGGAATCAATGGATTGGACTTGCCGCGAGGCTTCGGCGTGGTACGCTTTGGCCGCTATGAAGAAGTCCGCGCTGGCGAGGGCCGCGGCCAAACGGAACCGGCTGAAAACGGGTGACGCGGCGGATCAGGTGGATCGCGCCGTCACGCAAATTCTGCAGAGGCTGAGGAGCGGGCAGGCGGCGCGGTTGCCGGGTCTCGGGACGCTCGAGCCCGGCAAGCCGTGGAGGTTCCGGCCGGAGACGGAGAGCCGTGACGATCGATGAACTGGCGCGGCTGATCCGGGGGGCGATGAGCCGGTCGCATCCGGTGGAGATCGACGGC
>Ga0187771_10001682_pt1 | contig 14994 bp, 15 predicted proteins | sample 0116_SJ02_MP15_1_FD_133139 | JGI IMG/M metagenome (GOLD analysis project Ga0187771, IMG submission 133139) | Tropical peat soil microbial communities from peatlands in Department of Meta, Colombia - 0116_SJ02_MP15_10_MG | ecosystem: Environmental > Terrestrial > Soil > Wetlands > Peat | place...
AAGGTCATAGACAACATCAAAAAAACAGTAAACAACGGGTTCAAAGGCGAAATAATCGCCAGAATGACCGTAACAGAAGAAACCGACCTCTACAAGCAGGTAACATGGCTACTCAACAACAAAGAGTACCCGTTCACCTCGGTGCACTGGCAGCTGGACGCCGGCTTCTGGAGAAGCGACTTCGCCAGCAGACCCTTCAAAGAATGGACCGTACAAAGCTACAACCTCGGCATCCGAAAACTCATAAACTACTGGGTAGACCAGATGGAAAAAACCGGAAAAGTACTCCGACTCTACCCCTTCCTTGCACTGATGAACTCACTGTTGAACGAAGAAACGACCCTCCTCAGATGCGGCTCAGGCTGGATAAACTACGCCATACTCACCGACGGAAGCATAGCACCATGCCCCGTCATGGCCGGAATGAAAGACTTCACCCTGGGACACGTAAAAACCGCACACCCACTAAAGCTAAAAAGAATCCTCGTCGCAGAACCATGCACCAAATGCTCCATAATCGACCAGTGCGGCGGACGCTGCCTATACGCAAACATTACAAAACAGTGGAACGACAATCAATACGCCCTAGTCTGCGAAACCGTAAAAAACCTCATCAAAACACTAAAAGACATCCAGCCCAGAATCAGACAACTCATCAAAACAGGAAAAATCAAACAATCAGACTTCGACTACCTCAAATATAACGGCTGCGAAATAATCCCTTAGGTTTTTAGTGCATCCGTTATATGGCGGTCATTTCCGTTTTCTGAAAAAGGCAAGGCGGTCCTTTTGAAGCACGTATTCAAACCCGGTTTCGAGTAGTTGGGTGATTTCTTCTTGTGTTCTGGCTACTTTGACGTGGTATTCGTCTGGGGGTGCGTTCAGGAAGAGCGCTCGTTCGATGTGAATGTATACCTGGGTGCTTTGAATGGTTTTGTGGCCTAGGAGCTCCTTCACGTAGAAGATGTCCTTTGTCTTGTGGTATTCTGTTGTTCCTTTCCAGTGCCTGAAAGTGTGGAAGCTTATCTGCAAAAGTCTGGGGTTGGCAAGCTTTCTCGCGATGTGTTTGCGTTCATGGTAGAAGATGGAGCGCATATTGTCAGCGGTGCGAAATATACGCTCAGAGGTTTTCGGAATATTGTTCACCATTTCAATAGCCTTGAGCGAAAGGGGCAGTATCTGTGGAAGGCTTCCCTTTTCAGGTTTTATTCTAACCACTCTTTGTTGAAAGTCGATGTCGATCCATGTCAGCTTTGAAACTTCGCCAGCTCTAGCCCCTGTCTCCTTCATGAGTTGAAGGTATGAAGCCATCTTCTTGCCGCATCCAGCTATCAGATGGTCGAGCTCTTGTTCTGTGGGTACGAAGGGAATTTCGGCTTCGGCAGTGTAGTTTGGGGGTTCCCAATGAAGCTTGAGAAACCTGTACCAGACTCTGAGCATTCCTACGATGGTTATTTTCGTCCTTTCTTTCAGTAGCGCCTTTGCCAAATAGCCTTTGACTTCTTCAGGGTCAAACACGTTGACGTCGTGCTTCAAACAGCGGCTGAACCATTTGTTGTAGTTTTTGATTGTCTCCGGTGTCCGACCATCCTTTTCAAGTTGCCATAGAAATTCGATAATCTTGCCTTTGGCGTCCACTGTCTGCGCTGTGCCCTCCCGCTGGGCTGCTTTCGTGGGTTCTACTGCGGCCAAGTTTTTCGACTCTTCTGTCAAGAGGTCGCATACTTGACGCCTACTAGCTATGGCAGCAGGTGAATTTAGCTTCCATTCACTTCTTCGTGTGGAACTTGGATGTGAGAACCCGTGCCCGCAGTCTCGACATAAGTAACGCTGAACGTCGCCCAGCAGGGTAGCACGAATTCCGTCCTTGTAAAGCCGAATGGATCCGCATTCCGGGCATGGTGAAGACTGAGGCTGACTTAGTTGTGCGGTCGTAGCAGAGGCAACGCTCTGCTCGCTGTTGCTCAATCCGTTTTTGTCAAGGGCGCGCTCTTCCGCCCTTATGTGAGCAGCCTCTTCCTCAGTCCCGGCGTTAGCCATAAGTTTCGATGTTCCTTGTCTTGCACTTTTGGCAAAAGAACCAGTGCCAGGCAGAGTTCTTGTGGCCGCAATTTGGGCAGGTCCAGTCGTGCGGTTTGGGCATTTTACCTATCGCCATTGAGCTGGCGCCATTTTTCGGCACATTCGCAGTGTGCTGGATCGTTCAGGTCGGGTCCGATCCAGTCGTGGATGGCGCTTGCTATGGGTTTGCCGCAGAACTTGCATACTTCGTGAGGTTTTTCAGTGGCTGTCGCGTCACCTGCGTCGCTTGCGTCATTTTTTTCAGAGGGGTAGTAAATGCGTTTAAGGTCCTTCACTAAGGGTTCGTCGTAAAACCAGCCTCTGCCATCATGCACACGACGCTGTTAGTGTCGTCGTAGAACCCTGGCGAATAAACAGACTTCCGCTGCTCTTCTTCTCCTTTCACGCTTTTGGTTTCCTCAGCTGTCGGTAGATCGTGTCTTGGTATGTCCAGTAGGTGTGCTCGTAGGGTGGCTCGCAGAATCTGTCCTCTATCTTGGCGTTGTTGGCCTTTAGAACCCTGAGCGCATGGCAGTAGTTCTCTGAGTCGTTGTTTTCTTTTGCGGCTATTTCGAAATCGTTCAGCTTGGCGCCTTTCTTAGGCCGCCAGGAGAGGATGTTGAAAGTTTCCTCTTTAATGATACCCACATTTTCGATTTGAGCAATCTGCTGTTTTATACTGACGCCTAATGCTTCACGCTGTGAACCGATATCACATAATATCTCAAGAGTCTTCTCCAGCTTATCAGTCAAGACTAATCACCTTCTTCATTGATGGCGATTCCTTCAGCGGGGATGTAGCTGATGCTTTATGGGCTTTCTGTGAGTTTTTCCTCAAAAGTACTTACTCCGTTTTCTTCGATATTTCTTAGGGCGATTCTTGTCTCGGCAGTGTCAGCTGCGATCATGTTCAGTTCGAGGGCAATCTGGGCGAGTATACATTGAAGTTGTTGGTTCGAGGGGTTAGCGCAAGTCCTCTGGTATTTGCAGTCGTTGCAGTTCTGACGTAGGAATCTATCCAAGGGACTTGTCGTGGAGACGGCGTTCCTTCGCCTGAGCGTTCGTTTGTCCGGTGTCCAGGAGTATCTCTGCTGTGGGTTGTCGTCTTCTTCAGCCTCTATTTTCGCACGGTATTGAAGTTCGAGGGTAATGGTCTGGAGTGACGCGAGTACGTCTGCCGCTTTGGTTCCAGCGCGGTAGATAATTGCAGCTTGCGAGTTGGGCAGTATTTCGATGGTGTTCGTAAGGCCTGAGTCGCGTAGGGGTTTAACGATGTATAGTTTGTGGTTTCTGTCAAGTTTTTGCCTGAATCTCACCAATTTTCTTGTTCTCCTTTTGCACATGGCTTATATGAACCCTGAGATTTTATGTATCACTAGTGAAACACTTTGGGAGAAATCGATCAAGCCGTCCTTCTGACTGTGCTGAAGCATGGGAAAATAACATTTAGGACCCTGCAGAAAACAAACGGCATAAGCCCCCGAATCTTGAGGAAGCATCTCGACGGCTTAATCGTGAGAAAACTCGTTCACGAAGAAGGCGGTACTGAGTGGGTACGAGGAAAGAAACTATGGTACACATTGACCGAGAAAGGCAAGAAAGACTGCGTTCGCACAGCCCTTGGCGATCTCTCTCTGAGCTTGAATGTCATCGATGAAATCGCTGCCCGAGTAGTTATCGACCCGCAGAGGCTCGAAGAGTGGCGGGATTCGGCTCGAGAGGCCGTTAGGACTGTTGCTAAAGACGATGAAATACCATTAGGAAAGAGAATAGAACAGACTTCGAGGGTGAGGGAGAGCTATTTCGGATCCTTTAGAGAAGCCCTGCGATCAGTGCATCAAATCAGCCTCAGGCTCTTCGCTTCCCAAAAGACGTTAGAGATGATTGAGAAGTTTCACAGAGGAGTGTATGTTCTCGTGGGCGAAAACGGCATACTAAACCTTGTTTCAGAGGACGATATTGTCAAGCATTTGGATATACCTGTGACCAGCCTTTAGCCCGCACATTTCAAAGCCAATCTTCCTAGGGTTTCCGCTTACAGAATCCTGTCGCATTCGTCGCTAATGCTCATGCAAGGACAATGATACCAGAGCCAAAATCGTAATAGAACAAGTTGCAAGTGTTGCATCATTATCCCTATATTCCTTCCCGCAACACGCCAAAAGATCGAGCCTCCCAAGTGAGAAAGCGCCTAGCTACACTTCGCTTCAGCTACATGAATTTGTCCAGCGGGGCGCTGGGGTCTTTAGTCGAGATTCTTTCAGCTTTCTTGGGGGGTCTTATCCTTGGTTCCTCTTCGCCCTTCACAGTCTCGGGAGCAGCTTGTGCTGTCCTTGAGATTCTTCTTTCTGAAAGAACTTCAACGATTTTTCTTAGATTTTCAGCGAATTCATTTTCTAGTCCTAGAATATTGGCACAGCACTTGTCTATTTCTGAAATGATAGGTTGGAGCGTTTCAAGGTATTCCTGTGTATCCGCTCCACCTATTCTTCTGGCTTCTAATTCAAGTCTTCCGAATATTTCACTTAGTGTCTTTCCTTTTGTACTTTTGAGCTTATCTAAGTCAAGGATCGGGAGCTTCGCCAACGAATTTACGTCTAGTTCTATTACGCCGCCGCCAGTAGGTCTTCCGTAAGTCTCGACAAAGAAGCGAGAAAAACTTGAGTTCAGGTATGCGAGCAGTATCAGAAGCTTGTCATCGTGAATTGAAACCTTTGACCTGGAGGTGAGCACAATCAAGCTATCATCAAAAGCCATTGGTGTACGCGGTAAAATGAACCTATGATGATATTGCGCCCGTCTCAATGTGTAGAGTTCGGCAGTTCTTATCCCTCCTAGGTCATACCATCCGTAGAAATCGGTGTTCCTTTCCCTCGCTTTTGAAGCAGTTGATTCCTTTGCTGTTTTCGGTTTTTCGCCTCCTCTCACTCTTACAACAGGGGTTGTCTCACCCCATTTTATAAATGCCTTAACATTTTCAGGCATTTCGTTCTTAGGCTTGTGACAAATGAAAACATAACAGGGTTTGTCTTCTTTCCTTAACATCTTCCAATCATTTTCAGTGAATGTGAAGAACTTGCTGTATCGTGGACTACTTAGGACGGGATTCAAATAATCTTTTGCAAGTCCCCATTTGGCGACATCGTTCTTGGTTAAATAGAAGAATCTATCTGCTCCAGTTCCCCCTCTTGATGATACGCCCTCGACATTACCGTATCTGGGGACGAAAACTTCTTCTATCGTAGTCATTAAGGATGAGCTGGCTATTTTTTTCTCTATCTCTCTCGTTCCAAACATCGTTTTAATCCATTTGTCATTTCGAGGAAGGTCCTTCTGCCTCACACTATTAACAATAAAGACATCTCTCCAGTTCTGGGGATGCTCGATAGCATCAAGAATTTCATCTACTTTAGTCTCTTTGTCCACATACAAGAAGACAGTTTTATTGCTCGCTCTTTCGCTCGGATCGTTCTCCTTCTCAAGAAGCAATAAGCACGTGGCTACCAATGGTATTCTGAACAATCTCTGGTTAAAATCAATGATGGCTTTTATTTTGAAGTGATCAAGCAGAAAGTTGATGAAATTAATACCATAGTCCGATTGAAGCCAACTATTTGAAATGATCATGCCAAGTTTGCCGTTTTCTTTCAGAAACTCATGTGCGTACATGATAAAATGAACATAGATTCCGGTCTCATTTCCTATTCCGCCCGTTAAACCATATTTCTTTAGCTCGTCACCCATGACTTCGACGATCGCTTCTTTGGTTTTACTTGGTATTTCAACCCATCTCGTATAAGGAGGGTTCGCGATCACTGCATCAAACTTTGGGATTGAGATTTCGCGTTTCATCTCTCCTGCGTGGGTCTTGACAGTATATGGGGTAGCAAACTTCTGTACAGGCATTATCCTGAAGAAGTCACTGTGAATTGTATTTACGTCGGTTGAGGGAGCTCTTATGTAACGGGAGGCCAGATTCAAGGCGGTCAAATGCAGGGGAAACGGATTTATGTCGAAAGCATAGATCTGATCTAAGATTTCCTTATGTGCTCTTTCTGTAGACTCCTTGTATCCTTTTAACTCCAGTAAGTGCCCGTAAGCCTTTACCAAAAAAGTACCAGAACCGCACCCTGGGTCAAGGACCATGTCTTCAGGCTGCTTAACTGCCCATTTTGTAATTAATTCTGCAATTGCCGGAGGCGTATAGAACTGTCCTAAAGCGTGCCTTTCTGAAGCAGGAATAAGCTCCTCATAAATGAACCCGACGACATCAGAGCCTAAATCCTCAAGCCTATGATGTTCCATATCCTCGAGGAAAGCGTTGATACCTTCAAAAACAAACGTGTCGTCCGGGATCTCAATTGCGTCGTAAATTTCCGTATAAAATACAGGTTCAAAATCCCCAGTGACTTCAACAGCCTTTCGGAAAAAGCTGTATAGCGTTTTCAAATAAGTCTGAGCATCAGGTACATTTATTGATCTGAGTTTGCGTGCTCCCAGCGCCGGATAATGTCTCTCCAAAACTTTGGAAAAAACGATCTTATTCATGAAAACATAAGCCATCTCTTTTGCCAATTGCAGCGCATCTGGTTTATAACCCACTTCTTCGGCAAACTCTTCATATTTTTTTCTGAACTCTTTGTCAATCCTGAGTTTTCTCCGCATCAGCGGCTCAACAGTCTCAGATAACCAATTAACAAAATCTCTTAGCACAATAATGAAGGACCAATCAAGGGGAGTGACAGCTACAGGAATCTGCCTGTGAAGTTTTGCAATTGTGACCAAAAGCTCCTCAGCAAATTCCTCATTGATCGAAACTCTTTCCCTAATCATTATTCTATGACTGTCGAAGGAGAACTTCTCGTGCTCCTTTGGTCTTCTGAATAGCGCAAAAACTCTGCCATTTGTTGTGGCAAAATAATCCGCTCCAGAATAATTTGCGTACCAGAAAGCTTGGTCTATAACTGCCCTGCTCGTTGGCATGATGTTAGGGACAGCCCTGTAATAACCTCTTTCTTCGTACTTTCTTTTAGTCTCAATTATTAGTAGAGGCTTTCGTCCCTCGGCCAGAATTACGGCGATATCAGCGCGTCTTCCACTTACTGGGTATTGCGTCTTGGGATCACTAAACCTTACACCTTCAACGGTGAAGCCTCTTTTCTCGAGGACACTCAAAATGTAATGGTAAAGCTTGCTCTCGACGTCTGCCTCGCGACTCACCAATGTTGAACCCAAACCAAAATAGCACGAATCAGCCTAAAAACACTTTACACACCGGGGCGCTCAATGCAACAAAAGAGCGCGCACTGATTATCTGTAGACAGACAGACCAAAACATTTATCCCAGACATTATATTCATATTGTATTCAATCTGAAAATGTATTAAAAGGCGATTATTATTGGGTACTCAGGTTTGTTTTACGGCTGACGACAACCTTGTTTCAGCCATAGACGAAATCTCTAAGAAGATAGAGCGCTCTAGGAGCGACACAATCAGCACTATCCTTTGGCTAGCCATACAGAACATAAGAGCCAAGCAGCCCAAAGACTTCGGGGAGCTCGTCCAAAGCGTGAGCGGAGGCACCGGCTTTACCACGCCAGCGTCATTCAGGGTTGAACGAGAATCCAGAACCTCGGAGACGGACTCTACTAAAGGTTGCTAGCGGAGGTGATTGAAAAGTGTCTTGCGAGAATGGGAAATGCACGGGAATTGGCTGCAGCAACTTCTACGTCGAGAACGGAGTTCCAGGATGCCTTCGCGGGCTACACTCGACGCCAACAGCCTTCAGGGCTTCAGCGGCTCAGGATACCAAGCCCGTTACGAATTTTCCGACAAGTTACCAGGAGATCCTTGACCTGATGAAGGAAGTCGAGGCGCTGACGAACAAATATGTGGACGCCTGCAGAGCGCACAAGCGGGCGCACAGGAGCGCAACCCTGAGCAATGCCGAGAGATTGGCTGTACTGGGTGAGATCAAGAGGTTAAAACATGACATCCACAAGGCAAGACGACAGGAATTGACAAAGCAACACCCATACGGCTTCGTGGAAGACCTGGGCTATCACTTTAACGACGCCAGTCTTGAAGCCATGGCCAGAGCGACCCAAGAGCCGAGCGAGTTCAACAGCTACGCCGAGCTTGCGGATCACTTTGATGGCGAGAGCAACCAGAACAGCTTTCTAGCAAACCCCCGAAAGCTAGCAGCTTTGCGCCTAGCAGTGGGGCGTTCATAGTTGGTGACTAGTTCCGATGAACATGCGTGGCAGGTTGAATAAGCCCAAAGCAAAGCCTACCAGACAAAAGAAGCCTGTTCTAGACGCTGATGATCACCTGGAAAAAGAATTATTAGAAGTGTATGACCTGCTCTTGGGAGTCGCAAAGCTGCTCGAGGAAAGCCAACAGACAGCGAGATTTAATCTTGGCACTAGGTATGTCCGAAGGGTTCAGAGAGTTGAGCTTTCTGAACGCAAAGAGGAACCTGAACGCGACGAGAAGCACATTGCCAGGGCTATAACGAACGCTGAAACATGGCCTCAACGCGATCGTGTGGCCAGACGCTTAGCGGCTTTTTGCTATGGTCTGGCCAAAGACCTTCTCCGTATCAATGACCAGAAGAACGCGCAGCGATGGATGGGCTTGAGCCAACGGTTTTTCAAGCTAAGCATGGACCCGAAAGCGAAGCAGGACATGGAAAAAGTGCTGACCGAACTCTCAGAACTCAAGGCCACAATGAAAGAACACGAGGAAAAACAAGAGTGTGAAGACGATGAAGAACCTGGAGACGGTTAAGAAGGAAATCGAAGGCCTGAAGACGAAGCTGGACGCTGTGAAGCCTCCCTCTGGACTGTGCTGGGAAGCAAAACGGCTGCTGCAGCTCTATGCTCAGGGTTATCATGATTGGTGTGCGCCGGAGCACAGGAAACCGTGGCGTCGTGGCTACCAAGAAGCGCTGAAAAACTTTGGCGCCGAACTTGCGCATCCGGAGACAACATCGCGTGAAACTCTGTACTGGCTGAGTTTCATGACTTGGTTTAGGGGTCATCCAGACGAGAAGAAACAGTGGGACAGCCTGTTGGAGTTTTACCTACTAGCTAGAACAATAGCCCCCAAAACCGCGGAAGAATTGATCATGCACAAGGGTCTCGAGCATCTATACTCGGCTGAGCAATTGAAAGCTAGCAGAGAATTCCTGACACACCTGGATGAGATCTATTGAAGTTTTTGAACCAAGCATTTACGTACGATTTCCAATATTCGTTCTCAGCTGGCTCTGCAATTTCGGGTATCTCCCCAAGAGAGAGATCTATTTTTGGGACGGCTGAAACCTCTGCCCTTCTAATGAGTCCTCTTTTCTTAAGCATAATGACCGGTCTGCCCGCCAAATATCGACTCCTTGCTAGTGCAAGCATCCCTCTGTCTTTCGGAATGAATCCAACCGATACGCTCTTTAAACTTCTGAGCCTTTTTCGCAAGGCCATTCGTATATTATGCCATCGAAAATCAATGCCAAATTCCATTGGAACCTCCACTGGCCTAACTCCACTCCAGGTATGCCTTATACCAAGGATCCACCTTCCCTGGTTATCCTGATAGCTTCAGAGGCTGCCGTTCTGATAACAGGATTGACTCCCAAGACTTGTATATATGCTCCCGTCTGATAGTATTGAGCAGCGGCTTCTCTCTCTTTCTCTGCAAGTCCGAATTGGATTTTGCCGATGTGCCATAGCGGTATATCTCCAATCCAAACCATACGCCCTCCTTCGTCAAGATATTGCCTCATCAAACAACTGGCGTCGTTATCATCTAGGATTGTATCTGGTGCTTTATCCATTGAGAATACGATGATCGAGTTTTCGGTCTTATTGCTAAGACAACCCCGAATAAAGGCTTCAAGGCTGTTGGCGTTCACTACTGTAAACCCTTTTTGTCTGAAGTGAAATGCGATGGCTTGCGCTACATGTGGTCTTATCCATGCAGAATCGTACTTTGAATCATAGTAAACGACTTTCGAAATCAATGGAATCATTAATAGTTGTGTGATTTTCTTCTTATAATTTGCCGAAATAACGCAATTATAGATTTAGTTCAGAATATCGCTACTTGGTTCGCACGCTCTGACAAGGAAAAAAGGGAATTGCGGGAGACATCTCCACCAGTGTCGGATGCGAAATCACACCTTAGCGCGCGCTTACTTCACTGACTTGACTAAATTATATTGACGTAGCTCTTGGTCAAAGAAAAGAAAGAAAAAACAGTTGTCGTACTGAGTGTAAGGCATATTTCTTGGGTCAATCCCGACAATCTTTGTTTGTTATGTAGCGCGTGCTTAGGGCGATCGCTTCGGCCTTCTGAACACTTGAATTGCGACGACGAGGAGAATTATTAGACTGGTGACAGCAAGGACTAATGCTACTAATGCGTAGTTTCCTGCGGTGTCCGATGAATTCTTGACGTCAGAGAGCGTTAGAGTCCCAAGTTTGGTTTGGATGGTCAGGACACCGTTGCTTATGTTGGTAACATTACCGCTCATAGTTCCTATGTTAGTCATGATCGTGGCCGTGTCGCCTTGAATGCTAACTATCTTGGCCCCGATGCTGCTCAAAGAAGCGTTGATGTTGCCCAAGTTCGTCTTTATCGTGGCGGTGTTCCCGTTGACGCTTAGTATTTCTGCATTCAGTGAAGTAAGTTGGTTTAGGATTGCCTGCGTATCGGAGCTAGGGCCTATAATATTGAATGTGGCTTCGCCTCCGATTTCACAAGACAGCCATGGTCCTGTTGTGGATGGGCCTTCGAACGCTCTGATATAGTGTTCGCCGACGCCTCCGACTGCTAGGAACCTTATCGTGATGTTGCCTCCAATGTCTCCTCCAGTGAAGCCCCCAGTCACTATTGGTCCCTCAGTCGTGAGGTGCGAATCATCGTAACCCCAGTAATTATTGTCGTAAGTGAACTTTAGACTCATGAGTTCCCCGGTAGGTGGCGATGGGATGGTGCCGGTTGGAGCTCCATAAACGTGTAGTATTACTTCTTGACCCTCCGTGTAGTTTGTCGGTGTGGGGCTTAGTTGCATGGATGGCATAATGTTGAAAGTACCGTTTACTATGCCTGTTCCGCTCCCGTTCTGGGTTGCATTCACGAAGTGAGGCACATCAGAGATGTCGTAGGGTGCAATGAACGTGGTGGTGAAGCTGCCGTCAGAGGCAACCGTGATGCTGGTTTTTATGGGGTAGTTGCCTAGGTGTCCGGTTGTTCCGGGGACGTCAGTGATGTATCCATACCAAGACAGATTCACCTTGGCTCCCGCCGCAAAATTGGCTCCCTTGACCGTGATTGGCGTCCCCACGGGTCCTGCTGGTGGGAGTAGTGTGATTGTTGGAGTGCTTGTCGGAAGCGCACGTGTTGGTGTCATGGCAAGAGTGCTCAGCGATAACATCAAGATTGTTGTAAGCAGGATCGCAATATGAGTATGGGTGTACCCGTACATTCTTCTTCATCTCCTTAAGTTTATGTCAAACTTGTCTTTGTAAAGTCAAACCTGCCTTTAAGCATGTATCTAATAGCAGCTATAGTACTGAATTATACATAGTACGCAGGTTTGTCAATCTACCAAAAACAGAAGGCACACCTTTAATTTCCTAGTCATTAACGGGAAAGGCTGGATGAGAGGCTAAAAAGACGGTCATATGAACAATCTCAGTTTCTTCAACTTTGTGGAAAAACTTCTGCAGTAGCGTCTTAAGAGCCTGAGCCCCCATGTAATCGCCCTTTTCTGAGGCTTCATGCTCCGACTTCTCAATGAAACTGTCTATCGACAAAGGATCGTCGTACTTGCGAATGAGAACTGTTGGCGTTACTATAGCAAGTGTTCCATCTTGTTTGAGAACTCGATGCCATTCCTTCAAGGATTTCTTCAGAAAGTTCCTCTCTGGAACTCCCGCAACAATTGCTAGGTCAACGTAGCACCTTCTCAGTGGAATGTCATCGTAAGCCCCGTTCAAAAGCCATAAGTTGTCAAGATTTAGGTCTACTGCCAATGGGGCTGGTTTTATAAAGTATATCTTCGCTTCGGGCAACTCACCGTGAAGAACCTGCAACATTTTCTCATGCATCACCGAATACTGAGGAGAAACGTATGCGATTTCTCCATTTCTATCCACACTAGCAGACAATAGTTTGCAGATGCTGCCGAGAACATTAGCCTTGCCACGTAGATTGAGCAGGTACTCACTGTAGAACCCGTGGACGATCTCAATCGCGTCCAAAAGAATCTTCTCACGTTCCTTCCTTCCTTTCTCGCCGATCATGTACACCCTTTTCCGAGGCCCCAGCTGGCCCTTCTCCCACCGACCCTTAAGCAATCCATCTCGCATCATCTCAGTAAGGACTCCGTACAAACGGCTAGTACTGACCTCAATCTTTTCAGAAGCAAGCTGCTTGTGAACCTCATAACCATAAAACTCTCTGCCTCCAAACATTCTCAGCACAACCTTCTTAAGGTTCTCCGTCCTCACGGTCTTCAATTCTCCAGTTGTCTATTACACGATAGTTAACGCTCCACGTTTTGAAAGTCTTGCGGTCAACTGCATGGCCGCTAAAGGCGTTTGTATCTATACATGAACTAGCACTATAGCCGTCATTCGATATGCACTTAAGGCAGGTTTTCACATTGAACCGCCCAAAGAATGAATTCAATAACGAAAGTTAAACCAAACACAAGGATTCACTTCTTGCTTGGCGCTTATACGATGATAACACGCGCGGAAACAACACGCCGATAGCTCCGCTCCAATGCTTTTTCAAATACGCCTCACATGCCTCTCTAAGGAAGGCAACATAGTCCTCGAGGAATGCGGATTCGAACCCAGGCTCTAACAACGAGGCGAATTCCTAACTCTCTTTCGCAAGTTTAGCCTAATATTCGCCGGTCGCGCATTGAGAAAAAAGGGCTCTCTCTATAAGTGACGTAGACCGGCCCCATCAGTCAAGAGTCAAGTGCCCAGATTGTCTAAAAACCAAATCCAAAAAGGAGTGGCATGCGTGATAACGCTTTAGGCGTATTTTTGGCACTTGTAGCAGTACCATCTTTGGTATTGCTGTACGTAGCTAAGTGGACCTTTACATGTTGGACAAACGGGCGTTGTTGCTTGCTGACTGCTGACTGCAGGAGCAGCTGCTTCAGCGGCGGGTTTTAGCAGGATAAAGTCTCCTGCGGCTTGAACCTCTTCCCACGCAACCTCCTTCACTTCGCCCTCCTGGTCTTCCATACTTAATGAAATACCAGTCTTGCCCACGGTGAAACCGATGTCCTTAACGGTTCCCAAGAGGTATCCCTTGCTGTCTACAACTTTCATTCCTACGAGTCTATCTTTGGTTATACCCTTATCTTTATTATCTTTAGCCATAGCCTAATCGCCAACGGAAAATAGTATTGCGCACCGTAATAAGCTTTGGTACTTTAAGCAGATATGCGAGCTGCCTTCGTAATTAGTTGCTGCTCACCTAAGTCTCCGTGAGATCGACAGCAAATCATAATAACATAGCAAGACGAAATAACGCGTGGGACAAAAAATGTCGACACAAACCAGTTCACAACTCGACATGAATCATTGGCTAATCCGCCTTGTCGCATTCATAATTGACAGTATAATAATCGGCATCATAGCAGCTATCATATACTTTGTCGTGATTCTAGCAGTCATCACCAGCGGATTTTTCATTGTTTGGGGACCAATTCTACTGCTCGGCCTCTTATTAGGCGTGCTTGAGCTCCTCTACTTCATGTTCATGGACTCCTCCTACGGTGCAACATTGGGGAAGAGAATCCTCGGGTTACAGGTACAAACGGTCAACGGCGGCAAAGTGTCATTCGACAAGGCATTCATCCGCAACATAAGCAAGATCTTTTGGCTTTTCCTACTAATAGACTGGATACTGGGAGTCGCTATCCCCGGACCCGACCAACGGCAAAAATACACTGACCGAATCGCAGGAACTACAGTCGTCTCGGCGAGGGCAGCATTCTCATCTGTCACAGCACCTCCACCACCCCCACCTCCTCCGCCTCCAGCTTGATCAGTCAGAAAACAACGCAGCACGTTGGCATTACCTCCCGACAACCGCGTTGAAGTTTATTCACAAAAACACCCTTTTTTTATATCCCGTGCTGCCATGCTTATACCCGTGCTGGTTATTTCTATTCTTCCGCTGTCAAGGCTTCTTGTTCTCAGTTGAGCGTCGTTTCGACAATATCTTAAGCCTAATCAAAACGTTATTCTTCTGCACTATATCAAGTATTTCATACTCGAACTCCGGATGAGGACTCTATGAAAATCCCTAAAGCAGAGGACATCGTCCTAAACGGTCTGGCCATCCTATCGATGATTTTCCTGCTCTCAGGTTTGATCCGTTTGGTGTCTAACCTAAGTTATGGTCTTCCGTTGCTATCTATCGGGCTGGCATTACTAATTGGTTTCATCATCGTTATCGTAGCCCTGAGAAAGCGTGCCCCTAGCGCTCTAGCCCGAGCTTCTTCCACACGTCTTCATACACTCTGAGAGCGGTGTCCTCGTCCTTGACGTTCTTTATCAGCGTCCTCCCGCCTTGAAAGAAACTCACTTCAATGTCGCCGTCATACTGGAACACGATCACGACAGGCGACCTAACAAGTATCTTAAAGTGACGCTGAACCTTCTCCTGAAGTTGGTCCACGCTCGCCTCGACTAGCCTCGGCGGGTTCACGTTAACAGTGTTTTGACCACATAACCAAGTCAAGCTTTTCTTCTCCTTCCTTAGCTTAACTTCGCCCTCACACGCCGTACAGCCCGGTCTCCGAAAGATATCTATCTGCAAGAAGCGCATGTCACTGAAGTCGCAAATCATCAGTTTTCCCTTCAACGCTTCACCTATGCCAGTCAGAAGTTTGATAGTCTCG
>Ga0187771_10001683_pt1 | contig 14990 bp, 12 predicted proteins | sample 0116_SJ02_MP15_1_FD_133139 | JGI IMG/M metagenome (GOLD analysis project Ga0187771, IMG submission 133139) | Tropical peat soil microbial communities from peatlands in Department of Meta, Colombia - 0116_SJ02_MP15_10_MG | ecosystem: Environmental > Terrestrial > Soil > Wetlands > Peat | place...
CGTCAGCGCGATCTCCGGGACGAGGAGAAGTGCGCTGCGTCCGGCGGCGAGCGTGGTGTCGATGGCGTTGAGATAGACCTCGGTCTTGCCGGAGCCGGTGACGCCGTGCAGCAGGAACGTGCAGAACTTGCGGGATTCGATGCCGGCGGCGATGAGGTCGAAGGCGGCGCGCTGTGCGGCGTTGAGATCGTGCGGGGCGCGGATGGGTGCGCTTTTGATGAAGACCGGTTCGGGCGCGAGCGAGACCAGTTGCTTGCGTGCGAGCGAGCGGGCGGCGGGGCTGGCGTTTTTGACGATCGGCTCGAGTTCGGCGAGGTTGTGCGTGCCGGGATGGAGCGAGAGATAGGCGAGGAGTTCGCGCTCGGCTTTCGGGAGTTTCGTGGCTGGTTCGGCGTTGGCGAGCGCTACGCGCAGATTCTGCGAGGGGGCGCGCAGCGGGTCGCGTTCGTGCGTGGTTTGCTCGGCGATGAGCCAGCCGCGCTTTTCAAGGGACTTGAGCGCGCGGCCTGCGAGCGGGAGCTTCTTTTTGATGTACGCCTCGGAAAGTGACCGTTCGGCGAGAAGGCCTAGCAGTTGGGAGGTGGTGTCCTCTGACTCAGGAGCGATCGAGAGTTGCCGCGCGGCATCGCGGCCGGCGCTCGTGAGCGAGTACGTTTTGCCGCTGCGCGTCGCAGAGGCGAGCGGCAGCATGGAGCGAAGCACTTCGCCGAGCGGCGCGCAGTAGTAGTTCGCCATCCAGCGGCCGAGGCTCAGCAGCTCCGCGTCGAGAACGGGGTGTTCGTCGAAGAGGCGGAGGACGTCTTTGAGCGGGCCGGACGCGCCTGCAGGCGCGTGTACATCGATCACGACTCCCGTCAGTTTTCTTGTTCCGAACGGCACAAGCACGCGCGCGCCGGGTTTGACGCGGTGCTCGAGAGTCAGGGGGAGCGAGTAGGTGAACGCCCGGTCTAAAGGGACCGGGAGGCTAACCTCGCACGATGTCATTGCGCAGGATGCCGATGCCTTCGATTTCGACTTCGACGACGTCGCCGGGGGACATGGGCTTCGTTTCCCCAGGCGTGCCCGTGTAGATGATGTCGCCCTGGTTCAGCGTGACGTACTGGCTGATGAAGCGGATGATTTCAGGCACGTCGAAGATCAGATCGCTGGTGCGCTGCGACTGGACCACAACGCCATTGAGGCGCGTCGCGAGCGCGAGATCGGAGTAGTTGGCGCCGGTGACGATGGCGGGGCCAAGGGGCGCGAAGGTGTCGCAGCCTTTGGCGCGCCACCATTGCAGGTCCTTGCCGGCGCCGCGCTGCCAGTTGCGGTCGGAGATGTCGTTGCCGCAGGTGACGCCGAAGATGGCGGCTTTCGCCTCGTCGCGCGTCGCCTTATGGACCGTCTGGCCTATTACTGCCACCAGTTCTCCCTCGTAGTGAACGTCGATGGCATCCGGCGGAATAACAACCGGGCCGCCCGGGTCCTGCAGAGATGAGATGGGCTTGTAGAAGATCTCCGGATACGCGGGAACCTTGCGGTCGCCGAGGTGGCTCTTGTAGTTCAGACCGACGGCGAGGATCTTCGGCGGCAGCACGGGCGCGAGCAGGCGGACCGAGGCGAGATCGAAAGTCCGGCCGGTGGGCTCGGGCGTGTCGAAGAGACCGCCGCGCAGCTCGGCAATCTGACCGGACGTGAGCAAACCGTGAGCGGCAGCGCCTTCGCGTTGAAAACGTACGAATGTGGGCATGGTTTTTTTCAGTATAAGGATGACCAGGCATTCAAATGGAGTTGCTGCTGAGTTACAATACCGGGAGCCCTGGTGTGTTGTCCGTAGCGTGGGTAGTTGCGGGATGAAAACCGCGGTTGCTGTATTTATGATTCGATTCGGGGCCAGAGAAAGAAGACATGGATAAGCCGGCGCAAAACATACAAGATAGTTTTCTAAACAATGCGCGCAAAGAAAAGGGTCTGGTAACGATCTACCTGCTGAGCGGCGTGAAGCTTTCCGGCCGCATCAAGAGCTTCGACAAGTATTCGCTCGTGCTCGAGACCAACAACCAGGAGCAGTTGATCTTCAAACACGCGATCTCGACGGTGGTAACGACACGTGCGGTTCAGCACTCCTCGCACGGCCCGTCGGCTCATCCCGGCACACCGGCACAGCCCGCGACTCTCGCGGCCGTAGCGGGCGGCGACAACTAACACGATCTCCCTCGAGCAGTCTCCCGAAAAGGCTATCCTCGCCGGCTTTGAACGCGGGCGCGGTTCCATGTCCCCCGCGGCGGCGGAATCTTTCCGCGAACTGACGGAACTGGCGCGTTCGGCCGGCGCCGGGATTGTGGCCGAAGTGTTTCAGGTGCGCCCGGCCGTCGACGCGGCGACGCTGATCGGACATGGAAAAGTCGAAGAGCTGAAGGAACTGGCGGAAGCCCATCACGCCGACGTGGTGATCGTGGACCACGAGCTGACGCCCACGCAGCAGCGCAATCTGGAGCGCGCGACGGGGACCAGGGTGATCGACCGGACGCAGCTGATCCTCGACATTTTCGCGCGGCGCGCGCGCACGGCGGAAGGCCGGCTGCAGGTGGAACTGGCGCAGCTCAAATACATGCTGCCGCGTCTGGCGGGGCAGGGAACGTCGCTCTCGCGGCTCGGCGGCGGCATCGGCACGCGCGGTCCGGGTGAAACGAAACTCGAAACGGACCGGCGGCGCATCGCGATCCGGATCAAAAAGCTCGAGCAGAGCATCGAGCGCGTGCGCACGGGGCGCGCGCTGCACCGCGAGAAGCGCGATTCGGTTCCGGTGCCAACCATTTCTCTCGCCGGCTACACGAACGCGGGGAAGTCGACGCTGTTCAACCGTCTGACGGCCGCGGCCGTGCTCGCGGACGCGAAAATGTTCGCCACGCTCGATCCGACCATTCGCGCGCTCGAACTGCCGTCGCGGCGCAGGATTCTGCTGAGCGACACGGTCGGCTTCGTGCGCAATCTGCCGACGACCCTGATCGATGCGTTTCGCGCCACGCTCGAGGAAGTGGCCGACGCGACGCTCATTCTGCATGTGGTGGATGCGTCGTCGAGCGAGGCCGGGAGCCATATCGCGGAAGTGTTTCGCGTGCTCGGTGAGATTGGAGCCGCCGGGGCGCCGCAGATCCTGGTGCTCAACAAGGCGGATCTCCTGGCTGCGGAAGAGCGCCAGAGCGCGATGCTCGGTGCTCGTCTGCTCGGCGATGCCGGGCAGAGCCCGCTGACGCCGGCGGTGATGGTGAGCGGATTGACGGGTGCGGGTGTCGGCGATCTGCTGGCGCTGATCGACAAGGTGTTGCCGTTCGATATGGTCGAAACCGTACGTTTTCGAATTCCGCTGCGCGACGGAGCGGCCATCGCTTTGTTACACTCTCGTGGCAAGGTTCTCAAAGAGGACTATCATGGGAACTTATGCGACATCGAGGTGGAGGCACCGGAATCCCTGCGGCGGAGACTCAAACGCTATCTCCTCGACGCGCGCGAGGCTGTGGAAAATTCTGTGCAGAAGTAAACCCGCGACTCCGCAACGTGTTCTTGCGGCGGGTTTTCGCACGGTTTGAACCAAGTCGCAGCAATCCCTGTAAACCGTTCACAGGATTACGGTTGACCTTGGAAAACGGAAAATTCACACAGCGTTTCCGGAATGGCGCCGGCGAAGCCGGATTTTGCCTGATTTCCACAATCGGAGAAGCCGGGTGAACCTGCCGAATAGCCTGACGATCGCGCGGATTTTCTTCGTCCCGCTGCTGGTGGCGGTGCTCGTGCAGGAGCGCATTTCGCTGCACTGGAATGGCGCGACGATTACGAACGACAGCGTGGCGCTGGCGATTTTCTGGGTTGCCGCGGCCACGGATCTGCTCGACGGGTATCTGGCGCGGCGCTGGAAGCAGGTGACGACGATCGGGACGCTGCTCGATCCCATCGCCGACAAGCTGCTGGTTTCGGCGGCGCTGATTTCGCTGGTGCAGCGCAGAGTGGTGCCGGGCTGGGTGGTGGTGCTGATCGTGGGCCGCGAGTTCGCGGTTTCCGGTCTGCGCAGCATCGCGGCGGCCGAAGGCTACACGATCAAGGCGAGCGAGCTGGGCAAGACAAAGACCTTTTCGCAGGTGGTCGCGATCACGCTGCTGATGCTCAGCATCCATCATGAATGGCTGACAGTGCCCGCGCGCGTGGCGCTGTCTCTGGTCGTGGTGTTCTCGCTGTGGTCCGCGGTTGCGTACTTTGCGAGGTTCTGGAGCAAGGTGGACGTGGCGACCAAGCAGCGCCGCCGCCAGGAACTGCTCGAAGCGGAACGCATCCGGCGCGGTCTGGCGCGGGCTGAACTGCGGCAGGACCGGCAGAAGCGGCGGGCAGCGGCTAGAGCGGATCGGTTGCAGCGCCGCCGTTCGCGGGCTGGGACTCTTTCGTCAGAAGCTCCGAACCTTCCGCCGTCAACCTGAGAGTGCGGAACTGGCCGTGGCGGCCGATCGGGTCGAGAGTTTTTCCGTTGAGCGAGATGGTGAGGCCGCCGGCGTTGCCGGTTGCGATCTTCACCTGCTCGCTGGCGGAGATGGTGCGGGTTTCGTTCGGCGTCAGCGTTCCGATGTAGGTATAGCCCGATTTGTCATCCACCTTGATGCTGACCCAGGATCGTTCATGCGCGGTGAGAACCACCTGCACGGCATCGGCCGGGTTGGTGGATTCGGTGACGGGCGCGGGCGGCGCAGCCTGCGGCTCGGGCTCGGCTTGCGCCACGGCGGGGGCGGGCGCGGACGCCGGCACCGGCGCGGGCGCCGGGCTTGGAATCGATTCGGCTTTTACCGTGTCCTGCTCGGCGGGTGCGCGGCGTTCCACCGTGATGCGCCAGCCCTGATTGTGATAAAGGTACGCGCCGGTGACGGCCAGAGCGGCCGCGACAGCCCAGGCGGCCGAGACCCACTGCGGGTGGGCGTGGAGCCTTGTGCGCTTGACCGGAGGACGGTTCGGAGGCTCGGGCAGCGGAACCGTGGATTGATCGAGTTTCGGCAGAGATTCGAGCAGCGGCTCGGGATCCAGTTCCAGCGCCAAAGCGTACTGGCGGACGAAATTGCGCGTGAAGACGACGCCGGGAAATACGCTAAGCTCGTTCGATTCAATCGCTTCGAGGAAGCGCGGCGGGATGCGCGTGCGCGCGACGATATCATCGAGAGAGAGGCCCAGCTCAAGTCTCCTCTCCTGCAATCGTGCGCCGATATCGTACGGTTCCAAACGCAGGTCTCCTAACTCCTTACGTTACAACAGGAGTATTCCGGTGGATAGCAAAAAGCGAAGATACTGGTACTCGATTTTCACAGGCCGGGATTACTCTGGAGGGATGCCGCGCCCGCATGCCCCCCTTGCACTTGCCGTGTTTCTGCTGACGCTCCTGCCGGGCACAGGCAGCGCGAAGGAGTTCAGCGGGGTGGGGGCGTTCGCTGCCACCAGGCGCGCGGTGGACCTGGGGCCGCGGCCCGACGGGTCGGCGGCGATCGCGAAATTGCGGGAGATGATCACGGCCGAACTGAAGACGCGCGGGTGTGAAGTGATCTCCGACAGGTTCACGGCGCAGACGCCGGATGGCGCGATTGCGATGGAGAACATCATCGCGAAGTTTCCGGGCAAATCGGGCCGGGCGATTGCCATCACCGGTCATTACGACACGAAGAAGATGGCGAACTTCGTGGGCGCAAACGATGGGGGCTCTTCGACAGGGTTTCTGCTCGAACTGGCCGCCACTTTGCAGGGCCGGCCGCGCACCGACGACATCTACATCGTGTTCTTCGACGGCGAAGAAGCGATTCGCGACTGGACCGAAACGGACAGTCTCTATGGCAGCCGGCATCTGGCGGAGAAGTGGACGAAAGACGGAACCGGCGGGCGGCTCAAGGCGCTGATCAATATCGACATGATCGGCGACAGGAACCTGAAGCTCATGTACGACGGCTACTCGGCGCCGTCGGTGCGGGACCTGATCTGGAACGATGCGGCGGCGCTTGGCTACGCGAAGGAGTTCCCGCGCGCGAATCAGACGGTGGAAGACGATCACATTCCGTTTCTCAAGGCCGGTGTGCGGGCGGTGGATCTGATTGATTTCGAATCGCAGTCGACCTTCTGGCATACGCCGCAGGACACGATGGACAAGCTGAGTCCGCGCAGTTTTGAAGTGGTGGGCGCGGTGGTGCTGAAAGCGATCGGGGATCTGGAATTACAGAAGTGAGTCTGGACGGGATTGTAGTTGTCAACAAGCCGGAGGGCTGGACTTCGCACGACGTCGTGGCGAAGATGCGCGGGATCGCCGGGACGCGGCGCGTGGGGCATCTCGGAACGCTCGATCCGATTGCGACCGGCGTGCTGCCGGTAATGATCGGACAGGCGACAAGACTCGCCCGGTTCTGGGAGCGGTCGGAGAAAACTTATGAGGCGAAGATCCGGTTCGGGTTCGCGACGACCACTTACGATCGCGCGGGTGAGCCGGTGGGACCAGTGACCTCGCCCTCGATTTCGCGTGAAGAATTAGAGGCGGCTTTGGAATCGATGCGCGGAGAGATTGAGCAGGTGCCTCCTCCGGTTTCGGCCAAGAAGGTGAAGGGCGTTCCGGCGTACAAGCTGGCGCGGAAGAATCAGGCGGTGGAACTCGCGCCGGTGAAGGTCACGATTTTCGAGTTAAACGCGACTGAAGTCGCGTCCACATGGGCAAAGCTGAGAATCCGGTGTTCGGCGGGGACCTACGTTCGCTCGATCGCGCATGAACTCGGCCAGCGGCTCGGGTGCGGTGCGCACGTGGAGGAGCTGGTGCGGACGCAGGCGGGACCGTTCCGGCTGGATCAGGCGTGGACGCTCGACGAGCTTCAGGGGCACGTGGAAGAAGCTCTGGTGCCGGCGGCGGACCTGCTGCCGCAGTTTCCTCCGGTCTATGTGGATGAGGAGACGGTATCGCGGATCCGGCAGGGGCGGGACTTCACGGTAAGCCCGTTCCGGGTGAATGTGGGGACGGCGCATGTGAAGGCGATCGACCGGGCTGGGAAGCTGGTCGCAATCGGGAAGATCGCGCTGCCGCATGTTTATCATCCGGTAATTGTTCTGACCTGATGTTATGCTGACGGCATAAGAGGGACATGCGCTTCCGCTTCGCGATAATCGCTGTCCTCGTCGCCTGCGGGTTTACGGCGCTGTTCGCATTTCAGGCCACGTTCAAAGAGTATCCGGACGAGCAGGATAACCCCGCGCCGGTTCCGAAGGACGCTTACGAAAAAACCGAGTGGACCTTTGCGCGGCTGCGCTACCCATCCGGGCGCTATTCGGGATACCAGGGCGAAAAAGGCAGCTGGCCCATCGATTTCCCCAAGGCGGACCGCCAGTTTCTGCAGGGCGTGCGCCGGCTGACACGCATTCACTCGAGGTCCACCGAACAGGTGATTGACCTCATCGGCGATCCGGACGAGATTTATAACTGGCCCTGGACCTACGCGGTGGAAGTGGGGCACTGGGATCTGACCGACGCCCAGTGCAAACTCCTGCGCGAATACCTGCTGCGGGGCGGCTTTCTGATGGTGGATGACTTCCACGGCAGCCAGGAATGGGCGGTGTTCGTCCAGAGCATCAGCCGCGTCTTTCCTGACCGTCCCATTATCGAGCTGCCCGACCCGGACCCGATCTTCCATACGGTGTATGATTTGGATCACCGGGTGCAGGTCCCAGGTCTGCAATACCTGTACAGCGGGCGAATCTGCGAAAAGTGCGAAGCCGGTGGAACCATTCCGCATTGGCGAGGGATCTATGACGATGAGGGCCGCGTAATGGTAGCGATGTGTTTCAATCAGGACGACGGGGATGCATGGGAACACGCGGACAACCCGCAGTACGAAGCGAAATACACGACACAGGCATACCGTCTGGGCATCAACTACGTCATATACGCCATGACGCACTGAGGTACCGCAACTCCCGCTGACAGTAAAACAAATGTTCGAGTTTTTGTTTAAATACCCGCCGGCTATTTTCGCGAAGGGGAAATTTGTCCTGCTGTCGCCGTGGCCGGTGTGGCTGCTGATTTTGCTGGTCGTGGCAGCCGGGGCGGGGTTGTTCTGGAACATGCGGCAGCGGCACGGCATTCTGAACACCGTGCGTTCGACGGCGATCTGGCTGGCGCAGACGGCGCTGTTCGCGATCCTCCTCCTGATGCTGTGGCACCCGGCGATCAGCGTGGCACGGCTGCGCCCGCAGGAAAACGTGGTGGCAGTGCTGCTCGATCATTCGCGCAGCATGGGGATCGCGGACGACGGCAAGCCGCGGCTGACGCGCGCCGAAGAAGTGCTGGAAAACGACCTGATTCCGGAGCTGAAAAAGCGCTTCCAGGTTAGTTTGTACGCCTTCGGGCGCGACGCCGTGCGGATCGAAGATACGAAGAATCTGGCGGCGGACGACAACGCGACGCGCATCGGCGACAGCCTCAAGCACATTGCTGCGGAAGCGGGCACGATGCCGCTCGGTGCGATTGTGCTGCTGACCGACGGCGGCGATAACACGGGCGGCGTGGATCGCGATACGATCGCGCAGTTGCGGCAGCTCAAAGTTCCGGTGGATACGATCGGGTTCGGGCCGGATCATTTCGCCAAAGACATCGAGATTGCCGATGTGGCGGCGCCGGCGCGGGCTTTGCCGCAATCGAAGGTGAGCGCGCGCGTCGCGATCCGCCAGCACGGGTTTTCGGGCGCGAAGGTGAAGCTGATGGTGCGCGAGAACGGGCATCCGATCGCGCAGCAGATGGTGGATCTGAAGGACAATCCCGAGCAGAGCGAAACCATCCTCTTTAATGCTGGCGCGAAGGGCGCCCATACCTTCCAGATCGGCATCGAACCGGTGGAAGGCGAACAGAATCCGCTGAACAACTTTATGGTTCGTCTGGTGAATGTGGATGCGAAGAAGATGCGCATCCTCTATACGGAGGGCGAACCGCGCTGGGAGTACAAGTTTGTCCGGCGCGCCATTGTGGATTATGACGATCCCGCAATCGATCTGAGCGGGATGGTCCGGACCACGCAGAACAAGACGTATTATCAGGTGGCGCGGCCTGGCGAACTGCAGAACGGATTCCCGGCGAAGGTCGAGGAGTTGTTCGGCTACGACGGGATCATCATCGGAAGCCAGGAAGCGAACGACTTCACGCCGCAACAGCAGCAGATGATCCACGATTTTGCCGACCGCAGGGGCGGCGGCGTGCTGTTCCTCGGCGGCCGGTTCTCGCTTTCAGACGGCGGCTATGGGAATACGCCGATGGCCGAGATGATGCCGGTGCGTCTGATGCCGGAGAAGACCTTCAGCCGGAATTTCGCCAACATCATGCTGACGCAGGCCGGCGAAGACAGCCCGATCACGCGTCTGGCGGATGATCGCGCGGCGAACGAAGCGCGCTGGAAGAAGATGCCGGAAGTGGCCAATTACGCGGTGGTGGGCACGCCGAAGCCGGGCGCCGTGGTGCTGATGGAAGTGGCGGAAGCCAATCACCATCCGACGCCGCTGCTGGCGATTCAGAATTTCGGCCGCGGCCGTGTGGGCGTGTTTGCCACGGGCGGAAGCTGGCGCTGGAAGATGCTCCAGGACCACAAGGACACGACGCACGCGCAGTTCTGGCAGCAGCTCATGCGCTGGCTGGTGTCGGATACGCCCGGCGAAGTGGTGTCGTCAACTCCGCGTCAGGTTTTGTCGGATGAGACGAAAGTGCCGTTCCGCGTGAACGTCCGGGACAAAACGTATGAGCCGGTTTCAGGAGCGGCCGTGCAGACGACGATCGTGCGGCCGGACGGTGGATCGGAGACGTTCGATCTCAAGCCGGATCCGCTCGAGCCCGGCACATATACGGGCGAGTACACGGCGGAAAAGCCGGGAACATACGTGGCCGAAACTTCGGCGAAGCAGGACAAGACCGATCTGGGCGCCGATACCCTGACCTTCCGGCGCGAAGACGGCGTGGCGGAGAATTTCGGCGCGGCGCAGAATCGCGATCTGCTGGAAAAGCTGGCGGCGGATACGGGCGGGAATTATTACGCGCCGGCCGACGCGAAGAAACTCCCGGACGAAGTGGGCGTTTCCGAAGCCGGCATCAGCGCGCATGACAATCTGGATCTCTGGGATATGCCGGCGGTGTTCCTGCTGGTGATTCTCATCCGCGGCGGCGAATGGCTGCTGCGGCGCAAATGGGGTGTAGTTTGAAACCTTTCTGGCTGGCTTTGATTCTGGCGGCGAACGCTTCCGCGGCGAGTTATTTCCTGACCGTTGCCGGTCTGGGCGGTGAACCGGACTACGAGCAGCGCTTCTCGATGCTGGCTTCGGATGTCGACAAGATTCTCCGCACCGGTCCGCAGAACGACAAATACGTGGAGACCCTGAAGGGCGCGGACGCCACGAAAGTGAAGATGGAAGCGGCGCTGAATAAGATCGCGTCGCAGGCGAAGCCGGAAGATGCGTTTGTGCTGATGATGATCGGGCACGGAACCTTCGATGGGACGGATTACAAGTTCAATCTGCCGGGTCCGGACATCAGCGGGACGGAACTGGCGAATCTTCTGAACAAAATTCAGGCGGGGCGGCAGCTGGTGGTGGATATGACCAGCGCAAGCGGCGCCGTGGCTTCCGTGTTGAAGAAGGAAAACCGCACGGTGATCACCGCCACGCGTTCGGGGACGGAAAAGAACGCCGTGGTGTTCAGCCGCTTCTGGGTGGAAGCCATGCGCGATGCGGCGGCGGACGTGGACAAGAACGAGATTGTTTCGGCGCTCGAAGCCTTCCAGTATGCCGAGCGCAAGACCGCGGACTTCTATAAGGAACAGAAGCGTCTGGCGACCGAGCACCCGCAGGTGGACGACCAGCAGAGGGCGTCGGCGTTTCCGCTGCTGCGCTATGGATCGGCGTCGGCTGTGATCAACGATCCGGCCAAGAAGGCGCTGGTGGCGAAGAAGGAAGATCTCGAAAACCGGATCGACGCGCTCAAGTATCAGAAGTCTTTGATGGCGCCGGCCGATTACACGAAGCAGCTGACGGCGCTGCTCCTCGAGCTTTCAAGAGTACAGGCGGAGATCGACAAGTGAGACACATTGTCTTCGTCGCGGGTTTGATGGCCGGGCAGATGCTTTTCGCCCAGAGCATCGATCGGGCGGAGGCATTGTGGCGCGCGGGCGATTTCGACGGCGCCAACAACGAGTTCAAGGCGCTCATTGCGCGCTATCCGACGAATGCGGATTACCGCGTGCGCTGGGGACAGCTCTTCAAGGAGCGATTCAATCCGGAAGAAGCGGCGAATCTTTTCGGCGAGGCGCTGGCCATCAATCCGAAGCAGGCGCAGGCGCTGCTGGGTCTGGCGGAAATCGCCGAAGAGCATTTCGATCCCAAGGCCAACGAATACGCGAAGCAGGCGCTCGAGGCGGATCCGAAGCTCTATCAGGCGCACGAGGTGATGGCGCTCGGGGCGCTCGAGGACGATAACCGGAAGCTGGCGGGTGACGAAGCCGGCGAAGCGCTGAAGATCAATCCGGATGCGCTCGAGGCCACGGCGATCAAGGCGTCGCTCGATCTGCTCGAAGACAGGGAATCGCCGTGGGTGACGAAGATCGGCAATCGCGGCAAGGGCTATGAAACGATTGCTCACCTGTTCGAGATCAACCGGCGATATGAGGAAGCGATCACCTATTACCGCAAGGCGATCTCGGCCACGCCGGATCTGTGGACCGCGCATTCCGAACTGGGCATCACGCTGATGCGCATGGCGCGCGAAGACGAAGCGCGCAAAGAGCTGGAACTTGCCTACGACAACCACTATCGCGACAAGCCGACCGTCAACACGCTGCGCCTGATGGACAGCTACAGCCGGTTCGTCACGTTCAAAACGCCCACCACGGTGCTGAAACTCAACGCCAAAGAAGCCGATCTGCTGCGGCCGTACGTGCAGGCCGAAGTGGAAAAGGCCATGGCGACCTATGAGAAGAAGTACCAGTTCAAAATGCCGGTGCCGCTGCAGCTCGAGGTTTATCCGGATCACGGCGACTTCGAAGTGCGCACCATGGGGATGCCGGGCATCGGCGGTATTCTGGGCGTCACGTTCAACAACGTGATCGCGATGGACAGCCCTTCGGGGCGTCCGCCGGGCAGTTTCCACTGGGCGAGCACGCTGTGGCATGAAATGAGCCACGCCTACGTGCTGATGATCACGAACGAGCATGTGCCGCGCTGGTTCACCGAGGGCTTGTCGGTGCATGAGGAAACGGCGATCAATAAAGACTGGGGCGATCGGCTGATACCGGACGTGATTGCCGCCATCCGGGACAAGAAACTCCTGCCCGTCGCAACCATCGACCGCGGGTTCATGCATCCGAGCTATCCGCAGCAGGTGATCGTGTCTTACTTCCAGGCCGGGAAGATGTGCGATTTCATCTCGGAGAAATGGGGCGAAGGGAAGCTGCTCGACATCGTGCACGCGTTCGCGAAGAGCACCCCGACGGTCGATGTGATCAAACAGCAGCTCGGGATGGAGCCGGAAGCCTTCGACAAGGAGTTTCTCGCGTACATCGACAAGGAGTACGGCAAGACCGTGGCCGGATTTGAGGACTGGACGAAGGGCGTCCGGGGCATGAACCAGGCCATGAAGGATCAGAAGTACGACGAAGTGATCGCGAAGGGCCGGGAAATCGAAGGGCTCTATACGGATTACGTCGAGAACGGCAACGTCTACGACTTCGTGGCTGAAGCCTGCCTCAAGAAAAACGATACGAAGTGCGCGATCGACGAGCTGGGCAGGTACTCGACGATCGGCGGGCGCGATCCGGATACAGTAAAGAAGTACGCGAAACTGCTCGAAGACGCGGGCAGGAAGAAAGAAGCGGCGGCCGCTCTGGAGCGGCTGAATTACATCTATCCCCAGGACATGGAGCTGCACAAGCGCCTCGGCGCGCTGGCGCTCGATCTGGGAAATACCTCAGAAGGAATCCGGGAGTTTCAGGCGGTGATCGATATGCACCCCATCGACGAGGCCGACTCCCATTACAATCTTGCAAGGGCCTACAAGGCCGCCGGCCGGAACGACCAGGCCAGAGAGGAAGCAGTCTTATCGCTCGAAGCCGCACCCAATTTCAAGCCAGCCCAGAAGCTGCTGCTCGAAGTCAGCGGGGAGAGCGGGAAATAATACCCCATACTCATGTCCACCATCGAAACTGTGCAGGTTGATCCGGAAGTGCTGAGATCGCGCATTGCGCGTTTTCGCGAAGTCGATTCGGAAATTGTCCGGCAGGTAAGCCGGGTGATCGTCGGGCAGCAGGAGGTCATCGAACAGGTGCGCATCGGCCTGTTCGTCGGCGGCCACTGCCTGATCACCGGTCTGCCGGGTACGGCGAAGACGCTGCTGGTGAAGACACTGGCCGACGTGCTGGGTCTCGCCTTCAAGCGCATTCAGTTCACGCCGGACCTGATGCCGACCGATATCACCGGCACCGACATCATTGAAGAAGATCCGGTGACGCGCCAGCGCACGTGGACGTTCGTGCAGGGACCCATCTTCGCCAATGTGCTGCTGGCCGACGAAATCAACCGTACGCCGCCCAAGACGCAGTCGGCGCTGCTCGAAGCGATGCAGGAAAAGGCCTGCACGGTGCGCGGGCATCACTATACGCTGCCGGCGCCGTTCTTCGTGCTCGCCACGCAGAACCCGATCGAACTCGAAGGCACCTATCCGCTGCCCGAAGCGCAGCTCGACCGCTTCCTGTTCAACATCATGCTGGATTATCTGACGGCCGATCAGGAGCTCTCGGTCATCGATCTGACCACGACCACGCATATCGCGAAGGCCGAGACGGTGACGAACGCGGCGGAAATGCTCGACTTCCAGCAGCTCGTCCGCATGACGCCGATCGGCGAAACGGTGGCGAAGCATGCGATCGATCTGGTGCGGTCGACGCGCGTACGCGATCCGCAGGCGCCCGAGGTGGTGAAGAAATATGTCAATTACGGGGCGAGCGTGCGCGCCGCGCAGTTCCTCGTGCTGGCCTCCAAGGCGCGGGCTTTGATGAAAGGACGAGTGCACGTCAGCTTCGACGACATCCGCGCGCTGTACATTCCGATCCTGCGGCACCGCATTCTGCTGAATTTCCATGCGGAATCGGAGCGGCTGTCGGCGGATGACATCCTGAAGCAGGTGCTCGAAGCGAGACCGGCTCCGCGCGACTAGCCCTTCCGCAAGCGGTACATCATGCTCCAGCGTTTTCTTGACCCCGCGGTCCTGGCATCGCTTTCTTCTCTCGATCTGGTGGCGAAGACGGTGGTGGACGGGTTTGTCGCGGGGCTGCACCGTTCACCCAAATTCGGATTCAGCCAGGAGTTCGCCGAATACGCCCAGTATGTGCCGGGCGACGATCTGCGTCACGTGGACTGGAACGTATACGCCCGTACGGAACGTCTCTTTTTAAAGAGGTTCAAAGGCGAGACGAACATGCAGCTGCTGTTGCTGCTGGATGCCAGCGCATCCATGACGTTCGGATCCGTGCCGCACCGGACGGGGAGGCTGCGGAAGATCGATTATGCGCGGTTCATTGCCGCCTCGCTCGCGCATCTCTCGTCGCAGCAACGGGATGCGACGGGGCTGATCGTGTTCGACGAGGATGTTTCCAACTACATTGCGCCTTCCACCCGGCAGGGGCAGCTGCACCGGATTCTGCACGCCATCGAACAGGCGGAAGGCAAGGCCCGGACCGACTTCACCAAACCCTTCATTCACTTCCAGCAGTTCCTGAGGCGGCGCGGCATCGTGGTGGTGATCTCGGATTTCTATGAGCAGCCGGAAAAGATCGTGCAGGCGTGCGAGCCGCTGCGGTTCCGCGGCAACGAGGTGGTGCTGTTCCATATTCTCGATCCGCAGGAAATCGCGCCGCGCTTCCGGGATCCGGTTCTGCTCGAGGACGTGGAAACGGCGACGGCGCTCGAAGTCTCGCCCGACTACGCGAGGC
>Ga0187771_10001684_pt1 | contig 14989 bp, 15 predicted proteins | sample 0116_SJ02_MP15_1_FD_133139 | JGI IMG/M metagenome (GOLD analysis project Ga0187771, IMG submission 133139) | Tropical peat soil microbial communities from peatlands in Department of Meta, Colombia - 0116_SJ02_MP15_10_MG | ecosystem: Environmental > Terrestrial > Soil > Wetlands > Peat | place...
CATCTCCCTACAGGTCCAGGTGGACAGCCTGTCGGTGCTGGTCTCCGCCTTCGTGTCATTCGTGTCCTTCCTCGTGGTAGTCTACTCTCTCGGCTACATGCAGAAGGAAGGAGGAGAGGGGCTCACCAGGTACTACTCTCTGATCCTCCTCTTCATCGGCGCCATGCTCGGGCTCGTGATGGCAGGCAATCTCATACAGTTCTACTTCTTCTGGGAGATAGTCGGCGTCTGTTCCGCCCTCCTGATAGCCTTCTGGACCGACAGGGAGTCGGCACGAAAGGCGGGGGTGAAGGCCTTCGTGGTGACAAGGTTCGGGGACGCCGCCCTCCTGCTGGCGGTCATCCTGATCTGGACGCTGTTTGGGACCACGAGCTTCACGTCGATTCTGGGTCCTAAGGGGTTCTCAACGCTCGGCGGAGGGAGCGTCTTCATCATAGGTATACTGATTCTGATCGGAGCCATGGGCAAGTCTGCCCAGGTCCCGCTGCACGGCTGGCTCCCTGACGCCATGGAAGGGCCTACCACTGTGTCCGCCCTCATCCACGCGGCAACGATGGTCAACGCCGGGGTCTTCCTGATGGTCAGGATGCTCCCACTGTTCCAGCTCGAGCAAGAGCTTCTCTACATCGTCACGTTCATCGGTCTCCTGAGCGCCCTCGTCGGCGGGGTCTGCGCCTTCGGCGCCCAGGATCTGAAGCGCGTGCTGGCATACTCCACAATCAGCCAACTGGGAATCATGTTCGCCGCCGTCGGGATGGGGAGCGGCATCGCGGCCACCTATCACATGGTGAGCCAGGGCCTCTTCAAGGCGCTCGCATTCCTGGCCGCTGGTTCGGTGATCACCGCCGTCGAGACCAGGGACATGGAGGGAATGGGGGGGCTGAGGAAGCAGATGAAGTACACCTTCGTCGGTTTCACACTGGCGATGCTGGCGATGAGCGGCTTGCCTCCCCTGATAGGCTTCTGGAGTAAGGACTCGGTCCTCTCCTTGGCGTTCGCGGCGGGGCCCCTGCAGGTGGTTGCCCTGATCCTCGCGTTCACCGCCACCGGCCTCTACAGCTTCAGGGCCCTGGTAAAGGTCTTCTTTGGACAGCCCAGGGCGAAAGAGCCCGCCAAAGAGTCGCCCGCCGTCATGGTCGGCCCCATACTCGTGCTCTCTCTTTCGGTGATTCTCGCCTGGGGCGTCCTGTATCCGCAGGCGATCTATCCGATATCCTCCCTCGGGCTCCCGGACGCGACGACGCTCGCCACGTCTCTCTCCGTCTTCGTTCTCAGCCTGGTCATCGTCTACCTGGCGTTCTCGGTGTACGCGCAGAGGACGAAGCAACTGGCCGAGACCTCCGCCGGGATGAAATCGCTGAAGGGGGCGCTCTTGCAGGGCCTCGGCTTTGACCGCCTCTACTCGGGGATCTACAGGGGGGTCGCCGGGCCGATTGCCAGGGCTGCCGCCTCCATCCAGACGGGGCTGCTGGAGGCCAACATGGCTCTCATACTCCTTGCCGTAGCGGTGGTGTTCGTGCTGTTCGCAGCGGGGGTCCTCTGAGTATGTGGATCACATCTGCGATGGAGGTCCTCTTCGCAGCGGCAGTATTGTCACTGCTCGTAGACTTCGCTGCCGGGCGCAAGGGGTCGCGGAGGGGATACGCAGTGGGGGCGGTTTGCTGCGGGGCGATCTTGGTGTCCCTTGGGCTCCTGATCTCCGAGTGGGTCCCTGCCAGTGGTGTGACGAGAATCCAACCCGTCGCGTCCGCGCTGGCCACGGTCTACCAGGCTGACAGGTTCAGCATCTTCGTGGCTTTCACTGTGCTCGTCGTCGGCCTGGTGGTGACGCTCTACTCGTGGAGGCACTTGGGCGCCTCGGACAACATCGGCCCGTTCTACGCCCTCGTCCTGCTGCTGATCGGATCTCTGGTGGGGGTCATCTCGGCCGGTGACTACCTCACCCTCTTTCTCTTCTGGGAGGGGATGAGCGTCGCCGCCTACGGCCTCGTCAGCTTCGGCAGGGGGCAGCTCTCCCTCGAGGCCACGATGAAGTACTTCTTCCTAGCAGGGATAGGGAGCCTCCTCGCCCTTTACGGCATCTCCGTCATCAACGCGGCGACAGGGTCGATACAGTTGAGCGCCGCGCTCACGGCTCTCGGGTCTCCCGCCGGCGCCCTCGGTCTGGCCGTCCTCGTCCTAGGCCTGGGGGTGGAGGCCGCGATAGTCCCGCTGCACACCTGGCTCCCCGACGTATACGCCGCGGCTCCGCTCCCGTCTGCTTCCCTGATATCGGGGGCGGTCACCGGGGTCGGGGTCTTCGCCATCCTCAAGATCCTCCAGCCCCTCGTCGGAGCGATTGCCCCGCCGTCGAGCGTCCTCGACATCCAGATTCTCCTCGCCGCCCTCGCCTTCGTCACCATGCTCGTGGGCAACCTGAGCGGCCTCGCCCAGACGAACCTGAGGAGGATCCTGTCGTTCAGCTCTATCGCCCAGACCGGCTATATGCTCGCCGCCCTCTCGACCCTGAGCATCCCGGGGCTGGTCGCGGTCGTCTTCACGATATGGAACCACGGTCTTCTGAAGTCGAACTTCTTCATGCTTCTCGGCAAAGAGAATTCGTCCTACGAGAGCGCCGACCTCGAACGCCTGAAGGGGGCCGGCAGGCAGGACAGGCCCCTCGGCTTCCTCTACGCATCCAACTCTCTCGCCATGATGGGGGCTCCGCCCTTCGGCATGTTCTGGAGCGAGATCCTCGTCGTGTGGGCCCTGCTTTCGGCCCAGACCGGGCTCTTCTTCTGGCTCGCGGTCGTAGTCGTCGGGAACATCCTCCTGTCGATCGGCTACTACTACAAGATAATCAACACCGTAGTCTTCGGCAAGGGCGAGGTGCTGGTGCAGGCACGGAAGGCCGCGGACCTGGCGCCATCCGTCCTCATGCTTTTGCTGAGCCTTGCCACCGGCCTTCTCCCGTTCCTGCTGTTGAACCAACTTGTCTGACCACGACTCGTTTAAAACGGTCAGGAAATCGGCAGGTGCTGTGGTCTCATGAAGAGAGAGAGGATAATCGCCGAAGTGGAGACCGTTTCCGACGCGAGGAAGGTGGAGGAGACCGTGAAGACCGGGTACGCCGAGGCCCTGATCGAAACGCTCGTCAACTGGATAGGGGTCGAGGAGGACCTGGAAAGCAGCTACGCCCGCCTCGCGGCGAAGCAGGGGAATGCCCAGGCCAAGGCCGTCTTCGAGCAGCTCGCCAACGAATCGGGCGCTAACGTGGACACCCTCACCGAGCTGAAGGGGTCTCTCGAAAAGCTCGACAAGGCTCGGGTGGCCCGCATAGAGCAGCTCTCCCGGATGAAGTAGCGGGTCTGGGTCCGGCTCACGGCTTCCGCCGAGGGGCCTTCAGTATCCTGTTGGTCGCCTCTATGTCCAACGCCGTGTACTTCTTAATGTTCCGCAGCTGCCGGGGCGATGCGACGTCGCAGGCATAGTCCCAGTGCATTGTCACCCAGTCTCCCGGTTTGACCCTCGAGAATGACCTCACCTCGGGGTTGTAGTTCACTCTCCGGACCACGGGGCTCGACAGCAGCATCCTGCCGTCGTTCAACGAGATCGGCTCGTACCTAACCGTCAGTTTCTTCTTTCCGACCTCCTGAACTTCTCCCCACGATATTCTGCAGTTATCAATCAACCCCTCGACCTTCCTTCGACCGTCCGCGGAAAGGCTCGGCCCGTCAGCCACGCTCGAGGTCGCGTAGGTGCTCATCACGTAGAACGTGTGGTGGGGTCTTGCCCTCCCTCCGACTGCCTTGAACAGTTTCTTCACCTCCCTCGGGTCCTTCCCTACCAGCTCGTGATGGGAAAACCTGTAGAACTCTGGCGTCTCGACCCTGTCGAGGAGGGCATTCCCGATCCAGTATGCCTCTGGGACCGCGTAGTCGAATACCTCCCTCCCCGTCGACCTCGCGATCAGGCGGAGGAACGGGTACGCCGCCTCAAACCCCTTCAGCGTAGATGCGAGGTCTTCGCCGCCTTTCGACTCCTCGATGTGCCGGAGGATCAGCCCCCTGTCATCCGGGCCGCAGTATCCCAGGCTGTTCGGCATGTATGCGTGCTTTGCGTGGAGCAGAATCCCATTTTCCGTCAGGGCTTGGCCCTCCTCCGCGGTGACGGCATCATCGCCGCCTTCGTTACTTCCTCCCACACCTCCTTCCTCCTCTTCGCCTCAGCCGCGCTGAGGACCGAGAGTGCCAGGTCTCCGAACACCTCCACAAATGCCCCCTTGGCGACCCCCCTTACCACAGAAACGTCGACGTCCCCGAGGTCGTTTGCGCCGAAGTACTCGACCTCAGCCCTGCCGTTGCTTACTGAAAGAACCTTCCCTACCTTCGTGATGCACATCGGGATTCCTGCACCCTCCTCCACTAAAAACCCTTGGTGCCGCCGAACGTTCCCTCTGCACCCTCTCTCCTCGGCTCCCTGAGGCAGGCCGCCAATAGAAGGGTGAGGACGGCGGGGACCATGGCCTCGAGCGCGACGGCGTTCCCTATACCCAGGAAGAACATCACCCCGGTCGTCGACGGCGCGAGGATCGTGGCCACCGATTGGAAAGTGGTGGTGAGCCCCAGCGCGGTCCCGATCCTGCCTCCAGAACGGTCGACCGCCAGAGACTGCATCACCGGGAATATCCCGGAGCTGAAGAACCCCATCGCAAGGGAAGCCGCTACGTCAATGGCTACGTTCGCGAAACCAAAGAAGACGGCATAGGACACCACCATCCCCAGCGAGGCGAGGATCAAGAGGCGATCCCTCCTCCGGCTGTCTGAAAGCCCACCGAGCACGACCTTTCCGACTATCCCGGCCGCGGGGACCGGAATGTAGGCCAGGATGCTGTAGACGACTGGGAGGCCGAGCACGGTTTTGTAGTAGTAGGCGAGGAAGACCGTCTGCCAAACGGTCGCCCAGGTCGCGAGGGTCGCAAATACGAGGATGACGGCAACCCCCCGCCGTCGGATCACGGCCAGGGCGTCCCTTCCCAGGGCCAACCTGCCAGTGTCCTTGCCCGACCATTCCAGCCCCTTTCTCGTTGCGAAGACCCCCGCCAACACGGCGAGGCCAACCGTGGGGGCGACGAAGAAGGCCGGCTCCCATGCTCCGGCAATGTAGAAGACGGCCCCCGTCACCGCCGCCCCGAAGATTCCACCCACGTCGAACCCGGTATAGAAGATGCCCAGCGCGAGTCCCTTCCGTGACTGATAGCGGGCCGCGAGGGCCGCCATGCCTACAGGCCAGAAGAGACCCTCTCCGAGTCCACTAATCAGGCGGAAGAGGAAGACCTCTGCGAAGCTGCTCGAGAGCCCTATCAGCCAGGTGAAAGATGTGAAGACGAGCAGGCCGAGTGCCATGATTTTCCACCTTCCGTACCTGTCAGAGAGGTGGCCCGCGAGGAAGACGGTGCAGAGGACACCGGCATAGATCGCGCTTCCAAGGAGGCCGACCTGCACCCCCGTCAGCTTGAGGGTCCCCTGGATAGGGGAGAGAAGCGTGTTGAAGACGAGCCTGTCCGCCGCATAGGCGAGATAGCCGAAGAACAGTACCGCGAGCAGGGCGGCTGAAGGCGGCTTGCCAGCGTCCGGCCCCCGTCGCTCGCTCGGGCTCTCTAACCTCCCCTGGCTCGTCAACTCCTGCAGGTCAACCCCGTCTCGAGGGTGTCTTTAGTTTGCCACGGCTTCGGCTGCCTGGGGACGGCCCTTGCCGCCTTGGCTCACGTAGGAGAACCCTCGCTGCACCGCGTTCAGGTTCAGCGGGATGTATACCTTCTTGCGGTCGGTGAGAAAGTGCGCGAAGACCTCGCTGACCGTCCCGCTCACTGCCTTGAAGTCCTTCTCCGTGAGCGCCAGATATGCTCCGAACATCGCGGTGTTGGCCGCTATCGTCGGGTCGCGTATCCCCTCGAGCTTCAGCTCCGACAGGCCCGCTGCAATGTCTGTGACCGGAACCTTGACCACCTTTACGTCGCTCCGCTTCGGCTCGTCGCTGATGAGAGAAGTGTTCATCAGCAGAACCCCTCCCTTCCTCAGGATCGGCACGAAGTCCATGGACGGCGTGTTCATGATGATGAGACAGTCGGGCTCCTCCACTATGGGAGAGTCGATCTCCTCGTCGGACACGACGACGTAGCACTTGACCTTCCCTCCGCGGCTCTCCGGCCCGTAGGATGGCGTGTATGCCACGTGCTTCCCCATCAGCATGCTGTAGAACGAGACAAAGTTGGCAAGGTCGAGAACGCCCTGGCCTCCGTGCCCCGCCATTATCACCTGGTTCTTCATCTCTTTTCGATCCCCAGCTTGTCCTTGTACAGACCCGGCGGATAGATCTTCGCGAGGACCTCGGCGGCGTACTTCTTCGAGTCCAGCACGGACATCTTCCAGTTTATGCTACAAGTGCTCACGAACTCCACGAAGGAGAACCCGCCGGCGAGCTGAACCTTGAAGGCGTTAACGACGCTCCTCGCTCCCTCTAGGGGCCCTGCCGCGCTGTAGAGGTCTCTCGACTTCAGCGGCGCTACAGGCAGGAAGACTCTCTTGACGTAGGACGGCCCATCCAAGCCGGCAAGCAGCTTTGACGCGTCTATGATTGTGCCCGTGTAGGCCGTGTCCCTGCCTTCGGGCGTCGTCGTTGTAATCATCCCCTCGGGGGTCGTAGGGGCCATCTGCCCGCCCGTCATCCCGTAGATCGCGTTGTTGACCAGGAATATCGTGATGGGTTCGTTCCTGCTGGCCGCATAGATGAGCTCCTGGAGGCCTATGGCCACCGCGTCGCCGTCCCCTTGCACCGCGAAGGCCACCAAGTCCGGTCTCACCCTCTTGATTCCGGCCATGACGGCCGGGGCCCTCCCGTGGGCGGCCTGGATGGCGTCTACGTTGAGGTACTCATGGGCGAACACGCTGCATCCCACGGAGTCGACGACCACCGTCCTCTCTCTGATTTCAAGCTCATCGATGGCGTTTGCAATCAACTTGGTAAGGATCCCGTGCTCGCAGCCTGAGCAGTAGTGTGTCGGCTTGGACGTCAGGGCGGCCAGCTTCCCCAGCCTCACCTCGTATTCGTTGGTGCTCTCTTCTTGACTGGGCATCATGCCGAGGTCATCTCCACCTTTGCCACGATTTCGCTCGACGACGGGAGGATGCCTCCCCACCTGTTGAGGCGCTCCACCACCCCATTCTCTGCAGCCAGCTTGACGTCGTACACCATCTGCCCCGTGTTGAGCTCTACCACGACGAACCTCTTGACCCCCTTCGAGACCAGGTCGGAGATGTATCTCGACGGGAAGGGCGAAAGGGTGATCGGCCTGAGCATCCCCGCTCGCACTCCCTTGGCCCTAAGGGCGTTTACGGCTTGCTTGACGAGCCTGGAGACGATGCCGAAGGCCACCACCACGACGTCTGCATCCCCAGTCATGTAGAGCTCGGCCCTCTGTTCTTCGCGAGCCATCTCCTCGTACTTCTTCAGCAGATGCTCAACGTGCCTGCTCTGGTCGTCGAAGTCCAGATGAAGCGAGACGAGGACGTGCCGCGTCTCCCCCCTGGCCCCGGTGGTTGCCCACGGCGTGTCGAACTTTTCTTCGGCTATGGGCGGATAGGTCGTGTCCTCCTTCAACTGACCCAGGAAGGCGTCCGCCAGTATGATGGCCGGGTTTCGGTACTTGAACGCGAGAGAGAACCCCAGGCTGGGGAAGGTGGCCATTTCCTGCACCGAGTTCGGTGCCAGCACGATGTTCCTGTACCCTCCGTGCCCTCCTCCCTTGGTCGACTGGTAGTAGTCGCTCTGCTCCGGTCCTAGGTTACCCAGCCCCGGTCCTCCCCTGTTGACATCCACGACCAGGAGAGGTATCTCCATGCTGGCCGCGTACGAAAGCCCCTCCTGCTTGAGGCTGAACCCCGGGCCCGATGTCGCCGTCATCGCCTTGGCGCCAGTAGCCGCCGCGCCGATGACCATGTTTATCGCCTCCAGCTCGCTCGACGATTGGAGGAAGACCTTGAAGTCAGGATACTGCGGGCTCTTGAACTCCCGGGCAAGGGTCTCGGGGATCTCGCTGGACGGTGTAATCGGGTAGGCGAAGTAGGCGTTCAGCCCCGCCTTCAGGGCCCCGAGGGCCAATGCCTCGTTCCCTTTCACGAACTCGCGCGCTGTCACTTTCTCTTCAGGCTCCTCACTTCGGCTATGGCGTAATCCGGACACACCCAGTAGCATATCCCGCATGCAGTGCAGTCTCCCTTGTCGCCATGGTAGTGAAAGACTGCCGGATGGAAGCCGTTGCGGTTGAAGGCCGGCGCCAGAGACAGGCTCTTCTGGGGGCATGTGACCACGCACAGACTGCACCCTTTGCATCTCTCCGTGTCTACGACTACCAGGGCCTTCGGCAGCCCGTCGGTCACTGTGGTCACGCTCGAGTTTCGCGAAAGTCGAAGCTATTTAACGTCGGTAGCGGATTCTCACAACTGAAAATGTAGGGCTCGAATCCGTTTCATCCCGGAGACCACCTAGCCGTCACTTCGCCGCTGAGATGACGAATCTGCAGGGTTCGGTCCCGGAAGGGTCAGAGCTCAATCGTTCTACCTTCGCGTTGAGCACCTTCTGAATCATCATCCGTTCCTGCTCGCAGAGGGCGGGATACTTCGAAGCGAAGCATGCGATGGGGCAGTTGTGGTGAATCAGCTCAACGGCACCCTTCTCCGTCGTCCTTACTTCTCCGAAGAACCCGTGCTCATCCCTGGTCGAGGCCAGTTTCTTCGTACGCTGGTACAGGGTTCCATCGCCTACCCTCCCTGCATACATCCCGACAGCCCTGTCCTGGATTCTTCTGGCGACGTCCTCCAGTCCCTCCCTCCCTAGCCTTTCCTCCACGTACTCCAAGACCATGAGCGATATGCGGACATAGTCGGTGGGATAGACCCCCGAGGACTTTGGCGTCGGTCTGAAGAACATGCGGGGTCTTCCGACACCGTTCTTCTTGGCAACATGCTCGACGAGTCCGTCCTTCTCGAGCTCCCTGAGGTGCTTGTAGACCGCCATCTGAGACACGCCGAGTTTCTTGCTGAGGCTCTCCAGGTCTGTTCCTCCTCCTGCCTTCAGGAGCAGCATTATCTCGTACTTTGTGGAGGAGAATATTTGCACTCTGGGGTCGGAGCCGTCCACGACTTCTGACATGTCCTCCAACAGGTTAGAGGAAGGCGCACTTTTACATGCTTCGACAGGCTTCCTTGTAAAATTCATACGCCTATGTAAAGAATTGGCTGGCAGAGAACGCTGGGCGGGGAGGGGAACCTCGGCGCGGCCTCGTCAGACGGTCGACACCGTGGTCTTCTTCGCAGTCGCCGCCTGGGCAGCGGCCAGTCTCGCAATCGGCACCCTGTAGGCCGAGCAGCTGACGTAGTTGAGGCCCGCCTCCGTGAAGAAGGCAATGCTCCTGGGGTCTCCTCCGTGTTCCCCGCAGACTCCGATCTCCAGGTTCGGTTTGGTCTTCCTGCCGTCGGACACAGCCATCCTGACGAGCTTTCCCACCCCTGCCACGTCGATGCTGTCGAACGGACTCTGTTCGAGGATCCCCGCTTCGATGTACTTCGGGATGAACTTCGCTTCCACGTCGTCCCTGCTGAAACCAAAGGTTGTCTGCGTGAGGTCGTTGGTGCCGAACGAGAAGAAGTCCGAATATTCCGCGATCTCGCCCGCCGTCAGCGCGGCCCTCGGTGTCTCGATCATCGTGCCCACTTCGTAGGGGAGCCGCCCCCCGAGTTCCCGGAACACGCTTTCGGCCGCTGCCTCCACCGTCCCCCTGAGCAGCTTGAATTCCTTGGCCTCGGCCACCAGAGGGAGCATTATCTTCACCTTCACGGTTCTCCCCTCCTCCCTCAGAAGCTCAGTCGCAGCCTGAAGTATCGCCTTGGTCTGCATTTCATAGATTTCCGGATACGTCACGGCCAGCCTGCACCCTCTGTGGCCTATCATCGGGTTATGCTCCGCAAGCTGCCTGAGCCTCGCGAGGACCGCCTTCTTCACAGATATCTCCGCGTCACTGGCTCTGTTGTCCTTCATCGTCTGAATCTCAGTGAGCAATTCCTCCACCGGGGGGAGGAACTCGTGCAGTGGAAGGTCCAGGAGGCGGACCACCACTGGACTACCACTCATCGCCTTGAAGATTCCTTTGAAATCGGCAAGCTGGAAGGGGAAGAGCCGGTACAGGTGCTTCTTCCTGTCCTCGGCGTTCGAGCTCATTATCATCTCGCGCACTATCGGAAGCCTGTTGGGGGAGTTGAACATCCGCTCGGTCCGGCAGAGGCCGACCCCCTGGGCCCCGAACTCTCGGGCCTTGGCCGCGGTTTCCGGGGCATCCGCGTTGGCCCAGACCTCCAGCTTCCTCAGCTTGTCCGCGCGTCTGAGAAGCTCGCTGAACTCGGGAGAGAGGACGGGGTCCACCGTCCTGATCGTCCCCTTGTACACTGCCCCAGTTGTGCCGTCTATCGTGACGACCTCCCCCGCCGACACTCTCTCTCCCCTCTTCGTCAGGAAACTCCTCGAATCTGCAGAGATCTCAATCTCGCTGCAGCCGACCACGGCGGCCTTCCCCATCCCCCTGGCCACCACTGCCGCGTGGGAGGTCATGCCGCCCCTGACCGTTAGCACCCCCTGGGCCGCTATGATGCCTTTGATGTCTTCGGGGGTCGTCTCCGGCCTGACAAGAATCACCCTCTCATTCCCGCCCAGTTTCGCAGCCTCTTCGGTGTCGAAGACGGCTATTCCTGTCGCGGCTCCGGGCGAAGCGTTCAGTCCCTTTGCGATGGGGGTGTCCCCCTTCTGCGGGTCCAGCCTCTTGTGCAGGAGGGCGTCGAGCTGGGCTGGCTCCACTCGGGCCATGGACTCTTCGACGCTTATCAGGCCCTCATCGGCCATGTCCACGGCCACCTTGACCGCAGCCTGGGCGGTCCTCTTACCATTCCTGGTCTGCAGGAGGTAGAGCTTCCCGTTCTGGACGGTGAATTCGAAGTCCTGAAGGTCCTTGAAGTGGGACTCGAGCTTCGCGGCGACTGCTTCGAGCTCCTGCCTAAGGCCCTGGCTCAGGCTATCCAGGCCCACTGGCGTCCTGATTCCGGCGACCACGTCTTCCCCCTGGGCGTTTGCGAGATATTCTCCATAGAGCTTCTTCTCGCCCGTTGACGGATTCCTCGAGAAGCCGACCCCCGATCCGGAGTCGGGTCCCATGTTCCCGAAAACCATGGTCTGGATGTTCACGGCGGTACCGAGAGTCTCGCTGATCTTGTAGTACCTCCTGTATTCCTTCGCCCTCGGGTTGTTCCAGGACCTGAAGACCGCCTCGACGGCCATCTCCAGCTGAACGTAGGGGTCCTGCGGGAACTCCATTCCGGTCTCGCGCTTGAGTATCTCCTTGAAGCCTGCGACTATTCCCCTCAGTTCCTCCGGAGAGAGGTCTATGTCCATCTTCGCTCCGGTCTTGCGCTTGCGCTCTTCGAGGAGCTCCTCGAAGCTCTCTCCCTTTGCGCCCATCGATATCTTTCCGAACATCTGGATGAACCTCCTGTAGGAGTCGTATACGAACCGCGGGTTGCCAGAAGTGACCGAGAGCTCGCCGACTATCCTGTCGTTGAGCCCCAGGTTGAGGACGGTGTCCATCATCCCCGGCATGGAGAAGGGAGCCCCCGAACGGACAGAGAAGAGCAACGGGTTCCTTTCGTTTCCGAAGGCTCTCCCAGTCCTCGCCTCGACCGTCCTAACCTTCTGCCGGATTTCCTGGAAGAGGCCAGCCGGGATCTTTCCACCCTCCTTGTAGTACTCCTTGCATGCCTCTGTGGTGACCACGAACCCGGGGGGGACGGGGAGGCCAATCGACGTCATCTCTACGAGACCGAATCCCTTGCCGCCGAGAAGATACTTGTCGCTCCCGACCGCGTCCTCGAAGAGCAACACGCGAGTCAAATTCTTTCGGCTGGGGGCCGTTGCAGTCGCCATATAACATTAGAGTATCGGGCGTCCCCTCTCCTGCCCCTGACCGTGGGCAGGACTGCGTGAGACGGGATTCCTTGTCCTAGTGCGCGGCTGGGCCCCTGAGCACTTCTGCGGTCTTGGCGAATTGATCACTACCGAGGCGGTAGACATACCAGTCCTTCTGCCTCCTGGCTCCGATCTTCTCGTAGAAGCCTATCGCCTTCTTGTTCCAGGTCAGCACAGCCCATTCCATCCTGCCACATCCCTCGGAGATGGCCTCTTGCAAGCAGCGCCGGAAGAGCGAAGCGCCGATGCCCGCCCCCCTGCGACCCTCCATGACAAAGATGTCTTCGAGGTACAGGGTCGGCCTCGCCAGAAAAGACGAATAGGTGTAGTAGTAGAGGGCGTATCCGACAACGCCGTTCTCCGAGGATGCAACAAAGAGCCCCAGCCTTCGCTTCACGAACACGTCTTCTGCGAGCCTCCGGCGCGCGGCTCCGTCGGGAGGAACAAGCTTCTCGAATTCTGCTAGGGCAGTGAGCAGCTGGAGGAAAGCCTCGGCGTCTGACCTCTTTCCTCGCCTTATCGACACTTTCGGCATCGTGCCACTCCGTCTCTGCCTAGGATAAATCGGATTCGCCTCTGTCTCACGTTTGGCAAAGGATAATACCTCCGCGTCTGGCCGCCCGAGTGATAATGGGACTCAAAGAGTGGATCATTCCCCAGGACAAGGTCTTCTTTGACCTGCTCGAGGAAGAATCGTCCGCCATTTCCCACGGAGCGGAGAGGTTCGAAGACGCGGTCAAGACGTTCGACCACATGGAGGAGAGAAGGAGGGAGTTCAAGGACATAGAGCACAACACGGACAACATTGTCCACGAGATCTACGAGAGGGTCAATCGGAGTTTCATCACCCCGATATCGCAGGACGACCTGACCCGGCTGGCCTCGATGTACGACGACGTACTGGACTTCATGAACGCCATCATGAACAAGCTCGTGCTCTTTGAGATACAGGGCCCCACTGAACCAATGCTCAAGTTCGCCGGAATCATCAGGGAGTCGGTCGAACACCTGCACCGCGCAGTCCTTTCAATGCGGAGGACCGACAAGAAGGAAATAGACATGAGGTGCATCGAGGTGGACAGGCTCGAGAACGAAGCAGATGTCCTCCTCAATGAGGCGATCGCCGCCCTCTTCAAGAACGGGGACACGATCACCATCTTCAAGCTGAAGGAGATCTACGAGTACATGGAGACTGTCACGGACAGGTGCGAAAGCGTCAGCTTCGTGCTGAGGGACGTAATGATCAGCAGCTGAAGGGGCTCGATTGCTCTCGCCATATGTCATCGGCATCATAGCGGTGGCTTATGGTTTTGACTTCGTGAACGGGTTTCACGACGCGGCAAATTCTGTTGCCACCGTGATTTCCACTCGCGTGCTTCCTCCTTTTGCCGCCGTGGCGATGGCGGCATTCTTCAATTTCATCGCCTTCGCCGTGTTCGGGGTGGCCGTGGCTACCTTCATCGGCAACGGCATAGTGAGTCCTCAGGTGGTCACGCCCAACCTCATCCTAGCTGCCCTGATCGGTGCAATCTGCTGGGACCTCCTGACATGGTACCTCGGCCTTCCTTCCAGCTCTTCCCACGCTCTGATCGGCGGCCTTGTGGGCGCTGCGGTCGTGAAGGCAGGGCCGGGTTCGCTCGGGTGGAGCGGCCTCGAGACCGTGGTCTCTTTCATGGTCATCTCCCCGATCCTCGGGTTCGTGGTCGCCTTCGGTCTCATGACATTGTTGATACGCATCTTTTTCAAGGCTCCCCTGCATCTGGTCAATCGCTACTTCAGGAGGCTTCAGTTGGTGTCGTCTGCCCTCGTCAGCCTCAGCCACGGCACGAACGATGCTCAGAAGACGATGGGAGTGGTCACCCTACTGTTGGTATCCACGCATTATCTCCCGACCTTTGCAGTGCCTCTATGGGTCGCTGTCCTTGCGGCCTCTTCCATCGCCCTCGGGACTTCGTTCGGAGGATGGCGGATTGTGAGAACTCTCGGGTTCAGGATGACTCGCCTCGACCCGGTCCATGGCTTCTCGATAGAGACTGGAGCGGCCGCGACCATAATCGCGGCGTCGCTCCGGGGGATCCCTGTCAGCACAACCCATGTAGTCAGCGGGGCTGTGATGGGCTCTGGAGCGACAAGGGGAGCCTCCACGGTGAGCTGGGGGGTCGCTCGGAGAATAGTCTGGGCTTGGGTGATCACCATTCCGATGACCGCCCTGGCGGCTGCGGCAGCCTACCTCATCGTTAGCGCAGCGTAGAATCCGCGGCCCTGAACCTTCCGCTCGTGTTCCCTTTCCACCTCTTCGATCTTCTCCACGCTCAGGCGGAAGACGCGCCCGAAGAAAGGCCCGAACAGAAAGAGAAGGGCCGATATCACCGTCCCCACCGAAACGAAGGCCAGCACTGCCGTGAAGACCTTGCCGAAGGCGGACTGCGGATCCAGGTTGGCTGGCGGGCCCTGGCCCGTGGCGATCATGCTTGTGAAGTAGAAAGAATCGAGGTAGGACCAGCCCTCGATCGCGTGCATCACCACGGTCCCCATGAGCACTACGGCTGCGATAAGGAGGAATGAGTACAACGCTCTCTCGAGGAACGATTTGGGTATCCGCCTGCTGCGCCGGGTCCCCGTCATGCCATGCGCTGCTTCAAACAATCCTTTTAACAAGTTCGGGAAGGCAAGTCCCCAATTGAGAAAGGCCGACGACAACGGCAGTACCGCCGAGGATATGAGGATGGAGCTTAGGAAGGCGATGAGGCTCTTCCCTCAGGGGGTCACGGTCGCGACCACCCAGACTAAGGAGGGCCCGAGAGGCCTCACCGTCAGTTCCTTCATCAGCGTCTCGCTTGATCCCCCGCTCGTCCTCATCTCTCTAGGAAAAGGGACCGAGATTCACGACCTCTTCGTGGAGGCGGACTCGTTCGCAGTGAACCTCCTCGCCTCTGACCAGAGA
>Ga0187771_10001685_pt1 | contig 14977 bp, 10 predicted proteins | sample 0116_SJ02_MP15_1_FD_133139 | JGI IMG/M metagenome (GOLD analysis project Ga0187771, IMG submission 133139) | Tropical peat soil microbial communities from peatlands in Department of Meta, Colombia - 0116_SJ02_MP15_10_MG | ecosystem: Environmental > Terrestrial > Soil > Wetlands > Peat | place...
AACAGCAGACCTTCGCCATCCTCGCCCGTCATCTGTCGTCGCTCCGGCATTCCCTCCGGGCGCGGCGGCAGCAAGCCTCCGTCGTACCAGGTCAGTCTCACCGGCGGCATGTCGGCGCGGGCGGGGAAGTTGAAATAGATGATCGAGGCGAGGGGGAAAGTCTCGTCGTGGCGCTCACTCGAGCTGGACTCGACGCTGGCGGGCGCCTCCAGCTTCAACACGCGGAAGATGGTGTCGAAGCTGTAGCAGCCCATATCGCCGAGGGCGCCGCACCCGAAGTCGTACCAGCCCCGCCAGACCACGGGGAGATAGGCGTGGTGGAAGGGGCGATTGGGCGCGGGGCCCAGCCACAAGTTCCAGTCTAGACCTTCGGGCAGCGGCTGCGCCTCCTTGGGCCGGTCGATGCCTTGCGGCCAGAACGGTCGGCTCGACCAGTTCACGACCTCCCGCACTGGCCCGATGGCGCCCGCCCAAACCCACTCGCAGAGCTGGCGTGTGGCTTCGGAGGCTTGATTGCCCACGGCCACCTGGGTGGCCACGCCGGTCTCGCGCGCGATTTCGCCCATGCGCCGCGCTTCATACAAAGTGTGGGTCATGGGCTTCTGGCAAAAGACGTGTTTGTGCTTCTTCATGGCCGCCACGGAGACGGCGGCGTGCAGGTTGTCCGTGGTACCCACGACCACGGCGTCGATGTCCTTCTCCTCTTCCAGCAATTCGCGGAAGTCGGTGTAGGCGGCGCAGCCGCGAGATTCGCCGGAGCGTTTTTCCAGGCCGTAGTACGCGTCCACGATCTTCTGGCAGGGTTCGCGTCCCGCCATGCCTCCCGTCACGCGCAGGGTCGGGGTCAACTGGATGGGCTCTTCGGGACTGAGCCAGTCCCAGCCCGTGTCCGTTTTGAGAAGCAGGCGCACTAGATTGCGGAACTCGTGCTGAGCCCACTGCGGATAATCGCCGCTGGCCCGGTTGGGGTCGCAGACGGCCACTGCCTGCACGTCGGGCTCGCGCAGGAATTCCACCATCACGCGTAAGCCCTGCGAGCCGACGCCGATGAAGGCGATATTAATCTTGTCGCTGGGAGCTACGTAACCCGGCCCGCCCAGCACGCGGCGCGGCACAATCATCAGGCCGGCCCCAGCGCTGGCGGCGCGGCCCAGAAACTCACGCCGCGAAGAGCGGGAGCGTAGCAAGCCATCGGATTTCTGCTGATCGGGCATGATGCACCTCGTTAAGTAAGAAGAAACTGGAAAATCGTACGTGGAAGCCGAAAAATCACCTTTCCCCGATTTTCGCTTTTCGATTTTCCATTTTCGATTTTCGATCACGCAGTGTTGATTAGGCTGCGCATGAATTCGGCGGCCAGTTGAGCATTCTTCTCCGCGTATTCGATCCCTACCGTTTGCCCGGCCACCACGGGCAGCGGGTGGCAGAGCTCGTAGCCGATGTAGCCCGCGTAGCCGATCTCGCGCATGGCCCGAACGAAGGGCGCGTAGAAATCCTCGCCCTTCACCGCGCCATCGGCCGCGCGCTCGTACTCCCCGCCGAAATGTGAGAGCGCCTGCAGCGGGCCCACGTCAAGCGCCGCCTGGCGGATATAGTCCGGCGTGTGGTCCGGCATGATGGGCACATCGAGCGAGACCTTGAGGTGCGGCGAGCCGACTTCTTGCACCATGCGCAGGACGTCATGATGCGTTTCGATGACCGGCTTATGGTTCTGCAAGGCCAGAGTCACGCCGGCCTCGCCCGCATAGCGCGCGCATTCGGCAATGCCGTCGCGGCACCACCCCCAAATTTCCTCCGCCGAGAAATCCTTGTGGATCGTTTCCCAAAGGCGGCGCGAGACGTCGTAGCTGGCGATCTGCGGATGCTTGGTCACGCCCGGCCAGGCCAGAAACACGCGCACGGTCCTGGCGCGCAGGTCGGAAGCCATGCGAATCAGCTCGTGCACGTAGACCACCTGGGCTTCGCGGCTCTCGGGCATGGGGCTGGAGAAATCGTTGTTGGCCGCCACGCTGTAAATCTCGATGCCTTCGCCCTGGGCGATCCGCCGCAATTCCTGGCAGCGCTGCCTGGTGAGGTCGAGGGGATTGCCGTGCGGGCGCTTGCCGTCGATTTCGACTCCATCGTAGCCGTAGCGCTTGGCGCGCCGGATCACTTCATCGAGAGGCAGCGCCTGGCCGCGATACCAGATCCCCAAGAAGGTGATGCTGTAAAGGCCGAGTTTCATGGAAGACTTCTGCTGCGGCGCGCTGGGATCGGAAAAGCCCGCCGGCACGGACTTGAGCATCCCGGCGCTTGCTGCCAGCGTCGAGCTTACGAATTGTCGGCGATTCATGCGTTGCTCCCTGCCGAAACGGTGTTCGGCGAGCGGACGGGTCCAGAAGGCGGCATATCATACCACTGCGACAGCGGACGCACTACCGAGGTGATGGAGTTACCGCGGAGACGCGCAGGGACCGGGTGGAGACTGAATCACTGGAGCCGCGGGTCAGTGAATCAATTTTCCGCGCCCCAGCGTCGAGGCGTTCGAGGGCGCAGAGAACACGCTCGTGTCGTGGCGCAGGCACCCATGCGTGAGTCAGTTGGATATTGAATCTTGCCTTTAGACTCGGGAAAAACTACACTGCGGTGCCAGTCCGGCGCCGGCCTTGGGCGGGCCTCCCTTAGGAGATACGACGGGAGGCAGACAGGCCAGCGGGTTACGGTTACAGTTAACCCATGAGAGAGCGGCGACAAGTTCCACGCTATGTGGCGGAACTCCACTGCGAAGTCTCGCAGCCGCCGGGCGCGGCGCCCCAGAATGTCAAGCTGGTGAACCTCAGCGTTATGGGATGCAGCCTGGAAGGCGCGGACGCCTTGCAGGCCAAGCAGGACTGCGAGATTGCCTTCGAGTGGGCCGGCCGCCAGTTCCGAGCCGAGGCCGCGGTGACCTGGAAAAGCAGCCGAGGCGAGGCCGGCCTGAAATTCCTCTCTATGGACCCCGCCCATCAGGAAGTTTTGAGAAAAGTCTGCGCCAACCTTCGCCCCCTGCCCCTCGGCCGCCTGCCCGACGCGCCGTAGGGGCGCCCCTCGTGGGCGCCCTGGGTCGAGAGCCTAGGCGCAGAGTTTCCCAGCGTTGGCAACTCAGCGGTTTGTCTTGGGGAAGAATCGCGGGTAAAAGCCGCAGAGTCCCGATGAAGCGAATCGGGACTCTGCGCTACTTCGCTGATACCGCGGTCATCGCACCAGGGCAGGCCCCGTCAACTGACGGACCCCTACGAGGTCTGAAAAAAAAGGGTCGATTCCGCAGAGCGAAATCGGCCCCAACCTTCCTGTGATCCTTACTGGACTAAACTGGAACTCTCTCCTCTTCACCCTTGCCGGGGCTCCCAATCTGAACTAACTCGCCCTGAGACTTCTTGAGGACCATTTCCTCGTAGTAGCGCCGGGCTTCGGCGGCCTGTTGAGCTTCCCAGGCGGCCTTGCGGCGCTGCCGGTCCTCTTCGGCGGCGGTCATAGGAATGTCGTGCTCCTTGGGGCGGACGCGCGCCGCGTCCTCCGCGTTGACGCAGAGCGCGTGCTGGCGCGTGTCGAGTTCCACGCTCTTGCCCCGGGCGTAAATCACGTGCTTGCCGTGGGTCTTGTACCACTCGGCCACGGTGGCGTTTTTGTGCATGTTCTCGATGATCTTCCGCCAGCCGATGCCGGTGTTGTAGGCGCAAAAGGAAATCTCGCCGAGCTGCGTGGCGTAAGGAATGATGCACATCTCGGTGCGCCGGAAGTCGTAGTTGAACAGGTCCTGGAACCACATGCCGGCGATGAAGAGCAGGTTCCAGGGATCGGAGCGTCGCTTGAAGGCGTCTTCGAGCGTGCGGTTCGGGTCGGAAGCGCCGTACTTCTCCCGCGTGCGCGCCTCGCCCGAGAGCGCGAAGGACTTGTCAAACTTCTTCAAGAGATCGATCAAGGCCAGGCTCTTGGGCGCCTGGAAGGGTTTGTAGTTTTTCAGGATGGCCAGGCCCAAAAGCGCGTTCGAGAACCACTTGCCCCGCGCCGCGTCGGTGATGCTTTGAATGTCCTTCACCAGACCGGGGACGTTCAGGAACTGCGGGACCGGGGCCCACTCCTTGCTTTCCTTGTTGATCATCAAGGCCGTGCCGACCCCGCAATTGGGGTGACAGCCGCAGCTCACCATGCCCCACTGCGCTTCCGGCCCCTTCACCAGGTCGGCAAAATCGGCAAAGGCGCTGAACATGGAGATGGGGAACCAGTCGCGGGTGGGCTCGGTGATGCCGGTCTGCCCCTTCACGTCCCGCGCCAGGTGCGAGAGCGTATAGCGCTGGCGCAGGCGGCGCTGCGGCGTGATGTCTTCGTCGCGCCCCGTGAAGGAAACGGGCTGGAAGGCCACGAAGGCGATCTTCTTGGGATTCTGGCGGGCGAAGTTGACGATGGGACCGACCTGGTCGTTGTTAACGTTATTCACGATGGTGATGACCAGGATAATTTCGATGCCCGCCTCGTGCATGTTCTCGATGGCTCGCAGCTTGACGTCGAACAGGTTGCCCACCTGGCGGTGGCTGTTGGCGTCGTTGCCGATCCCGTCGAATTGCAGGTACGCATAGCGCAGCCCGGCGTCGAAGGCGCGCCGGCAGAATTCCTTGCTCTTGGCGAACTCGATGCCGTTGGTCGCCGCTTGCACGCTGTTGTAGCCCAGCTTGCGGGCGTACTTGACCGCGTCAATGAAGTAGGGCGACATGGTGGGCTCGCCGCCGGAGAATTGCACGGACATCTGCCGCCGGGGCTTGATCTTGATGGCATTGTCGAGGATTTCCTTGATGTCTTCCCAGCAAAGCTCGTGCACAAAACCCACCTGGTTGGCGTCCATGAAGCAGGGATCGCACATCATGTTGCAGCGGTTGGTAAGGTCCACGGTGAGCACCGAGCCGCGGCCGTGCTTGATGGAACTGGAGCCGTGGTCGTGCAGGCCGGCGTCGTTGTGAGCGCGGATGTCGCGGCCGGGAAAATTCTTCTCGATCCAGCTCAGGAAGCTGGCATCCACCGCCATCATGTCTTCGAAACGGCCATGGATGGGGCAGTCCTTCACCATCCAGACCTGCCCTTCGCGCTCCATAATCGTCGCCTTGATCTCGCCCACCTTCTCACTGAGCAGCGATTGCCAGTTCTGCTCGCCGCTCAAGATGCGGGCTCGCGCTTCCTTCACGCACTCCGGACAGAGCGAGTCCGTCTGCCGCGGCCAGCCCAGTTGCGGCTTGGTCTTTTGCCAGGACTTCAGCAGCGGCTTGTCCGACCAGCGGGGCGTAAAAGTGGGGCCCGGGTGGTATTTGTTGAAGAACTGGACGGTGTCGAACAGCACGCTGGCCGTCGAACACACCGCTTGGTCCACGTATTTCATCAGCCGCTGACCTTTGATTCTCGGCATAGCTTTTTTCCTCTCCCTTGAGATTATTCGCGACGCGCTACCCGCCCCTCATCAAGGAGGATCTGCCTGATGAGGGCTCGACAACCCCTACTCGCCCGAGGTGCCTTCTTTGAGTTGCCACCCCGCAAGCAAGCATTCGGCGCCGCTGTCCTGATCGCTGAGGATTCCCCGTCCTAAACTTACGCAGCGGAACTGCTGACGGCAGCTTCGCCAAGCTCAATGGGTAATGCCAACTCCCTCCAGGCAGGAACTAACAACCTCACGATCTCGCCACTGAGCCATACGACGCCTAAAGGTTAATGGGAGTAAGCACTTAGGGCTAACAACTTTTTGCCGAACGGTCACTTTGGCGGGTTGTAAGGCACGAAATGTCGAGTGAATGGATGGACTAATCTGCTTGAGAATCAATATGTTGGCTAAACACTGACCCCTCGCCTCACTCAATTTGATGTTGCTCTACCAATTATCTGCTGTATAGCAGAATCTCGGCGCTCAGTCCCTGACGACGCATCCGGCACCCCCGATCTCCTCGCAAGGGATGAGGAAAAGACCGAATACCGCAGACAATCCGAATCCCTTTCCACCGACGCGGTATGATTAAGCGCGATGGGCTTGAGTTTGACTATCAAGCAACGCGCTTTGCAAATTGGCTTTGACCTGGCGGGAATTGCCCCGCTGAGCGCCTGGCACGATTTGGAGTTTGCTCGGCGTTGGATCGAGCGCGGCTACAACGGAGAGATGCGCTACCTCGCCAACCCTCAGCGCCAAGACCCGCGCCGAGTCTTGTCCAGCGTGAAGTCCGTGGTTTGCGTGGGGCTCATCTATAACACATCGTTACCGTATTCGACGGAAGTGGGGGGACAGAAGTCAGAAGCCAGATTCCCCGACACCGAACTTCGACACCCGGCTCCCGATACCCCGCGGGCCTGGATATCGCGTTACGCCTGGGGGCAGGATTACCACGAGGTGATGCGCGCCAGGCTCGAGCAGCTCCGCAAGGCCCTCGAAGAGTTGGCGCCCGGCGCCGAGACGCGCGTTTACGTGGACACGGGGCCGCTCGCGGAGCGCGCCTTTTCGCGGCTGTCGGGAATTGGCTGGATGGGCAAGAACACCTGCCTGATCAATGAGGAGAAGGGCTCGTGGTTTTTTCTGGGCGTCATCCTCACCAGCCTGGAGATGGAGCCTGACTTGCCCGCCCCCGACCGGTGCGGTTCATGTACGGCGTGCTTGGAGGCGTGTCCGACCGGGGCGCTGGTGGAACCCTACGTGATGGACGCCTCGCGCTGCATCTCCTACTTCACCATCGAACTCAAAGGCGCCATCCCCGAGGCGTTTCGGGCCAGGATCGGCGCCAACGTGTTTGGTTGCGACATCTGCCAGGACGTGTGCCCATGGAATAGTCGCCAGTTGTCAGTTGTCAGTAGTCAGTCAAAGAGCGCGACTAGCGCGCCCCCAGCAGGGCGCCCCGCGATCACAAACGATCCAGCGTTCCAGCCCATGACGGTGGCGATCCGTCGAGCTCCTACCGAGAATGCGATGCGACCAAATCAAGAAACAGCGGACGGCAGACGACGGACCACTGACGACTTACCAGGGCAAGCCGATGCGCGAGCTTCGAATTTCCAGTTTCCAGTGTCCGATTTCAAATTTCCATTTTCCTTATTCAATCCCCCGCTCGAGGCGCTGGCTGCGCTGACGGAAGATGATTTCCGTCGCCTCTTTGCTCATTCAGCTATCAAGCGCGCCAAGTATCGCGGCTGGCTGCGCAACCTCTGCGTGGCCATGGGCAATTCCGGCGAGCGGCGATTCGTGCTGTGGCTGGAGCGCCTCGCTCAGCACCCTGACCCCATCCTCCGCGAGCACGCTGTGTGGGCGCTCGACCGGCTTTCTGAGATCGGCAGATTGCCGTAAGAACTATTGGTCGCCCCGAGGAATCACTCTCTTCGCTTAAAGAACTCCACGACCGCGGCGATCAATGCGGGGATGGTAGATTCGGAAGGTTCGATAGAGACGTTGAGGCCTAATTTGCGTAGCGTTGTTGAAGTGACAGGGCCGATGGATGCGATGGCGACGCCGCGCAGAATTGAAGCGACGTTCTCCTCCCCCGCGAGCTTGGCGAAGTTGGAGGCGGTGGATGAACTGGTGAAGGTGATAACGTCGGGAGGCGGCGTGAAGAGGCGTTCAAGCTCCTCACGGGGCAGTTGCGGCACGACGGTTTCGTAGGCTTCCACAACCTCAACGCGCGCCCCCTTTTCGGCGAGCGCGCGCGGCACGAGGTCGCGCGCCACCTTGGCGCGAGGGATCAGGAAAGCCTTCCCGCGCAAGTCGCGGTCCTTGAGCGCTTCGAGCAACCCTTCCGCGCGGTATTCGCGGGGCAGCAGGTCCACCCTAATGCCGGTCTTCGCCAGTTCGGCCGCTGTCGCCGGCCCGATGGCGCCGATGGTGAGCCCTTTCAAGTCGCGCACATCCTGCCCTCCCGCCTTCAGGCGGTCCAGAAAGTTGCGGACCCCGTTCGCGGACGTGAAGAGAAGGTAGTTAAACCCCTCCAACCGCCGGATGGCCGCGTCGAGGGGCTCCCAGGACGCCGGCGGGCGGATTTCGATGGTGGGGATTTCGACTACCCCCGCGCCGAGAGCGCTCAATTCCTCGCGCAGCGCCCCGGCCTGCTCGCGGGCGCGCGTAATGACGATGCGCTTGCCGAAGAGGGGCAGGCGCTCAAACCAGCGCAATTGTTCGCGCAGTGTGACAACTTCTCCCACCACGATGACGGTTGGTGGTTCGAGGTGCGCGGCGCGCGCGGCAATGTCCGCGAGCGTGCCCGTGACGACCTCCTGATTGGGACGCGTTCCCCAGCGGATGACCGCGGCCGGGGTCTCCGGCGCGCGCCCATGCTTGACCAAAGCATGCGCGATCTGCTCCAGAGTTCCTGTGCCCATGAAGAACACCAGGGTGCCCGATCCTTTCGCCAGACCTTCCCAATCCACGGCGGATTCCGGCTTTAGCGACTCTTGGTGTCCGGCTACGAACGAGACGCTGGTGGTGAAATCGCGGTGCGTGACGGGAATGCCCGCGTAGGCCGGCGCGGCGTAGCCCGAAGTGATGCCGGGCACGACCTCGAAGGCAATGCCGGCTTTGGCCAAGGCCTCGGCTTCCTCCCCGCCGCGCCCAAACACAAACGGGTCTCCGCCCTTTAGCCGCGCCACGATCCGCCCCTCCCGACTTTTGGAAACCAGCAGGCGATTGATTGCAATCTGGCGCGTTTGGCGGTCGGGCCCGAGACTACCCGCGGAGATGCGCTCGCAGTCGTCGCGCGTGAAGCGGAGCAAGGCAGCGTTGATCAGGACGTCGTGGATCACGCAATCGGCGCGCTCGAGCGCGGCCTTGCCCTTGAGCGTCATGAGCCCGGGATCGCCGGGCCCCGCACCGATGAGATAGACTTTGCCTGGCATAGATGACAAATCACGAATTCTGAATTATGAATTCTGAAACTATGGAGAAATGGCGAATGACCCGTTGAGATGAAGCTCCCCCATCATAATTCAGAACTCAGAATTTGTTGCGCCCCCAGTTTCAGCAATTCCTCCGCAACGCGGGCGCCCAGGCGATCGGGCGCGTCGGACGGTCCCACGGCTTGAGCTCGGATGACGCGGCTCCCCGCCGGGTCGGCGACCACCCCGCGTAAGCGCAACTGCCCGTCTTCCTCGCGTGCGTGAGCGGCGATGGGCACCTGGCAGCCGCCGCCCAGGCAGAGGAGCATGGCGCGCTCCGCCCGCACGGCCCGGTGAGTCGGCGTGTGGTCGAGCGGCGCGACGGCCTCGCGGGTCCGTGCGTCGGCTTGACGCACCTCGATAGCCAGCGCCCCCTGGCCGGCCGCCGGGCACATCTCCTCGTAAGAAAAATACGCGGTTATGCGCGAGCTGAAGCCCAGGCGGTGAACGCCCGCCGCGGCCAGAACGAGAGCGTCGCACTCGCCGCGGTCGAGCTTCCTGAGCCGTGTATCCAGGTTCCCGCGCAGAGCAGTGACGGCAAGGTCGGAGCGCAGCGCGCGCAACTGCGCCTGACGGCGCAAGCTGCTGGTCCCGATCCGCGCCCCCGCCGGCAGCGCGGCGAAGGGCGACCCCGCTCGCGAAATGAAAATGTCGCGCGCGTCTTCCCGCGCCGGAACCGCGGCCATGTCGAGTCCTGGGGGCTGCACGGTGGGCAGGTCCTTCAAGCTATGGACGGCCACATCCACCTGGTTTGCCAACAGGGCCTCTTCGATTTCCTTGATGAACAAACCCTTGGCGCCTGCTTCCGCCACCGTCTGGGCGATGGAGGGCGGGAGCGGCTGGGCGGGCGAGATCTTCTGGAGGCGGTCGCCCGTGGTCTTGATGACCTTGATTTCAACCGCGTGCCCCGCCGCGCTGAGCTGGTCCTTGACCCAGTTGGCCTGCCACAAGGCCAGCTTGCTGCCGCGAGAGCCAATCACGATTCTCATGCGAATTCTGAATGGTGAATTCTGAATGCTGAACGCTGAAGGCGGCCTGACCGGAGAACCCGAAGGTGTGCAGTCCAAGCGTCCGGAGGGCACAGGTCACAATTCATAATTCAGAATTCAGAATTTATAAGCCAAATATCTTGTGGATGAGTTGCACGAGGGAGCCTTGGCCGGGCTCGCCCGCGCGGCTCTTCAATTCCGTGACCGGCCCGTGCAAGATCTTGTTCAGGATCCCGCGCGTCAGCGCCTCCACGGCCTGCCGCTGCTCGGGCGAAAGGCTGGCCAGCGAGCCCCGGTAGCGCTCCAGTTCCCCCTCCCGGATGTGGTCCAGGCGCTCTTCCAGGGCGCGGATGGTGGGAACCACTTCGTGAGAGGCGAGGCGCTTCATCATCCTCTGGACTTCCTGCCGCACGATCTCCTCCGCCCACACTGCCTCGCGCTCCCGCTGTTTCTTGTTGGCTTCCACCACCTGCTCGAGGTCGTCGATATCGTACACAAAGGCGTTATCCAGCTCGTTGACGGCCGGGTCGATGTCGCGCGGCACGGCGATGTCCACAAAAAACACGGGGCGGTTCTTGCGCGCCGCCAGCAGGTGCTCGGCCTGCTCCTTGCGCACCACGAAGTGGGGCGCCCCCGTAGAGCTGATGACGATGTCCGCCTTGTTGATGGTGTCGAAGAGCTGCTCGAAGGGAACGGCCTGGCCGTGAAAAGCCTGGGCCAGCTCGACCGCGCGATCGTAGGTCCGGTTACTGACGAAGATGGCGCTGGCGCCGCTGCGCAGCAGGTGCTTGGCCGCCAGCTCGCTCATCTTGCCGGCGCCGATGACGAAGATCGTCTTGCCTTCTAAGCTGCCGAAGATCTTTTTCGCCAACTCCACGGCGGCATAGGAGACGGATACCGCCGCGCTGCCCAGCGCCGTCTCGCGCCGCACCCGCCGCGCCACAGCGAACGCCTGGGTTACGATTTCGTTCAGCGTGCCGTTCAGCCCGCCCGCCTGCCGCGCCAGAGTGTAGGCCTGCTTCATCTGGCCGAGAATCTGCGGCTCCCCCAGAATCATCGAGTCCAGACTCGACGCCACCCGAAACAGGTGGCTCACCACTTCCTGTTGCTGGCGGCGATAGAAGAATCGCTGGAAGGGCGCCAGCTCGCAGTGGTGATGCTCGGCCAGGAATTGCTGAAGGATCGGTTCGGCTTCCAGGTTGTCCTCCGCGGAGACGACGACCTCAATGCGGTTGCAGGTGGAAAGGATCAGACCTTCGCGGATGCCTTCGCGGTGCACCAAGTCCGACACGGCGTCGCCGAGACGCTCTACCGGGATGTTCATCCGTTCCCGGACTTCCACGGGCGCCGTGCGGTGATTGATGCCGAGCAGATTCAGATTCATCGGTAGAGCCGGGATTCGGATTTCCGGTTTCGGGGTTCGCGACTAGGGTTGGTCCGGTCAAAGTCCCGAACCCCCAATTCCGAATCCCGAAAATCACGGAAGCTGCCGCAGCGTCGGGAAATACCCGTGCGGCCCGCTGAGCAGGCTGGCGCCCAGGAACGTCACCATCATGGTCGCGAATCCGAAGATGGCGACGTAGGCGGCCCGCCGCCCGCGCCACCCGCCGCTGACGCGCGTTGAGAAAAGCACCAGATAAATCAGCCAGGTAACCAGAGAGGCCAGAATTTTCGGGTCGAGCCCCCAGGGCCCTCTCCAAGTGCGCAGGGCAGCGATAAAACCCATCAACATGCCCAGCGTCATGAGCGGGAAACCGAACAGCAAAGAGCGATAGTAAAGCTCGTCGCAGACCTCCAGGGAAGGCAGCCGGTAATAAAAGCCCCGCGGCTTTTTTGATTTCAGTTGTCGCTCCTGGAGCAAATACATGAGTGCGGCGACGAAGGTCAGGAAGAACCCCGTATACCCCAGGATCGTCGAGCTGATGTGCACTAAGAGCCAGCCGCTGCGCAGGCTGGAGGAGTCTAGGGTCCGCTCGGCATGGAAGGTCCCGATCAGCGTCAGGACAAAGACCAGCGGCAGCATGAAAAGGCCCAAGGAGGTAATCCGATAGCGCAGGTACACAAAGAAAAAGGCCAGCGTGACAAGGAAGGCGTAGGAGGAGAGCGCGCTGCGTACGTCAATAATCGGCAGCCGGTGGAGCTTGGCGGTCTCCGCAAGCAACGCCCCGCCGTGCGCCAACAGGCCGAACCCCAGCGCCCCCAACGACGCCGGCGACAGCGACGGGCGCCGGCGAACCACCACAGGAATCAGCAGCACCAGCCCCACCCCGTAAAAGGCCAGGGCCGTCCACAAAAGCACATCGTGCATAAAGCCTCAGTGCGGGAACCTCGGAACTAAAATTATAGCATCCCAGACGCCAAACCCAGGGGGTATCAGCTCAGAGTTGGGAGTGTCATATTTTAAAATTGTCACACGTCAAAATGAGCTTAGGGCGCGCGGGTGGTTGACCACAGTGGCCCGGAATGCGATAGTTCCGGCGGAAGCAGGTGGTTGGCGTGGTTGGCGGCAGGGTTTCCGATTGCCGATTTCTCGGAACGAGCATGCCGTTGAGAAGAAGAATAGCGGTCTTCCTGGGCATTGCGTTCGCGTCTTTACTTATTGCCGGGGCGCTAAGGGCCCAAAGCCCCGCCCCACGAGCCCACGATACGGCCGACGGCCTGGCGCTCACACCACCGATGGGCTGGTATCCCTGGAATGAGTTCGGCCAGGAGCCGCAAAACGAGAAACTGATCAAAGAGATCGTCGATGCCCTGGTGAGCAGCGGCCTAAAGGAGGCAGGCTACGCATACGTTGGCCCGGACGAAGGGATCTGTTTCTTTCGCGACGCAAGCGGCAAATTGAGTCCCAACCTCGAGCGCTATCCCGGCGGCCTGCGCGGGCTTGGCGACTACATCCACGAGCGCGGGGTGAAGTACGCGCTCTACACCGACGCCGGCACTCGCACTTGCAGCAAAGCCATGCCGGGGACGAAGGACCACGAGTTCGAAGACATGGCGGCCTTCGCCGCGTGGCGCGCGGATTACCTCAAGGTGGATTGGTGCAACACCGAGGGTCAGGACGTAGTCAAGACCTACACGAAGCTCCACGAGGCGCTCGCAGCCGCGGGGCGGCCCATCGTTTACAGTCTCTGCTCCTGGGGTGTGGGCAAGCCCTGGGAGTGGGCTGCCTCCGTCGGGCACCTCTGGCGGACGACCGGCGACATCTGCGAGCCGGGCAAGGCCGATTGGGAAAGAGCGATGAAGGTCGCAGCCGCCAACGAAAAATTGAGCGAAGCGGCCGGCCCCGGCCACTGGAACGACCCCGACATGATGATCGTCGGTATGGACGGCCTGAACGAGGCCCAAAACCGCAGCTTCTTCAGCCTCTGGTGCATGATGGCCGCGCCCCTCATGGCAGGGAACGACCTGCGGAAGATGACGCCCTCCACGGTGCGGACCCTCACCAACCTGGAAGCGATCGGGATCGATCAGGATCCCTTGGGCATTCAGGGGCACATCGTGAGGAGAGACGGCAAGGCGGAAATTTGGTCGGGCAAGCGCTTATTCGACGGCAGCCAGGCCGTGCTCGTTTTCAATCGGGGAGCCACACCGGCGCGCGCGCAATTCGCATGGCCGGATGTTGGAATCGCAGAATCCGCGGCCATGTACGCGCGGAACCTGTGGACACATCAAACGTCGGGACCGCACCGCGGCGGCATCTCGGTGGTGGTGGGCCCGAGCGACGTGGTCCTGTTGCGCATATCCAAGGATGATGTTTTCCCGGTGCCCCCGATTATCGTCGCCAGTTCGTACCGAGTGTCTCTTCGCGCCGCCGGGCACGCCGCCCAGAAGCTCACCGGGGTGCTCACCGTCAAAAACAACGGCAGCGAAGAACTGCCACCCTGGCGAGTGCGGCCGGGGCTCCCCTCGTGGTTGTCCGTGGCGGTGACGAAGGACGGGAAGAGCCAGACGCTGACTAACACTGTTTCAACGGCCGGCCTGAGGGAAGGCCACTATCACGCCATCGTACGCGCCGACAACACCGAACCCATCTCCAGCATGCCGATGTCGGCGCTCTATTACGACGTCGACTTGGAAATCAGTCGCAGTCCCGGAGGAAAGTAGGGGTTCGGGGTTCGGGGTTTGGGGGCAGACAAGCCCAGTCCCGAACCCATAGCCGCGAGCCCCAAATCCAAAATCGAAAATCGAGAATCAAAAATCTAAAACCATTCAGGCGTGTCCAACGCGAACTTCCCCACGTATCCCCGGATGGCCGGCATCAAGTCGATCCATTGATGCTGAAAATCAGCGCCCGAGTACTCGTAGTGCAACGCGGTAGCGAGGAACGATTCGCGCAGCGTCGTGAAGGGGCCATACCAGAGGAACGAGCCGGGATGAGCGTCTTCGGGCACCTTCGCTTTGCGCGCCTGAACATCCGCAACTCCCGGAATGGCAACGTGCACCGTTTCGCCTGTCAGCTCAAAGCTGAACGGCATTGTATGCACGGCTTTGATTTCCCCCAAGACACTGCCGTACTCGTGCTTCCACAAGGCCAGAAGCGCCTGCTGCTGGCCTTCTGAAGTTATCCCATCCAAATAAAGAGCCGCCCGGCGGCTCCCGGGGTACGCGCCGAGATTCGTCTCGCCGACCACCACCGCAGCCACCTTGACGCCCGCCAGCGTCGCCCCGAGGTACTGGCCATCGCTGATTTTCCAAACCAGTATCGCTTCCCGGCCTGCGGTCACCATCTCGCTCGAGTACAGGCATCCGCAGGTGTAAACCTCTCCGGACCGCACTTCGGCGTAGTCACCTTGCACGCTGGCGGGGCGCGCCGCAGACGCTCGGGCCGCTGCCAGAACGATGAGAAGAACTGTGGCGAGGAATTTCATGGACCATCACCTTCCTTCAGCCTAGGAGATTACTCGGACATGCCGAGAACGAGGCGGCGACGACCCATGCGGGCGATGAGAACAGTTCACTACGGAGGCTTCCGGGCCGCTTGTCGGAGGCAGCATGCGCTGACCCCTTGCCCGGTTTGAGGCGTCATCCAGCCTCTTAGCCCCTTCTACTCCTGGCCGGATTTCGTGTCAACGGACACGAAGTCCGTC
>Ga0187771_10001686_pt1 | contig 14974 bp, 13 predicted proteins | sample 0116_SJ02_MP15_1_FD_133139 | JGI IMG/M metagenome (GOLD analysis project Ga0187771, IMG submission 133139) | Tropical peat soil microbial communities from peatlands in Department of Meta, Colombia - 0116_SJ02_MP15_10_MG | ecosystem: Environmental > Terrestrial > Soil > Wetlands > Peat | place...
AACACCCGGCTGGTTCCCGACGATGTGCTCAGCTTCATCGCTCACCGTATCCAGACCAACATCCGGGAGCTCGAGGGAGCCCTCACCCGGGTCCTTGCCCACGCCTCGATCAACAGCCAGCCGGTCACCCTCGACACCGCTCAGCGGATCCTCCGTGACATCATCCCGGTCGCCGACGTCCAGCCGGTCTCCATCCCGCTCATCCAGGAAGTCGTCGCGGCCTACTACGGAATCAGCGTCGAGGAGATGAAGGGTCGCCGCCGCGACAAGCACATCGTCTTCCCGCGCCAAGTGGCCATGTACCTCATCCGTGAGGACACGGAATCCTCCCTCCCCGTCGTCGGCGACGTCTTCGGCGGCCGGGACCATACCACCGCCCTCCATGCCATCGAGAAGATCAGCGAGCTGCTCCACGAGGATGTCCGTCTCCAGAACGACATCGCGATCCTCCGAGAGCGCATCCACACCCGAGGCTGAGGAGAAGGCTGTGGACACCCGGTGGCCCCTCGGTGGACAGCTCCCCGACCCAGCGCCACCTGGGCATAACCTCCCCGAAGAGGGCCCCTCCACGCACAGCCCGAGGCGGGTTGTGCACAGCCAGCCGAATTCAGCCCGGCCGGTTGTCCCACGTTTGCCCACCCCTATTAACCACTTCTTATCTAAAGACTCTCCGGTCTCAAGGAGTCATCCGCGGTGAACAACTGGCCCACAGACGTCGCGACCGGCTCGACTCTCCGCTGCACGGTCGCTCCCTCGGCGCTCAGCTCCTCGCTGAGCCTGGTCTCACGCGCGGTGTCACCCCGCTCCACCCTTCCGGTGCTCAGCAACGTCCTGCTGGAGACGGAGAAGGAGGGGCTGCGGGTGACCGCCACCAATCTCGATCTCACGATCAGCGCTCTGGTCCCTGCGACGGTCCTCGAGGAGGGGAGGATCACGGTGCCCGCGCGGCTGATCGCGGAGTATGTGGCTTCTCTCGAGGAGCCTCTCTGCACCATGGAGGTTGAGGCGCGGACCCAGATCCTCCGTCTCAGCAGCGGCGCTCAGCGGACAAACCTGCATGGCATCGATGCGGCGGAGTTCCCACCTCTGCCGGCAAGGGAGGCAGAGCCGCTTCTCGAGGTCGATGCCGCCCAGTTCCAGCAAGGGGTGGCGCAGACCTCGGTGGCCGCCTCGGGGGACGAGCAGACCCCCGTGCTCACCGGTGTCCTCATCCAGGTGGAGGGCTCCCAGCTCACCCTGGTCGCCACCGATCGACACCGCTTGGCGGTCAAGCATCTCGAGGTCCAGCCGCGCCAGGAGGGAGTGCCGCGGGTGACCGCGATCGTCCCCGCCAGGCACCTGAGTGAGGTGGCCCGGGCGGTCAACCCCGGACGGCCTCTCATCGCCCTCACCTTCAGTCCCAACCGCAACCAGGTCTTCTTCACCCTTCGAGACGTGGAGGTGTCGTCGCGGCTGATCGAGGGCAACTACCCCAACTACAGCCAGGTGATCCCGCCCCAGTCGGCCACCACGGTGGTGCTGCCCACCGCCGTCCTGCTCAAGAACGCCCGGACGGCGTCGGTGCTGGCTCGGGATGCGGCCAATCCGGTGAGGCTGCGGGCAGCGGTGAACGAGCTCGAGATACGGGCTCAGACCGCAGAGGTGGGCGACCATGACGCTCCGATCCCCGCCAAGGTCGACGGTGATGAGGTGCAGGTGGCCTTCAACTCCCGCTATCTCCTCGATGCTCTCCAGGCGATCGATGCGGAGGATGTCGAGCTCGGGTTCAATGGACCACTGCAGCCTGCCGCCGTGCGGCCCCATCAGCGTGAGGACTACCTCTCCGTGATCATGCCGGTCCGCGTTCCCTGAGCGTCGCCTCGAGACGCTGACGGCAAGGTCGAGACCCTCCTGCTGGCTGGCCGTTGAGGGCGGCCTGAGCTAGCCCAACGCGGTGAAGCGGAGACGTTTGACGTGCTCACCTCCCATCTCTCGGTTGAGCCCAGCCACGATCGTCGGCATCTCCATCTGCAGCTGGTGAGCGAGGGCACTGTTCTTGGTGGCGACCAGCAGGACGCCCTTCTCGATGGAGATGGCGCGGCACAGCGGGGCCAGAGCGGGACCCACCACCGCGATGAAGGCGTCCCGAAGCTGGACCTCCCTCACCTCGTGCCTGACTCCCATGCCTCGAAGCGCGTCATCCAGGATGGTGCCGATGTGCTCGGCCCGGCCCCCTTCGGAGGCAGCCGCCCGCCGCGCCCTGCTCCCACGGCTCACCGTCGAAGCACCCTCCCCTCGCGGACCGCGAACACCCTGACCTCGGCTCGCTCCAGGCCCACGCCGTCGACGCTGGTGATCAGCGTCTGAGGAGACCCGCTCCCCGACATCAGGGCATCGAGAAGCTGCCCGCGGCGGATTTGGTCCAGCTCGCTGAGCACATCGTCGAGGAGGAGTACCGGGACGCGGCCGGACACATCCCGGGCGTAGGCCAGCTCGGCCAGCTTGCTCGCCAGGACGGCGCTGCGCTGCTGGCCCTGGGACGCATTGGGCCGGGCTGGGCGTCCGTCGATCAGGTAGTCGAGGTCGTCTCGATGCGGACCGGTCAGGGTGATGCCCCGAGCCAGGTCTTCACTCCTGCTCCGGGCGAGTGCCTCGAGGAGCGCCGATGCCACCACCTGCTCGTCATCGCTGTCGATGCCGGAACCGGGCCTGTAGCGGAGACGGAGCTGCTCCCGGTCGCCACTGAGCTGACCCATGAATGACTGGGCGATGGGATCGAGACCTGTCACCACCGCAGCACGGCCCACCTGCACCCGAGCACCATGGCGTGCCAGGGCGGCGTCGAAGGGGTCGAGCTGGCTCGCCGGGGCTCCGAGACGGACCTGGCGGAGAAGGGCGTTGCGCTGCTCCAGCACCCGCCGGTAGCGGAGCAGAGCCTCGGCGCCGCGATGGTCGAGCTGGCTCATGAGCGTGTCGACGAGGTGTCGCCGTGCCTCCGGGCCACCCTTGACCAGCTGGAGGTCATCCGGCCAGAAGAGGACGACGGGGCAGCGGCCGAGGACGGAGCGGGCGGGGACCGGCTTCCCCTCGAGGAGCGAGGTCCGGCTGACCCGCCGGCTCCCCGCGGCAACCGCCGGCCCCAGCGCCGGCCGCCCCTCCCGCCGCGTCTCCGCGGTGGCGGGCTCGGCCGAGCGTCTCAGCCTCAGCCCGAGGCTGGCCGCCGTTGGGGGCTGGGCGATCACGGCGTCCACCGCTGCTTCGTCGCAGCCCCAGCGGAGCAGCTCGGCCGGGGTGGTGGCTCGCGGAGAGCGGGTGAGCAGGAGGGTGGCGACCGCCTCCAGGAGGTTGCTCTTGCCCTGCGCGTTCTGGCCCACGAAGACGTTGAGCCCGGCCTCCAGCTCCAGGTTCAGCTCCGAGTAGTTGCGGAAGTTGTACAGCCGGATGCGCTGGATGGTCGAGGGCTGCGGCGGGACTGCGGGCTCCGCTGCGGTGGCCGTCCCGCCGCTCATCCCTGCCCCGCGCCGGCGATCGACCGGATCGCCTCGGCAACCTCGCAGGTGGCGCGGGGTCGGGCGATCCGGAGCGCCGCCGCCCGCATGGCGGCCAGGCCCGGGGATCCCCGCAGGGAGAGCACGGCCAGCTCCCGGATCAGCTCGTCATCGCTGGGCACGTACCGGCCCGCTCCGGTGGCCACCACCCACTCCATGTTGCCCCGCTCCTGGCCCGGCAGGAAATAGGCGATGAGCAGGGGGAGCCCGGCGCACAGCGCCTCCGCGATCGTCCCCGCCCCCGCCTTGGACACCACAACGTCGGAGGCAGCCATCCACTCCGCCATGTTCCCGATGAAGCCGAGGACGGTGACCCGTTGGCCATGCCGGTCGCTGAGGCCGGCCAGGCGCCGCTGGGCCCCCCGGTTGTGCCCGCAGACGACCACCAGGTTGACGTCGAGCGGGCTGCCGGCGAGGCGCCGAGCGCGGTGCTCGATGCCTCCGGAGCCGTCCGCGCCTCCGCAGACGAGCACGGTGAAGCGGTTGGGATCCAGGCCGAGGGCCAGGCGCCCGGCCCGCTGCGCCTCCCGCTCGGGCCTGGGCGCGGCGAAGGCGGGGCTGACCGGCAGCCCGATCTCCACCAGCCGGCTGGCCGGGACGCCGTCACGCCGGCAGCGGTCGAGGGCCACGGGAGAGGGAACTATCATCAGATCGACGTCGGGGCACGCCCAGAAAGCGTGGACGTCGACGAGGTCGGTGACCACGCTGACCACCGGAATCGGCCTGCCTGCCTGCTGCCTGGCCCGCGCCGCCGCCCGGCCCAGGAGGGGGTGGAAGGAGACGATGGCGGCCGGTTGGAGCTGGGCGACGAGGCGGCGGATCCCAGGATCGACGGTGCGGAGAGCCAGCTCGACGATGCTCACCATGGACCGGGAGTTGGTGCTGTGCCAGAGGCCGCCCCAGAGCCATGGGGCGTGCCGGATCAGCGGACCGTATAGGCCCGTGGTGCGCCCGGCGATCCCCGGTGACAGCGAGGCGAAGGGGTCCACGATCGCTGTCTCGAAGTCACCCGGCCATGCCTGGTCGAGCTGCTTGGCCACGGCGGTGGCCAGGGTGCGATGGGCGCCGCCGGTGTCGGCGATCAGAAAGAGCAGCTGGCGGGGCATGGCGCTTCAGCCGCTGAAGCTTATCGACGCGGGGACGAGTGCTCCACTCAAGCCGGCGAGCGGCACGACACCGGTTCCGTCGGCGTTGGCGACCAGGACGTCCAGCTGACCGAGGGAGGTGGTGTCCAGGTAGGCGAGCTGCCGGCCGCTCGGGTCCACCGCGGCTGAGTTGAAGTCGGGCTTACCCGGGGCGGCAGCGAGGGCGTTGGCGGTGCCACTGCCGAGGTTGACACTCTCGAAGGCGAGGTGGCCCGAGCCGCTGGGCGCCGCCGCGATCAGGGTTGCGTCATCCGTGAAGCCGACCGGCACCAGGCCTGCCCCGATCTCGGTGGGGGGGCGGTCGCCGGACGGATCGATGACCCAGGCGCTTGTGCCTCCATCGGGGGCGGTGACCTGGACGGCCAGCTCCTCTCCGGTGGGAGCCGCAACCACCCGGCTCACCTCCCCGCTCAGCCCGGGCAGCGAGTAGAGGGCACCGACCGCGGGGGCGGCGAGCTCGAGATGGGCCGGGCCGGCGGCGGACGCCGCCACCGGGATGGCCAGGGTGTCACCGGCGGCCGTCCAGACCGGGGGCCCGTCAGGCGCCGATGCCGGCTCCAGCGACGAGATGCTGCCGGCGACGGGCTGGTAGAGCTGCACCGTGCCCCCGGCCACGAAGGCGAGCACGGAGCCGTCGGGAGACCAGGCCGGAAATCGCGCGCCCGCGAGGTTCAGGCGGTCCTGCCCGGTGGCCAGGTCGATGACGCGCAGCACCGGCTGGCCGGCCACGCCTTCCGCGCCGGTTTCGACCACCGCCAGCCACCGGGCGCCCGGGGCCAGCGCGGCCTCCTCGATGGCGGCGATGGGCTGACCCTGGGGGATGCCGGCGCAGCCACCTGGCGTCTGGCATACGGGCGCCTGGGCCAGGATCTCGTCAGGGATTGGCTCACCGCTGACGGGCGAGGTGAGCCCCGCCACGGCCACCGCCGAGGGCAGCCCCCCCACGGTGCCGGCGAGCACCACCGCGTGCTCGCCGCTGGAGAGCTGGCCGGTGCGGAAGTGGAGGGACACCGGAGCGAGGAGAGGCTGTCCCTGCGCGTCGGTAACGGCCTGGGTCAGGGTTAGCGTGTAGGCCGTGGCGGGGCTGAGCGGCTGCTCGGGGAGCACCTCGAAGGCGGCGGAGTCGAGGCTGTCGACGATCACCCGCAGCCCGGTCACGGGCGGCGACAGCCGGATGCCCGCCGAGATGGCCTGCAGCGACATCGCCCGAGAGAAGGAGAGGCTCATGGCGACGTCGCGGGGCACCCCGGTGGCGCCGTTGGCCGGAGTGGCCGAGGTGAGCGCGGGCGCCGCGGCGCTGGTCAGGTCCCACTGATGGTCCAGGGAGTTGACGGTGCCGTCCGAGGAGCTCACTCCCGCCCCGAGGCTGAACTGGTACATGGTGTTGGGGGCGAACAGGGCCCCCTGGTGGTGCAGCACGAAGCCCGGCTGGGTGGGCAGCCAGCTGACCCAGCAGGGGCTGTTGGGAACGGCACTGAAGGCGGCCGAGAGGTCGGGGCATCCGGGAAGGCCGGGCTTGCAGTTACCGTTCTTGACGGCGCACACCGTGAAATGAGCGGCGACGCTGGCCTGGTCCACCGGCCGGTCGAAGACGACCTCGACGGTGGCGTTGGCGTCGAGCTGAGTCGAGCCCGCGGGCGGGCGGAGGGCCACGATCTGGGGGGGCCCGCTGAAGCAGCCGGTCAGCGCCAGCGACGACGCGAGGATCGCCGCCCACATGGGAAGCGCGGCGAGCCTCCCCCGCGCCCGACCGCCGGGCCCGGGCGGAGGCGACACGTTGCCTGCGCCCCGATCGAGCATCGAGGCCAGCCGGCCACCCGGCGCACGCAGGGTCCCGGAGGCGGCCGAACTTCGCCTCAAAACGCTCGGGAGAGAGCGCGCTCCACGTCGATGCCGGTCACCGCACCGCCCCCGCTCTTGACCTCGATGCGCGAGCCCTTCTCGCCGGCAATCTTGGCGACCGCCGTCGTGGCGTTGGTCAGCGTCGGATTGCTCTGGGTGTAGGCGCCCAGGACGTGGCCCTGGCTGAACAGGATGATGCCGGTGTCTTCGTCGCAGACCACGATGACGGCCCCCTCGATGCCCTCCTCGCTGAGGTGGGCAAGCAGGGCGTCGAACTGGACGAAGCGGCCCAGCAGGCCGGTGTAGAGGAGCGGCGCGGTGAGCAGCTGGGCCAGCGCGTCCACCGTCTCGCCGGGAAGGTCCACCACGTCGAGGGTGCTGGTGCCCGCCTCCATGCTGCGCTGCACCGCCCGGAAGGCAGGCTCGCCCGACTGGGCTCCCGGCTCGCTGGAGAGCGCCTCGAGCAGATGGCCGTCCCGGAACACGAGCACGGCGGCGAAGTCCGGCCCGGCGAGACGGACATACCCGGTATGGCGGTCCCCCCTGAGAGTCCTGAGCAGCTTGGGGAAGTCGACGAAGGCGCTCTTCAGGCCCTCGTACTGCACCTTGCCGGAGGGCAGCGGGTACACGATCTCGAGGGGAACGGCGCCGGGGGCGCCGAGCACCGCCTGTGGGGCGGTGGGCGCCGGCTCCACCGGAGCCTCGGGCATCTGCTGCGGATAGGCCGGGGGCGCTGATCCCTGGCTGAGGTCCGGGGCAGGGTAGCCGGGGGGCGCCTCGTAGGCGCTCCGACCCGTGGCGGCGGCGGGGGACGGTGAGGCCCAGGCCGAGTACGTGGAGGCAGCCTCGGGAGCGACCATCGGTCCCGGTCCCGCCTCCTGCTGGGGGAGCGGCGCCTCCCAGGCCGATTCCGGGTAACCGCTCGCCGGGGCCTCGGGGTACGAGCCGGCCTCGAACGGGGTCACCTCTCCCTCTCCATACGCCGGCTCGCCCTCCCATGGCTCCGCCTGGGCGGCCTCGGCGGCCGGGGCTCGCCGCTCAGCCTCGGCGATCAGCTCGGAGGCCGAGGCTTTGATGGTCTCTTCCGGGGGCAGCTTTGCCCGAGGATCGAACCGAAAGCGCCCGTCCTGCCAGCTGAGAGCGTTGATCACCAGGTCCTCGCCCTGACCCGCGGGCCCCTGGGCGTGGAACAGGTGGCCAAACAGAAAGTAGAGGTTGGCGCTGTCGTTGTCGCTCTCCAGCGAGAGAGCTCCGGTGGCGCGCTCCGTCTGCATGGTCTGGAGGAGCGACGCCAGGCTCGACTCCTGCAACGAGCCCTGAGTCTGCACAGGCCCTTCTCCGATAGGGGTGAGAGTTGCCGCGCGAGGGGCGGACAGATTCTCTGAGTTCGGCCGTATAGTAACAACCCCGGCCCCCAAGTGCCGCTGCGGCCGGCTTCGAGCGCTGGCGTCCGCATGCGTCCCGGCGGGCGCCCCGCGGCGGGCGCTCCATCCCTCTTCTCTGCGGCGGGGCTCTCCACTCCTCTGCGGCGGCCCCTCCGCCCTTCTGCTGCGGGGCCTTCCATCCCCCGTCGTCGGCCCCTTCGCCCTCCTGCCCCGGGCCTCTTCCCCTTCTCGAGGGCGTGTGTACCCTACTGAGTTGTGGAAGGGGACCGCCCCAAGGTGCTGGTGGTCGAAGACGACGAGCTGGTGCGCCGGGCCATTCGGCTCACCTGCGAGAGCGAGGGGTACGTGGTCGCCGAGGCCGACCGGGGAGCCCAGGTGGTGGCTCGCACCCAGACCTTCCGGCCCGACATCGTGCTGCTCGACCTGATGCTGCCCGACACCAGTGGCTTCGACGTCTGCCGAGAGCTGCGGCGCCGTGGCGAGGAGTTGCCGATCATCATCCTCAGCGCCAGGAATGACGAGATCGACATCGTTCTCGCCCTGGAGATCGGTGCTGACGATTACATCCTCAAGCCGTTCCGGCAGCGCGAGCTGCTGGCCCGCATATCCCTCCAGCTCCGCAAGGCGAGAGAGCGCGCCGCCCGGGAGGTCAGCGACGGCCCCGTTCGGATGGACTTCCGGGGGTTGACTATCGACCCGGCGGAGCGGCGGGTCACCCGCCCGGGCGGGGACGTGGCTCTCACCCACACCGAGTTCGACCTGCTGGCCTGCCTCGCCCAGAATGCCGGGCAGGTGGTGTCGCGGCCGCGGATCATGGATGCGGTCTGGGGATTGGGCCATCCGATGGACACCCGGGTGATCGACGTCCACGTCCGGAACCTGCGCCGCAAGATCGAAGACGATCCTGGCCGTCCCCGTTACGTCCTGGCGGTGCCCGGAGTGGGTTACCGATTCGCGGGCGTGAGGGCGGCCGACGTCACCGACTGAGGACCCCCCCGGCGCGCTTGATCCCGCTTGTACACTCAGCCTGTGGCCACACCGCCAATGCTGGCGCCCCGTGACGGCGCCGCGCGGCCGTCCGCGAGGCGCGGCCCCGATCCCGTCGCCGGGGTCTCCGCCGTCCTCCTCGGCGTCCTGGCCCTCGGTCTCGTCGCCGCCGCCGTGATGGCCACCTACGGCTACTACGTGCCGCCGGTGGAGACGCCCATGGTGGGGTCACTGGCCTCGCTCTTCGGCCTGGTCCTGCTGCTCAACCTTGGCGCGCTGACGGTGCGGCGGCTCCGCGCCCGGGGGCGCTAGGCACCGGAGTGCCAGAGCACTCTGCATCCGAGCCGGCCGGGCAGCCCGAGCAGGAAGGGGTTGGCTTCCCGTCCTACGAGGAGGTCTCCGCTGACCTGATAGAGGCGCTGGACGGCGCCGGGCTGTACGTCGAGGACGTCCGCCACCACCTGGAGCCGTCGGTGGGGGACCGACGATTCGAATGCACTATCCGGCTCAGCTCCGCCGATCCCCCCTCGCGTTACCACGTCCATCTGAGCTTCGTCTGGGATGCGCTGCTCACCTACATCGCCGCCTACGGCCCGGGGGCGGACTGCGAGCTGTACCACGACGACGAGGAGTCCCAGGACTGCCCCCACCGCAACCTGGTTCCCCAACCCTTCCTGGAGCTCGAGGCCGAGTTCGTGCTCGGGGACGGCGGTTACGAGCTGCGCGACCTGGCCGAGCTGCCCACCTGGGTGGATACCGTGCAGGGGCTGCTTGCCAAGGCCTTCAAGGACGACGACCGCCCCTCGGTGCACGTGGGCATCGCCGCACTCGGGGCCACCACCCTGGTCGAGAAGTTCACCGCCGAGCACAGCTGGCTCCTCGACTTCGAGACCCCGCCCGACTTCCCGGGGATCGCCCACCAGATCCTGGCCGCTCTCCGGCTGGTCCCCCAGCTCGCCGATCGCCTGCCGATCTGAGGAGGCACCCTGGGGGCGGAGCGGCGCTCGGGGTGAGGCCGGGTGCGATCGCGCCAGGCAGTACCACCCCGCCATCGCGAAGCAACCCCCTCCGAGGGGTTGTGGACAATCAAGTTCACAACCGGTATTCACGCACGTGGCCCGCGCCGGGCCGGGTGGGAGCGGTTCCGAAGGCATCTCCGGCGAAGGCATCGCGCTCTGGGCCTGAGCGGAGGACCGATCGCAGAGGGTGCTCGCGCCCACACCGTTGCTTCCCCCGAGCGACGTTGGTCGAAAGGTCCCCGTCCGGTCGCTCAGCGGCCGGCCGCGGCGGCGACCGATGGGTCGACCTCGGCAATCAGGCGGTGCCAGAACGGGCGGTTGGGCAGCTCTGGGTGGGGCACCCGGGGGTTGCCGGTGCTCGACACCTCGCCCGCGCGGCCGAGCAGGACGAGGTCGGCGTCGGCGCGGCGCGGTCCCCAGCGGTAGGTGGGACGGCGGCCGCAGGCCGCCTCCGCCTGCTCGCAGACCTCGAGCCAGCGGGCCGGGGCCCAGGGTGACGGGGCCCGGGCCAGCACCACCTGGTTGTGGAACCAGCCCTGGGCGGTGATCCCCACCGGCAGGGTAAGCACCTCGTTGGAGGCAGCCTCGATGGTCAGGCCAGCGGTCTCCAGGGCGCTCCGCAGGCAGGCCAGGGCCCGGCCCCGGTGGCCCAGGTTGCTCCCCAGGGCGATCCAGGCCCACTCGGTCGGGGCGGAAGGGGAGGCCTGCGTCTCGTCAGCGCCGGAGGCCCCGTTCCAGGCGCCGACCCCAGTGGCGCTTCCACCGCCGCCCGCTGGCCTCACCCGGTGGGTCCCGGCAGCGGCGCCTCGCGCACCTCCTCGGGGATCTCCCGCAGCACCGCGTCGGCGAGGCGCAGCCCGCGGCGGACGGCGGCGACATCGTGGACCCTGACCATCTCCGCCCCGGCCGCGACCGCCAGGATGCAGAGCGCCAGGGTGCCCTCCACCCGCATCTCGGGTGGAGCTCCGCCGAGGACCAGGCCGATCGTCGACTTCCGGGACGGACCGACCAGCAGGGGGTGCCCGATCCCGCCCAGCTCGCCCAGTCGCTGGACCAGCTCCAGGTTTTGGGCCGGCGTCTTGCCGAAGCCGAATCCGGGGTCGACGACGATGCGGTGGGGCTCTATCCCGTTCCGGGCCGCGACCAGCAGTGATTCCCGGAGATCGCGGGCGATGTCGGCGAGGAGGTTGCGGTACTGATGCCCCCTACGGTTGTGCATGACCACCAGGGCCACCTCGGGCTGAGCGGCGAGGACCTGGGCCATGGCCGGATCGCCGCGAAGTCCCCAGACGTCGTTGACCATGGTCGCACCCGCCGCGATGGCGGCGGCGGCCACCTCCGCCTTCCTGGTGTCGATCGAGACGGGCACGGGCAGGCGCGCCGCCAGCGCCTCCACGATGGGCAGGACGCGGGACAGCTCGGTGGCGGCGTCGACCGGCTGGGAGTTGGGCCGCGTGGACTCGCCCCCCACGTCGACGGCGTCGGCACCGTCCGCCACCATCTGCTGGGCCAGCTCGACCGCCGCGTCGACGTCGCCGCCGACTCCGTCACCGGAGAAGGAGTCGGGGGTTGCGTTGACCACGCCCATGACCAGGGTTGCGCCGCCGGCGGCTGTGAGCTTCCGCTCCCCGCAGGCGATCGGAGGCCGGGCGTGGCGGCTGGCAAGCGCGGCGGAGAGGGCGCGCGAAAGGTCTTCGGTGGCAGAGCCCCATTCGAACAGGTGGGCAGCCACCGAAGCGAGGACGCCGATGGGTCCGATCAGGAGGGCGCGGGTGCCCTCGCGGTCGCTGAGCACGTGCCCTCCCGCCGTCTGGGCGGTGCGCCGGAGCACGCGCTCCTGGTCGGGCCTCAGACCCTCGACGGCCAGGGCCTCGACGGCGGCCCGGTGTGCGAGCAGAGCCAGGCCCTCCGCTCCTCCGATCTCCTCCGCGGCGCGGCTCAGTGAGGCGGGCGCGGTCGGGGTGAGGAGCCGGATGTTGTGGCGCAGTGCCGCCTCGGCGCTCTCGACCTGCGCATCCGTGGGCATGTCCTGGCTCCGGCGCTTCGCCTACGCGTAGCCGTCGGCCTGCAGCGTGGCGTGGTCCATGCCGACCGCGTGGCCGACCTCGTGGAGCACGGTGCGCCGGATCTCCTCGATCAGCCCGCCCCGATCCGCGCACCAGTTCTCGATGTTCAGCTGGTAGATCTCGATAGCTGCCGGCGTGGTCTCCCCCCACCCGGCCGCGGCGCCGTAGACGTTGCCCAGCCAGTAGCCGAGCGCATGGGGGTCCAGGCGGTCCTCGCTCACCATCTCGGGGGCTGGCAGCTGGCGCACCACCACCCCGGTGCCGGAGCTCTCCAGGAAGTCGGTGACCTGGGGAGGCAGGGTCCGGAGCACTGAGCCGGTCACCCTCTCGAACTCCTCCGGGGTGATCCGGAAGGGCCGGACGTGGTCGTCGGGGTCGAGGATGGCGGCGCGCTCGAAGCAGGTGTCCGCGTCCCGATGGCGCCCGCACCACTGGAGCGCCTCGCCAAGGCGGAACCACCCGTCCGCCGACCCCGGCTCCAGGCGCGTCAGCCGGTCCAGTGCCTCAGCCGCCTCGCCGGGGACGCCGCTGCGCAGGGCCGTCTCGCCGCGGGCCTCCCAGACCGCCGGCTCCTCGGGCGCGATCTCGCAGGCTCGGCGGCAGACCTTGAGGGCGTCGGCGAAGCGCTCCCGCTCCTCCAGCTTCTCGATGCGGTCCAGCAGCCGGTCGACCTCGTCTGGCATCCCGGCCGGAGTCTAGTTGCTCGTAGCCTCCGCCAAAAGCTGCGGGCCGCGTGGTTGGGCACTGCGCCCATATCGAGGCAGGGCATCCCCACCTAGCCTCATGGACCAAGGACCCGTACGCACCGGGAGAGCCCCCACATGCCTGCAGCCGATCCCAGCTGGTTGAACTCAGGCGACACCGCGTGGCAGCTCACCTCGGCCACGCTGGTCGGGATCATGAGCATCCCCGGCCTCGCCATCCTCTACGCGGGGCTCATGAAGCGCAAGTGGGCCGTCAACTCGGCGCTGATGGTCCTCTACGCCTTCGCCATGACCCTGGTGATCTGGACCCTTTTCGCCTACAACATGAGCTTCGGCAAGCCGGGCATCGGCCACGTCGTCGGAGCCCCGGCGCCCGCCCTGGGCAGCGGCGACCTGGAGAACCAGGCGTCGATCCCGCTGCTCAGCGGTCTGATCCCGGCGATGCGATTCCCGATGAGCTCGCTGGTGTACTTCCAGTTCGTGTTCGCGGCGATCACGGTGATCATCCTGGGCGGCGCGCTCCTGGGCCGGATCAACTTCCGAGCCTGGGCCCTGTTCGTGCCGCTGTGGATCGCGCTGGTGTACCCGGTGGGCGCCTTCAGCCTGTGGGGCGGGGGCTGGCTCTCCCAGCTGGGCGCCGTCGACTACAGCGGCGGCTACGTCATCCACGTGGCGGCCGCGGTCTCGGCGTTCGTCGCCGCCGCCGTGGTCGGCCCGCGATTGCTCCGCGACCGGCAGCATTCCTCGCCCAGCAACCTGATGCTGGCGGTGGCCGGGGGCGGGCTGCTCTGGCTGGGCTGGAGCGGCTTCAACGGAGGCGACCCGTACTTCGCCAACGCGGATGCTTCGGCCGCCGTGCTCAACACTCACCTCTGCACCGCGACGGCGCTGCTTGTGTGGATCCTCTGGGACTACCTGAAGTTCAAGCGGCCCAGCATCGCCGGTGCCATCAACGGCATGATCGCCGGCCTGGTCTGCATCACCCCGGCTGCCGGCTATGTCGACGGCTACGCGGCCATCATCATGGGAGTGGTGGCCGGGACGCTGCCCTGGCTGACCATCAACTACGCGCCGCGGCTGGGCATCTTCCGCAAGGTCGACGACACCCTGGGCGTCCTCCACACCCACGGGGTCGCCGGCGCCGTGGGTGGCCTGCTCACCGGAGTTCTGGCCAATCCCAACATGATCGTATACGTCGCCTCCGGTTCGGCGGCGGCGGTCAGCGTCCGGGGGTTGGTTTACGGCAACCCCGGCCAGCTTGGAATCCAGGCCCTGGCGCTGCTCTTCATCATCGGCTACGACGCCATCGCCACGTTCATCGTCATCAAGGCGGTGGGCTTCCTGGTCCCGCTGCGGGCGCCGGAGCTGCACCTCCACGTCGGCGACGAGGAGGTCCACGGCGAGGTCGCCATCGACCTGGAGCCCTACCCCGGCGCGCCGCAGCTCTCGCCCGAGCCGGTCTTCGCCGAGGCGTCCTGAGTCACCTCTGCACGGGTGGGTGCGGAGCCGTGCCCTCCGCACCCACCGCCAGGAGGCGATGCCGGGGTCGGCCGGTCACGGGGTAGGCGCCGCACCCGAGACTTCGTGGGCCGCGGCACCGGGAGCTCACCGGTTGTGGCCGCGAGCCCCCGGCGATCAGCGGTCGATCAGGCGAACCAGCCCTCCACATCGATGACCGCGTCGACCTTCCCCTGGGCGTTGTAGAGCTTGAGGGCACCTGAGCTGGAGAGCTTGGTGATGGCGAGGTTGGGCACCACCTGGCCTGGCCCGGGGTTGAGGTCGGAGGCGACTGGCAATGGCTGGTCGGCCGGGTAGAGGGTGAAGAAGGTGCCGGCGGTACCGTCCACCGCGGTGAGGTTGGCGACCACCGCGACCGGGCTTCCGGTGCCGGTGATCTGGGCCATGCCGCTGACCGGGACAGTGAGCGTCCCGCCGGTGGTCAGGGTGTCACCGCTGCACTCGGTGGTGTAACCGACCGCGGACGCGCCCCGTGTGTCGCAGAGCCGGGTCGGCGTCATGGTGTAGTAGTGAGCGCCGGGCGAGGTTTCCTGGCCGTTTCCGAACCAGCCGTTGGCGTCGAGCACGAAGTTCTGGGTGCCCTGCGCGTTGTAGATGCAGACATCGTGTGCAGGGCCGAGGGGAACGATGACTCGGTTGGGCAGGGTGGCCCCGGCGCCGAGGTTCAGGTTGGAGAAGGAGGGGGCGCCGGAGGGGCACTCGTCACTGCTGCTTGCCGGAGCGACGCCGAGGTAGGTGCCGGTGGTGCCGCCGGTGGCGGTGAGGTTCATGGCCACCGCCT
>Ga0187771_10001687_pt1 | contig 14968 bp, 12 predicted proteins | sample 0116_SJ02_MP15_1_FD_133139 | JGI IMG/M metagenome (GOLD analysis project Ga0187771, IMG submission 133139) | Tropical peat soil microbial communities from peatlands in Department of Meta, Colombia - 0116_SJ02_MP15_10_MG | ecosystem: Environmental > Terrestrial > Soil > Wetlands > Peat | place...
CACCAGACGCCGGTTGTGGACGCAACCGCCGACGTCACCATCTTCCACCAGAACCATGCGTATGGCGGAACGAGGGAGGGTTCGTCGGCGCAGAGTAACCTCGCTGTCGCCAAATCGATTGACCCCAGCTTTCTGTTCGATGCGACCGACGCGTCGCACTGGCTTTCGGATGGAATACTGCACACGGCGGCCGAATCGCGGTCGCGGCTCGCGCGCAACATCTCGACATTCCCCATCCGTCATAACTGGCCGCAAGCTGTCCGGCGGCCGTTCCGCGCCGTCGCGAAGATCACGCGCTACGTCGGCATGCTGACAGCCCTGCCCTCGCATCCATAGTCAGGAAAAAGGAAATCAGAATGAAAGCTCTCGTCACGGGATCCGGCGGGCTGATCGGCTCCGACCGGCATCTGAGCATCGATATCCGCGACTGCCTGGCGATCGGCAATCTTTTCGAAGCCGAGCGGCCCGCGCTCATCATTCACATCGGACCGGCGATCACATCTGCTGCATCACCGATCGTCACCGAGACCATCGAACACGGGAAGAAGAATCTGCCGGAGCTTGCGGTGCGGTAATGATCCCGGTCAGCGTCGTCATCCCGCTTTATAACGGCGCCCGCTGGATTGCGGACGCCATTGCCAGCGTGACGGCGCAGACGTATCCGCATGAGCTGCTGGAGATCACCGTGGTCGACGACGGATCGGGCGACGATGGCGCGGCCGTGGCGGCCGCGGCGCTCAAGGGTTCCGATATTGCTTCGGTGGTCCTGCGAACCGGGAATGGCGGGCCCAGCCGGGCGCGCAACCTCGGCTGGCAGCGGTCGCGCGGCGAATGGATTCAGTTTCTCGATGCCGACGACGTGATCGCGCCGGAGAAGATCCGGCTGCATGCCGCGGCCGCGGAAAAGATGCCGCGCGACGTCGCCGTGCTTTATTCCGACTGGAAGGCGACGCGGCTGGTGGAGGGCCAGTGGATACCGTCCGGCGCCATCCACACCCCGTCGCTGGGCGAAGATACCATTGCTTCGCTGGTTCAATCGGACCAGTTTCTCTCCAACGCATCGTGCCTCTTCCGCCGCAGCTGGCTCGCGGCCGTGGGCGGATTCGACGAAAGGCACTGGCTGATCGAGGACGTCGACCTGCTTCTGCGGATTGCCATGGCCGGCGGACAGTTCCGGCGCATTGAAACCAGCGAGCCGCTCTTCAATGCCCGGCAGCACGATAATACATCGCTCTCGAGGCGCGATCCGGCGGCGTTTCACGAAGGATGCGTCCGCAATGCGGCGATGGTGGAGGAATACTGGCGGTCGAGAGGCGAGATGACCGAATCCCGCGCGCGTCTCGTCGCGAAAATTTATCATCAGGGCGCGCGTTACTTTGCCGCGCACAACCGGCGGCGGTTTGAAGAGCTCGCCGGAAGAATCGAGAGCCTGACTCCGGGATTCGTTCCCGAAAGCCCGGCCCTGCTGCGCAAGGTGAGCCGCGTGGTGGGATTCCGGCGCGCCGAATTGCTGTCCGTGCAGTACCGCCGCGCGAAAGGCATGGCGAAGGCGAAGTCCGTCTGAAGACCGGCGCATGCGAATTCTGCACGTGCCGTATTCCTTTTACCCCGATCCTCCCGGCGGCACAGAGATCTATGTGGACAGTCTCGCAACGTGGCAGCGCGAGCTTGGCGTGGAAGCGGGCATCGCGGCGCCCGGAAGGGAGAACACGCGGTATGAACATGCGGGCATGCGGGTCTGGCGTTTCGCCGCGGCAAGCGATGTCAGCCTGCCCGAACTCTATGGCGAAGGGGAACCGGCCGCGGCGCGCGAATTCGGACGCATCCTCGATGAGTTCCGGCCCGATGTGGCGCATTTGCATGCCATGACGAGCACGATTTCGGTGCGGCTGGCCGATGAGGCGATGGCGCGCAGGGTCAGAACGGTTTTCAACTATCACACGCCGACGGTGAGCTGCGCGCGTGGCACGCTCGAGCGTTATGGCACGCAAATCTGCGATGGCAAACTGGACGCGCGCACGTGCAGTGTGTGTACGCTGATGGCGCAGGGAATTTCCAAATCGGCCGCTTCGGCGATTGAGCAGATCTCGCCGGTCGCAGGGTCCGTGACCGCGGCCATGGGGCTCTCGGGCGGCGTCTGGACCGCGCTGCGCATGCCGCGGCTCGTCGCGCTGCGAATCGGAAAATTTCACGAAATGATGCGGAAGGTGGACCGCGTGGTGGCGCTGTGTAGCTGGACACGCCGGCTTCTGCTCGACAACGCCGTTCCCGAAGCGAAGCTGCGCATGTGCCGGCAGGGGATCACCTGGGAACCGGAAGCCAGTCCTCGCGAGCGCCGGCGGAACAACCCGCTGCGATTTGCTTTTCTCGGAAGATTCGATCGCACCAAAGGCACGGATGTAATCGTGCGCGCTTTGTTGAAAACGAGCCTGCCGCTCGAACTGGATCTCTACGGTGTGCGCCAGGGAGATGCGGGCAATCGCTATGCGGAGGAAGTCCGGCAGTTGATCGGCGGCGACCGGCGCATTCGTCTTCTGCCTGCGCTGCCGCAGTCCGGCGTGATTCCGGCGCTGCGCGAATACGATGCGCTGGCGGTTCCATCGCAATGGCTTGAGACCGGGCCGCTGGTGGTGCTCGAAGCGTTCGCCGCGCGGACTCCGGTGATCGGCTCCGACCTGGGCGGCATCGCCGAACTCGTGACCGGCGGGAAGGACGGCCTGCTCGTGTCTCCGTACTCTTCCGTCGATGCGTGGGCTGCTGCGTTTCAGAAAATCTGTGCCGAGCCGGCGTTGCTTGACCGATGGCGCGAAAACATCCGGCCGCCGCGCCATGCCAGGCAGGTGGCGCTCGATTTCATGCCGATTTACGAGGAACTGGTGGGACGTTGACAAAGCGCGTCCTTTACATCCAGTACACCAATCCCGGTGGCTACCCTCCGCTCCAGCACAGTTCGAAGATTCTGGCGGATGCCGGCTGGCAGGTGCTGTTTCTCGGCACGGGCGCATCGGGCGCGGGCGGGCTCGATTTTCCGCCGCATGAACGGATCGCGGTGAAGCGGATGCCTTTCGAGAAGCCGGGCTGGAAGCAGAAGATGCAGTTTCTGCGCTTCTTCCTCTGGGTGATGTGGACTGCCGTGACGTTCCGGCCGCGGTGGATTTACGCGTCCGATCCGCTCTCCTGCCCCGCGGCGCTGGCCCTGACATTCCTGCCATGGCTTGCCGTGATCTATCACGAACACGATATGCCGGCGGATCACGCCAACGACGGTTTCTTCGCGCTGGTGATGAGGGCGCGCCGCCGGCTGGCGCGCCGCGCCCGCATGTGCATCCTGCCCAATCGCAATCGTCTCGCGCGTTTCGAGCGGGAGTTCGGACCGCTGCGCGCTGCGGCATGCGTGTGGAACTGCCCGGGTCTCTATGAAGTGCCGCGGGCCGCGAAGACTGCGTCGGGCGATTCCATCTGGCTGCTCTATCACGGAACGCTGGTGCCGGAGCGTCTCTCGCCGGTGGTGATCGACGCGCTCGCGCTCCTGCCGGAAGAGGTGAAGCTGCGCGCAGTCGGCTATGAAACGGTCGGCGCGCCCGGCTATGTGGCGAAACTGCGGAGCTGCGCGGAATCGATTGGCGTCGGCCATCGCGTGGAGTTTCTGCCGCCCGTATCGCGGCCGGAACTCCTGCCCGTGACCATGCGCTCGGATATCGGACTGGCGCTGATCCCGGTCAAGGCTTCCGACTTCAACTTCGAAGCCATGGCCGGCGCGTCGAACAAGGTCTTCGACTATATGGCCTGCGGGCTGCCGGTCCTCGTCTCGGCGCTGCCCGAGTGGTGCGAACTGTTCGTCAGACCGGGTTATGGCCTCGCCTGCGATCCCGCCGATGCGCACAGCATCGCCTCCGCCATCCGGACGCTCGTGGAAGACCGCGCGAAGATGCGGGCGATGGGCGAAGCCGGACGCCGCCAGATCCTCGAGCACTGGAACTATGAAGCGATGTTCGCGCCCGTGCTGGCGCTGATGTCGGGAGCCGCGGCATGACGGTGGCGGATCGGGTGGAGATCCTCGCTTCGTCCGTCCGGCGCGGGCCCGCGCCGGTATTCTCGATCTGCGTCCCGCAGTACAACCGGACATCTTTTCTGATCGAAGCCTGCCGCGCGCTGGCCGCGCAGTCGTTCAGTTCTTTCGAGCTCTGCATTTCGGACGATCGCTCGACCGACGGCCGCCAGGACGAACTGATCTCCTTCCTCGAATCCTCCGGGCTGGATTTCGTCTACGCGAGACAGATGGCGAACCGCCGCTATGACGGCAATCTGCGCGGCGCCATGGCGCTGGCGCGCGGCCGGTACAGCATCCTGATGGGCAATGACGACCGGCTCGCCCGGCCCGACACGCTGGAGATGATCGACCGCATTCTCAGGGCATCTGGTCCCGTACAGGTGGCGGTGGCGAACTATGCCGAGTGCGAAAGCGGCCGCGTGTTTCAGCGCGTGCCGCGCACCGGAATTCTCGGCAGCGGACCCTCCGCCGCCGCGCAGTCTTTCCGCAATTTCAGTTTCGTGAGCGGCGTCATCTTCGAAACCGAAGCCGCGCGGCGGTGGGCGACGGAAAAGTGGGACGGCTCGGAAATGTACCAGATGTTCATCGGCTGCCGCATGCTCGCCGCCGGAGGCACGCTGCTCGGCATCGGCGAAGTCTGCGTCGAAAAGGACATCCGGATCGCGAATGAATCGGTTGACAGCTACGCGTCGAAGAAGAAAGAGAAGAAGGATCTTGCGCCCGTCGTTCTGCCCATGGCGCAGATCGTTCCGCTGGTAGCCGACGCCATCGCGCCGTTCGTCACCCCGAAGGAACTCGAAGCCACGGTCATGAAGATCTGGCCGCGGCTGCTCCTGTTCACCTATGGCTTCTGGCTGGTGGAACTGCGCCGCGTGCATTCCTGGCGCTACTCGGCTTCGGTGTATCGGGGGCTGAGCCCGGCGAGAATCGGCCGGGGATTGCATCTCTCGGCGGCGAACCGGGCGCGAATCCGGGCTCTCTACGCGATGGTGGGCGCGGCGGGATTGCTTGTTCCCGTGCGCCTTTTCCGGGCGCTCGAACCTGCGCTCTACCGCGTCGCGAAGCGGACTTAGATGGACATCATGATCGTGGGCAACGAAGGCGGCACGAACGTCGGGGCGAGTCTGGAGCGAGCCGCGAAGGCGCGTGGTCTCGATTGCCGGCTTCTCGATGCGCGAAAGGCGACCGCCGGGCCCCGCATCGCCGTGACGCTGAGCTGGCGCCTGCTGGGGCATAAGCCGTTGCATCTCGATTCGTTCAGCGCCATGGTCACGGACGCCTGCAGGCGGAATCCGCCGAAGATTCTGATCGCAACCGGGCAGGCGCCACTGACCGCCGCGAGTCTCGCCGAGATCGGGAAAATGGGCATACGCCGCGTGAACTATTCGACCGACGATCCCTGGAATCCGGTTCACCGCGCGCAGTGGTTTCTCGAGTGCCTGCCCGAATACGATGAAGTCTATTCGACCCGCACGGCGAATCTCGAAGACTTTCGCAGGCACGGCTCGAAGGCAGTCGAGTGGCTCCCGTTCGGCTACGACGAAGAGCTCTGGGTATCGGGCGAGGAGCCCGCGCGCCCGGCAGCCGGCAACGCGCAGGTGTTTTTTGCCGGAGCCGCGGAAGATTACCGCATCGAATGCGTGCGGGCGCTGCTTGCGGCGGGCATCCGCGTGGCCGTCGCAGGCGATTACTGGATGAGAACTCCCGGCCTCGGAAAATGCTCGGTGGGGCATCTCTCGGCGCGGGAACTTCGCGCTTGGACCCGCGCAACGCCTCTGGCCCTCTGCCTCGTCAGACGCGCCAACCGCGACGGGCACGTGATGCGCAGTTTCGAAATCCCGGCCATCGGCGCCTGCATGGTGGCCGAAGACACCGCGGAACACCGCACCATCTTTGGCGAGGACGGCGCCGCGGTGCGGTATTTCCGCTCGCCCGCCGAACTCACCGGCATCGTCCGCAGTCTCGTCGAGTCCGAAGCCGAAAGGGCGCGCCTCGCGCGCGCGGCGAAGGATCTGATCACCGGATCGCCCAATACGTACGCCGATCGTCTCTCGGCGATATGCAGGGGAATCACGCTGCAATGAAGATCGCGATCGTCGTTCACGGCCGCTTTTATGCCTTCGACCTGATGCGTGCGCTGCTCGCGCGCGGCCACGACGTCACGCTGTTCACCAACTATCCGCGGTGGGTGGTGCGGCGCTTCGATCTGCCCGTCGAGCGCGTGCGCAGTTACTGGATCCACGGCGTGGTTTCGAAGGCATGGAACATTCTCGACCCGGATAACCGCTTTTCCGGCGAGCGCTGGCTGCATCCCATGTTCGGCGCCTGGGCGCGCGACCGCCTGCTCGAAGAAGGGCCGTGGGATGCGATCCACGCTTTCAGCGGTGTCGCCGAAGAGATTCTCCGCGTGGAGGAACTCGCCGCCCGCTGCCAGCTCGTGCGCGCATCGGCTCACATCCGCGTTCAGGCCAGACTCCTCGACGAGGAGTCGAGGCGGGTTGGAACCCGGCTCGATCATCCTTCGCCGTGGATGATTCAACGCGAGCTGCGCGAATACGAACGGGCGCGCACGATCATGGTGCTTTCCACGTTCGCTCATCGCAGCTTTCTTGATGAAGGCGTGCCGGAAAACAAGCTGCGGCTCATGCCGCTGGGCGCGGACCTCGAAGGGTTCAAGCCCTCACCGGAAGCCGTCGAGGAGCGCATTCGCCGCATCCGGCGCGGGGATCCGCTGACCGTGGTGTACGCCGGAAGCATTTCCTACCAGAAAGGCATGTTCGACTTTGCCCGAATCATCGAACGGCTGAGCGGAGAGGGTTTCCGCTTCCGTCTGGCGGGCGCGGTGATGCCGGAGTGCAGAAGGGCCGTGAAATCCCTTCGCGGCAAGGCGGTGTTTCTCGGCAAGGTCCCGCAGGAAACGCTTCCGGAGGTGTACGCCCAGGGAGACGTTTTCGTGTTTCCCACCATTCAGGACGGGTATGCGGTCGTGCTGGCCCAGGCGCTGGTGAGCGGCCTTCCGGTGCTGAGCACGGGCAACTGCTCGGCGCTCGAACTGGTTCAGGAAGATCGCGGCTGGGTGCTTCCCGCGCGCAGCCCGGAGCTGTTCATCGAACGCCTGCGCTGGTGCGATGCCCATCGCGAAGAGCTGGCGGCGATCGTCGAATCTCTTTATCGCGAACAGAAAACGCGAGGCTATGACGCGGTTGCGGAGGATTTCGAGCGCATCTCCGCCGGGAACGCCGAAGCCGCCGCCGGGACGCCTCCCGCCGCGCCATTGAAAGTTGCGATAGTGGTCCACGGCCGCTTCCATGCCTTCGATCTTTCGCGCGCGCTCGTCGCCCGCGGTATGGACGTTACGGTCTTCACCAGCTATCCCTGGTGGATCGCCGAGCAGTGGGGAATTCCGCGGCAGAGGCTCCGCACGTTCCCTCTTCACGGCGTTCTGGCGCGGGCGGGCGGCTGGATGCGCGAGCGCATGAGCATCTCGACGGACGCGCTTCTCCATCCCCTGTTCGCCCGCTGGGCCGTGCGTCAGCTGAAAGGCCAGCCATGGGACGTGATCTACTCCTTCAGCGGCGTTTCCGAAGACATTGGCAGAGAACCATCCCTCGCGGGCGCGCTCCGCATCGTGGTGCGCGGTTCCGCGCACATCCGGACACAGCAGCGGCTGCTGCGGGAAGAAGAAGAGCGTACCGGACAGAAGCTGGACCTTCCCGGCAAATGGATGGTCGAGCGCGAAGAACGCGAGTACCGGCTGGCCGACCGGATCGTCGTTCTCTCGAGTTTCGCGTGGGAGAGTTTCCGCGCCGAGGGAGTTCCCGTCGAAAAGACGCGGATTCTGCCACTCGGCACCGAGACCAGCGCATTCCGCCCGGGCCTCGATGCCATTGAAGCGCGGCGCGGAAGAATTCTGTCGGGCGCCCCTTTGCGTGTGCTGTTCGTGGGCGGCGTCGGGTGGAACAAGGGATTAGCCGATCTGCGCGATCTGGTGCAGGCGACCGCACGGAGCGGACGGTTCCGGTTCCGGTTCGTCGGCCCGATCCTGGCCAGTGCCGCGCCCGTGGTCGCGTCACTTTCCGGTCTCGCCGAGTTTCCCGGAAAGAGACCGCAGCGCGAACTTGCGCAGGAATATCTTTGGGCGGACCTCTTCATATTTCCCACGATCCAGGACGGCTACGCCGTGGTTCTCGCGCAGGCAAGCGCCGGCGGCCTGCCGATCCTGACGACTACCAACTGCTGCGGACCGGACCTGATCCGCGAGGGCAAGACCGGCTGGGTTTTGCCGATCCGTGACACCGAGGCGTTTCTCGAGCGGCTGCAATGGTGCGATACTCATCGCCAGGACCTCGCGGAGATGGTGACGGCTGCCTATACGGAGTTCCGGACGCGCGACTGGATGGATGTGGCGGCGGACCTCGAAACCATGTGCCGGGCGGAAATCGCCGCGCGTGATCACGGAAAGCCCGTGAGCGAGGCAGCGGGCGAGCAGGTGGGCGCGGGGGAAAAGAACCGGTAGCCGGTATGTCGAACGTATTCAGCGGAAACCTTCCTCTCATCCTCGTTTCGTGGATCGTCGTGCTGGCCGTGCTGATGATCGCCCGCCAGCGCAAACACACCGCGGGCGTGGGCCTCGTATTCGCCTACGTGCTGAACCTGTGGATGATCCACTGGGTAGCCAGCCTGATGTATGTTCTTCCCTGGTATAACGGCGAAAACCCCGAGTACACCACGTCCGGCACCGAGCAAAGCCTCTACGCCGTCGCGGCGTTTGCTTTCGGATCGGTCGTGCTTGCGCCCTTCGTGATCGATTCCGGCATTCTTCCACGGTCGACCGGACAGCATATACCCGATCCGAGGTTGCCCCGCATGTACCTCCTCATCGGGATCGTCTTCTACGTTCTGCTGTCGACCTCACTGGGGCGCCTGCCCAGCGTGACCGCGGTCATCTCCACCGGGCAGTCGCTCGCCGTCGTCGGGCTTTCGCTTTGCTGCATGCAGGCGTGGAAAGACGGAGATTACAACCGGTTCTTCCTGTGGCTGGCCGTCTCGTTCTCGCTGCCGTTCTTCACCATCATCACGCGCGGGTTCATCGGATACGGGGCCGTGGCCACGCTCAGCGTCCTGATCTTCCTGTCGAATTTTTCCCGCTCGCGGATCGCCGTGATCGTGATCGGCGTCTTCCTCGGCTATGGCGCTCTCTCCGTTTACGTTACCTACATGCGCGACCGCACGGAAATCCGCACTTCGGTCTGGGGCGGCCAGTCGTATTCGAACCGTTTTTCGACGCTCGGACAAAGCGCCTCGGGATTCGAATGGTTCGATCCGGCCAACATTGAGCATCTGAACCGCATAGACGATCGCCTCAACCAGAGTTATCTCGTCGGCGCGGCCGTGGCGCACCTCGACCAGAGCCAGGACTTCGCTCGTGGCGAAACGCTGGTGGACGCGGTCCTTGCGCTGATCCCGCGCGCCCTGTGGCCGGACAAGCCATTCAGCGCAGGCAGCGGCAACCTGGTTTCGCGCTACACCGGCATTTATTACAACAACGAAGTGACCAGCGTCGGCATCGGCAGCGTCATGGAGTTTTACATCAACTTCGGGACAACGGGTGTGATCATCGGGTTCCTGATTCTGGGAGTCCTGGTCACGGCTCTCGACGTGCTGGCCACGGAGAGGCTGGTCAACGGGGACCTCAACGGCTTCGTCCTCTACTTCCTCCCGGGCCTGAGCTTCCTCCAGGTTGGCGGACAACTCGTGGAGGTGACTGCCGGAGCGGCCGGCGCGATTATCGTCGCGCTGGGCACCAACAAGTACCTCCAGAAGATGCAGGCGAAGGCCGCGGCCGGCGGCGAGGAAGGGGACGCGCTGGCGCCTCCCGTCCACCACGGAGTATGAGCGAGGTCCGCCGGGGGCGGAGTTCACAGGGGCCGGATCTGCTGGGATTGTTTCCATCGTTTGAATCCGCGGTTTTTGGCGGGGTGCAGGCGAGCGGCCGCGAAGCGTGGGAGGGGATCAGCAGCCACGCGGAGTGGAAGTCCGAAGCCTTTTTTCACGAGCCCGGCGCCGCGAAGCTCTCCACTCTCGCGCGTGCTCTGAAGCGGCGCGGTCCGGCGGGGACCATCCTCGTCTGGCACGCCGGGCTGCTGAAGCTGGCGCCTTTCATCGTTTCCGGACGGCCGCGGCGAGCCATATTTCTGCACGGAATCGAAGTCTGGCGCAAACACGGCGCGCTCACCAGCGCGCTGCTCGGCGGCGCCGATCTTTTTCTTTCGAACAGCGATCACACCTGGCGGCGCTTTCTCTCGTTTCACCCCGAGTGCGCGGGCATCGCACACCGCACCGTGCATCTGGGGATCGGCGACCCGCTCACCCAGGCTCCCGCGCTTCCCGATGGACCGCCGGCGGCCCTGATGATCGGCCGCATCCAGAAGGATGAAAACTACAAAGGACATCGCGAGATGATCGCGGCATGGCCGCGCGTTCTCGATGCCATGCCGGAGGCCGAGCTGTGGATCGTCGGAGGCGGCGATCTTCGCCCCGAGCTCGAACAGATGGTGGAAGCGCTGGGGCTCGGCGGGAAAGTGCGGTTCTTTGGCGCGGTGCCGGAGGAGCGCAAAGCGGAACTGCTCGCCCGTTGCCGCGCGCTCGCGCTGCCCAGCGCGGGCGAAGGCTTCGGTCTGGTTTATCTCGAGGCGATGCGTGCCGGCCGTCCCTGTCTCGTGAGCACGCTCGATGCCGGCGCCGAAGTGGTGAATCCGCCGGAAGCGGGACTGGCGGCGGATCTCGCCGATCCGGCGGCGCTGCGGGACGCGATCCTGCGGCTTCTCTGTTCCGGTTCCGAGTGGGAAAACATGGCCCGGCGCGCCCGGCAGCGCTACGACACGTTCTTCACCGGCCGGCATTTTCAGCAGCGGTTGATTACGGCGCTTGGCAACTGAATGAAGGTGCTGCATGTGATTCCCTCGATCGCCGCCGTGCATGGCGGCCCGAGCGTCATGGTGGAACGGATGGCGCGGGGCCTCGCCGATCTGGGGCATGAGGTGCATGTGGCCGCGACCAACGACGACTGGCCCGGCAAGCTGGATGTCGAATGCGGCGTTCCGGTCTCGCGCGGCGGCATTACGCACTGGTTCTTCGACCGGCAGTCCGGTTTTTACAAATACTCCGCGCCATTGAGCCGATGGCTGTCCGGGCATGTTGCCGGCTATCAGGTGGTTCATATCCACGCGCTCTTCTCGCACTCTTCGTATGCAGCCGGCCACTGGGCTCATGCGCGCGGCGTGCCCTACATGGTGCGGCCGCTCGGAGTGCTGAACCGGTGGGGGATGGAGAACCGGCGTCCCTGGCTCAAGCAGCTCTCGTTCCGGTTTGTCGAGAGCCGGATCGTGCGCAATGCGGCGCTGATGCACTATACGAGCGAAGCCGAAAAGGCGGAAGCGGAACTGCTTGGCGTTGATACGCCGGGCGTGATCATCCCCAACCCGGTGCCGGACCAGGGTGAACCGGTGCCCTCCGGCCGCTTCCGCGCGGCGCATCCCGAGCTGGCGGATCGCCCCATCGTTCTGTTCCTTTCGCGATTCGACCGCAAGAAAGGTCTGGAACTCCTGCTCCCGGCGTTTGCGGAAATCCGCCGGCAGTTCCCGAGCGCCGCGCTCGTGCTGGCGGGCTCCGGCGACGATGTACTCCTCGCCGAACTGCGGGAGCAGGCTCGAAATCTGGGGATCGCGGACAATATGGTCTGGACGGGTTTTCTGCAGGGCGATGCGAAGCGCGCCGCGTTTGCCGACGCGGACGTTTTTGTGCTGCCTTCGTGGTCGGAGAATTTCGGCATCGCGGTGGTGGAGGCCATGGCCGCCGGATGCCCGGTCGTAGTGACAGATCAGGTCGCGATCCACGGCGATATTTCGCGCGCCGGAGCGGGCTATGTAGTGCCCTGCCAGCCGGCGGCGATCGCGGCGGCGATCGCGCGGGTGCTCGGAGACGCTTCAGCCCGCGCGGTGATGGGAAGCAAAGGAAGATGCCTCACGCAGACACAGTACTCACTGGGGGCAGTCACCGGGAAGCTGGTGGCGGCGTACCGGCAGATCGCGCTCCGGGCATAGCGAAGATCTCGGTCATCGTCCTCACGTTCAATGAGGGCGTGAATCTGGAGGACTGTCTCGGCAGCGTGCGGGATCTCGCGCTCGAGATCTTTGTGGTCGATTCCGGCAGCACCGACAATACTCTTGCGATCGCCAGCCGATTCGGGGCGAAGATCTTCAGCCATCCCTTCGAGAGCCACTCGAGGCAGTGGGACTGGGCGCTGCGCAACCTTCCCATCCGCGGCGAGTGGGTGCTCGGGCTCGATGCCGATCAGCGCCTCACGCCGGAGCTCGCCGGGGAGATGCGGTCGATCGGCGGCGAAGCGTATCGGGAAGTGGACGGCATCTATCTCAACCGCCGGCAGATCTTCCGCGGCAAATGGATTCGCTTCGGCGGCTACTATCCGAAATACCTGCTGAAGCTGTTCCGGCCGGCCGCCGTGTTCACCGATGAGAACGATCTGGTGGATCATCACTTTCACGTGCGCGGGACGGTGGCAAAGCTGAAACACGACATCCTCGAAGCCAATCTGAAGGAAGACGATCTCTCTTTCTGGATCGAGAAGCACAGCCGCTACGCAAAGCGGCTGGCGCTCGAGGAATTCCGCCGCCGCCGCGGCGAAAGGCCGGACATGATCCGCGCTTCGCTTGCGGGAAATCCGGACGAGCGCACGCTGCAGATCAAGCGGATGTGGGGCCACATGCCTCTTTACCTCCGGCCGTTCCTGTATTTCTTCTACCGGTACTTTCTCCGTCTGGGTTTTCTCGACGGCAAACAAGGAGCCATTTTTCATTTCATGCACGCCTTCTGGTATCGACTGCTGATCGACATCCATCTCGACGACATGCTCGGGGCGGCAAAAACGGGGGAACAGAAGTGAACATTCTCGGACTGAACGCCTTTCACGGCGACGCCTCCGCCGCGCTCGTGCGCGACGGCGTGCTGGTTTCGGCGATCGAAGAAGAGCGGCTGAACCGGATCAAGCACTGGGCCGGATTGCCGGCGGCCGCGGCGGAGGCGTGTCTGGCGGGAACCGATCCGGCGGAGCTCGAACACATCGCGATTTCGCGCGATCCGAAGGCCAACCTCGGACGCAAGCTGCTGCGCGTCGCCACGCACCCGGAATCGTGGGGACGGGCACGGTCGCGCGCGGTGAACAGTCTGCGGGTGACTTCGGTGCAGAGCGATCTTTCGAACGCCCTTCCCTACAGCGTGGATCATGCGCAGTTCCATTACGTGGAGCACCATCGCGCGCATCTGGCGAGCGCGTTCTTCTGCTCGCCGTTCGAGGAGGCGGCCATCGCGTCGGTGGATGGCTTCGGCGACTTCGCCAGTTCCATGTGGGGAACGGGCAGGGGAAACCGGATGGAAGTGAAGGGCGGAACGCGTTTTCCGCATTCGCTCGGCATCTTCTACAGCGCCTTCACGCAGTATCTCGGCTTTCCCAACTACGGCGATGAGTACAAGATGATGGGGCTCGGCGCTTATGGAGAACCGCGCTTCGCCGACAGGATCCGCGAAGTGGTCTCGTGCCGCGACGGCGAATTTCATCTGAATCTCGACTACTTCATTCATCACACCGAAGGCGTCGAGATGTCGTGGGAGGGCGGGCAGCCGCTCATCGGCGACATCTTCTCCCGGAAGATGGTGGAAGTGTTCGGACCGGCGCGTGCGCCGCGCAGCGAGATTCTTCCGGTGCACGCCGATATGGCGGCTTCGGTGCAGCTTGTCTTCGAAGAGAACTACTTCGAGTTCCTGAATTACCTCCATAAGCACACCGGCCTCAAAGCTCTCTGCCTCGCCGGCGGCTGCGCGCTGAACTGCGCGGCCAACGGCAAGATCTTCGAGAAGACGCCGTTCCGCGATCTGTACGTGCAGCCGGCCGCGAACGACGCGGGCACGTCGATCGGCGCGGCGCTCTATGTGTGGAACCAGATTCTCGGCAAGCCGCGGGGCTTCGTGATGGGCAACGCCTACTACGGACCCGCGTGGAGCGAAGCCGAAATCCGCGAACAGCTCGATGCGGCGGGCGTGGTGGCGCATCGCATGGATGAGGATGAACTCGTCGATACGACGGCGCGGGAGATCGCGTCCGGCAAAGTGCTGGGCTGGTTCGAGGGCCGGATGGAATTCGGTCCGCGCGCGCTCGGCAACCGCAGCATTCTGGCCGATCCGCGCCGCAGCGACATGAAGGACATTCTCAACAGCCGGATCAAGCACCGCGAGCACTTCCGGCCGTTCTGTCCTTCGATCCGCGCCGAGCGCACCGGCGACTTCTTCGAGACCTCCTATCCCGCGCCGTTCATGGTGAGCGCGTACAGGATTCGCGCGGAGCGGCAGCCGGAGGTGCCGGCCATCACGCATAACGACGGCACCGGGCGGCTGCAGACCGTCGAGAAGGACCAGAATCCTCTCTACTGGAAGCTGCTCACTCGCTTCGAGGCGCTGACGGGAATCCCGATTCTGCTGAATACCTCGTTCAACGAGAATGAGCCTGTGGTGAACCAGCCGGCCGAAGCGATCGACTGCTTCCTGCGCACGAACATGGATGTGCTGGTGATCGGGCCGTTCGTGCTCTACAAGCCCGAGAATCTGCACGCGTCGGAGAACCGGCGGGCATTCGCGGAACAAGCTCAGTGACCGATGAAGATCCTGCTGGTGAACCAGTGCTTCTATCCTGACGTGGTTTCCACCGCGCAGCACGCAAGCGATCTCGTTCGAGCGCTGGCGGAGCGCGGACATCAGGTGACGGTGGTCGCCAGCAGCCGCGCTTACGACGCCGTTGACACCAAGTTTCCCGCTAAGGAAACCTGGCATGAGAGCCGGATCATCCGG
>Ga0187771_10001688_pt1 | contig 14967 bp, 14 predicted proteins | sample 0116_SJ02_MP15_1_FD_133139 | JGI IMG/M metagenome (GOLD analysis project Ga0187771, IMG submission 133139) | Tropical peat soil microbial communities from peatlands in Department of Meta, Colombia - 0116_SJ02_MP15_10_MG | ecosystem: Environmental > Terrestrial > Soil > Wetlands > Peat | place...
CGCTTCATGGATTCGAAGACGGTTTCCACGGCCATCTCGGCCTTCGTCTTGGTAATCCCGGTGCGATTGACAACCTCGGTGATGATATCCAGCTTGATCACGCGAATCTCCTGAAAATACAGGCTTTAATCCTAGAAAGCCGCTTTGCCATTGTCAAGAACATTCTGGACCCCACCTCGCAATGCGACATGCCCCTGAGGAATTGAGATCAACATTGTACGCGTTTGTTTTGGTCCCCCTTTGTCAGAAACAACATCCTGGACTATGATTTCGGCCGAGGTGCCCCACATGCCGGTTAAGAATGACCGCTGGATTCGCAAGATGGCAAGCGAGCATGAAATGATCAAGCCGTTCGTCGAGAGTCAGGTGCGCGAGAATGTGATTTCCTTCGGGCTTTCGTCGTACGGCTACGATCTGCGCGTCGCCGACGAATTCAAGATCTTTACCAACGTCAACAGCACGATCGTGGACCCCAAGCATTTTGACGAGCGGTCCTTTGTGGAGTTTAAGGGGCCGGTTTGCATCGTCCCTCCGAACTCCTTCGCCCTCGCGCGCTCTGTGGAGTATTTCAAAATCCCCCGCAACGTGCTCACCGTGTGCGTGGGGAAATCTACTTACGCGCGGTGCGGCATCATCGTGAACGTCACGCCCCTGGAGCCGGAATGGGAGGGCTTCGTAACCCTGGAAGTTTCCAACACCACCCCGCTTCCCGCCCGCGTCTACTCCAACGAGGGACTTTGCCAGATCATTTTTCTCGGGTCCGACGAGCTCTGCGAAACGTCCTACAAGGATAAGAAAGGCAAGTACCAGGCGCAGAAGGGCATCGTACTGCCCAGGGTCTAGGAATGGTTGACGATTGTCGATTGACGGTTTCCGATTGATCATTGAGCGCTCCCAATCGGCAATCCTCACTCAACGATCATCAATCCTCGATGAAACCTCACTCGACAATATTGGCGGTTTGCCTTTTAGCAACGCCTGCTGTCGCAGTAGTTGCGTCGGCGGGCCCTCCTCCCTTGCCTTCGGCGCAAGCGGCGCAGAGCGGCGCGGCGACGACGCAGGCCCCTGCTGCTCCTCCGCCCTCCGCGCAATACACGCTCACACCCGAGAAACGCGCCCAGGCCATCGCGTACTCCCGCATTCAGTATCTTCTTTATTTCCTCGGTGTCGTCGTTTCGGTGGGGATTTACCTGCTTCTCTGGAGAGGGGGTATTGCCCGCCTCTTCCGCGACTGGGCGCGTCGCGCCTCCCGTGCGCACTTCGTCCAATGCCTTGTCTTTGTGCCACTTTTCCTGATTGTTGCCAGCCTGCTAGACCTGCCCCTTGAATACTATTCGGGTTATGTCATCGAGCACCGGTTCAATCTCTCCACGCAAGGGTTCGGGTCATGGCTGGGCGATTGGGAGAAGGGTCTCGGGGTCAGCGTCCTCCTCGGGACCCTCCTGGCGTGGCTTTTCTATGCGGTTGTGCGGCGAAGCGGCCGCCGCTGGTGGCTCTACTTCTGGCTGATCTCGATTCCTATTGTCCTGGCGGCGCTTGCGGCGGAGCCTTACGTTTTTGACCCGCTGTTCTACAGATTCACTCCGCTTGAGAAAACTCAACCCGTATTGACGGGCCGTATCCAAGCCATGCTGGGGCATGCCGGGCTCCAAATCCCGCGCGCGCACATCTTCGAGATGGACGCCAGCGCGAAGACAAAAACCCTGGACGCCTACGTCGCCGGCGTAGGCGCCAGCGAGCGCGTGGTGGTGTGGGACACCACGCTCAAGAAGATGGACGTGGACGCGACCCTGCTCACCGTCGGGCACGAGGCCGGCCATTACGTGCTCAATCACATTCCCAAGGAGCTTGCGCTCGATGAGCTGGGCTTCCTGCTGCTGTTCTATCTGGGCTTCCTGGCGGTCAATCGCCTTGTGTCGCGCTTTGGCGCCTCCGCGGGCATTGAGGGTGTCGGCGACCTCGCTTCGCTCCCCATCGTCCTTCTCGTTTTGACCGTGCTGGTATTCCTCGCTTCTCCTTTCATCAGCGGGGTGTCGAGGTATTACGAGCATCAGGCCGACCAGTTCGGGCTGGAGGTCGCGTACGGCGTCGTGGCGGACCCGAACGCCGCTGAGATCCGGGGCTTGCAAACCCTAGGCGAAGAAGACCTCGCTGATCCTGCCCCTAGTCCCTTCATCAAATTTTGGCTCTACGATCACCCGCCCCTTGACGAGCGCATCCGGTTTGCGGCCACGTACAGACCTTGGGCGGAAGGGAAGCCGCTGGAATTGGTGCACCCACGCTCGCAATGAGTCCCCGGATTGCCTGGGACTTCCGAAAGTGGCCCGTTCCGCGCACGTTCTTCGTCTTGCGGGTTTTCGCGCCTCTGTGTTAATTTCCATAAGATTAAGGTTTTGCAACGAGCTTGACTGTGAGCGTGGGCGATGATTCTTAGCTTGGCGGGGCATACGCCTCGCATCCCTGCTTCAGCCTTCGTGGCGCCGAGCGCGGACGTGATCGGGGATGTGGAGATCGGTGAGAACTCCAGCGTGTGGTTTCAATCGGTCCTGCGCGGGGACATCGAGCCCATTCGCGTAGGAGCGAACAGCAACATTCAGGATGGGACCATTGTCCACACCATGGTGAGCTGGCCCGTGGTGGTCGGCGATTGGGTCACCGTGGGGCATCGAGCGGTATTGCACGGGTGCACGATTGAGGGTCACTGCCTGATTGGCATGGGCGCCGTCCTCCTGAATAATGTGCGGGTCGGTGAGGGCTCGATTGTGGCGGCGGGAGCTTTGGTGCCGGAGGGCATGGTGATTCCCCCCGGCTCGCTCTACGCCGGCGTGCCGGCGCGATTGAAGCGGCAGCTCAACGAAGCCGACCGAGGTTTCATCGATATTCACGCCGCGCATTACTTGCAATATAAGGACAGCTATCTGGCGGCGCTGGCGAAGAAGATTTAACACTGAGAGCAAGGAGGAAAGGATTCGACGCAGAGTACACAGAGGAGAAAGATCCTTCGCACCGCTCAGGATGATATGTCATTCTGAGCGTAGCGCAGCGAAGCGAAGAATCCGCTTTTTGTTGTGGCCCGATCGCGCTCGGTTAAAGTCTCATTCTTTTTTCCGTCTCGCGGGATTGTGGTGAAGAAAGCAGTGCCAATTCGGTCCGTGAAGGGCATGCGCGACCTGTTGCCGCCCGGCACGGGATTGTGGGAGCGGGTGGAGGAGGAGGCGCGCCGCGTCTTTGCCGCGTACCGCTATGCCGAAATCCGCACCCCCGTGCTGGAGGAGACGGGACTCTTCGCGCGCAGCGTGGGCGAGGACACCGACATCGTCATGAAGGAGATGTACACGTTTCGCGACCGCGATGAAGAGTCCCTCACCCTGCGCCCCGAAGCGACCGCTTCCGTGGTCCGCGCTTACGTCGAGCACGGGCTTTTCAATCAGGGCGGCGTCCAGAAGCTTTATTACATCGGGCCCATGTTCCGGCGCGAGCGCCCACAGAAAGGGCGCTACCGGCAGTTCTACCAGATTGGCGCGGAGGTCCTCGGCTCCGCCCATCCGGCGCTGGACGGGGAAGTGCTCGAAATGCTGGTCTGGTTCCTCGATCGCGTGGGTATCAACGAATACCAGTTGCTCATCAACTCGGTGGGCTGCTCCGAGTGCCGCGCTGAATACGTGAAGGCATTGCGGCAGGCCCTGCAGGGCGTGAAGGCGCAGCTCTGCGCGGACTGCCAGCGCCGCGCGGAGACCAACCCGCTGCGCGTGCTCGATTGCAAAGTGGAGGCTGACCAGCCTGTTATCGAGCGACTACCGAACATCCTGGATTACCTTTGTCCGGCTTGCCGCCAGCACTTCGACGCGGTCACGGAGGATCTGCAGCGGCGCGGCATCGCTTACCAGATTGCCCCGCGCCTGGTGCGCGGGCTCGACTACTACACGCGCACGACGTTCGAGATCACTAGCGGCGCCCTCGGCGCCCAGAACGCCGTGGTGGGCGGAGGCCGCTACGACGGCCTTTCGGAAATGCTGGGCGGGCCGCCGACACCGGGCATGGGGTTCTCCATCGGCCAGGACCGCCTGATGATGGTCGTGGAGCAAGCCGGAGGCCTCAAGCCTCCCGGCCCGCCGGCGGCTTACATTGCCTGGATGGGCGAGCCCTCCCTTGCGCCCGCCTCGCAACTGGCGCGCGAACTGCGGCGGGAAGGCCTGAGCGTCGAGCTGGACTACGAAACTATGAAGCTGAAGAAATCGCTGGGCGTGGCCAACAAGCTCCAGGCCCGCTTTGCGGTCATCATCGGCGAGGGCGAGTTGGCGAGCGGCCGCTACCAGGTGAAAGACATGACGACCGGCGTGCAGCAGGAAGTTGAGCGCGGCATGATCGCGTCGTACTTAAAGGGGAAACTGTGAAACTGGATCTTCTCGGTGATCGGCAAAGAACCCACTATTGCGGGGAGCTTCGCAAATCGCATGCGGGCCAGACCGTGTTTCTGGCGGGCTGGGTGGACCGGCGGCGCGACTTGGGCAACCTGATTTTCCTCGACCTGCGCGACCACACGGGCGTCACCCAGGTGGTCTGCAACCCGTCCGTAAGCGTCCAGGCCCACGACCGCGCCGAGGAGGCGCGTTCGGAATTCGTCGTGGGCGTGGAAGGCAAGGTCGTGGCGCGATCGCCCGAGACCGTCAACCCCCAAATCCCCACCGGCGAAGTGGAAGTCATGGCGGGCAAGGTCCTGTTGCTGAACGAGGCCAGGACGCCGCCTTTTCCGATTGAGGACGAAATCAAGACCAGCGAGGAGACGCGGCTTCGCTACCGCTACCTCGATCTGCGCCGCGGGCGCATGCAGCGCAACGTGCGCCTGCGCCACCGCGCCGGGGAAGTAGTCCGCGACCACATGAGCGGGCACGGGTTTCTGGAGGTCGAAACGCCTTTTATGACGCGCTCCACGCCGGAGGGCGCGCGCGATTTCCTGGTCCCGAGCCGCCTTCACCCGGGCCATTTCTACGCGCTGCCCCAGTCGCCGCAGTTGTTCAAGCAGATTCTCATGATCGGGGGCTTCGACCGCTACTTCCAGATCGTCCGCTGCTTCCGCGACGAGGACTTCCGCGCCGACCGCCAGGCGGAGTTCACGCAGGTGGACATAGAGATGGCCTTCCCGCAGCGCGAGGTCCTGTTCGAAATTATCGAAGGGCTGATGGAAAAGCTCTTCGCACTGGTCGAGGTCAAAGTCGAGCGGCCCTTCCCTCGCCTGAGTTACGCCGCGGTCCTGGAAAAATACGGTTCCGACAAGCCGGACTTGCGCTTCGGTTTGGAGTGGAAGCGGCTGGACCTGCCGGCCGGGGCCGTCGAGAAGGTGCGCGTAGCTCAACCCATCAAAACGCTGCGAGTGCCGGGCTGGAGCGGCGCCTCGCGCAGCCAGTTGGACAAGCTCCAGGAGCAGGCCAAGACGTTGGGCGCAGACTGGTTTTCCTATTTGAAGATTGGAGACGCCGACGCGCAATCCCCGCTGGCCAAAATTATCGGCGAAGCGGCTGTTGCTTCACTCGCGACCGCTTCGCAGGCGGCGCCCGGAGACCTGGTTTTGCTCTTGGGGGTCAAGACCGCGCCCGCAGGTCGTGAGGCCTTGCATGCCCTCGATGTTGCTTCGGGCGAGCTGCGTCTGGAGATTGCCCGCCGGCGCGATTTGATCAAGGCCGGGGTGTGGCGGTTCCTCTGGGTGATCGACTTCCCGATGTTCGAGTACGACGAGAAGGAAAAGCGCTACGCGGCGATGCACCATCCCTTCACGTCCCCACGTGAAGAGGACCTGGAGAAACTCGAGTCCGATCCCGGCTCGGTGACCGCGCGCGCCTACGACCTGGTCCTGAATGGCTCGGAAATCGGCGGCGGTTCGATCCGTATTCATCGCACCGACATCCAGCGCCGCGTCTTCAAGGTGCTGGGCCTGACCGGGCAGAAGGCGCGCGAGCGCTTCGGCTTCTTCCTGGACGCGCTGGAGTACGGCACGCCGCCTCACGGCGGCATCGCTCTGGGCTACGACCGCATCATTGCGCTCATGGCCGGCGAGTCGAACATCCGCGAGGTCATCGCGTTCCCCAAGACCGCCAGCGCCATCGATCTGATGTGCGACGCCCCGGCGCCGGTTGAGCCCGAGCAGCTTGAGGATCTGGGGCTGAAGATAAAGCTGCACTGAATCAATGGTTCAGTGATTCACTGACCTAATCACATGTCCACCAGCCACATCCGCGCGCGTGCTACCCGGCCGGGCCTGGTGGCTGGCGGCGTGAAGCCGCTTGGCCCGAGGGCAGGATGAGTCCGACAGTATTTCGCGAGCGTGGCTTCCGCTTTTTTTTCTTCTCCCGTGAAGAGCGGAGGATGCATGTGCACGTGGGCTCGGCCGAGGGTGAAGCCAAGTTTTGGATCGAGCCGGAAGTTGCTTTGGCACAGAATTATGGTTTGAGCTCCGCCGATTTGAGAGCCGCGCGGAGGCTGATCGAGGAGCACGAAGATGAAATCCGAAAAGTTTGGGCTCGACACTTTGCCGGTTGAGGTCACAAACATCTCGAAGCACGGCTTTTGGCTGCTTTTGGAAGGGCGCGAATTGTTTTTGTCCTTTGAGGATTTTCCATGGTTTCGTCACGCGCCCGTTTCGGCAATCCTGAAGGTCGAACGGCCTCATGCCGGCCACTTATGTTGGCGTGACCTGGACGTTGACTTGGCGGTCGAGTCGATCGAGCATCCTGATCGCTTCCCTCTGGTCTCCAAGGTCGGGGTCAACCGGAGGGGCCGGAGCTAAGCCGCACGTCTCTCTCGTGATTCCCATGTCTGCTATCCACATCCTCCCGGATGCCGTCGCCAACAAGATTGCGGCGGGCGAAGTGGTGGAGCGTCCCGCCTCCGTGGTGAAGGAGCTGCTCGAAAACTCCCTGGACGCCGGCGCCTCCCGCGTGGAGATTTCCGTGGAGGGGGGAGGGAAGCGGCTGATCCGCGTCGCCGATGACGGCAGCGGCATGACGCACGACGACGCCCTGCTGGCCTTCGAGCGCCATGCCACCAGCAAGATCCGTTCGGCGGAAGATTTGTTCACCATCTCGACGCTGGGTTTTCGTGGCGAAGCGTTGCCATCCATTGCCGCGGTGTGCCGTCTGCTGCTCGAGACGCGGCAGGCTTCGGAAAGCGCCGGCACGCGCGTGGAAATTGCGGGAGGCAAGCTGCGCGACGTGAAGGAAATCGCCTGGCCGGGCGGAACGAGTGTGGAAGCGCGAGACCTGTTCTTCAACACGCCCGCCCGGCGCAAATTTCTGAAGTCCGAATCCACGGAGCTCGGGCATATCGCGACCCTGGTCACCCACTACGCGCTGGCCCACCCAGAAAAGAGTTTTCGCCTGAGCTCGTTGGCGAACGAAATCGTGAATGTGGCGCCGGTGGCGAGCCATCGCGAGCGTCTTTACCAGCTCATGGGCGGGCAGACGCTCGAGCAAATGGTCGAGATCGCCCCCGTCGCGCGACGCATGCCGGCGACCGTGTGGGGAGACGCCAGCGAAGAGTCCGAAGCTGCGGGGGAAGCCGCTCAGGTGACCGTGCGAGGATTCGTCTCCCGCCCGGAAGTCCAGAAGCTCAACCGCAACAACATTTTCTTCTTTGTGAATCGTCGGCTGGTGCGCGACCGCCTGATCCTTCACGCCATCACGGACGCTTACCGCAACATTCTGCCGGGGAACGTCTTTCCGGTGGCGCTGATTTTCCTCGAGTTGCCGGCGACGGAAGTGGACGTGAACGTTCACCCCTCAAAAATCGAGGTGCGCTTCCGGCATACGGGATTCATCCACGACCTGGTGCGGGACTCGATTCGCCAGTCGCTCCTGGCTGCGCGGCCGGTGGCGGCGTTTCCGCTGCCCAAGGGCGCGCGCGCGGCGGGCCCGGATCGGGAATCGGCCGAAGTGGCGGAAAAGCTCGGCGAAGAGCCTCCCCTCATGCGCGGCCCCGCGGTGTACGGCACGGGGCCCAGCGCGCTACAGAATCCCGCCTGCGGTCACGCCGTTCGGCCCGGCTCGCCCGCCCGAGATTTTCGGCTGTCAGCCCCGAGGCCAGAGCCCGTGCCGGGGCGCCTGCCGCTGGAAGTTAGCCTCTCGGCATACGCGCCGGCGGCGCCAGTCGCCTCTCAGGCCCCCGACCGCGGCGAGACGGTTCCGCCCAAGGATATTGCGCCCGGTGAATTGCCGCACGATCTCCACCCTCTCGGGCAGGTCCAGGAGAGCTTCATCGTAGCCACGAACTCCCAGGGATTATGGATTGTGGACCAGCACGCGGCGCACGAGCGCGTCCTCTTCGATCGCCATGTGCGCCTGCGCCAGGAAAAGAAGGTGGAAGGGCAGCGGCTGCTCCTGCCCATCATCGTGCAATTGAGGCCCGAGCAGCAGGTTACTTTTCCGGAAATCGCCGAGGAGCTGGCGGCAAATGGGCTGGAGGTCGAGCCCTTCGGGCAGCGCACCATCGCCGTCAAGACGGCGCCGGCAGAGATTGCCGCGGACGACGTGGAGAAACTGGTTTTGGAAATCCTGGACAGCGTGGGCCGCGAAGGGTGCGCCATATCTCTCGAAGTTCTGCGAAACCGGATTGCCGCCTCCATCTCTTGTCACGCGGCGATCAAGGTGAACATGGCGCTCGACCATAGCAAAATGATGTGGCTGCTCGAGGAGCTGGCCAAAGCCGATTGCCCCATGACATGCCCCCACGGCCGGCCCGTGGTGCTGCGCTACGGGATGAGGGATCTCCAAAAGGCGTTCAAGAGGATTTAGTCTTCAGTCGTCAGTTGTCAGTGATCAGTCCCCGATCTTGGGTCGGCGGAGGATTCGTACCCGAAGGTTGAGTGTTTCGAGCGCGGGACTGAAAACTGATAACTGAGAACTGGGGACTGAAGACTGACCACTGCGATTAATGCCCAAACCCCTGGTCATAACCGTTGACGGCGCCGCTGGCGCGGGGAAGAGCACGGTGGCGAAGAAGCTGGCGGCGCGCCTGGGCCTGGCTTACGTGGATAGCGGGGCGACCTATCGTGCCGCGGCCTTGAAAGTCCTTAAGGCGCAGGTAAAACCGGAAGACGAGTCGGCCGTGGCCGAGCTTATTGGAGGCACCGAGATTCAGGTCGCCATGGAAGGAGGCGAGCCGCGCGTGCTGCTGGATGGCCAGGACGTGACCGCGGGCATCCGCACGTCCGAGGTGACGCTGGCCGCGGCCAAGGTCTCGCGCCACCCGGAGGTCCGGGCGAAGCTCGTAAATCTCCAGAGGAAGTTCGCGAGCGGACGAGGCGTGGTGATGGAAGGCCGCGACATTGGCACGGTGGTTTTCCCCGACGCTCCCTTGAAGGTTTTCCTGAAAGCGGACGCCCGCGAGCGCGCGCGCCGACGGTTGGAGCAGGACCAAAAGGAAGGCCGGCCCGTGACCCTCGACCAAACTGCCGACGAAATCGCTCGCCGCGACCAGCTCGACGCGCAACGCACGATTTCGCCTCTTGTGCCTGCGGAAGACGCCTACCAAATCGACTCCACTCAACTCACCGCCGATGAGGTTGTGGAACGTATCCTGAAGCTTCTTCGCGAGCGGCATCTTGCCGAATTGTGATGGGGCCATCGCCAAATGAGCAGCGCGGGTTTTTTGCCTTTGCTTTAGAAAGCCAACCACAAACCTGGTACGTAAGCCCGGCGCGGTGACGCACCGCGTCTCGCGTTATTTACCAAGCGACATTTAGATGGATGCCCGCGTCGCGTCGCGGGCCGTCGGGTTCGTGCCGCGATAGATGGTTCGTACAAGGGTGCGCTGGGAAAATGGCAGATACGCAAGCGCCGCAATCGAGCCCAGGGCGAATCCTTCCCCGATCTTGCGGACCAGCAGGAGAGGCGATACCGCCCAGAGCGTATCAAGGATGAACAAAGCGGGGAACAGCCGCCGAAACTTCTCACCCGCAGCCGGGTGGTTGAGCCCAACCGATGAAAGCAGATAGAGGCGGACGGCGATGCCGCACATTGCAACAATAAGCACAAGCGGCGCAACAATCGCCGCGAAACCTGCGAGCATGCGCGCAAGGACTTCTTCCACAGCCTCCGCTTTGTAGAGAGCGGCGCAATACATCGCTAGGTACCCCCCCTGCGCTATCAGAAACAGTAAGCGCGCAAGCGGGCGTGGCAGGCGGAAATCGGCTGCTGAGGCTGCCGCGGCGGTCACCGGCAAAGTCGCCGCCTGAGAGGCGGCGACTTGCGAAGCTCCTTCGGCCCGCGCGCTACGATCCTCGGAGGCCGGGCCAGCCGGACCGCTCCGGCCTGGAATCTCGCTTCGAGGCCCCACCGCGGGCTGGTAGGCAACCATGTCCGAACGGCTTGGTGTACCCGTTGCGTCAGAGGTTTTCACGGCAGCGATGAAACGGTAGCCCTTGCGTGGCAGAGTCTCAATGAACCGGGGTTTTTCTAGATCATCTCCAAGAGCCTCGCGAATTTTCCGCATGGCCGTATTGACGGCGTGCTCGAATTCCACGAATTCGCCCTCCCGCCACAAGGCCTTCTCGATTTCAGCCCGTGTCACCAGTTCCCCGGCGCGGCAGGCCAACAGGGCCAGGAGCTTCCCAGGCTGGTCCTGAAGTTTGATGGGACGGCCGTCCTTGCTAAGTTCCCTCGTCTGCAGGTTGAATTCAAAGGCCTCGAATCGGATCCGCGGCTGGTGCACTTGTGGAGGCATGCGTTCCTGGACCCCCGGCAAGCCAGAGTCAGCGCACAGTATACCATCGCGCCTCGGCTCAGTTGTCCCGTTTCGCGCCCTCTCGCCGCGGTGGGGAAGCCGCTTAGTTCCATCCCCGTGTCGATCCAGCAGTCCAGCACCTATCGGACGTCTTCTAACCGCCTGTTCCTTCAGCAACTTGCCAATTCAGAAATGATTTAGACCCGGTTCAGACTGAAATTACCCTCCGTGCATTGAAGCCCCTTCTAACCTGCCGCACGATGCCCCGCGTACCGCGAGCGGAGGCGGATGCCATGACGACGCAAGACTCGCAAAAGGGAGCGGAAGGAACCCACATGGTGATCACCCGAACTTGTCCGTGCTGCAAGGCGATTCTGGTCAAGTACACGTGGCTCCAGCCCTGGAAATGCTGGCGCTGCGGCTGGGAGTAACACGCCGTGGTTCCGGCTTCTACTTCGATGGAGGTGATATGTCAATGAAATCGGTTTACTGGTTTATCGGACCTTCAACGAGAAACGCATCACGTGGCCCGAAGACTCCGCAGTGGAACGTGCTTTCTTATGCCGCCCTGCTGCTTGTCAGTGTGGTGGCACCGAGCATGGCAGCTGCTCCGCCGGAGCTCGACCCCGAAGAAATATTGTCGCGAATGGAGCAACGCTACGAGCACCAGCTCCGCACGCTGGAATCGTATCAAGATCGCCGGCGCTATTCCGTAACCCATCCCCTGTTACGGAAGCCAACCTACCTGCTTGTAGAAGAGAACTTCCTGGCTCCGGAACAGAAGCGGTTCGAGGTGTTGGAACGCGGTGGGTCGGGAAAAGTACAGAAGAGTGTCTTCTTGCGGCTGTTGGAGGTCGAGCAGGAGAACGCCCGGGAGTCCGCGCGCCAGGCGGTGGACCTGTCGCGGCGGAATTATAGCTTTCGCCTAGAGACGTTCGACCAAGCCGCAGACGCCTACATCTTTGATGCGGAGCCCCGCACCGCGAACCGCTACCTGCTTCGCGGAAAGATCTGGGTCAACGCCGAGGATTACGGCATCCAGCGCATCGAGGGCGAACCGGCGAGGAAGCCGTCGTTCCTCGTGCGTAGGACCATTTTCGTGCATGAATTCGCCAAGTTCGGCGACTTCTGGTTTCCCGTCCACCATCACAGCGAGACCGACCTGGTGTTGTTCGGCCACGCCGTTCTCGAGATCAGTTACTTCGACTATCAGTGGCAGGCACAAGCCACGCAACTTCATGAGGAGGCTAAACTCGATGAGTAACCTCAATCCTTCTTCCAGTTCAGCATCCCTGCCGGGATTCCGGAACGCCCCCCGCGTTCAGGAAAGCCTGCTGGCGTCCGTCGAAAAGCGGTGCCTTGTCTGGCTGGCGCGGCGCATGCCCGCCTGGGTGACACCGGACCACCTCACGGCCCTTGGTTTTGCGGCGATGATCCTGGCCGGCGCCTCCTATGCGCTGGCCCGCTGGTGGCCGCCGTCGCTGATGCTGGCAAACGTGTGGCTGGCGCTCAACTGGTTCGGCGACAGCCTGGACGGAACCCTAGCCAGAGAGCGCCAGTGCCAGAGGCCGCGTTACGGTTTCTACGTCGATCACATCATCGATTCCTTGGGCGCGCTGTTTCTGGTGGGCGGGCTGGCGCTGTCGGGCTACATGACCTGGTGGGTGGCTGCGGGGCTGCTTCTCGCCTTTTATCTGCTCTCTATCAACGCCTACCTCGCGACCTACACCCTGGGGACCTTCCGCCTCTCTTACTGGAAGTTCAGCCCCACAGAGATTCGGCTCCTGCTGGTGGCGGGCAACACCATCGCTTCACTCCGGCCCACGGTTCATCTCTTCGCGACGCACCATCGGTTCTTCGATGTCTCGGGAGCGGTTGCGATCCTCTCGATGGCTGCCGTGCTGGCAGTTTCGGTCGCGCGCAACACTCTGGCGCTTTACCGAATGGAGAGACTTCGATGCGCTGGCTGAAATTCAATGCGGTGGGAGCCATCGGGGCGGCCTTGCAGCTCGCGCTGCTCGCCTTATTCGTCCACGTCGTGGGCATGCACTACCTGCTGGCCACGGCCCTATCTGTGGAGGCAACCATCCTCCACAACTTCGTCTGGCACCGGCGCTGGACCTGGGCCGACCGGCGCGGTTCATATGGCGCCGCGGGCGCCGCGCTCGCACGCTTCAATCTGACCAACGGCCTGGTGTCTATCAGTGGAAATTTGCTTTCCGTCTACCTTATGACCGGGCTTTGGAGGATCGATCCGGTCGTTGCCAACCTCGTGTCCATCACGGCTGGCTCGCTCGCCAATCTTTTTCTTTCCGACCGTATCGTCTTCGCATCCCGCGCGGGAGGGGCGCGCCATCCGCACAACTTACCACACGAAAGGTTGGGACCAACGCCTTCGTCCACACTCCAGGAGGAAGACCATGACAATGAAATTTTGGTTCCGAACCCTTAGAAGTTTGTTCTTTCGTAACCGCCCTTACTTCGCGCACCTGGCTCTGACGCACGCCTGCAACTTGCGCTGCCGTTTTTGCCACATCCGGGAGGAGCGCGTCGAAGAGGCGGATACCGAGGGCATGAAGCGCATCATTGACCGGCTCGACCGCATGGGTGTCGCCGTACTCAGCATTTCGGGCGGCGGCGAACCCCTGCTGCGCCCGGATTTCGCCGCGATCTTGAATTACGCCGCCGGCAAGGGCCTCTACGTCAAGATAACCTCCAACGGCACCATGTCGCGCACGAAGTACGCGGAGTTGCTGGCCTCGCAAGTTTCCGAAATCGCCATCTCGCTTGATGGCGTGAGAGGCAATGATCTGCCTTTCAGCCATGTGGGGCCGAAGCTGCTTGAGTCCATTGGCTTTTTCAACGATCACCTGCCCGCTGGCAAGCTGCTGACCCTGAACGTTACCATCTCAGAGACAAATCTCAGTCAAGTCGAGGACATCGTCGCCACCTGTACCTGCAGGTTCCCGAACGCACGCCTGTGGCTGAACCCCGTCGTGGTCGGCCAGGGGAAACTCCGCGTTCCAAGCCAAGCGAAAGTGAATTCCGATTTCATGCAGCGCGTGAAATCTCCCACGCTCCTCACGCCGGGGTTCTATAGGCAGGGCTGCACAGACTACTACTGCAACGAAACCTACAACTGGGGGTGCTTGGCGGGCGAGCTATTCTTCGACATCAAGCCCAACGGCGACCTGTGGATCTGTCAGGACCATCCTGCGAAGGGGCGGCTCAACATCCTCGATGACGACTTCGAGCGAAGGTACCACGAGGCCGATTTTAGCAATCGCCGGGTTTGCAGCGGCTGCACCTATTCGTGCTACTGGATCACCCAGAAGTCGTTTGAACCGCGAACGTGGCCGGCCTTGGCGGAGATGTGGTGGAAGTGCAATACGGGGCCGGACGAACCTTGCCGGCGTACAGCGGAGAGGCACGGCTGGATCGCAGGCCTTCTGCATCTTTGCGCTGCGCGTGCGTTCCCACCAATCAAGCCTTCGCCCCGGCGGGCCCAACCTGAGGCAGGGTCGGCAGTCGGGTCTGCGGCCCTCTGATGCCGAGGGAAGAACCGCGGACCTGAAAGCCGCAGGTCCGCGCTACCTCGCTACCGCCCGCCGTTGCTCATGGAGGACAGAAACTCGCCGTTGTTCTTGGTTTTGGAGAGCTTATCGATGATGAGCTCCATGCTCTCCACGGGGGATAGCGGGTTTAGAACCTTGCGCAGGACCCAGATGCGGTTGAGTTCATCGCGCGGGACGAGCAATTCTTCCTTGCGGGTGCCGGACTTGTTGATGTCGATGGCGGGGAAGACGCGGCGGTCAACAAGCTTGCGGTCGAGGTTGATTTCCATGTTGCCGGTGCCCTTGAACTCTTCAAAGATCACGTCGTCCATGCGGCTGCCGGTATCGATGAGCGAGGTGGCGATGATGGTGAGGCTGCCGCCTTCTTCGATGTTGCGGGCGGCGCCGAAGAAGCGCTTGGGCCGCTGCAAGGCGTTGGAGTCCACGCCGCCGGACAGGACCTTGCCGGAGGGCGGCACCACGGTGTTATAGGCGCGCGCCAGGCGGGTGATGGAGTCCAGCAGGATCACCACGTCGCGCCTGTGCTCGACCAGCCGCTTGGCCTTTTCCAGGACCATTTCCGCCACTTGCACGTGCCGGGCGGCGGGCTCGTCGAAGGTGGAGCTGATGACCTCGCCCTTGACCGTGCGCTGCATGTCGGTGACTTCCTCGGGCCGCTCGTCGATCAGGAGCACGATCA
>Ga0187771_10001689_pt1 | contig 14965 bp, 17 predicted proteins | sample 0116_SJ02_MP15_1_FD_133139 | JGI IMG/M metagenome (GOLD analysis project Ga0187771, IMG submission 133139) | Tropical peat soil microbial communities from peatlands in Department of Meta, Colombia - 0116_SJ02_MP15_10_MG | ecosystem: Environmental > Terrestrial > Soil > Wetlands > Peat | place...
CGAAATTCAGCGTTCCCGGCGGTACGCGCACGAACTTGAAATACGTGTGTGACAAGGTCACGTGGTCCGAGGGAATATCGGAAGAAGAAAAATTGATTCTCGCGGATGCACAGACTTCAGGCGGCCTTTTGATCGCCGTTCCTGCTGACAACCTTGACACGCTTCTCAAGGGACTTGCAGCGCGGGGAGTGGAGACGCGTGCTGTGATCGGGGAGATCACGGCAGGGAATGCAGGTCACATCATGGTCGACCGTTGATTGGGCGAACAGGTCATTCGCCCTTTGCGAATGCAGGACCGATGGAGCAGGCTGGGGAACGACTGAAGAACCTTTCAAGAAATTGCAGATTGCACGGTGATGGATAGAGTTACAAGGACGCAGGCGGGGCATGCGAGTGGCAAGGGAACTGGTTGAGCTCCTGGCCAGCATAGCCTGAGTCATGGTGTTGTGAGGATGACAGGGGACCGTGGCGGGTTCCGTACCCGCTGTCACGTTCCAGTTTTTCATTACCTGCAATTCAAAGACCTTGTAGGGAGGCAGTATGCAGATAGATGCTCGCGGCAAGGCGTGTCCCATGCCGGTGATGATGACAGAGGAGGCGCTTTCTCAAATGGGGGAAGGCATCCTCGAAGTTATCGTAGACAATGAGGAATCGGCGCTCAATGTCTCTGGCTACGCATCACAGAACGGCATGTACGCAGAAACAATAAAAGAAGGCAAGGACTGGAAGGTCAAGGTCGTGAAGGGGCACACTACACAAGTTCAGCAGCCGGAGCCCCTGGTACGGGAAGAAAAAAACGGAGCGCAGAAGTCCCTCTTGCTCATCATCGGTACGGACAGCCTGGGCAAGGATGAAGAATTGGGGAAAAAACTCATGAAAGGCTTCTTCGATACCATGAAAGTGTATAAGCAGCTTCCTCATACCATGTTTTTTCTGAATGCTGGCGTCAAGCTCACGACGGTAAATGATGAGACTGCCAGCGTGCTGAAGGAGATCGAGTCGCTTGGTGTGGAGATCTACTCCTGCGGCACGTGCCTCAAACATTATGGTCTCGAGTCCCTGTTAAAAGTCGGTTACCGCGGCACTACGAACCATATCGTCGAAGGGATGCAGGATTTCGACAAGGTGGTATGGGTCTAGAGCTGCGTCATGCGCTCGCCGGTATCCGATCCTTTCTCCCAGTCTCCGGGGATTCTTATGCCGACCAGAACTCCTTCGAGCTCGTCCCTGCATTCCTCTGGATGCCCACACGTCGATCATGCTGCAAAATCGCTTCTATAGCATTCCGCCATAAAAAAGGAGCAAGCCCTTAAGGGGGCCTTTTGATCTGCCGATAGCGTTTCGTGAAAAACAATGAGGACAGCGGACGCTGCCGAGCTGTTCCGGTCCTCTACTGCACACCGGAGCGAACTCACATTCCTCCCGTTCTCCGACTGTACCTTCACCCCTCTTCAGGGCCGGAACGTCGAGCGTTCCGCTTGACTTCGAGTAGGACGTCTGCTATGTTCATCATGAAAAATCCAGGCACCCGTACGCCTATCACCGAGGAGGCCATCGATGCAGCCTGATGATGTTTTTTCCATGCGCAATGAAACTTTGAAGACGATCAACAACCGTCACAGTGTCAGGTTGTTCACCAAGGATGATGTCACCGAGGATGAGATCAATGTTCTCCTCCATGCGGCAAACGCGGCGCCGTCGGCTCATAATCAGCAGGCATGGAGGTTCATGATCCTCCGGGGCGAGAAGAAACAGGAACTGGCGCAGCTCGTAACTACCCAATCGGCATCCTTTCCGAGGCCAGCCGCGGCACTTCTCCGTATGGGCGCGAAGAGCATAATCTCGGCGCCCGTCGTGATTGCCATCGCAAACACCGGGGACCTCATCAGGCACGGAACCGAGCTGTTCAAGGTCGAACGGGAGACAGCACACGATTTTTTCAGGACCATGGAAATACAGAGCTCTGCCGCTGCAGTGGAGAACATCCTGATCGCCGCGACATCCCTGGGAATTGGCACGGTCTGGCTCGGGGTGCTCTATCTCATCAAAGATGAGGTGCTCCGGTTCCTCGGAGAGCCTGAAGGCGAGTTCATGGCTGTCGTGCCGGTGGGCCGTCCTGCCAAGGCTGGCAGCGGTCCGAAAAAGCAGCCCGTTGAGATGAAAGTAAAGTTACTGGGCTGACGCGGGTTACCGCCAGGCCACGGCAGAATTCTCCGCGCGCGGCATGTTTTTATGCGGGAAAGCTCATTCTCGCCATATTCACGCTCATCGGGCGCACTCCTTTGTTACCATGGCACGTGGCGGATCCCTGAACTTCCTGAAGGGCGTCCGATTTTATCCAGGGACTTCCTCCCGCCTGGCTCCCTCAAACCGAATCCCTCTCCCATATCGCACGTGGCGATAAGAACGTCGACACGGACGGTGCTGTGTCTATCATGAGGTTTTTCAGTCAATCATACAGGGACCAAACCTCGATCAGACGTCTCGTCGTCTCTCGTGAGACCGCTGCGTAGTCTCGCATACCCAGATGTTTTCCCGATGCTATAATGGTTACTAGTACGGATGCTTCCTAAATAATCCAAGGGACCGGCCGGTGAAGGAGCCCAAGATGAAGTGGATGATAGTTCTTGCGTTTGCAACAACGCTGATCATGTTTGATCATCCGGGCCATGCTGCTGACGAGACTAAACTGGAATTGAACAAAAAGATCGTGCAAGAGTTTTACGAATTGGCGGTCAATAAAAAAGATTTTGAGGCCGCTTCAAAGTACCTCGGCCAACGGTATATTCAGCATAATCAGCAGGCGGCAGACGGCGCCGAGGGTTTAAAAGACTTTATACGGTTCCTGCGCACCAAATACCCATATGCGCACAGCGAGATCAAGCGGATATTCGCCGACGGCGACTATGTGATACTGCACGTGCACGCAATCAGAGTGCAAGGTACGCGCGGAGTTGCCATAGTCGACATTTTCAGGCTCCAGGACGGCCGTATCGTCGAGCATTGGGACGTTCATGAGGACATCCTGGAGAAAGCGGCTAACCCGAACGGCATGTTTTAACAGGCTTCGTAGAATCGCTTCCTAGAGAATAACAGCCATGCGTAATCCTGATCGGACAGCCGCAGTTCAACAGGTCGGCATGGTAAGGGAAATCGCTGCCAACCTAACCTGCCAGTGCAAAAGCTAAAATTTTGATGATAGGCATGGGCGAAATGGTTGCCATTCAGTGAACGGTAGTGAAGTCTGGTCGCGGGGAGGTAACAATGGAAACTCAGAATCGTTACCAGCGGGGCTGGGAGAAACTTAAAAGCATAGATGGCGAAGCGGGCGAGCGTGTTATCGAGAGCCTCAAGGATATCGCGCCGGATTTCGCACGGTATGTCATCGAATTCCCTTTTGGGGACATCTACTCCCGTCCCGGTCTTGATCTCAAGTCCCGGGAGATCGCCGTCATCGCGGCGTTGACCGCGCTCGGGAATGCCGCACCGCAGTTGAAGGTTCACATCCACGGCGCGATAAATGTGGGATGTACACGGCAGGAGGTTCTTGAGGTGATCATGCAGATGGCGGTCTATGCAGGATTTCCCTGTGCCTTGAACGGCTTGTTCGCTGCGAAAGAGGTTTTTGCCGAACGAGATCGACAGGGGATGAGCTGATGCTTGCAAATCCCGTACTGATCTAGTATCTGGAACCTGCACGCACGCTCCGGGCAAGGGGACAATCGTTTCGGTCAGACTGCCTGAGACAACGAATTGATCGCTTTCTGCGAAATGAGGAGAGGTCTTGCTATGAAGGATCGTGACGTCCCAGTTACCACTGCTGTCCGGGCACTGAGGAGCGCCGGCGTTCTCTTTGTCCCTCATTTTTATGATTATGTTGATCATGGCGGAACGAAACATGCGGCTGCGTCGCTCCGCGTGAACGAGCACGCAGTAGTGAAGACGCTGCTGATGGAGACCCAAGAGGGCGGGAGGAAGAAGGCTTTTCTCGTACTCATGCACGGCGATCGGGAGGTGTCTACAAAACAACTGGCTCGCCTTTTGGGTGTGAAAGCCGTGTCACCTGCCAGCGAGGCTGATGTGGAAAAGAACACGGGCTACCTGACGGGCGGTGTAAGTCCCTTCGGCACACGCATACCGCTCGTGATCTATGTCGAAGAAACCATTTTAGGACTTGAAAAGATCTACATAAACGGCGGAAAGCGCGGATTCTTGGTCGAGATACTGCCGGGAGAGCTCACCCGGGTTCTCGGCGCGATCCCGATCAGGATCGGAATCGAAAGGCGGGGCTAAGATGTTTTCTTATACGAGACCTCGTTGAGAAAAATAGGGCATAGGTTCTATACGCGGGAAGCAGCCAGACTTGCCCGTGACGTTATTGGAGCTGTCCTTGTCCATCATGTTCGCGGGAGAACGTACCGGGCGCGCATTATGGAGACGGAAGCTTACGTGGGTCCTCATGACCTTGCGTCGCATTCGTCCAGGGGGCGGACGAAACGGACCGAAGTCATGTTCGGTCCCGCGGGCCGGGCATATGTCTACTTGATCTACGGAATGTACACGATGTTCAATATTGTTGCAGGCGCGGCGGGCAGCGGTCAGGCTGTCCTCATCAGGGCAGCGGAACCGCTCGGTGGCTGGAAGGTCGATCTGTCCGGTCCCGGGAAGCTCACACGCGCACTCAAAATTACGCGTTCCCTCAACGGTCTGGACCTGACCGCTGACAGGTTGTTCCTGTTGCATGACCCCGATTACCGGCCGCGGATCAAAAGGACCACGAGAATTGGCGTTGAATATGCGAAAGAATGGAGGAATGCATTGCTTCGTTTTGTCGATGTCAGGCGTGCCGCAGCGTCCGGACGACGAATTAAACGGCAAGGGCGAAGCCCTGCAGCCCGCGTGGCCTCATCTGCGGATTGATCCCCTTGACGGTATTTTCTGCCACTACCACGAACTACAATTCCAGGCAATCTCTGCGGGCTCATATATAGCAGCGTACCTCAGCATGCATCAACAGCACCATGGCGATGGGGTTCCTGTCCTGGATGGACATGGTTTGCGAGCCGGCTTCCGGAATGACCATGCTCAAGGTGCGCATGGTGGCCCGTTGGCACTTCACGCCAGACCATGACAACGGAGAACAGCAATACCGGTGTGAGGTGGCGCCGATCCTCGAGCTACGCGGAAGGGTGCTACGTCCTGCCCATCCCGGGTCGCGAACGGCGGGTGTTACGCTCGAGATGAAACTTTGATTGCTCCTTTTTCGCTGCAGCCAGAGGCAGGGTGGTGTCGGCCGTGTGTGAAGATTGCCGGCCGGACTAATTCTGTAGTGCTCTTTGCCGCTGCAAAGCCTCCTGGTACTTCACCTCGTTTCCCGTAGCTTTATAGGCTTCTGCAAGATGCCCCTCGGCTTCAGCAAGCAGGTCCCGCCTGTTCTTGGGGAGCGTAGCTAAGGATTCATTCAAGGCCGGTACCGCGTCCTCTGCATTGCCGAGTTTGAGCAGGAGTACGCCGAGGGTATCGAGATAGTAGGGCCGGTGATCAGGGGTGAGCGTCAAGGCGCGGACGACCAGTTCCCGTCCTTTCACGAGGTTTGTTCCTGTCTGAATGTATACCCAGGCCAGGTTGTTGCAGGCATCGCCGTTCTTTGGATCGAGCGCCAAGGCTTTTATTAAAGCCGATTCTGCGCCTGCATAATCTTTCATCCTATACAACAGGTCACCCAGGAGAAGGAGGGACGGAACGTGCTTTTTGTCCTGCTTGAGCGCTTCCCGGTACTGTTCAAGGGCCAGCTCGGGTTTCCCCTGGGATTCATAGATGCGACCGAGGTCGTCATGTTCCCCTGCGGAGAGCGGGTCATGCAGTATGATGATCCGGGGGAGGGAGCATCCGGACAGCATAGTGACTACTGCAATGATGAGCGCCATGCGACCGATAGCGGTAACCAGGAGGTGAAGACGTTTCATTGTCTGCCTTGGTCCTGTGATGCCTCCGGATGTGCAACCAACATCCAGTTTCCGGCACGGCTCCACGCCCGGAGAAATTGGTTATAGTGCATGACTCTCTGCGCCCGCACGCCGTCATGAGCGATGATTACCGCATCTAGATCATCAAAACCGATCACCGTAACGTAGTGGGGCCGACGGTAGACACTGAAGCCCAGATCGATCAAGCAGATTACCGGCACATTCTTCCTGACCTGTTCCTTCAGCGTATCAAGGGTTCCTGCAGAGGAAGCGGTCACGAAACCCTCTTCCCGAAGAAAATTTTCCATATCCATGGGAAGCGTGCCATGGAGCTGCGGAAGATAGACTTTGGCAGTGACTTGATCCACCCTCACCTTTTTGCCCCAGTAGGTGGCAACGGAAGCAAGTGCGGCAGGCCCACAGGAGCTGTCCTCTTGTTTAAAAAAAAGGACGCCAGAGATGTAATGTCCTCCTTGGTCCAGGCCAGGCTGGAGAGATGCAAAACTTTTTTCCGAACATCCCGCGGAAAGCATGATAAGCAAGGTAACGACAACAGAGAGGAAAAGACTACCCGTACTCTTTGCCGCATCATCATTGCAGCTGACGAGAGCAATCAATGGTGCAGTCGATATGATCATCTGCTGCGGATCTCAATGCGCCCCTGCAGCAGGAACACGAGTATTACGACGAGCAAGGCGACGACTACGAGACTGAAGAATAGATCGACCCCGTCGCTCCCTGCCTGAAGCGAGTCCGTATGGCTTGCAAGCACATGGATCTGATCATCGGAAAGTTTTTTTACGCGGGCCATGGCATCTTCCGGTGACAGGCCGTAATCCATCAGTTTCTGCCGGACAATTCTGGATTCGATGGCAGCTTGGATTCTAGCAAGGTCCGCTGCCCGTTCGAGAGATGCTCCCTTTTGGTCATCCGCTTCGTGGTAGGGAGCAGCAGAAACATACATGGCTTCAGCAGGCCCTGCGAGCGTCGAGATCGCGATTAATGCCATTATCAAATACAGAGCGAGCGGTTTTGCATAGCACGGTTTATAGATGTTTTTCATTTTACTCATCACCTCCGGACTTCGTTCTGCTGAACCGCTCACCTGATCACGACGCGGTGGCCAGTAGACTCGAGAACGATGATCGTGACGATCGCCACGATGAGGAGAAAGATCAACAAATCGAGGCCTCCATCTGCCCCAGCCTGGAGCGAATCGAGCTGCGAAGCGAAATGATGAATTTGCTCATCGGAAAGAGTAGTGATCTTCGCTGCAGCCTCTTGCGGGGTAAGTCCGAAATCCATGAGGCGCTGCTTGATCAGGGTCGCTTCAAGGGATTTTCGGATTGACGTCATATCAACTTGCCGCGTTGTCGCGGCTTGATCGACGGGAAGGAACATGGCCCATCCCTGGCCGGGAAAAGAAATGAGCGGCATTGCGAATACGAGGTAAACACCCAACAGCTTCAGAAACGAATTTTTGAAGATCATGGCCTGCTCCTTTTTTGATGCTTGTCCGTTCTGTAATTGTCGGCAGTCGCCTTTACGATGGGGCTTCTGTCTCACACGTTCCAGACACGGTAAGTTCCCTCGTTATTTTACTTATATTTTAGCACAGTGCATCGGCTCACAAGGTGGCGTTGATGAAATACCAACGCCAACAAACGGAAGCTTCCTCCAGATATTGGCCTCCTCCAACCGCTGAAGCATAGGGAGGGTTCCCGTGCCGTTTTCCCGATCCAAATCATGCCCGCATAGAAGAAAAATGTCCTTGTCCCTGTTCACGCTTGTAGGACTGACTGGCAACCAGAAGTCGGCCACGTGGATAAGATACTGTATAAGCTGGTGGATGCAGGAGGCGTTCCTGTAACATATGGTTGATCCTTCCGGGAGAATAGACGCTCCTTGTCACCTTAGGGGGGGTGCCTGCCCGCCTTCTTGACACGAATGTGTTACCTTCATGTCTGCTTGTTTTATGCAGCCAGTAATGAACGGCACAACTGACACACCTCGACAATATTTGATATTATTTCCTTAGGGATTCATCGTGAAAATATAAGAGGTACGGCACGCATTGTCAATCAGTTTGTTCGCAAGGAGAATGGTAATCGTTATCGCTTATTAGGAAAGACTGGCGTTTATGTATCCGAGCTGAGTTTGGGGACCATGACATTCGGCGGGAAGGGGTACTGGGAAGTCATCGGCAAAGTGAGCGCGTCGGGGGCAGAATCGCTCATCGGCACTGCGCTTGATGAAGGCGTGAACATGATCGATACGGCTGATGTTTATTCCGAAGGAGAGTCGGAAAAGCACGTTGGCGCTGCACTTGCGGCGCTGGACAGACCACGTGACGAGATACTGGTCGCCACCAAGGTTCGCTTAAGGACGGGACCGGGTCCAAATGCTGTGGGACTGTCGCACAAGCATATCCTGGATTCGATTGATGCCAGTCTGAAGCGGCTCAAGCTGGACTATATGATCTCTACCAGATCCACGGCGAAGGCCTCAGCACACCCATCGAAGAGACCATGCGGGCACTCGACGACGTCGTGCGCAGCGGCAAGGTGCGCTATATCGGTTACTGTAATTCGATGGCATGGCAGGCGATGAAAGCGAACGCTTTTTCCGACGCTCATGATCTGGCGCGTTTCGTGAGCGCACAGATGTACTATTCGATGGGGGGCCGCGATATCGAGCGGGAGGTAGTGACTCTTGCAAAGGACCAGGGGCTTGCCCTATTCCCGTTGAGCCCGCTCGCAGGCGGTCTGCTTTCCGGCAAATTCGACCTGACGGGCCACGGTCCTGAGGATGCGCGGCGTACCTCATTTGATTTTCCACCTGTGGACCGAAACAGGGCAAAGTATGTCCTCAATGTGATGCATGCCATTAAAGAGGCCACAGGTATTCCTGTTGCGCGTATAGCCCTGGCCTGGCTTCTGACCCGTCCCTTCGTCACGAGCGTGATCATCGGGGCGAAGACACGAGAACAGCTCATCGACAATCTTGGCGCCGTCGATGTGGAACTGACTCCGGAGCAGGTTGCGCAGCTTGACGAAGCGAGCGCCTTACCGGCGGAATATCCGGGCTGGATGATTGAGCGGCAGGACCGTGACCGGCGGCCTGAATCGGCAGCCAGGGCCGCTGCCAAGAAAGTAGCATAGGAGCCAGATACTTCATTCACAAAGGATGGGTGAAGCAGAAAAACGAAGAGAAGACGGTGACAGGATATTTGTTATTGGTTTCTCAAGCTGTTCAGAACTGTCGTAGCCGATCAGCTGTTTGTTTCACCATCTCGGGAGGGATAACCATGAAAGCCATAATGATTTCGAACTATGGAGATGCGAGCGTCCTCAAGCGCTCGGAAACAGTGCCGAAGCCCGCACCGGGAACCGGGCAGGCGCTTGTGAAAATTCATGCGGCAGGCGTAAACTTCGTCGATGTTTACCAGCGGCGGGGGACCTATCCGGTGAAGCTGCCCTTTATACCTGGCTTGGAGGCATCGGGCGTTGTCGAGGCTGTCGGCGACAAACTATCGGGACTTCGGGTAGGAGCGCGGGTCGCTTATACCGGTCATCTCGGGAGTTATAGCGAGTATACCGTGATAGAGGCAAACCGGTTAATCCATCTGCCGGACGGCCTTTCCTTTGAGCAGGGCGCTGCTTTTCCACTTCAGGGGATGACCGCTCACTACCTTATTCACGAGTTCCGCAAGCCAAAACCGGGTGATACGGTCCTGATCCATGCAGCCGCGGGGGGCGTGGGACTTTTATTGGTCCAATGGGCGAAGCATCTCGGCGCCACGGTCATCGGAACCGTATCTACGGAGGAGAAGGCGCATATTGCCAGAGAAGCGGGCGCAGACCACGTTGTCCTGTACACGAAGCAGGACTTTGTAAGTGAAACAAAACGCCTCACCAACGACCGGGGAGCAGAACTCATACTCGACGGCGTGGCAAAGGCAACCTTTGCCGGCGATCTGGAAGCAGTTGCCCTCCGTGGTCATATTGTGATTTTCGGTTCAGCAAGCGGCCCGGCAGAGCCACTCATGCCGAACTCGCTGGGAGCAAGATCGATATCCGTTTCCGGCGGTTCGCTGGTTAACTTTATTGCAACGCGCGAAGATCTCGTCCGACGATCAACTGACGTTCTGAATGCCATCAAAGAAGGGTGGCTTAAACTGCGTGTCGACTACGTGCTCCCCTTGGTTGAGGCGGACAAGGCGCACCGCATGCTGGAAGGACGGCAAACGGTGGGAAAGATCGTGCTGAAAGTGGCCGAGTGACCTCGCAGAAAGGTAGTATTCACTGCCAAGATTTGAAGGCGTTGAAGGATACAGATACCACCTGAAGACCCTGGGTGCATTAAGCAAGGCAGTTACTTTCTGGACATCGTTCTGGGCGATCCTGCGTCTCCCTGGAATTTTATTTAAACTCACAACGTCCTCGTTGCGCCAAACGGCGATAAGCGCCGAGGGCAGACTCGTGTTCTCCCGTTAACGCCAGAACATTGCGGTATGTTGCCGTTTTCCTTCCGAAGTCCACGCTCCCTTTTGGTATAATTCTGATAATGGCCAATCATTGGTATTGAACACGACAGAGGCTTTCCTCGCGAAGTGATTACATGGCACGTAAAAGAGGTCCGCTATGGAAGAAGTGATCAAATTTAGACTTAATGGCAAATCCATCACGTTGAATGTAGACAGTGAACGAAAACTTTTATGGGTCCTGCGCACTGATATTGGTCTCACCGGGACAAAATACGGATGCGGGGAAGGCTATTGTGGCGCTTGTACCGTGCTGGTGAATGATGAAGCAGTGCGATCGTGTCATACCTCGATAAAAGATGTTCAAGGCAAAACGGTTCTTACCATTGAGGGGTTGGCCCAAAACGAAAAGTTCCATCCTCTACAAAAAGCATTTATGGAACATGACGCGCTCCAATGCGGGTATTGTACGCCGGGAATGATTTTGCAAGCCTATGCCCTCTTGCGAAAGACAGCTCTGCCGTCTCCTGAGCAAATCGCTGAAAACATGGAGGGGAATTTGTGCCGTTGCGGAGCCTATAACCGCATCATTGAAGCAGTTCAGACGGCAGCAAAGGAGCTGCAAGGAGGTTTCTACCATGACGAGGGACCAAAACCCGGAATTACATGGCGAACATCCGGTCGTTGAATACTCCATGAATCGGCGGGAATTTCTCGGCTTCACCGGGACGGGAATCCTTCTATATTTCGTCATTGGAGAGCTACCGGTCTTTGCAGAGGAGCGCCCCGCTGTCAGACCGCAGATGATCCTGCCGGCCGATTTTAATGCCTTCCTGCGAATCGGCGAAGACGGTCGCGTGGGCTGTTACACCGGAAAGATAGAGATGGGTCAGGGTATTGTGACCTCTCTTGCACAGATGCTTGCGGACGAGCTGGATACGTCTTTCGATACCGTTCAGATGGTGATGGGAGACACGGAGCTCTGCCCGTGGGACTTGGGGACGTTCGGGTCAATGTCCACCCGTTTTTTCGGACAGGCCCTCAGATCAGCAGGAGCCGAAGCGCGCTTGATACTGCTGGAACTCGCCTCGGAGCGTCTTAAGACGCCGGTCGATTCTCTCATGACTAACCAAGGCATCATTGTCGATAAAAAAAACAAGGATCGCAGGGTATCGTACGGCGAGCTCGCGCGGGGCCAAAGGTTCGAGCGCCATCTGGTGGGAAAGGCCCCCCTTAAAAAGTCAGGAGAGTTTACTGTCATGGGCAGACCGGTCGTTCGAAGGGACGCAGGCGAGAAGGTAACAGGGAAGGCGATTTATGCAGGTGACGTTCAGATCCCCGGCATGGTCTACGCAAAAATTCTACGGCCTCCCGCCCACGATGCGAAACTGGTCGACGTCGACCCGTCAGAAGCAGAGCGCGTCAATGGATTGCAGATCATCCGGAGCACCGACTTCATCGCCGTTCTGCACAAGTACCCCGATGTGGCGGAACTCGCTTTGTCGAAGATCAAGGCTAAATTCGACAGCCCCCCCTCGCGTGTGGATGAGAAGACCATCTTCAACCATTTGTTCAAGATGGCACCGGAAGGCACGGTTCTGGCAAAGGAAGGCGATCTCGGTCGTGGAGCGAAGATGTCGAGCGTAGTCATTGAACAGACTTATCTGAATGATTACGTGGCACACGCGCCGATCGAGCCACACGCCGCCGTTGTAAAGATCGAGGGAGACAGGGCGACCGTCTGGGCATCGACACAGAACCCCTTTGGTGTTAAAGAGGAGGTCGCACGGGAAATCGGCATACCTCCGAACAACGTGAGAGTCATGCCGGTCTTTGTCGGCGGCGGCTTCGGCGGGAAGACAAACAACCGGCAGGTCGTGGAAGCCGCCCGCTGCTCAAAGTTATGCGGTAAACCGGTCCAGGTCGCATGGACGAGAAAAGAAGAATTTTTTTACGATACTTTTCGTCCTGCCGCCATGGTCACGATAAAATCGGGCCTAACGGACAAAGGGAGGATCAGCTTCTGGGACTATCATGTCTATTTTGCCGGCGAGCGGGGCGCCCTGCACTTCTATACCATCCCGCACCATAGCACCATCGTACACAGTACGGGCTGGCAAGGCACGCCTGGCTCCCACCCCATTGCAACAGGACCGTGGCGTGCGCCAGGGAACAATACAAACACCTTTGCCCGAGAATCCCAGATCGATATCATGGCCAAGAAAGCAAGAGTGGATCCTCTGGAATTTCGCATGCAGAACCTGTCAGATCCGAAGCTACTGCGCGTTTTAAGCACGGCAGCAGAGAAATTCGGGTGGAAACGGGCGAAGGCACCAAGCGGAAGAGGTCAGGGTGTTGCGTGTGGACTGGACGCAGGAACGTATGTGGCCGTGATGGCTGAAATCGCCGTTGAACAAGAAACGGGAGCAGTCAAGGTGAAACGCATTGTGTGCGTGCAGGACATGGGACTGGCAGTAAACCCCGAAGGAGCAGCTCTCCAGATGGAGGGAGCGGTTACCATGGGACTCGGTTACGCCCTTCAGGAACGCGTCCGGTTCATGGGCGGTAATATCAGCGAGCATAATTTTGACACCTATTATATCCCCCGGTTCACCTGGGTTCCAAAGATACAGACTGTGATCATAGACGATAAAAACAGTGCTCCGCAGGGCGGCGGAGAACCCGCGATCATCACGACAGGCGCTGTAATTGCTAACGCCATCTATGATGCCATCGGGGTAAGGCTTAACCAACTGCCCATGACACCCGAGAGGATTATGGAAGCCATGAAGAAAAAGTAACTCAGGATCAACCGAAAGCATGTAACCACGGATGATCTAACACGGTAAGGCAAAACCCGAATTCGGTAGAACGGTGAGACAGCACCCATCTCGGGTGTATGATCAGCGGTGTTAACGTGTTTGGCTCCCGAGCCGGGGGAGCCACTTTTATTAAAAAGGGAAAAAAAGGCTGCCGAGGGCGAAGCGGAGGCTGAATTGACCCCTGAGCAGTTTCCCGGGGTACCACTGCGCTTGGGAGGACTCCCAAAAACGCGGGCAGCGAACCATATCGGCTCACTCCTCATGAGCACCCCTGCCTGTGAGCTTCCAGTTGATGCCGGAGAGCCGGGCAATCAGGGTGTTCAAGAATACTTTGGTAAACTTCAGCTGGCAGTATACCGAGGTGCCTTCAAGCATTTCATTACTGATTTTGAGTGTCGTCACATCGCCCCTTGCCTCGATGCTTGCGGTGCGCGGTCTCCTAGAAGTATATGCCATCTCCCCAAAGCAATCGCCGGGCCGCAATGCGGTTATGAATTTCCCCCCGAGCATCACCGAGACCTCACCATCGACAATCACGTAGAATGAATCGTCGAGGTCTCCCTCGGACAATATTACCTGCCCGGCTGCATATTCAAGCCACTCACCGGCACTTATGACCTCAGACAGCTCGATTTCGAAAAAATCCTTGAAGAACCGCAGCCTCTTAAGCCGTTCAAGCTTCTCCCGCATGTTCACATCCGTGGTCACGACGGCATGAACGAGCTTTTTGTGAATTGCATTCAAGTCCGCAGCCATGTCAGCAGCGCTCTGGTACCTGTCCTTTGGATTTTTGGACAATGCCTTTTTAACGATGGGCTCAAGCATGTCTGGTACCTCGGGGCGATGCTGCCTGAGCGACGGGGGCTCGTTCTCCATGATTTGCTCGACCAGGTCGAGCAGGCTTTTGCTTGTGAACGGGCGATGGCCGGTCAACAGGCCATACATGACTACGCCGAGCGAATAGATGTCGGCCTGGTGGTTCACCGGCTCTCTCCGGAGACGTTCCGGGGATATGTGCGTCGGTGTGCCAAGGAGATGCTCTAGGTGCAGGTAATCGGCATCCGGATGCAGTATCTTTGCAAGCCCGAAGTCGGCCAACTTCACCGTGTCGTCGGGAGTCAGCATGATATTGCCGGGCTTGATGTCGAGATGGATGACGTTGCGCGAGTGTGCATACTGAAGCCCTTTGCAGCATTGGTACAGGATCTCCACGGCCTTCGGGACCGGCATGAGATTGTCTGGCCGGCAGTACAGGAACAGGGTCCTACTGTTCGCGATGTACTCCATGACAAGGTAGTATAAGTCCCCGTCCTGACCGGCGTCGTAAACGGGGAGGATGTTCCGGTGGTCGAGCATCCCATAGATCTGAGCCTCGGTAAAGAAGAGTTCCCTGAGACGCCTCCGGATTTCTTCGTCAGCCAGCGACTTTAGGTCCGTGACCTTGATGGCAACGTTCCTCTGCATGTAGGGGTCGTAGGCACGGTAAACCGTGCCCATACTGCCCTTGCCAATCTCTTCGATTAAGCGGAATTTCCCTATTTTTGATGGTGCTTCAGACATGATTTGTGTACCTGAATACAAAAAGGAGTGGAGACGTTGGTTGAGGCCCATGTTGAATTGTCTCTCTCTCTCTCTCTTCGTTCAATCTCTTTTGCCAATCGAGTAATCGCATTTGCGAGGCATAAGATCGCGGC
>Ga0187771_10001690_pt1 | contig 14963 bp, 14 predicted proteins | sample 0116_SJ02_MP15_1_FD_133139 | JGI IMG/M metagenome (GOLD analysis project Ga0187771, IMG submission 133139) | Tropical peat soil microbial communities from peatlands in Department of Meta, Colombia - 0116_SJ02_MP15_10_MG | ecosystem: Environmental > Terrestrial > Soil > Wetlands > Peat | place...
GTGATGAATACGCCCTGTCCTGTGTTCCTAGACGTCTTGGGTCCCTGAATTATGGTCCCGGTCGCCATGTTTCTGCCGCCCGGATAGCGACCAAAGCCCTGGTTCTCGCCGACAAAGCTAGCTTCGATGGTCACTCCTTCAGCTCCTACGGACTTGATAGACATCCCTGTGAGTTTGCCCTTTTCCTCCGATATCTTTTCTCCCAGAGCCATTCTGGGTCGAAAAATCCTCAAAGTCGGTTGTGATATTTACGGGTTGTACAAAACTGCCGAATGATGGAGCGATTTTGGTGGCGCCCTTCCGAATTCGTGGCGCCTTTTACCACCTCCCGCACGGATTCTCAATGTTACTGCCCGAGCTTAATCCATGTATTGTAGGCGCCCGAAGGAATACACGATCGTAGCCCAGTACCTACTGCCCCTTTACATTGACGACCTTTGGACCCTTCCCAAACATGATGTTTACGACCACCGCTTCCTTTCGCTCGTTGGGATTCACGTCCCTATGAACCAAGCCCACGGGAATGTGAAAAAAATCCCCGGCTGCAGCAACTACCGAGCTTTTCCCGCCCGTTCCGAAGTCGAACCTGAGGGTTCCAGACACGATGTATCCATAGACATCTCGTTCTCCATGATGATGCCATGCCGATTCGACTCCGCCCGCTACACGGGACTGACCAATCACAATGTCCCCCTGCTCGAACGCTTTGTCCCTGCTTATTCCCCGAGTCGAATCTCCTCTCTTTATCCCAGCTGTTTGAATGACTTCTATGCCTTCCATCGTGGATTGAGAACTGGCGCCTCATAATAAGCAAGAGCAATTCTCGTGCTAATCTGGCACCCTTCCGAATTTGATGGCGCCGCACCTCTCTCCTGAATGACTTCCGGAGGTTACTGGCCGAGCTGAATCGATGGGTTGTAAGCGCCCGACCAGCGGGATGAGTATGTCGGGCGCCGAAGCTAGAATCAGGCGCCCTGGCCGGGATTTTCGTCGTTTCGATTTCGAACCCGGGTCGCTGCCGTTCTGCCAATCTGTAGTTTGTTGACAGGGCAGCATACTGACCTTTGTACGGGTGCTGCCCGCTATACGACCAGGGCACCTGCGGGGGCCGGAATTGTGGGGGGTTTTAAGCATCACATGCGCATGTAGTAGTTGTCCTGTCCTGGTGGCAGGGGACGCGTCTCATGCTTGTGAGACCTCCCGCAGCGCTCGATGTGGCGCCTGTACTTCTTTGGGCTGATGAGCTTCCCGCACTTCGGGCAGGTCGGCACAGAACTGGCGATGAATTCTTGGATAGATACACATTTTTCCTCGATCGAATGGCCTTATTGCGCTCGAGATGAGCGAAGTGAAGAGATGCGACTGGGCGAGCCTACAGGACCCCCTATACAGAGACTATCATGACAAAGAGTGGGGGGTGCCTGTCCATGATGACAGGGTAATTTTCGAATTCCTCGTGCTCGAAGGAGCCCAGGCAGGGCTGAGTTGGGGGACCATCCTAAGGAAGCGAGAAAACTTCAGGCGGGCCTTCGAGGGGTTCGACCCGGCCAAAGTTGCTCGCTTCAATGGCCGGACCGTCAGGAGACTTCTCCAGAACCGAGGCATCATCAGGAACAAGTTGAAGATCAACTCGGCCGTCCATAACGCGAATTCCTTCCTTGATGTGCAGAAGGAGTATGGGAGCTTCGACTCCTACATCTGGACATTCGTGGGTGGAAAACCAAGGGTTAACAGGTGGAAGAAATTGAACGATATCCCAGCGTCCACGCCAGAATCAGAGGCAATGAGTAAGGACCTCATTCGCCGAGGGTTTAGGTTCGTTGGGCCGACTATCTGCTACGCCCATATGCAGGCAACCGGAATGGTGAATGACCATCTAGTCTCTTGCTTTCGGTACGGAGAGCTCGCTTCCCTTTAGCCCGGGATCAGCCCAAGATCCCGTAGGCCCTTAATTGTTCTGTCTGCAATGGCTCCATCCAGAGGAAGGAACGGAACGCGAGGAGCGCCACAATCCATCCCCCGTTCCCGAAGGATTGTGTAGTAGGCTGCGATGGGGCTTGGCCTCGTCAATTCCTTCACCTTCAGCACAGTCTTCTGGGCGGCTATGGCTGCCCTGTGGTCCCCCTTCCTTTCCGCGGCGACCAAGGACTTGAAAAGCTCAGGGAGCGCGCTTGCTCCGCCCGAGACCAGGCCGTCAGCGCCTGCCATGATTGCGAAGAGGCCGTACTCCTCGGTGCCATTCATTACCACGAAGTCTTCGGGGACCGCTCCGATTAGGTCTTCAAGCTGCAGGAGGTTCTGGGAAGAGTCCTTGATGCCCTGGATGGTTCCGTCCTTGGCCATCAATGCAACCGTAGCGGGCAGGAGGTTGTTTCCGGTGAACTGGGGGATGTTATAGGCAAGAAGAGGGATGCTGACTACCTCCCTGATAGCCTCGAAGTGCTTGAACACTGCCTTGTCGCCGGGCTTGTAGTAGAAAGGCGTGAGGCTTGCGACGGCGTACGCTCCAATCTTCTCCGCGTGCTTCGCCAGCTCAATCGTGGACCCGGTGTCGGCGCACCCCACTTGAACAACCACAGGCACTTTCCTCCTGGCAGCCTTAACGACCGTTTCCGCCACCAGCTTTCTCTCGGTGATGCTTAGCATAGGCCCCAGTCCCGTGCTGCCGCATGGGTAGATACCGTCCGCTCCTTTGGAGACCTGGAACCTGACGAGCTCCTCAAGGCGTTCGTAATCAACCCTTCCTTCACGGTCAAAGGGTGTGATGAGTGCGGTGAACAGCCCACCTATCTTCGGAGCCTTCTTTCTAGCCAATTCCGACGGCCCTCCTGACCCGAGAGTCTTATCTCTGCCGCCAGGCATTCCCTTGAATTCTACTAAGGGCCTCTTCTGTGGCCTTCCCTATCCGTACACCCAGCTCCTCGAACCTCTTCTCCTCCCCCTCCCTCAGGTCTGCGCCGACTATCTTGCCGCCATCCTTCTGCGAGGTAACGATCGCCGATTGCCTATCGGCAATCATGTGAAGCCCCTTGTCATCAAGGGCATGTTCGATATACTTGGCGGCGCTCCCAGACATCCGGGAATCCAGCTTGGTGTCGAACGCGAACCCGAACTTGCCATCCATATCGATTCCACCCATAGAATTCAGGAATTCCTTCAGCTCCTTCGTTGCTGTGAACACTTCCGTGGGGCCTCCCAGGCAAATGAGGTCGAAATCGTGCAGAGAGCTAGGGGTGATGTCTCTCGTTCGGGCGCAGAATGTGTCCATCCCGGCCTCTTTCAGTCCGCGTTCGAAAGCTCTGGCCACGACCTCCGTTGTGCCGAACCTCGTCGCAAACAACACGACCGCTCTCCCCTTCCTACCATTCCCGATGCTCGACATCAATCGTAATGATTGGTTTCGAAATAAAAGCCGTGGCGACGATTCCCAAGATTGAGAAGCCCGGAAGGGACCTTGAGTAATTCCACTCATTGGGATGGCCTCGGTCGCACAAACTTGTAATAGCAGTCTCCCTCTGTAAACAGGTCTTGGTCCAGGTGGCACTTCTTATCGGCCCAACCGTACTCGTAGCTGTTCTGATCATCTATGTCGCGGCGATGCGTACAAGTCACCGCTACGTTTCAACGCTGACCTGCCCGCGCTGCGGGCGAAGCTTCGCCTACAACTGGGTCCCTCTGGCATCATTTTCGGCAGTTCGATTGGGCACGGAGCGCTACCTCCAGTGCCCACTTTGCAAAGAATGGTCAACTTTCGATATATGGAACACCAGGGTCAAATCTGGGGGAGGAGCACTCCGGTGGGCTGAGCCCAATCCGTGGCGAATCTGAACGATTCGCCGAACTTGCCTCCTACGGTCACCACTGCTTGCTGCGTGCGGCCTGCTGCACGGATTCGATTATCTGCGCGTATCCGGTGCACCTGCAGATGTTTCCAGAGATCCCTTTCCTGATCTCGTCCTCTGTCGGGTGGCGATTCTCCCTTAGCAACGCGTAGGCGGACATAATCATTCCCGGGGTACAGAAGCCGCACTGAAGCCCGTGCTTGACGAGGAATGCCTCCTGAACAGGATGCAGTCTGCCTCCCTTGGACAGACCCTCCACCGTCAGTATTTCTCTGCCGTCCGCCTGGACCGCGAGAACCGTGCACGCTTTTATCACCCTCCCGTCCATCAGGACTGCGCAGGCACTGCAGTTCGAAGTGTCGCAGCCGACGTGGGTGCCAGTTAGCCCCAAGTCGTCCCTAATGAAATGGACCAAGAGAAGACGGGGCTCTACCTCGGCCTCCTTCTTGACACCGTTGACGGTCACAGCTATCGGAATCCTGTCTCCCAACCTAGGAGTCACCTCGCGCCCTTTCGCACGCCTTCCTGAACGCCCGACCCGTGAGAAGGGCGACGACCTGTTTCTTGTAAGCGGACGAGCCGCGTATGTCCGCCGAAGGATTGGACTCCTCGCCAGCGAGCCGGGCGAGTTCCCGAACTGCTGCGCTGTCAATAGACATTCTTCCTCTCATCCAATCTTCCGCCTGTGCCGCCTTGATGGCAGTTGGGCCAACGGCAGTGAGCCCAACCCCGATTTCCTTACACACACCTCCTTTGACCAGCCTCACTTGGATCGCCACCCCTGCAGTCGCGAAGTCGGCCACCTTCTGCTCCAGTTTGAGGTAGCAGCCGCCGCTCCTAGGCAGGCATTTGGGAACTCGGATTTCAGTGAGAATCTCGTCGATACTCAGCGCGACCGTGAAAGTGTCCGTGAAGAAGTCTCGTGCCCTGATTGTCCTCTCGCCCGCCGGACCGGTGGCCACGAACTCGGCACCGAGCGCCAGCATGACCGCAGGCATGTCGTTGTTGGGGTCGCCATGAGAGATGTTCCCTCCCATTGTGCCAAGATTCCTTACGAGTGGGTCTCCGATGACCTCAGAAGCGTCATGTATGATGGGGTATCGCTCCCTGATGAGGGTAGAAGCTTCGACTTCGGCCATGCGTGTCAGGGCTCCAATTCTGAGCAAGTCTCCTGACTCCTCGATACGGTTCAGGCCGGGTATCCTGTTGATGTCAACGAGCAGGGAAGGGGAAGCGAGCCTGAGCTTCATCAGAGGGATAAGGCTCTGCCCTCCCGCGATCACCTTTGCTCCTCCGCCTCGGCTGGAAAGGAGGTTGATGGCCTCCTCCAGGCTCTTTGGGGAAGCGTAATCGAAAGAAGGCGGTATCAACGGCACGGCGTTCTTACTTTTCTTGGTTTATATTGTTGTGGAGTCTGGTCCTCGAAAATGCGTTTCGAGGGACTGTTTGATTCCCGCGCTTCAGAATCAGGTGTCTACGCACTTGTCACAAATCCCAAGGAGGTCGCAGACTGCATGCCCGGCCTGCAGAAGGTCGATATCAAGTCCCCAGACGAGTTCGACGCAGTCATCAGGGTGGGCGTGTCCTTCATCAGAGGTGATTTCACTTTGCATTTCAGGTCGGTCGAAAAGGAGCCAGTGTCTGGCGCAAAGTTTGCGGTCCACGGCATGGGTATGGGTAGTGCAGTGGACATGGAGATCGTCCTCGCGATTTCCGCCCGGATCGACGGCGGTGCCTCCATGAAGTGGCAGGCAGACGTTCAGGTGAACGGGAGGATTGCCTCTCTCGGGCAACGGCTCATGGAGGCACAGGCTGAGAAAATCGTTAGGGAGTTCTTCGACTGCTTCGGGCAGAAACTGGAACGGCCCTAGTTGCCGACCTGAGTTAGGGGAATCGCCCAGAGCTGCTCGCTTACGATCGGCAGGTCGCAGAGTTTCTTCCCCAAGGCAAGTTCGAGGGCGCGCACCGCGGCTGGCGGGACACCAATGGTCGGGCTCTCTCCGACCCCCTTCGCCCCGTGCGGGAGGGAGGACTTGTGGGTCGCTGTCATGACGACGAACTTTGGCATCTCCGTTGAGTGGGGGACCCCTGAGTCTGCGAGCGTGGCGGTCAGAAGCTGTCCGTCTTCGCCGTAAACAGCCCTTTCGTAAAGAACCTCGCCGAGGGCTTGTGCCGATCCGCCGGTGATCTGGCTCCTCACCATGCTCGGATTCAGCACTTTCCCGACATCGTAGTAAGAGACGACTTCCGCGATGTAGGCGATGCCCATTTCGTTGACCCTTGCAACCACTAGGTTAGCGCCCAACGAGTTGAGAAGTTTCTCCGTCTCGAAATGGACCTCCACTTCGTACTCCCCCCTTAGAAGGGCGGCTGCAGAGTAGCCACGGCCGAGCTTCTTCTTCGCTTGCGCCTTCAACTTCCTACACGCTTCGACTATAGCTCCTCCCCCGAGCATCGCCGTCCTGCTTCCCCAGCTTCCTACGCCTCCGGTGAGTATCCCAGTGTCCGCGTTTTCGTAGTCGATGAGGCCCTCCCTGACGCCAAGTTCCTCTTTGACAAGGCGCTTGGCGAAGACGTCGTGCCCTTGTCCCTGGGGATTACCCCCTACCCAGACCTTCACCCTTCCACCTCTCACAGCGATCCTTGACGTCTCCCCGCCGTCAGCTGCTGGGATCAGCACGAAACACGACAGGCCGACTTTCTCTTTCGTCCTTCTTTTCGAATACCCGAGGGCTGAGAAGGCTTCTCTCAAGAAAGGCTTTGATGCGGGAATCCTCAATCCGAACGGTGACCTGTTGGGGCGAGCCGCAGCGTTTCTGAGTCTGACCTCCCCCTGGTCCAGCCCTGTCTCGTCAGCGAGCCTGTCCATCATCCTCTCCATATAGTAGGCCGCCTCCGGCCTCCCTGCTCCCCTGTAGGGACCCATGACGACCTTGTTCGTCAGGACCCCTTTGACGACGGCGTAGGCTCTTGAGATGGCGTATGGGCCGGTCAGCTGGTACGCTATCCACCAGGGGGACCACATGACGCCTCCCATCGGGTAGGCTCCCCCATCCAGGAGTAGGTCGGCCTTTAACCCCTTAATCCTCCCTTGCTGGTCGGAGTAGAGCTTCATCTCCGCACGTGAGCCGCGCCCCTGGTCGGTCGCCATCAGGTGCTCGTACCTGGTTTCGGTCCACTTGATGGGACGTTTCGTCTTAATCGCCGCATACGCCGCGACGAGATACTCAGGGTAGATGCCCCCCTTCGACCCGAATGCTCCCCCTGTGTCCATCTGGATAACCCTGACCTGGTCCCCCTTCAGCCCGAGAGACTGCTCGAATCCCTCCTTCCAAGAGAACACCGACTGGGTGGAGGCATATATCGTCAGAACAGAGCCGTCGTAGGCTGCTACAAGCCCTCTCGTCTCGAGAGGGTTGGGGACGACCCGTGCCATGCTGAACTTTGCTTCGATTTCGACGGGAGTCTTGATTGTGAAATCCTTGCCGAGAGTGCTTTCTGTGGCCACATTGCTTGACATGGAGGGGTGAATGGGCTCCGCTGTAACCGCCTGCTCCGGGTCCATCACGGGCTTCAGCGGTTCGTATTGAACGTCAATCTCCTCCGCCTTGTCTTCAGCCTCGTACCTGTCCTTCCCTAGAACAGCGGCCACCGGCTGCCCTACGTAGTTCACAAATTCCGTCGCGAGGGCGGGAAAACGGACTGTGCCTTCTTCACCTGCGTCCTCGCCGACCGAAGACATGTCTGCCTTGAACTCGTGCCCCGTTATCCCACCAATCACAGAAAGGACTCGAGCCCTCGCGTATGGGCTCCTGACGATGTGGAGGTGCAGCATCCCCTCCATCTTGATGTCATCGACGTACCTTCCGGCACCGAGGACAAAACGCCTGTCCTGGTCCATCCCCTCACCCTGTTTGGTCCCTGTGGTCATAGGAAGAAGCTCACGGAGCCAAGTGGCGTCTCCAAGATAAGCATTCGATCGCCAAAGGGACCCATAGACTCGGATTCCGGTGACCAGCGCGAAGGAGAGAGATTCGCTGGAGCATACTTCCGTGCGCTGTGATCTACGCATGACATATTTAGGCTCGGGCAGCCGCTAGGGATTGAGATGGCGTCAGAAGAGCTGATTGGGAGAGTGGCATCGAGTGTGGATAGCGAGGCGCAGGCTATCCAAGACTTCTTCGTCCGGATGCTGAGAATCAATGCTGTGAATCCAAGGATGGGTGGGCCGGGAGAAAAGGGAAGGGCGGATTTTCTCGAGGGCTTCATGAAGAACAATGGACTCGTGGTAAATCGTGTGGACGTCGAGGATTCGGAGGTGCCGGGAGGGGTAAGGCCGAACCTGTCGGCGAAACTAGAAGGCAAGGATGAGACGCACAACCTTTGGTACATCTCTCATATGGACACCGTTCCCGAGGGAAGCAGAGACCTCTGGAAAACAGACCCATTCGAGCCAATAATCAGGGACGGGAAGATTTTCGCAAGGGGTGCCGAGGACGACGGGCAGTCGCTTGCTGCCTCTCTCTTTGCCCTTCTGACCCTGAAAAGGCTCGAGCTACCGCTCCCTTACAATGTTGGCGTGTGGTTCGTGGCCGATGAAGAGTTCGCCAGCAACTATGGAATCAAACAGCTGCTAAAACGCCACCTCTTCAAGGAAAGCGACCTCATCGTTGTGCCGGACTCGGGCTCGCCGCGGGGGACAGACATCGAGATAGCAGAGAAGAGTCTCCTCTGGATGAAGGTCACGACGGAAGGGAAGCAGGTCCACGCGAGCCTGCCAAAGAAGGGCCTAAACGCGAACAGGATAGGCATGAGGCTTGCAATAGAGCTGGACGACATGCTCAATGCCAAATATAGGAAGCGAAACAGGCTCTTTGACTACCCCGTTTCTTCATTCGAGCCGACCAAGAAGGAAGCGAACGTCGGGAATGTGAATACCATACCAGGTGTAGATGTGTTCTACTTCGACTGCAGAGTCCTGCCGGTGTACAGTCTTGACGACGTGGTAGAAGACATCAAGAGGAAGATCAGGCAATTCGAAAAGAAGTATCGCGCCTCGATAGAGTTCGAGGAGGTGGAGAAGGAGCCCGCCGGCCCCGCAACAGCTGAAGACAGCGATGTTGCGATTCTGCTCAGCAGGGCGGTCTCCAAGGTGTCTAAGGTGAAACCCAGGTTCGTAGGGATCGGGGGGCAGACAGTGGGGAACCTGTTCAGGAGGGAGGGAATTCCCACGGCCGTGTGGAGCACCATCGACGATGTCCCCCATGAGCCCAACGAATACTCCAAAATCGCCAATCTGATCAACGACACGAAGGTGTTCGCGGCAGCTCCTCTTCTCAGCTCTGCGTCAGGCGGCCCCAGAGGTGTCGACACCCGGGACAAAGCGTTCCTTCAGCGTAGGATCCTCTGACCAGGGCCGCACTCACTTCACTTTTCGGGGGCCGGCACTTCCTTGAGGTTGGCCACCTTCCTAGCGAGCTTGATGTTGGCCTCGATTTCTGCCATAGCGTTGATCATGAGCTTCGCGCCATCAGGAGAGCCCCCGCCGTGCATGCAACCAGGCACCCCTTCGCCTATGGTCAGCCACTCTACCAGCCTGGCGACTTTCGCCCGGGTCTCACCATCGGTCCCAGCCTTTAGGTACTTCTGAAGCAGATCTCCGTAAACCGGAGAATTGATGTCCTGCGATGACGGGAGGCAGCCCGTCTCCGCAATCCCACCGGCGATTTCCTGGGCCAGTCTCTTCGTCTCGTAGGGAAGGGTGGCCACGTGGACCTTGTTGACGTTCGCTAGCTTGGCATCTGGAATCCACACACCCGATGGGTGGAGAGTGCCCATTACCGAAGCTGCAACTCCCATGCCGAAGGTGGTCTCGTTGTTGACAGTCATCTGGACGAGCTTATCCCTGAAGACCTTCTCGGAGAGTCCGTTGGCCCTCGCCATCAACGCCGCTGCCCCCACCATCACGTCCCCCTGTCCCGCGACGCACCCTCCGATGGCCGACCTGTAGGGGGCGACGAAGTTGAGCACGGCTTTGAGGGAGTATCTCCACTCCCCCGCCATGAAGACCCTTTCCCTGGGAACCTTGACGTCCTGGAACAGGAGATATCCCTGCGTGATTCCGCCGAGTTCCACCGGGTTGTCGAAACCTGATTCCGTGTCCCGGCCGTCCGACGGGTGCCTTGCTTCCACGACCGTGAGCCCCTTGATGTCTCTGGGTATGACGAACGAAATGGCGTAATCGCTCTCCCCCTCTTTGTATCCTGTCCCTGGGAGAACGAAGACCTCGTTGGCTTCGGCGGCCCCTGCTATCATCACCTTAGCGCCCTTTACAACGATGCCCCCGTCTGCGTCCTTCGCCACCATCCGGAGGGACATGTCTGGATCTTTCTGGTCAAGGGGCCTCTTCGACCTGTCACCCTTTGGGTCAGTGAGCGCCCCCGCCAGGGCGATGTCCTCCCTTTGGGCACTCGTGAGCCACTCCCTGATCCTGGTGTGATAGTCGGTCCTCAGATCCCCGTCAATGTCATAGGTCGCAGCCCACATGGAGTTTATGGCGTTGAAGCCGACACACCTCCCTCCTGTGCAGGTGCCAGTTAGGTTGAACATGAGCCTCTTCATACGAACGTTCATGATCATGTCCTCTGCTGAGCCGATTACAGACAGGTAGCGGGAGACTCGGTCTCCTGTGAGGGAGGAAATCGTAGTCAAGATGTCTCTGTTCTCCTCTCTCTGAGCGGCGTCGAAGATCTGGGCGTGTCCCTCCACGGCCCTCCTGGTTGCGGGGTGGGCGGTGACGTCCTCTATCAGCTCCCCGAACTTGTAGACATTGGGCCTCATCTTCCTGAGGCTCTCCTTGTATTCCTGAGCTGTGCGCATTAGGACACCTGTTAGGGAAAGCTCCTATTCGTGCGATTTCCCTAATGCCAAGAACGCTTTGATTGACCCTGAGGATATGAGGCGAACGAGTTGAAGGCGGCGGTCTTCCACGATTATTCCCAGGACCCGACGAAGGTCGTCAAGATCGAGGATGTCGAGATGCCCAAAGCAGGGGCGGGCGAACTGGTTCTCCGGATCGAAGCTGCGTCGTACAACTACAACGACCTGTGGGCGATACGGGGCGAACCAACCAAGGTGCCCCTCCCGCACATCTCGGGGAGCGACGCTGCGGGCGAGGTCATTGAAGTAGGGGAAGACGTGAAGAAGCTGAAGGTAGGAGACAGGGTTGTTTCCCACTCGAACATGTGCTGCCGCACCTGCGAGATGTGCACGTCGGGACGGGAGTTCGATTGCCCCGAGAGGAGAATCTGGGGATTCGAGTCGGGACCGCTCTGGGGCGGCTTCGCCCAGTACACGCACCTCCCCGAGGTCAATGTGGTCAAATTGCAGGACAACGTCTCCTTCAACGATGCAGCGGCGGTATCCATGGCAGGAATGACGGCGTGGCACGCGCTCGTGGGGAGGGCAGGGATACACCCCAGCCAGACGGTACTCATCATGGGGGGGAGAAGTGGTGTCGGCACTCTCGGGATTCAGATCGCGAAGCTGTACGGCTGCGACGTCATAACGACGGTGGGGAGCGACGACCAGGAGGAGAGGTGCAGGGCGCTGGGAGCGGACTTCGTCGTCAACCACAGGAAGGAGGACTGGGTCCAGAAGATCAGAGAGTACACGAAGAAGAAGGGGGTGGACGTCATATTCGAGCACATCGGAAGGACGCATTTCCCTCAGGAAGTTGGGCTTCTGAAGATGGGGGGGACACTGGTGACGAGCGGAGCGACAACAGGGTACGACAGCAAGATAGACCTGAGGTTCCTGTTTTACAAGGGGACGAACCTGATGGGAGCCACACAGGGGACTGCGGCCGAAACGCAGTCTCTGATGCGCTGGGTGAGCAGGGGGAAAATCAGGGCTGTCGTCGATTCTGTGCTCCCCTTCTCCAACATGGTTGAAGGGCATGTCAAGATGCTCCGCGGAGAGCAGTTCGGCAAGATTCTGACAACGCCCCAGAAGCTATAGCCGAAGGGGAACAAACACGTCTCCCTTTGAGTAGACGACCGACTCACTGGGCAGGCCTTAATTGCGGCTTTGACGCGGCGGGCCCCTGTCCTTGCAGAATATCGACCCCGTTTTCATGCTTCAGCCACTTGTCGTGATTGTTGTCTGCACCCTTCTGCTTGTCTACTGGCACAGACGACGTGGATTCGCTCTCGTTGTTCTCGGCTACTCTTTCGTTGCCTATGTTGTTGCGATTGCGCTGAAGTACGCGGTCCAGCTCCCTACCATTGACACAGTCACCAACTACTTTGGGCAACAGAGCGTCGGGCTCGGAGTCTACTACGGGGTTCAGACAGCGCTCTTTGAGGTGGGCTTGGCATATCTGGTGTCGTCCTATGCCATAAGGAATGGAAAGCTTGGGATGAAGGACGCCGAAGGCTACGGCGCGGGACTGGCGTTCTGGGAAAACGCTGTTCTCCTCGGGGTCCTCCCGCTCATCAATTACATCGCATATTACGCCATCCTCTCGACAAGCTCGCCCCTTGCGCAGACCGTCTACGACCTGCTGAGGCAGAATTCGCCGGGACTCTTTGACCCCATGTCGCAGGCCCTCTCCTCGGTCGCACTCGGCACCCTTGAGCGTTCTTCCTCGATACTGATTCACATTGCCTGGGGATACCTCTGCATGATGGCCGCAGTGTACGGCAGGCGGAGACTGGTCCTTATTGCACTGCCCATGGGATTCGTCGATTTCCTCGTTCCATTCGCCAGCACCATCGGGATAGTTGTCTTCGAGGGAATGGTCTTCACCATTGGCGTTGTCGCGGTGCTTGTCGCATGGCAGGCGGTCAGGAGTGTCCGTGCAGATGCGAAGGGAAGCTCCCTCCGTACTGGCCAAGCGCCACAGCCAAGCCGCCAAACATCCGACCGATGTCGCCTCAGCTGGTAGCAAGACTAGGTCCACCCTAACCGGATGGTCCCCGGAGGTTGGAATCAGGCGTTTCCTGCTTGGTTCCCAGTCTTTACTGGTGACATGTCCTTCCAGAACAGCCCTAGCACGAGGAGTACGATCCCTACCCCCATCAGCAACTCGTAGCCAGGTCCGAAGCCTCTTACGGTCCCCAGCACCAGCCCCAGTATGAAGATTATTGTTCCTCCGGCGAGGAATCTCAGCTTCAGCCTCAATGAGCTCGCTTCCCTCCTGTTGGCTCTACTTCCATCTGGTGAGTATCGCTTCCCTTTGGAAAATGGCCTGGACGGCGTAAAGCATGAGGAGGAAGATGAATACTAAGACGGCCGCTATCATGAGCAGGTCGTTGGTGTTCCCCAGGGGTACGAGGCCAATCTCCCCCCCGACGTATATCCCTGCGAATGGGAGAACCATCAATGACCCGAGCTGCTGGGCGATGCGAACGTCGCTGACCCTCGAAGAGACCAGGACGTTCCACTCTACGCTCACCACAACCCCGAGAGGGACCATCAGGAACAGGACGACCGCTGAACTCTCGTTGGGGAAGTAATAGTAGCCGAGCTTCTCAACAGTGAAGGCGTCGCAGAGCCCCATGAAAAGGGCGGAGGTTCCGAGGACTGCGAGGATCGCCGGCACAAAAGCGGCAAGCCCCTTCCCGAAAAGGATCTCCCCGTCGGTAGTTGGAGTGGCGAGGAGCGGCTCCATGCTCTTCTCCACCTTCTCACCTACGATGCTGTAGGACGCGATGGTTGTTGGGATTATGGCGGCCAGAATGAAATAGAAGAAGGTGAAGGCAGGTAGGAGGGTCGTCAACTCCGCAGGCGAAACGGATCCGCTCCCCTTGTGTTGTATGTACCACGTGACCCCGGAGAGGAGCCCCGTGATGAGCAATGGAAGGATGACGATGGTGTAGAGGATGTTTCTCTTCTTCGTGAACATCGAGAAGTCCTTCGACGCCACGATCCACGCTTGGGAGAACCTCATTGCTCTCTCCTCACCAGCTTCAGATAGGTGTCCTCGAGGGTTGAGCCTACCACTCCGGCGAAATGTACCCGCCCGCCGGCCTGCACCACTGCCTGAACGATGTCGGGAGTCTTCGTCTCCGCGTCAGGCAATTCGACTGAAAACTGTTCCCCATCCACCGAGATTCTAGCCTCTTGGAACATCTTCTGCACCGCATCAAGCATGACATCGCTGATCCGTTCCACCTTGATCACTATTCTCCTGCTCCCGACCATGCGCTCCAGCTCATCGGGGGTCCCCGTCGCCATCAACCGGGTGTTCAGGATCGCTATCCGGTCACAGATCCTCTGGGCCTCGTCCAGGTTGTGGGTGTTCAGGAAGATGGTCCTCTTCTCTCTCTTCAGCTCGAGGATGAAGTCTCTGACCGTCTTAGCGGCTTCCGGGTCGAGGTTCGCCGTCGGCTCGTCCATGAAAAGCACCTGTGGATCGTGAATCAACGCCCGCGCAATGGCAAGCTTCTGCTTCATCCCTTTGGAGAAGGTCCCGGCCGAGACCTCCCGCTTATCCCAGAGCTCGAGCATGGTGAGCATACGCTGAATGTTCTCCTTCCGCTTGGGCTCCGGACACCCATAGAGCCTCCCGTAGATGTCCAGGTTCTTGTAGGCGCTGAGCGCTTCGTACAGCCCCACGTTGTCTGGGACGACGCCGATCATTTTCCTAATCTTCATGGAGTCCCCGTCATTGCCGACGTCGTAATCCCCAACTCTTGCCACCCCGCTGCTCTTGGATATCAGGCAGCACAGGATTCGGACCGTCGTGGTCTTGCCTGCTCCGTTCGGCCCGAGGAACCCGAAGACCTCCCCCTCGCTCACGCTTAGCGAAACTGAGTCGACCGCGACTGTGTCTCCGAACTTCTTGGTGAGATCCTTCGTCTCAATCGTGTCATGTCACCCTCGGAACAACTTGCGAGGCCGAAGGCCACATTAAAGATTCTTTCCGACGGGAGTCCCGTACCGGAGAAGGGCGAGGGGAATCAACGCAACCTGTTTCATGCGGGGCTCATTTGAGGCAGAAGAGAAGGGCCAGCTATTGCATTTCCTTTAGGGCTTCTTGGTTGAGATAATATCGTCCATTGATTTCAATGAAAACCCTGGTCTTGCCCTGACGACGCTTCATGATCCTTACGAAGA
>Ga0187771_10001691_pt1 | contig 14956 bp, 13 predicted proteins | sample 0116_SJ02_MP15_1_FD_133139 | JGI IMG/M metagenome (GOLD analysis project Ga0187771, IMG submission 133139) | Tropical peat soil microbial communities from peatlands in Department of Meta, Colombia - 0116_SJ02_MP15_10_MG | ecosystem: Environmental > Terrestrial > Soil > Wetlands > Peat | place...
GTGCTGGTGCTCGAAGATGCGGTCCGTGCAGTCGAAGTCGCGAAGAAGGCAGGCATGAAATGCATTGGTATAGCAGCGGGAACAAGGGGCTCCAAACTTGCCAAGGCTGGAGCAGACCTCGTTCTCCCAGATTTTACTCACTTAAGACTATCTGATCTCTTTGAGCTCTTCCAACCACCAAGGGTGGCTGAACAACAAACAGCTTTCCTTCCTTCCTGAACTCATCCCTGCCCTTTGTAGTTCTCCTGCTTCCCCTGACATGGCCAAGTCCTGTATTTGGCCCCTCGCCGGGATTTCCCTCGCCCAGGGTCGCCTGACAGTATCCCCCAGAAGTATCCCCCAGAAGTTGCCATCCGACTTGCTCAGTGATGTTCTTTCCCGCCTTGTCGGTCGGATGCTTGGTTATTCGATCACGGACTATCATCTGGACGGTGGCACCCAGGAAAGCTACTTGGCCGTGCAAACGGGCTGGCCAGGTCTTAGGTCGTCAACCTGCTTTGAGCCGTGCACTTCTTCTTGCCCCGCCTGAATCCCCAACCTGCATCCTTCCCTAAGGTTTGAACTTGCCGAGTTCGATGGCGGAATGATTGCCTCCGCCGGCATCCCTCCACTTGTAGCGCACCTTGAGAGGGCGCGATACCCGCCTTCTGCACCCACCTTCACTGCCCGCATGTCAAGCCAGCCCGGATCCCCGCCCTCCTGTTGCGAGTAGAGTGCAAACTTGACACTAAACACGCCGGGCCGAGGCACCACGGGCATGGCGGGCAGCTCCTACACGGCCCAATCTACGAGCGGTAAGAACACCATCGCTATTACAAACCACAGATGTCCATTGCGGCGCTCTAACGTCTTTATTTGTCTACGCACTCCCTTTGCTTCCTAGCAGCAGGCTCTAATCTCCTTTCCTCTTCTAATAATCGTGAGAGGTGTCACAAGAGGTAAACGACGCGACGGTACTACCTTTCAAAGGATGGGCTGGCCAACCTCAGAGTGACACGGCCCCCCGCGCATGCGATCCTGTTGAAGATCCTGCACCGCTATTATCCCGCACCCGCATCAGCCTGTCGTCACTCTCCACCCGATCTCAATGGAAAGTCAGTTTGCTGCCCGAAATCATCGGATTACGAGCAGGCGAACCTGCTCAATTCCGCACCGGAGAATCAGCCATTTGCGGAGAGCCGCAGATTAGGGTTTTTGGGCAAGCGAGTCACGTCGGGGATCATACACGCCAGCACCAGCCAAATGTGCGGGCCGCGGGAGATAATCTGACCTGTTTTGCGCGCCATAACGCACGTCCCGTGGAGCCGTGGAGGCATCTGGCACACGCAGCCGCATCACGTGATTCCGTTGTTGGGAGTTAAGGGAGGGAAAACCGAAGGAGGTTCAGAAACAGCCCCTTCCAGATTTCCTACAACGACATGTCCATCACCAACTGTTACAATCTGGTCGGCCAACTTCCAAACGAGTGACGTGTGACAGATAAACACGACTTGGTGAAATCCCCCCAGGTCCATGGCCCTCCGCAACATTCGCACATACTCCTTGCCATTGGCAACATCAAGGGCTCCTACCGTTTCGTCCCGGAACAGAGTCTCGTAACGAATGCCTTCGCCCTGCCGCATGTTGTAGATGGCGATGCCTAGGTTGACAGCTTCGTTGACCAGCACAAACTGCCCACCTGAGAGTTCGTCCACCAAGCAAGTCCGGTCCAGGTTCTTGTTGCGGACCTCGACGTCAAAGTCGTCTACCATCCCCCGCCCGTCCGCCTTGGGGCGCCGCGTCCTGAAGCGGATTTCGAACCTGTTATCGAAGCACCCCTCCAGCAAAGCATTGACCAGAGTTGACACCTGGGGTCCGGCAGCCTGGATCTCGCAGAGCTGGATCTCGTCCGGGCCGAAGACTCTGGCGAGATAGTTGTAGTCTTCTAGTTCCGTTCGTGCCGCACCCAGTTCAGCTTCAACTTTGGCCAATCGTGTCCGCGCCATCTCGATCTGTTCCTGGCGCTGTTTGATTTGGGCTTGGCGGGCAATGAGGCTGTCCCGTTCACGCCGGCTGGAGATCATCAGGCGATCCGTGTTTTCAATCTGTCGCCTTGAAGACTGCATCTGGGAGTCGAGGTCAGAGAATGCAGACAAGGCCGATTCCTTCATCGCGAGTTCCTCAGCCAGCTCTGCTCGAGCCTGATTGAATCGAGCTAACCCCTTCAGCCGCTCATCCCGACGCGCTCCGACAGCCCGCAATTCCTCGTAGCGCTGCCGTTCCTGAGGGATAATGGAGGCGCTGCGATGTGAACTCCTGCAAAAGGCATTCGGTGGCACGCGCGCCCTTGCCAGCATCAACCTTGAGTTTCCGACCTCCGGAATAGCCGCCGTCATCGGTCCCAACGGTGCGGGAAAGACCACCCTTGTCAACATCTTAACAGGTTTTGTGCGACCGGATAGGCCTTTGCACTCCCCGGGCTCAGATTCCAGACAGGAAGGGCGTGTTTTCAGGCACACTGAATTTGGATTGTTCGAAAGGCTGATTTCGAAAGCTACAGGATGCAAGCATGCCCAGTCGCCTATCGTTCCACCAAGTGAAGTACCCAGCAAGACACTACCTTATCGCTGAGGCGAGCGGACGGCCCTGCGATCCGGAGGGCTGGACCAACCCGAGCGTCGCAGCGAGTGTCGCCGCAAGATCGGTAGGCTGACATTGATCGAAGTAGACACCCGGCCTGAACGCACCGCCCCATAGTATCAACGGCACTTGAGAATCGTAGCTCCAAGCGCTTCCGTGAGTAGTCTGATCGGAGCCCGAAAAAGGTAACGCGTAAGGATCGAGCACTACGAAGACGTCGCCCCCGCGCTTGGGGTTGAAACTATTCAATGCCTTGCGGCCTAGAGCCGACGGGGGCAGACTGCCCGTCAAAAACTGCGCGCGCGTAAACGCGGCCGTGACTCCAGGTACGGAAGCAGCGGCCGTCGCCGCAACCTCTTCAGCGGTAGGAACGTCTATGTGGCGCTTCTGGAGTGCGTCGGAATCGAGATACAAGTAAGGCCCAGAAGAGCCCACCACCCAATCTCCCGGTCCGAATTGCGCAGCCATCGCGTCTTCGACAGCTTTACGAATCAAGGGAGGCTTAGCCATGCCGAGGCCCCATTTGCGGCCTTGAATGAAATCCGGGTTGGGAGCGACTCCGTGGTCGGCCGAGAGAGCGATCCAGACTTTCTTGATACCCACGAGCTTGTCCAATGCGGTGAAGAAGGATGCCAGATACTGATCCGTTCGCAAGGTAACATCGACGACTTGAGGGCTGTACGGGCCAAACGCATGACCGACATAGTCATTTTCGCTCAACGATATGGCTAACAGGTCGGTGTCCGGTCCTTGACCTAGATGCTCGCCCTTGATTGCTTCCTCCGCGAAACTCAACTCGATTTCACTCATGTAAGGCGTTCGGTCAAGCCAGTCCATGAACTTCGTGTCGGGGCACGGTTCATCGTAGTTGGCCTTGAACAAGCTGAACTGCGTGTTTTTTCCTTCCGAGGTACTGGGCAAAGCATCCCAATTCCTGCCACAGTAGTCCTTCCCTGGTCTCTTCCGATTGAATGTTACTACCCAAGCCGGCAAGGCTGCCATGTAGTAGGTACTCGTGACGAACTGGCCCGAGCCCGGGTCATACCAATAGGCGGCAGTTGGAGAGTGGCCGCCCATGAGGATGGCTGCGCGGTCCTTGAGCGCGATACTGAGGACCTTCGATCGAAAATCTGTCGCAGCCCGCAATTCATCTCCCAAAGTGCTCCCGATGAGGTAATGGGGCGAAGACCCGCGCGACTCGTCAGTTCGATCGGGTCCGCTCACCATGACGGTCGCTGGGTCTTCGACGCAGTTCACCATCCGGCGAAGCGAGCGGTCGTACCATTCGTTTCCGATGATTCCGTGTATATTCGAATACGTCCCCGTTAATAGGGTAGCGTGGCCTGGCCCCGTGATGGTAGTGGCGTAGTCGTAGCGGCAGTCCGCGAAGTTGGCGCCACCATTCAACATTAGGTTAAATCCACCCTGGACGAATCGCGTACGGAAGCGAACCAGGTAGTCGTAACGCATTTGGTCGATTACGATTATCAAAACCAATTTGGGGCGACGGGGGTAATCGCCGCCTCCCCCTGCAATCGCTGCACGGAAGTGCAGGAGTAGCAGCAGAATCGCTATAAGGAGAGTCGCTGAGGATTTCTTAACCATATACTCGAGCCTACGTTCCAGGAGCGGAAACCTGACTAGACTTTGGCAATGAAACGCTCTGCGGCCGTTCCAGGCGTAGGTGGTGTTGCCGTGCGGGAGCGGTGGAGGAGCGAATCACCAAGTCCGTATCTAGTTTGTACTCGGATCCTTTGCGGCGCTTTAGCCGCATCATCTTGTCGAGCGCACGAAAGGCCAATCCACCCAGCTCCTCCCGAGGCACGCGAACTGTGGTCAGTGGCGGGCGAGCCAAGGAAGCGAAGGGAATATCGTCGAAACCGATTACTGAAATCTCCTCCGGGACCTTTACTCGCTCCTGTTCAAGACTATTCATCGCACCCATGGCGATAAGGTCACTTCCGCAGAAAACCGCTGTGGGCGCTTCGGGCGCTGAAAGCAAAGTGCGCACCGCCGAAGCCCCGGCATCGACGCGCCAATCACAATGGATCGCAGCAAGAGGCTCGATATTCCGCTCCTTAAGGCCAGCCTCCAGCGTCGACCGGATTCGAACCGCGGTTCGGTTGTTCTCCGGGCCGGCAATGATGGCCACGCGCCGATGACCGAGACCCGCCACGTGGTCAATGGCCTGAGATATACCCCGCTGGTAGTTGACGGAAACCACGCTGACGAGAGTGGTGGCGGGAGTGAGGTTACAGAAGACCAACCCAATGCCTTCTGCGGTCAGTTCATGGGTCAAACTCCTATCAACGGATGCAGTCATAATGGCGACGCCGCGCGCGTCACTCTCAATGAGCTTATGCATGACGAACTTGGCCCGTTCTTGAGAGTACTCAGTATTACAAAGCAGCACCTCGAATCCACGGTCCCAAGCCGCAGCCTGGAATCCCCTGATGAGCTCAGGGAAATAGGGATTGGTAATCTCTGAAACCACTAGGCCGAAAAGGTCGCTTTGCCCCGTGGCCAGCCGGCGTGCATGGATGTTCTTACGATACCGAAGCTGGCTTACGATGTCGAGGACTCGCTGCGAAGTTTCCGCCGAGATGTAATGCTTCTTGTTGAGCACGCGGGATACAGTCGCGGCAGAAACCCCTGCCCGTTTCGCCACCTCTTTCATCGTATGGCCCATGGTTCTCTCTCCTTGATCTGGCAATGCCGCTGCCATGCCAGCAGCTACCGGCCGAAAGTACCTTCCGCAGGGCGTTGCAATCGATTGCGGAAAGGGCAAACATAATGAAGCCGCCATCCGGCCATCATCCATATGTAACAATATCACGCTTTAGTGGAGAGGTAAGGAGAAATCCACACAGTTTAAGCGGAATTTCACCGTCCTAGGGGGGGCCAAAAAAGAACTTGACAAGCTACGAGGGAAAACAGTAGGTTTTATGCAAACGATTTCTGTAACCGGTTGCAGATGCGAAATACAGGAGGTTTTCCTCTCCGCTCGTCGAAGCACTTGCTGGCCCTGCAAAGCGGGGACGGGTTTTGCCAATTCCTAAGGAGGATGTTATGAAAGCGAAGAACCGCTCAGTTGTCATCTCGATTGCGATTATGCTTCTCGCGTTTCTTGCTCACTGCCCGCAGGTCTCCGCCCAGGCTGTGGGGGAAATCCTAGGCACGGTAAGGGACGCAACCGAGGCCGTGATTCCCAACGCCAAGGTCACAGCTACCCGGCCAGATACTGGGATTTCCCAGTCGACCATTACCACCAGCGCCGGAACCTACACCATACCCAATTTACTAGTGGGCACGTACGTAGTCACCGTCACGGCTACCGGCTTCAACGGCGGAACTGCCAAGGACATAACCTTAGACGTTAGCCAGCAGAGACAAGTGGACTTCACCCTCACTGTGGCCGGAGTTTCAGCCAGCGTGAGTGTGACTGCGGCTCCGCCTTTAATTAACACAACCAACGGAACATTGGACGCAACCGTGTCCGAAGAACAGGCTGGAAACCTTCCGCTCAACGGCAGAAACATCGAAGGCCTTATGACCATGGTGCCCGGCGTCGTGCCGAGCACCGGCGGCATGGGCTGGATGAGCGGTGAGTTGGTCGGCAATGGCAATCGCGGCGAGACCGACGTGGCGAGCTTGGATGGCGCCGACGTTACTGACGCCGAGATGGGCACTCTCCAGTTCACTAACTTCAACCTCGATGCCATTGCCGAGTTTAAGGTGCAGACGAACGATTACTCGGCCCAATACGGGCAGGGCGCGGGCACGCTCACCCAAATCGTGAGCAAGACCGGCACGAACCAATTTCACGGCAGCGCTTTTGAGTTTGTGCGGAACAACGATTTTGACGCGCGCAACTTCTTCGCGACCTCCGTCCCAGACTTCAAGCGAAACGAGTTTGGCGGCACGTTCGGGGGGCCTATTAAGAAAGACAAGACGTTTTTCTTCTTGGAATATGCGGGCCTGCGCCAACGGCTTGGCGAGCCGACGGTTATCCCCGTCCCTACGGCTGCGGAAAGGACCGGCGCGGTGACAATTATCGACCCCAACGGCCAGCCGGAGACCCTCCAAGTGACCTTGAGCCCTGCAGCGCAAGAGGTGCTCAGCAAATATCCGCCGCCCAATCAGCCGGGAGGGATTTACGGAGCCGAAACCTACAACTTCATGTTCTCCCAGCCCACGAATGACGATCAATTTTCAGCGCGGCTGGACCAGAAATTCTCCGATAAGGATTCATTTTTCGCACGTGCCTCTTGGGTCAACGACGGAAATTACGATACCGATTCAATCGCTGCCATCGAGGGCGGCTCCAACTTCTCCGGCAGCAACATCGGCAACGCACGGAACTATGCATTGAGCGAGACGCACATTTTTTCGCCGACCATGGTGGGCAAGTTTATGTTCACATTGAACCGGGGAATTGAAGGTGTGCCGATGCCGGCGGCGGAGATCAACACCACTTATACCACGTTCTCCGACGGCAGTCTAGCTAGTTGGGGCCCTGACAATTTCGAGACTAAATACGTGACCACCCTTTTCGAACCGCAGGGCAGCATCGACTGGATGAAAGGCCGCCATTCCTTCAAGTTCGGTGGAGATTTTCACCGGGAGTGGGACAACGGCACTGGAAACGCCGGGGTAGGGCCTGGCGGCGAGTACACCTTTGCGCCGGGCACGCCACTGCCTTACGCCATTCCCTCAACCAACGGTGGGCCAGGCTTGGCGGCGGGCTCGCCCAGTCCCAGCGGCATGATCAGCATGATGGAGGGCAGTGATTACCAATACGAGCTCGGCACAACGGCGCCAGGCTATGGGCCGTTGGGGGGCTACGTGTGGTGGGGTCTGCGCCGGTGGACTCTGGCTGCATACGCCCAGGACGACATTAAGGCTACCCGGAGACTCAACCTGAACCTTGGGTTGCGTTACGAATACACCTCCGTTCCGTATGAGGTCGGTGACCGAATGTCGGTTCCCGCCGACTACGGCAATCTTTACGGACGTTTTGTTTTGAATCCTCAACCCTTGTGGCCGCCCGATCGTGTCGCCGGAGATTTTGGTCCGCGCTTAGGGTTGGCCCTCAATATGGGACGCAACACCATTCTGCGTGCCGGCTTCGGAATTTTCACTAACCTGATTCCCACTGTATATCCCGATCAGGCCCTAGTGGATTTTCCCGTCACCAGCGAAAACTATGAATACAACGCGGCCTATAGCTTCACGCCGCTCCCCGTTGGTGCACTACCGACGTTGACGAACGCTCTCACCGGCCAGCCCGTAGTCCTGAATGGAAATACCAAGACCATAGCACCCAACACGCCGGTAAATCTCGCCCCCTACGCTGCCATCCTGGGTCCAGTCGGAGGGTACTATGCTTCGGACCGCATGAGAAATGGTTACACCATCAGCGGCAATTTCACCCTGGAACACGAATTTGCGGGGGGCTTTGCGGTTTCAGCCTCGTACGTCGCCAATAACGGCGTTTCTCTTTACAACACGGAATATCCCAATGCGTACAGCGGGGCCGAGTCCCAGTACACGCCCTTCAGCGACATCACTCCTGGCCTCAGCGAGCTCCATGTCTTCTACAACGGCGGCTATTCCTCGTACAATGCTCTGCAGCTCCAGGCGCGCAAGATTTCCAAATCGCACGGCCTGCAATTCCAGGCTAATTACACCTGGGCCAAGGACATGACGGATGCCGACTCAGTGTGGAACACCGGAGCAACGAAACCGCAGAACCCGGATTGCATCAAGTGCGAATACGCGCCTGCCGCCTACAACGTCGTCCAGCGGTTTGTCGCCAACTTCGAGTACGATTTGCCGATCAACCACTGGAAAGCTTTTTCGCGCGTTCCCAAACGGCTCACGAACGGCTGGGAGATTTTGGGCATTTTCCAGGCACAGACCGGGTTCCCCTTCACGGTGAGATCTCCTTACGGATCGCTGCCATTCGGAGAAGGCGGCCAAAACCGGCCTGACTTTCTGCAACGGGCTACCCTCAGTCCGAACGAGCGTACGGGGCCGCAGTTCTTTTCGAATGCGGTCATCGGAAATAACCACGGCGTGGGCACGGGGTATTTCGATCTTCCAACGGTCATCAGCCCGGTGAATGATGTCCAGGTCATGCCCAGCCCTGGAACCCTGGGGCGGGACACGTTCACGGCTCCTGGGTGGCCAAACTTGGACTTTTCGGTTATCAAGGACACAGATATCACCGAATCTAAGGTCCTTCAGTTCCGAGCGGAGTTTTTCAATATCTGTAATTTCGCAACCTTTGCAGCGCCCGGCTCGACGGTCGGTTCGCCGGGTTTTGGATTTACGGGCTCTACGGCAACCGCGGAACGCCAGATTCAGTTTGGCTTGCGTTTTGTTTTTTGACGAGACGTTTTCCTGCACGGGCGGGTTGTCGGTTCGCGGCCGCAGATCGTTGATCGAAGGCCGTAGCTGACTTGCCCGCCCGGCGTCGGGTTGGTTGATCCCAGAAAACGGGACTCGTACGATGGCTCGAAACAAGCCGGATTTCAGTCGACTTCGTAAAGTGCTGCTGCGGGAGGGCGAGCCGGATCGGGTTCCCTTCTACGAACTCTTTGCGGACGGCGTGGTCGTGGAGGGGTATACAGGTAAGCCCTTAAGCCCCGAATCCACGGTCGAGTTTTACTGGCGGCTGGGATATGACTATGTGACCCTGGAGAGTGTCGGCTTCCAATACCAACTGAATTGGCGGCAGACTGATGACACTGCCGTGCTTTCCAAGGGAAAGCGGAGCTATGTGGACAACAACCACGGCGTTATTCAGAACCGACGCGACTTCGATGCTTATCCCTGGCCGGAGATTAGCCGTGACTGCGCGCGTGAGCTCGTCGAAACCCAGACGTATATGCCGGACGGCATGAAACTGATTTACATGGTGGGCGGAGTTTTAGAGAATGTGACCCAATTGATGGGGTTCCTCCCCTTTTCTTACGCGCTTTACGAAGACCCTGGACTCGTTTCGGATATGTTCGATAAGACCGGTCAGGACCTGCTGCTTTTGGTGCGGACGGTTCTGAAGAGTGTTGACATAGACAAGATGGGCGCCGTGGTGTTGGGTGACGACATGGGCAACGCTAACGGCACACTGGTTTCTCCCGACTTCCTCCGCAAATTTGTTCTGCCGTGGGACAAACAGCTGGCGGAACTCCTCCACAGCTACGGCCTGCCCTTCATCCTGCACTCCTGCGGCAACCTTACAGCTATCATGGACGATCTCATCGACGAAGCGAAGATTGATGCCAAGCACTCTTACGAAGACAAAATCCTTCCAGTAACTGAGGCAAAGAAGCGCTATGGCGATCGAGTGGCGATTCTAGGTGGTGTAGATATGAACTTCCTGTGTACAGCCGACCCTGACGCGATCCGGAGCTATGTGAGAGAGTTAATCCGAGTTTGTGCACCTGGCGGAGGTTACGCACTTGGCACCGGCAACACGGTTGCGAACTACATCCCATTCGAAAACTACCTAAGCATGCTCGAAGAAGGCTGGCAGAGCGGGAGTTATCCGCTGAGATGGTGAAGGGTGCGGGTCCTGGCATTGCTGGCAGGATCGTTCTTGCGGTAGAGGGAGTTCCTAGCGCGTGGGGACGCCACATAAGTTGTTAGGCACGAGCTTTCGAGGAAAAGGCCATGAATGAACCCTGCCCAGCGACCACTTTGCAATATGCCCTCGGTGTCGACGTGGGAGGCACAAAAGTCGCGGCTGGGGTGGTCGCCTTTCCAACTGGCGAAGTAATCCGGAAACGTGTCATCGCCACCTTACCTAAACGCAACCCGAGCGACATCTTGGATGACGTAGCTACGTTGGCCGCCGAATTGGCGGAGGACGTCCTCAGTCGCGGGATTAAGATCGGGAGCGTCGGCATCGCTGTCGCGGAATTGGTCGATGCCCAGGGGGCTATCACCAGCAGTCAGACTATTCCGTGGTGCGGATTACCGATTGCCCAAGCCTTTTCGCATCTCGGGCCGGTGGCAGTTGAATCCGATGTGCGGACTGGCGCGCTGGCCGAGGCGCTTTTGGGAGCGGGCAGACCATTCAGACTTTTTGCTTATGTCACCGTCGGGACAGGGATCAGTTATTGCCTCGTACAAGACCAAGTCCCGTTTGCCGGCGCGCGAGGCAACGCGCTGATTTGTGCGAGTGCCGCGCTGACGGTGACTTGCCCAAACTGTCGTGCAGTCGTCAACGAGGTTCTGGAGGAGATCGCCTCGGGCCCGGCGTTAGTGAGCCGCTACAACGAGCGGGTTCACGGCAGTAACGCCACCCGCGCCGAAGACGTGCTTGCGCGCGCTGCTTCCGGTGACCCGGTGGCTGCTGAATTAGTCTGCCAGGGAGGAAGGTCACTGGGCAACACCGTCGCATTTCTAGTCAATGTTCTCGATCCCGAAGCAATAGTGGTTGGTGGCGGGTTAGGGCTGGCGCGGGGCCTGTACTGGAGCGCTTTTGAAAAGGCTACTCGGGAACATATCTGGTCCAGCGCGGACCGCGAGCTTATGATCTTGCGTGCGACGTTAGGTCCGGACTCTTGCTTGATCGGAGCTGCCGCTGTCGCCTGGAAACGTGCCGGAGGGAACTGACTGCTGTGAAGCCAGCTATGGCGGGGTCAGTGGCTCTGCCGCGCTAGTTGCGGAAAGGGCTCGACCTCTTTGGGATGTGTGTACTGCTGGAGTCCAGCGTCCAGGGAAGGTAAAGACATGGTCAGGGATGCGCGACGGCGCGAGCGTCTGAAGCGAGCGCTGCAGTGTGGCATCGCGCTCGGCGACGGCGGTTATTTGGTGGAACACGAGCGACATGGCTATGTGGACAGTGGACCAGGGCGCGAAAAGGTTGGAACCGGCCGGGGGAGTGGTCAGTTCACGCCAGAGGTGGGCATCGAACGCCCTGAAGCGCTGCGGGATCTGCATCGAGAATTCCTCCGTTTCGCGAACCCAGCTCTTCGAAACGTGAAGGGCCTTCCGCTGCTCCCCACGCACGCGACCTCTTCGCCGAGCAGATTAGCTTCTTGGAAGACGCAGGCGTGGACTTCCTGATCCCTGAGACTTTTTTCACCTTAAGGAAATGGTTCTTGCGGTAGATTGCGCGCGTCAGACGAACTTATCAATCGTAGCGACCCTCAGCCTGCGCCCTCAGACTACGAGCACGGCGGATGGCCACTCACCTGCTGAGTGCGCGCGTATCCTGGCAGGTAAGGGGGTGGACGTGGATGGCGCCAATTGCGAGCAAGAGCCGTCACGGATGTTGCCCATCCTACGTTCGATGAGACTGGCCGTCTCCATCGTAATCGCCGGCCAGCCAGCGGCCTTTCGCACCAGCGACGCTACTCCCTGCTTCACCCGGCTACCTGAGTTCCCTGACGAACTGGGGACGATCCAGGTGTCGCGTGGGGGAGTTCAACTCGTTCGCGCGCGCGGCCCGGGCAGTGCCGGACAACGGGTGGATCGAGTACTGCAATTACGTTATAAAGGGTGTGGAGATTACGGAAGAAACAATTGCTGCCGACCTTATCGAAACAGTTTTGACTGGTGGGGGTTTCGTCGCGCAGGCACACTCCCCCCGCCACTTTCAGCAGAGCTCATTCCTGTCCAAACTCCTCAATCGCCAAGGCTGGGAAGCTTGGTCTGATGAAGGGCGCAAGGACGTGCTCAAATGCGCAGTGGATTTCGTTCGAGCGACGGTGGGAGATTGGCCGGAGCTCGAACCGGTGTGTACACCCGAGCAGTTTGGCGAACTCAACCGCATCGTGGCTGAGGCGAGCGCTGAACTCGGGCATTCCACCCTCTGTAACGGGCAGAAGGTATGACACAATTAACATCCAGAGAACGAATGATGCGCGCGCTCAACCGGCAGCCTTGCGATTACGTGCCCTGCTGTTTTATGAGCTTTACGGCTTTGCGCGGCCGAGTGGACGAAGACCTGTATGCCCTGGTCGAGGCTGAACAGGCGCTTGGCTTGGACTCAATGTTGTTCATTCCGGTCGCCTCGCGCCGCCAGCGGCCCGAGCATCCTGACCTGCGAGGACTTCCCATACGGTTTGGGCCTCAAGTCAAGTGTTGCACCTGGAACGAAAAGAGACCCGACGGGACGCAAGTTTTGCTGCGTGAGTTCCAAACCCCTGACGGCACGTTGTCTACCAGCGTGCAGATCACCGAAGACTGGCCATACGGTGCGGAACTCCCATTCGTAGCTGACTATTGCGTGCCGCGCGCGCTCACGCAACTCGTGAGCGGCCCCGCAGACCTCCCCGCTCTGGCGCATCTTCTTGTGCCGCCGACTGTGGAGGATATCGCCGCGTTTCGTCAGGAAGCAGAACGGGCCCGTGCCTTTGCACGCAATCGGGGCGTGCTGCTAGCAGGGGGATGGGGAGTGGCTGCGGACATGCTGAACTGGCTGTGCGGCATGGAGCAACTGTTGGTGCTCACCCACACTAATCCGGATTTTGTTGCCGATCTGTTCGAGATGGTCTATTTATGGAATAAGCAAAGAATGGAAGTGGTGCTTTCCGCGGGGGTAGACTTGTACATCCGTAGGGCTTGGTATGAAGGGTGTGATTTTATTCGGCGTGAGTTCTACAGTGAGGTTGTGCTCCCCAGGTTGAAAGCCGAGGTGGAGCTCGCGCACGAGAGAGGGGCCAAGTTCGGCTACATTTGCAGCAGCGGCTTATTACCCATGTTGGACTATCATCTCGCTTCCGGCATCGATGTCCTGATCGGTTTGGATCCCGTTCAGGGAACCAGCACGAACCTCCAAGCTATCAAAGCGAGGGTGGGAGATCGGATGTGCTTGTGGGGCGGCGTTTCCGGTGCCATTACGGTGGAGATGGGAACCGAAGAAGAAATCCGTTCAGCAGTTCGGCAAGCGATGTGCGCTCTTGGCCCTAATGGCTTCATCCTCTCACCAGTCGATAACATCACTTTGGACACTCAGAAGACGTGGGCGAATCTGGAGATCTTTCGAGACGAATGGCGGGCGCGTCGTGTTCCCTCGCCAGCAATTTGACAATTGAACTGCGATCTCCGGTGAGACACGTGGACGAACGCCCTATGACATACTTTTTGCAGGATATACTTCGCCAACCGCATGAGCTGCGAGCAGCGCTCGACTACCTCTGTGGGGATGGTCGGCCCGCACTCGACAGGGCAGCCGGTGCCATCCGGAAAGCCCGCCATGTCTATCTCACAGGCCTTGGCAGTAGTTGGCATGTCGGATTAGATGCACAGCCCCTATTCCATAGGGGAGGTTCGCCAGTATACGCGCAGGACGCTGCCGAACTGCTGCACTTTAGTACGCTTCCGGAACGATCGGCGCTCATTGTGGTCTCGCGAAGCGGCCGCAGTGCAGAGATCGTCAAGTTACTTCTCAAAGCTCGCGACGCCAAAGCGATCATTGTTGGTGTGACAAATTCAATGGAGAGCCCCCTCGCTCAACAGGCGCAGGCCCCACTCGTGATCCCTACCGTTTTGGACCACGGAATCTCGGTCAATACGTATTCCACTCTGGCCCTGGCCGCGGGTGCTCTGGCATGCGCCGCAATGGGATCTTTTGACCTCTCTCTCGCCGCTGTGCTCAGACGCGCCATCGATGAAACCGAAGCGGCTTTAGCGACCTGGCGAGAATTGACTGTGGACGCGACTTGGCTGGCGCCCCGTTTGAATTATTACTTCCTCGCACGTAGTAGCAGTTTGGGCAGTTGCCATGAGGCTCGCTTGCTCTGGGAAGAAGCTGTGAAATCACCGGCAACGGCATTGGGCATGGGCAACTTCCGCCACGGGCCGCAAGAGATCGTCGCACAAGGCACGCGTTTTGGGGTGTGGATTGACGGGCAGCAGATGCGCGAGCAGGACTTGGCCGTAGCGCAGGATTTGCGTCGACTCGGCGCCTCCGTGATGCTTATCGGTCAGGACCTGCCCAAGCAGGGGGGCGATCTAGTGTTTCAGCTTCCCAGAATTCTACCCGAGTGGCAGTTCCTCATTGACATCATTCCCGCCCAACTCGCGGCGGAACGACTGTCTCAACTCGCTGGGGTCGATTGTGATTGCTTCCGTATCTGTCCCTACATCATCGAAGATGAGTCTGGGCTGCTGCCGCCAGTTGTGAGTGCGCCGACTACTCAATAGAGTCAGGAGTGGCACGATGGTCATTTCCAGCGTGTTTTGCGCCAAATGGCTGTACTACTCTGTACTTTGCGTCGCCTTTTGGGGAGCGTGGGTTTTTGCGTCGAAGCTGGCGTCAGCCGAAATCTCTGCCAGCGCAATGCAGTTCCTCTTTGCTTTCGGATTCATTCCCGTAGCA
>Ga0187771_10001692_pt1 | contig 14950 bp, 16 predicted proteins | sample 0116_SJ02_MP15_1_FD_133139 | JGI IMG/M metagenome (GOLD analysis project Ga0187771, IMG submission 133139) | Tropical peat soil microbial communities from peatlands in Department of Meta, Colombia - 0116_SJ02_MP15_10_MG | ecosystem: Environmental > Terrestrial > Soil > Wetlands > Peat | place...
GGCCAGAGACCATGCGGCATATGCGGCTGAGGTGATGTTCTGGCTGATGCTGTTCGGAATTGTAGGGGCCTTCATAATGGCCTATATCCACGCGCGCGCAATCAGCCGTCCCCTTAAAGCGTTGGCGCGGGAGATGCGCCGCATCGGACGGGGAGAATTCTTTTGCACGGCTAAAGTCAAAGGTCCTACGGAAATTATCGAGCTCGCCAGGTCATTCAATCGCATGGCCCTGGAACTTGAGCATCTGGATCGTTTGAAAGCGGATTTTACTGCACATGTTTCCCACGAATTGCGAACACCGCTGACGGCCATAAGGGAAGGCACGGCGCTCCTTCTCGAAGGAATACCCGGACCTCTCAACGGCAGCCAGCGAGAGATACTTGAGGTAGTGCGAAATCACAGTCAGCGTCTGTTCAAAAGTATTTCATCCATCCTCGATTTGTCCAAAATGGAGGCCGAGATGATGGACTACGAGTTCACCATGTGCGACTTGAGAGCGCTGATTGAAAAATCCGCAGAGGCCTTGCATTTAATTGCGCGCAAAAGAGACATCAAACTTCAATGGAATGTGGCCGGGTCAATTCCGATGTTCTTGGCCGATGAGCGCAGGATTCAACAGGTCCTGGATAATCTTTTGAGCAATGCTTTGAAATTCTCACCGGCCGGGGGCGAGGTGAGGATCGATGCGTTCCCTGTTGGGAGCGACCAGGCGCGTGCCGGCGCTGTTCAAATAAGAGTCTCCGACGATGGTCCGGGTATTCAGGCGGAGGAAGCCCGCAATATTTTCAAACACTTCTATCAGGGCAGGGATCAAAAGGTCAAGGGACAGCAGGGAACCGGTCTGGGCCTGGCGATAGCACGGCATATCGTTGAAGCCCATAGAGGCAGGATCTGGGCGGAGAGCGAAATCGGATGCGGAGCGACTTTCAACGTCGTTTTGCCTCTGCGTGTGGATAAGGAACCAAACGTCCAGAATTCAAACTTATTGAAACAAGTCGGCAATGGGTAGCAAATCCAGTTGCAAAAAGGATTCTAAGGTGTTCAGTCCTTTTCTGTTCACCGTTCGCCCTTCACCGTGCACTGCGTTTAAGGGACAGATGGGATTTTTGCTCGGCGCTTCCGTCGTTATTATCATATTCCTCCTGATTGTCGGGTGTGCGTCCCCAACCAATAAGCTTTCTCAGGAAGCGCCATCGCCCCCGCTCCCGTTTCCTCCCCTGACCGCAATGCATACGGGCGATTATGCAAGCTTTTACAAGGAAAACTCAGAAACGCTCAAGACCTGCCAGGACCCCGAAAAATGCGCTGAGGCGCTTTTCAACCTCAGCTTCCTTTGCTGCTATTCGAAAAGTCCTTATTATGACCCTCGACTGGGATTGAACTACATAAATGATTTGATTACGGCAGCCCCGGACAGCACGTGGGCCGGCCAGGCAAGGGTCTGGAAAGATCTGATCGAAAAAAGCGTCAGGAAAAAGAGTGCTAAGCGCCAGGTAACCATCGAAGATTCCAAAACAAAAGAAGTGGAGCAATCCCAGGGATTGCCTGACGATTCCGCGAGGCCCGATGATGTCGCCCAAGGGAAAGACTTTGGATCTGACCGGCAGCGCATCGAAGACGAGATCGCGTACAAAGACGAGTTGATCAACAAACTTAGAAAACAGCTTGAACGCTCGCGGCAGATCGATATCGAAATGGAACAAAGGGAGCGTGGACTCTTGCCATGATTTGCGGTCCGATGTTTTAAGCGAGCATGAGATCTTAACCGGGCCTATGAGCAGGGAGGGGCTTGTGGCCAAAGAAAAAATCCTCGTAGTTGATGACGATCCGGGGTTACTCACTCTGATGAAGGCGCGTCTGGATGCCGCCGAATACGAGGTCGCCGTTGCCTCGGGAGGTGAGGAGGCCCTTGCTTGCGCCTGTGAGAAAGTATTCAGTGCGGCTATCCTCGACTTGAAACTCGACGATATGGACGGCATCGACCTGATGGAACAACTATTGAAAATCCAGCCCTATCTTCCGGTGATCATACTGACCGCTTATGGAACGATCTCGCGCGCAGTGGAAGCCACTAAGAAGGGTGCCTACGACTTTCTGACAAAACCTTTTGAGGCCAAGGACCTTCTGTATCGCCTTGAAAAAGCCCTTGAGGTCGGCCGGTTGAAGGTAGAGGTTGACAGGCTCCGGCTCATGGTCGGCAAGAGGTATGACAACATCATAGCTTCGAGCGCAAAGATGCAGCGCATTCTCAACCAGATTGCTCAGATCGCCCCGACGGACTCTACAGTCTGCCTTTACGGTGAGAGCGGCACCGGTAAGGAGTTGATGGCCAGGGCCATTCACCTGGGCAGCCCCCGCTCCAAAGGCCCCTTTGTGGCAATAAATTGCGGGGCTATCCCTGAAGGTCTGCTGGAAAGCGAACTTTTCGGACACGTTAAAGGCGCATTCACCGGCGCTGACGGACCGAAGAAGGGCCTGCTCCAAATGGCCGACCGCGGAACCCTTTTCATGGATGAGGTCGCGGAACTCTCCCCGGCCCTCCAGGTCAAGCTGTTGCGAGTGTTTCAGGACCGTGAATTCTACGCCGTCGGCGGCACCAGGCCGGTAAGGGTTGACATACGCCTGGTCGCTGCCACCAATCGCGATCTGTGGAAAGCCATCCAGGAAGGCAGGTTCCGCGAAGATTTGTATTATCGCATTCATGTAATACCGATTTTTCTGCCTCCCCTGCGCGACAGGATAGAAGACCTGCCATTGCTTGCCAACCATTTCCTTCAGCATTTCAACCGTGAAATGAACAAGAACATTCAGGGATTTTCACCCGAAGTCATGCAGCGGCTGATGCTCCACAATTGGCCCGGAAACGTTCGCGAACTCGCAAATGTGATAGAAAGAGCCGTGGCCCTTTCAACTCACACCGTGATAACGCCTGAGTCGCTGTTTCTGGGAGGATGTGAAAGACCTGTGCAAAAAAAACTTATGCCCCTCGATGAAGCAAGAGAGGAACATGACAGGGCTTACCTGACCCAGGTGCTCATGGAAACCGGCGGAAATGTCACCCGCGCCTCCGCCCTGGCCGGCAGGTATCGAGCAGAATTCTATAAAATGATGCGAAAATATGGGATCAACCCCGCCGATTTTAAAGGCAATAGCAGCACGTAAACAAAGATGATCTGTTTGCCGCCCGCCGCCTGATGTCTGCCGATCCATTCATCGCTGTCGCCAAAACCCTTCGGTTAATCGCGGAAAAGGTGCCCGGAAGTGCCGCCGGCTCTTGTTTTCCGGGGTTGGCATATACCATGCTTTAGACTACACGGGACCTGCGCAAAGTCCGCGGCAAAGATGGATCTGGAATCCTTGCCGAAGGCCGGAACAGAATATTCCCGCTTTCTCATGCAAACGGGACGCCGGCTAAAGGAGCCTGCATGAATAGAGTATTGATAGTGGACGATGATGAAGACCTCCTTTTTATTATCGGAGAATACCTCGATTCCAATGGAATCCAATTCCATTTGGCGCAGAGCGCTCCTCAGGCCCGCAAATGTATGGCCCATTTCGATTATGACCTGGTCATCTCTGATTTACAAATGCCCTGTGAATCCGGCCTGGATCTCTTGAGGTCCGTGGCATTAAGACATCCCGGACTCCCTTTCATACTGATGAGTGGGAACCTCGACCCGCGCCTGAGACGTGAAGCCAAAGCCATGGGCGTTTGCAATTTTGTGGAAAAACCTTTTGAACTTGGGGAGTTAAAGCGGCTAATCGTCGATTCGCAACGGTACGCAGTCATGGCCGCAATGGAGGCGCCTGCGGCATAGGGTGCGACAGCGCCCAATGTCGCCTCGGGGGAAGGGATATATTCGCTTTTCTGTAGGGTTTCAAAGGAGGGGAAAAAACATGGCGGTACTAAGGTGGTTAGTGATCGTGACTTTGATTTGCAGTGTCTGTGGGTGTGCAGGTTTGAGCACAACAGACCAGCGGGTATTGAGCGGTGGTGCGATTGGTTCGGCTGCCGGTGTCGGGGCGGCTGCGATCATCGGAGCGCCGTTGCTCGTAGGGGTTGCCGCAGGTGCTGCGGCCGGAGCTGTCGGGGGCTTGGTGGTTGACCAAATCCAAAAACGATAGCCAAGTGCGGCTTAGCGATGATTATGAGGCGGTCTTATTTTCCCGGAGCCGGTGATCAACCTGCCGAAGCAGGATTTGGCATCGAGCGCAAGATAATATAGCGCTAGAACACTATAGAACCCGGCAAAGAGAAGAATAAACACAACTATAGGCACAGTTACAAATATTGGAAGTTTAAGGAAGGAGTAAATCACCATGTTTACTCCTTCCCAATCGGTAAAGGTATAGAAAAAAGTTAGGAGCTTTGGAGGAGCAATCTTATAAGTCTGTAAGTCTAGAATTATTGCAAATCGAAGCCAATAGTAACACTCATATAAGAAAACTAACACGCCTGGATAAATACATAGCCATTTGACTGAAAACCTGAACCACCTGCTCCAAACTTTCAAAAAATCGAAATTGCCCTCGATTAGTCTGATGGGCGCATTCATCTAAACACCTTGCTCCGGAAAAATCAATACCGCTTTTAAACACTTTTGTCTGAATTATCCAACGTGCTGTGAGGGTTATTAATGTTAAGAATAGATTTGAGCGCTTCCCAGTTGGGTCCGCCTTTTCTGCGCGCTTCGGCAATCTTGTGCAGCAACTGATAGTCCTCGTTCTCCATCAGCAGGCGGCCTAAAAGAACTTCAAATGATTCCGAGGCCGATACGTCACTCTTTTCGTCGTTCCTGGCCCGCAGTTCCTCGATGTCTCTTTCATTGCGATCGAGATAATCCAAAATGATTTCCAGGGCCAGCAATTCCTCTCTATTCGTAAGGGCGCCCTTTATCAGAAAATGAAGTTTTTTGCAAAAAACCAGGTAACGGTCATAAAGCTCTCTAAAATTGTTTTGAGTCACTGCCCTGTGTTCACCTAAAAGGTCCCTCATAAGGGACTCCTCTCTCATTGCAATGCGCCCGTAACTCTTTGGATTCTTGAAATCTGCCTGGCCAGTTCTCCGGGTGGTGCTGCGCCTTGTTCTGTAGCGCCTGAAGGATCATCCGCTGCTGGCGCATAGGCCGGTTTGTCGTATCGAGCTTCCTTTTCGAACGAAAGGTCCAACTTGATCGCCTTTCTTTGTATATCCCTTCTCAGCCCCGTCAAGCCGAGCCTGCCGTATAAAATACCTACATCATAGAGCAGGGCGGCATTGGTCGGGTCCAATTCCAGGGCGCAGGCGAACGTTTGCAAAGCATCATCATATCGGTTTTCATCCACGTACAGCAATGCCAGCAACCGGAGAGCCTCCTGATTTCCCGGCTCGGCTTTGATGGCCTTAGCATAGGATTTCTCTGCTTCATCATTCAGGTTCTTTTTACGGTACGCTTTCCCAAGCGCAATTGAAAATCGCGCTTCATCCGGCGTTATAAGACAAGCAAGCCGGAGTGCATGAATGGATTCGCCATGCCTGTTCGAATCAGAAAAAGCAACGCTTACGTTGTAAAGCAATTCGGCAAACTGGTCCTTCATCGTTAACCATGACACAAAGAACAGAGCAATTACCAAGGCGACCGAAAGAATGCCTCTGAAGAACCGGGCGGACGCTGACCGCGGTCCGCTTGAATGAATCGAGACGCATTCACTATCGGAGGAAATTGCCTCCTGGTGCGGATCTACAGAATTACTTGCCATAATTCGCCGGTAGGCGACAATAATCTTCTTGAGCTGTTCCTGGGCTCTTCTCTGCAATCGCACGTCCCCGTGGAACGCGTCAGGGTGCCACACCTTGACTTGATCTCTGTACGCCTGCTTTATCTCCGGCAGGCTGGACCCTTGCTTTACACCAAGAACCCGATAGCAATCGATAAGATCTGCCATATGCTCAAGCTCATGATTTTGCCGTTCACGATCCCTGTTCACCGGCCTTGATAAATTGCCTGATCCGCGTTCAGACAGACCCTCTTCTGCCTGGCTGATTTCCCAAAGGAATCAGTTGCCTGTTGTTCCCATCGCAATCTCCCTCAGGCGGCAACCGGAAATGGGACAGATCGTCCCCTGCGGCAGACGAGGCCCTCTCGGCAAGCGCTTTCTGCCTTAATTTCTCGAGTTCATCCTCTTTGTCGGCCAGCAGGTCTCCAACCATTTCCAGGGCCAGGCTCTCATTTTGTCCACCTTGTCCAGCCCGGACGAAAAACCTGATCTTGCGGATCAAATCGTATTGATTTTCGTAGAGGTCGTTGAATACCTCCCAACTGACCACGCCCAATTGGTGCAACTTGTTTTCCATGCCAGCTCCAAAACATACGGGAAGATGAAAATGACGGGCAACCGGCTCGCAAGCCCACATTCAACCACAATGGCCGATTTAATGTCCATAATTGTTTTCTATCATCTGTTTTTTTGCCTGCAAGGGAAATCTCACGATTGGCTTGATCCTTTTGCCGAATTCCTGTACCTTTGCACTATGGGCTATTGAACTGCTCATCATTCCACCATTGCAAAAACCTCGCTGATGGGGGATCGCCGAAGTGGATATTGACATTTTAGCGCGGCAGCTAAAGATGGAGCGTCTAAGGCGAGGATGGACGTTGCAGCAGGCCTCGGACCTCACCCGCATCAGCATCACCATGCTCAAAATGCTCGAGCAGAAAAATTTCAAAAGAATCGGCGGGCAACACACTGTCGAGATGCTGCTTCGGAGCTACTCCAATGCCTTTGGACAAGAGGGCCCTTGCCCAGGGTCGGCTCCCGCTGACCGCCTCCAGACAGACGGCAGAGGTCCGGACGGCAGGAAGCCGCAATCCGGTCCGTATCTCCGTCCCCTTCTGGCAGCCGGTCTGATCATAGCGGTTATTGCAGGCTTGGGACTTGTCTACTATGAGTATGGGACTAGGCTCATTTCCTTTGGCAAACCCACCCCCGAAGCCCGAATCGAGAACCGCACCGGCGAACCGAAAATAGAGCAAAACGCTGTTGTGCCCGGTAATACGGAGAAAAACACTGCCTCGCCGGGCGAACAGCCGCTGGCCGTTGGTCCCACAGGACCCGACAACCGCCCCGACCAACCCAAAACGGAGGAAAACCCTCTCGGAGTCAGCATTGAAGAAGGACATGCATCAACGCCTGGTGAGCAAAGCCGGGCTGCCGGCGCCGTCCGGGAACAGATGGAACCCTCCGGAAAAGAAAACACGGGGCGCGACGAACAACCAGGCCTGCCATCGGCGTCCGAAGATGCGGTAAATAAGCCCCAGGAACAGTCCGGCACCGAGGTCGCCCCGGGCTCGGCACCAGCATGTGCTCCATCTATCGGTGCTGCTCATCAACTGGAGATGGAGGCGGCCCAAAAAACCTGGATTCAAGTCACTATTGATGGAATAAAGCCCCAGAGTGAACTTCTTCAGCCTGGCGAGAGGAGAAAGTGGAAAGTATTAAAAAAAGCTGACCTGGTAATCGGCAATCGAGGCGGCGTCGAATTAAAATGGGATGGGAGGCCGGTCGATCTGGGCGGCAGTACGGCCCGTGTGATACGGCTTTCACTGACCGACTCAGGCATCGTGCTCAAGTGAGCGGCCGATCGCGTTGTGCTCTATCCTCCCGATACCCTTCTTATAAACATACTGGCCTGGGTTGGGTCCCTCTCATAAGAACCTGATTCAGCAGGAACTGTCATGGCCGATTTGACCGAGTTTTACCGCATTTTGGGGATCGATCCGGCATCGGACCCCGAGTTAATCACCGCAGCGCGAGATGAATTGATCAGGGTCTGGAACCCGGACAGATTCCAAAACGATGATCGCATCCGCCTTATGGCGGTTGTCAAAATAGCCGAAATCAATGCAGCTCATGATGTTTTGATCGCACATTCTCAGAATGGCCGTGGTATCCTCAGCCGTGTCGACTCTCGCGCCCTGCTGACCCCTGATGTAGAGGCATTGCAGCAGAACTCGCTCAAGAAAAGGGCCTATATCGTCCTTTTGGCAGTGATCTCTTCGGTCATATGGTTTTGGCTGGCGTCTCACCACGAGCAGGAAACCACCCCGCCCATGACAGGCGGTGCTTCCGCCATCATTAAACGGGTCCCTCAGCCGGTCAATGAGCTCAACCTCGCCTACTTTATTCTGGACATGGTCGAGCAACTGGACCTATCGAAAATATCCCCGCGCTCCATGCCGGACATTCAAGGGCCCCCTTCAACTTGTGACCCGAAAATGATGACAGCCCTGCTTTTCTATTCATACTGCACGGGGGTGCCTAGTTCCCGTCAGATAGAGAAAAAAACTTACGAAGACCCCATTTTCAAAATTATTTCAGCTAACAGCCACCCCAGTCATTTTTCTATCTCTGAGTTCAGGAACCGGCATACGGCCGCTCTAGGCGAGATCTTCGTGCAGATGCTTCAACTCTGCCGGAAAGCGGGTTTTGCCCACCTTGGCAATGTTGCCGTCGAGACCGGCCTCTTGCAGTATAAAGAGACCGCTTCCGGCATGGAGAAAATGAAAAATGAGGAGATCGAGAAACAAGTCAGGGCGCTTCTCGCAAAGGCCGATGAAGTCGACAGGGAGGCAGACAAAAAATAGCAGGACACTGGGTGTAAGCGGACACCTATATGCACACCAGCAACAAAAGGGGTTAACCTGAAATAGGCTAACCCCTTGATTTTCCTGGAGGCGGCAAGCGGATTTGAACCGCTGTATAACGGTTTTGCAGACCGCTCCCTTGCCACTTGGGTATGCCGCCCCTGAAAGACCCAGGCAATCTACTTAAAAAGACACATCAAGTCAAGTGCGGATGTCGGATACCTATATCGGAGATCGGACGCCCGTCTGACACCCGGCTCCCGACACCAGATAGCCGATATCCGATACCCGTCCCCTCAGCTTTGAACAATCTTGAACCCGGAACGGCCCGCATAGCAGCCGGAGGTGCCCAGTTCCTCCTCGATTCGGAGCAGTTGATTGTACTTTGAAAGCCGGTCGGACCTGGATAGCGACCCCGTCTTTATCTGACCGCTTCCAACAGCCACGGCCAGGTCGGCGATCATGGTGTCTTCGGTCTCACCCGAGCGGTGTGAGATTACTGTCGTGTAGCCCGCCCGGTGAGCCATGTTTATTGCCTCCATGGTCTCGGTGATTGTGCCGATCTGGTTAAGCTTTATCAGAATCGAGTTGGCGATTCCTTCCATTATGCCTCTGGAAAATATTTTCGCATTGGTGACGAAAATATCGTCTCCTACCAGTTGAAGTTCGGCGCCAAGCTTTTTGGTAAGCGATTTCCAGCCTTCCCAGTCACCTTCGGCCATTCCGTCCTCGATGGAAATCAACGGGTAGCGGTCGACCCATGAGCTGTAGAATTCAACCAGCTCCGGCGTGCTTTTCCTGGGCGTTGCTTCGGCTTTGAGTTCATAGACGCCATTCTCATAGAATTCGCTCGCAGCCGAGTCCAGTGCGATGAAAATATCCTGGCCCGGCCTGTATCCCGCGGCCTCAATGGCCTGCATCAGCATTTCCATCGCCTCCTCGTTCGATCCCAGGTTAGGGGCAAAACCTCCTTCGTCTCCCACCGCCGTACTGAGCTTCCTGGACTTGAGCACCTTTTTGAGGTTGTGGAAAGTTTCGGCTCCCATCCGCAGCGCTTCGCGGAAGCTGGGCGCCCCTACCGGGACGATCATGAACTCCTGAATATCGAGGTTGTTGTCCGCGTGAGCGCCCCCGTTCAAAACGTTCATCATCGGCACGGGCAAAAGAAAAGCCGATACGCCTCCCAGGTAGCGGTACAAAGGCAGCTCGGACTCGGAGGCGGCAGCCTTGGCCACCGCCATGCTGACCGAAAGGATTGCGTTTGCTCCAAGGAGGCTTTTGTTTTCGGTCCCGTCAAGGTCGATCATGAACCGGTCAATCCCTATCTGATCGGTGGCCTCCAAGCCGATGAGTTTGGGTCCGATCTCTTCGTTTACGTTCTGCACTGCTTTGAGGACTCCCTTCCCGAGATAGCGCTCAGGGTCGCCGTCGCGCAGTTCCAGAGCCTCCCTGGACCCGGTTGATGCGCCCGAAGGGACGACAGCCGATCCGAGATAGCCGCTGTCAAGCAACACCTCGGCCTCGACGGTGGGATTGCCGCGTGAGTCCAGAATTTCTCTTGCCTTGACGGAAAGAATTTCGCTCATTGTTTTCCTCCTGTTTAAAGCAGAACCATATTGACCATTGTCTCAAAATGTCATTAGAATATCAACTTTATATAAAATAGCGCGAAGAAAGGACCACTACATGGCAGCCGTTCTTACTGCGGGTGAATTGCGAAAGGGCCTCAAACTGGAAATAGACGGGGACCCCTACCTGATTGTGGACTTCGAATTCACCAAGCCCGGCAAAGGGCAGGCCCTCTATCGCTGCCGGCTCAAAAACATGATCACCGGCGTACAGTTCGACCGCACCTACCGGTCGGGCGATAAATTCAACGCCGCCGACCTCGAAGAACAGGAAATGCAATTTCTCTATAGCGACGGCGAAAACTACCACTTTATGAATATGACGAGCTTCGAACAGATCGAGATGCCGGCGGAGGCCGTCGGGGACTCATCGAGCTTTCTGACCGAAAACCTGGTCGTCAACGTGCTCCTGTTCCAGGGACGACCGATCGGGTTGACGCTTCCCAATTTTGTCGAACTCAAAATCGTGACATCCGCTCCGGGTGTCAAGGGCGATACAGCGTCCGGAGCAACCAAACCGGCCAGGCTCCAAACCGGCCACGTCATCCACGTCCCTCTTTTCGTCGAAGAAGGCGAAACCGTCCGCATAGATACGAGGACCGGGCAATATGTGGAGCGCGTCAAAGGCTGATGGAAATTGACGAAATAGAGCTACTTCGCTCCAACAGGCGCTTTCTCGAATCCCGTTGCCGGGTGCTGCGGCTGATTCGCGCCTTCTTCGAAACCCAGGGGTTCCTGGAAGTTCAAACACCGATGCTGACCGCCGCCCCCGCCCCCGAACTCCACATTAGGCCGATCCAAGCCGGCGGCGGACGTTTTCTATCAACCAGTCCGGAACTCCACATGAAGCGGATGCTCGCCGCCGGGTTCGAAAAAATCTTCCAGATTACCCACGCATTTCGAGCGGACGAGCGCGGCAGACTCCATCACCCCGAGTTCACCATCCTGGAGTGGTACCGCCTGGGCGCAGATTATAAAGACTTGCAGCAGGACTGTCAAAAGCTGGTGAGATTCACTTGCAGGGCCGTTGCCCCAAAGTCTGGCCTTCATTTCCAGGGCATCCGCCTCGATTTTGAGGGACCCTGGAAAACCTGCTCGGTCAGGGAAGCCTTCCAAAAGTTTGCCGGATGGGACCCCGGCCTTGGTCCCGACCTGGACCGCTTCGACCTGGATATGGCGCAAAAAGTCCAGACTAACCTCGGCTTCCCTGCCCCCTGCATACTGGAGGATTATCCGAAAAGTCGGGCCTCCCTTGCCCGAATAAAACCGGCAGAGCCTGAAGTGGCGGAAAGGTTTGAGCTTTTCTGGGCAGGAATCGAACTGGCCAACGGATTCAGCGAACTCATAGACCCACACGAACAAAGGACTCGCTTCCAATCGGCAATCGCAAGCAAAGAGCAGTTGGAACAAATCTCCTGTCCAATGCCCGAAGCTTTCCTGGCAAGCCTCAGACACCTTCGTCCCTGCGCTGGGATCGCCCTGGGAGTTGACCGGTTTGTCATGCTTCTCGCAGGCGCCGAAACAATCGACGATGTTGTGACATTCACTCCGGAAAGGGCGTGATGTCAGAAACAGGAAACAGCGAGCTTCGCTTCGGCTTTAATCGCCATCATGTCCTCATAGGTAAAATCGGGACGGCGGCACGCAAAAAACGTGTTGTTATGGTAAAGAGGCTCCGCGCCGATATCGAATGCAGAGACGGCGGCGGCTCTGTCCCACATCGGGGTGCCGGGGATGGGCGAGTATTCGGCTATGTGCGGCCGCACACCGCTTTGCCTGACGATTCGTACCGATTCAGCCACTTCCTCCGGGGTTTGACCCGGTGCCCCGCAAAGCAGGTAGACCCCGATATCTTCCCCCGAAAAACCGGCGCTGAAAAGGTTTTCCACCGCCTCGAAGTATGTCTCCGTATCGACCTTGCCGCCCCATTCCGTACTCCTGCCATCAAAAGTCGTCTCCAACCCCAGCCGTATCGTCTTGAATCCCGCTGCATAAAGCAGGTCGCACCATTCTGCGGAAAGCGCCCGCACATGAAGGGCGTTGGGGCAGTGAAATCGGACGGTGGGGCCGTTGCGCGCGATTTTTTCCAGGACTGGTTTGAGGCAGTATTCGGCATCGAGCAGCAGGGCGTCATCGTAGAACGCAAAATCGCTTATCCCCAGGCCGTAATGGTCCCTTTCGATTTCGCTCAAGATACGTTCGGCGCCAAATCTTACGCGCCTGGGCTCAAGCCTTGCCGAAGCGCAAAAAGGACACCTGTATGGGCAGCCGACTCCGGTGAGAATCGGCGCATAGTCAAGTCCCCCTTTAAGCAGGTCTAGGGCCGGAAACGGCGCCGCACTGAAATCGCCCCACGCGCTTGCGTTCAAAACCTGGAAGCCCGTCTCCCCGGCTATCATCTTCGGAAGCCCCGACATCTCCCCGGTAACGATGCGGCCAGCCCCGCTGTGCCGCTCGGCATGGTCCGTACATAGCCTTGAATATATGCCGCCGAGCCACACCGCTGTGCCTGGAAAGATTTCGCGCACGATTCGGCAGGCTTCCTGAACTCCGGGATACCAGTACGTCATGATGGACGTAACCCAGATCAGGTCCGGCTTCCCGATTTCCGTGAGCTTGCGCCGGAAGCTCTCCGGGTGAATTCCGTGCCGATAGTAATATCGCGGAAAATCTTCGTAGGGGCCTGGTTTTGGGATCCGCATCCTGGGGTACTTGCCGGTCCCGAATTTTTTGTCCCTGCCGGGCAGGACTTCCGGATGAGAGTTCGTGAACGGGTCCCGCCGGTCCGTACAGTCGATAAGAGCTACCCCGCAACCTCCTTCTCTGAGCAAAGACGCAAGTAAGAGCAGCCCCATCGGCTTTGCCCAAAGATCGTGGGCCGCAAAGTCGCTGATCCAGGGATTAATTAACAGGACAAAAGGAGCTTTTGGCATCTTATCTTAAAACCTCTGTAAAGCTCGCCTCAATATCTTCTGGAGCGTGGTCTCCGGATTTGGTATAACGCTTAACCATAAATGCTGCATGAAAATGGAAAGCATGGCCGGCACGCGTATGGCGTCAATCTGAGCAATCGCTGCCCCTTTAGCGGGAACGGCAAAGACAGGCCGCGTTATCTGTTGGTCATGGCGCATGGCATCTGCTCTGTTCATGGAGTTAGCAGAAAAGTCAAATTACAGATGTTTGATTTCCAGTCAATAAGGAATTTAAGGCTTGGCCCGGTTCGGTGCCGCACCGGCCTTTCTATGGACAATCCGGGAATTGGCGGATTGGCAATCTCCCTATTTCCTCTTATTTTGAAAGAGGAATAAGAGCCTCAACTCGAAATGACCACCTGAGAGGAGATTCACATGAAAGTCAAATGGATATTATTCGCGGGAGTCTTGCTCGTCTTTATGCTCAACTGCTTGCTCCCGAGCTTTGCCGAAGGGCCTGCGCCGGTTCAGCTTCCTAATCCGCAAAAGGAAGGCGGAAAACCCCTGATGTCGGCCCTCAATGAGAGGATATCCCAGCGTGCCTTCAGCTCAGACAAGCTCTCGACCCAAACGCTGTCCAACCTTCTTTGGGCCGCTTTTGGAATAAACCGGCCGGACGGCAGGCGAACCGCTCCCTCCGCAAGGAACTGGCAGGAAATGGACATTTATGTGGCAACCGCTGACGGCGCTTATCTCTACGACCCAAAGAAAAACGCGCTAAATCCGATTTTATCAAAAGACATCCGTGCGATGACGGGCACCCAGCCCTTTGTAAAAGACGCTGCGGTCAATCTTGTTTATGTGTTGGATTCCTCCAGGGTTACAGACACAGGAGCCGACATGCAGATGCTGGCAGGAGTCGACGCAGGGACGATCGCTGAAAATGTCTATCTGTTCTGCGCTTCGGAGGGCCTCGCCACAGTCGTGCGGGCAAGTATAGACAGGGACACGCTGGCGAAAGAATTGAAGCTGGGACCGCATCAGAAGATCATTATCGCTCAATCGGTGGGATATCCCAAAAAGCAGTGAAGCGGGAAGAAGCAATTGGAACAGGTCAAATCGTAAGCCGGAAAGACCCGGTATGCAACGGCCGGACCGCTTGTTTTCGTTGAGATTTCCAGCTTGCTAAGCAGGATGTAAACGTGGATAATCCAGCTTGCTGTGAGAGCGCCGGTCCTGATTTTGCAAAGGCGGAAACGCGAGATGGCGCCGTCTACTTTAAGGCCCATATTTCAGTGCGTAGATAGGTAGACATATTATGATCAATGGTGATCTGGTTGCGGCAAGGGTTCGTTTCTTCAAGACCCTGGGGGACAGAACCAGAGTCGAAATAATGGAATTGCTGTCCAATTGTCAGGAAATGAGCGTATCTGAAATCAGTAAAACATTAGCCAAAGAGCACAACGTCATCTCGCACCATCTCGGATGTCTTAAGAACGCCGGAATAGTCAAAGCCAAGAGACATGGCAGAAGCGTTATATACTCAATGATGAACAGCGATACTGTAAAACTATTCAGATTTGCCGACAAACATATAGTGACTGTCTTAGACAACATACTGTCGTGTAAATATGTCAGAGACTGAGGGTAGAACCCTATAAGCGCTTAAATGAGCTGCCAACAGGCAAGAGAGAGACCACTTCACCCCCCTTTCGTAAAGGAGGCAGGGGGATTTTGAATCGCTAAGCCATTAGATACTCTTTAAATCCGCCTAAATCCCCGTTTA
>Ga0187771_10001694_pt1 | contig 14941 bp, 12 predicted proteins | sample 0116_SJ02_MP15_1_FD_133139 | JGI IMG/M metagenome (GOLD analysis project Ga0187771, IMG submission 133139) | Tropical peat soil microbial communities from peatlands in Department of Meta, Colombia - 0116_SJ02_MP15_10_MG | ecosystem: Environmental > Terrestrial > Soil > Wetlands > Peat | place...
ACCACGCCGAAGACGACGAACTCGGCGCGGTCTACGAGGCGGCGCACCAGAGCATCGGCATGGCGACTTTCGAAGACGTTTAGAGTCTGCTTTTCCAGCAGGACTTGCTGGTATGGGGAGAAATCGTCTGGCAGGCGCGTGTCGGCCTGATTGGCCACGCGAATCATTCTGTCTGTGATGGCTTCGGGAACAAGCTCAGCGCCCGGAGTCCCTTTGACGCAATGCGGTGGAAAGATTTTGAATTCAGGATCGTCGGGCGCGTGAAAATCGCCAGAAGATACGAGGAACACTTGTCCTAGCCTGGCCACATCGGTGAGACGGCGGATGTTGGGAAGGAGTTGTTCGGCACCGGGAACGTAGAGTTTGCCGCCCGGCAAAACGAAGTCGGCTTGGACGTCTACTTCCCAGAGAATGAAATCGCGGGAGAGCATGACAGATTCCCAGGGGAATAAGGTGAGCGTAACATCCTTGCTGCGGGGCCGACAAACGCTGATTGGAGAGTCCGCGACGTGCCGAACTTGCTAGCGCAAAAACACGTGGGCGGCATCTTCAACGCGAATGTTCGATCTGCGGCGCACGCTCGTATTGACGTTGTAAGCCACGAGGAGATGACCTTCCACGATTAGTAGTTCCCTTTCGTTGAGCCAGCCCACGAGCATCGCATGCGGCAGGAATGCTACACGCCGGAGGGCGTCGGCCAGCGTTTTCACTTCAATCGCGGGCAATTCTGCCAGCGCCTTGCGGATCTGCTTTGATTCCTCGGGATCGGCCTGACCCTGCTCGGACAACTGAATCGGCTGGTTGGCCTGAGCCGTGGCGGCAATCGTCATCGCGACGTATCCCAACTCCGGTGAAAGCCAGACATTTGACGTAAAGAAGCTCACGTCATAGTCGGCATTCTTGTACGTGGCCTGCTCATCGAAGATGGTCACGGTCTTCCCGTTGTTGTGCACTAGCGTTTGATCGTTGCTCTGGTTCAACCAGCCGCAACAACCGGTGTCGGGGATCGCATCGACGATGATGGCGCCTTTGGAAGCTGCATCGAGCACGCGCCGCAAAGGGACAGCCAGTGGGTTGGCGGTCCATTTGCCGCTTTCTTCCTTGTACAGCGTGCTCGTTTTGTATGAAGACTCGGTTTTGCCTGCGACGAACTGGGTCATGACGAAGAAGTCACTGACGCCGTCATCCGGCGCCCAAACTACTCCGAAGGGACAACTCTCCTCGCACGTTCCGGTGCGGCAGCGACACTCGGGGAGTTTCAAGGAGACAAGATCTTCGCGCCCGGCTCCGTTGACGTCGGTTTGCCATGCCTGCCAAGTATCGGTAACCGACAGATCGACTTCTTCGCGCTGCAGGCGGCGCGCCCGGTTGGCGAACCAGAACAGATGCTGGCCATCCGCCGAAAGATATGGCGTCGGGGCCGATTCCGTGACGGCCTGATTAGATCCCGTGGCGGAGACTTCGCGCGTCACGCTGCGATCGATGGTTACCGCCGTATGCCCGTTCCAAAGCCACACCTTATGTGGAGACTGCATGTCGCTAGCCGCCAGAGGTAATGACAGTGCTGGAACAAACAGAATTTGACCGAGCCGATTGACGGCGACGCTCTGCGGCGATTGCACGACCTCGGCAGGAACTTTGACGGTCTGCTTTGCGGCGAAGGTGGTGGGATCGTATTCGACCATCTCTCCCGAGGAACGCAGCAGCCAAAGGCGCTTCTGTTGGGCGGACACGGGTGCACTCAGCCAGAGCAGGCCGATGATTGCCAGCAGCAGCCTTCGCATGGGTTAGTTATATCGTAGATATGCGTCGATAGCATCTTCTCTGTTGATGCGGCGCTAACCCATTCCCGCGCACCGCGTACAATAGCAGTCTGAACGTGGGACAGCTGGCGGGAGGGCCTCATGACGACAACGCACCATCCTCGCCCCAACACGACTAGCGAGATTCCAGCGGTTCCGTTGACGACCGAAGGCTATAGCGTTCTGCACCAGATGATGCGGATCCGCAGGCCGGCATGGCGGGCGCTGCCGGAGGCCGAGAGGTCTGCGGTCGCGAGCGAAGCGGCCGCCGTTCTGTCTGAGATGGAGAAGAACGCCGGTGGCCAGTCGGCTCTCTATTCGCTGATCGGCCACAAGGGCGACCTGATGCTGATTCACTTCCGGCAGTCGTTCGCCGACCTCAACCAGGCGGAACTTACGCTGGCGGGGTTGCGGCTGAGCGATTATCTCGAGCCCGCCACGTCGTATCTGTCGATCATCGAGTTAGGACTGTACGAGTCTACTGTGAAAATCTACAAGGCGCTGGCCGAGCGCGGCATTGAGCCGCACTCGGAAGAATGGAGGCGGGAAATCGCCGAGACTCTGGCACGGCAGAAAGAAGCGATGCATCCGCGCCTTTACCCGGAGATTCCGCCGAACCGCTACGCCTGTTTTTATCCCATGGATCGGCGGCGCGGTGAAGAAAAGAATTGGTACACGCTGCCCATTGAAGAGCGGGCCCGGCAGATGAACGAGCACGGGCTGGTGGGGCGTCGCTACGCCGGCGAGGTGAAGCAGATCATCAGCGGCTCAATCGGCTTTGATGACTGGGAGTGGGGCGTAGACTTGTTTGCCGACGATCCGCTGGTGTTCAAGAAACTGATTTACGAGATGCGCTTCGACGAAGTCAGCGCCGTGTATGCGCTGTTTGGGCAGTTCTATGTGGGAGTGCGGGTGCCGGCGGCAGCGTTGGAGAAATTGCTGGGCGGGGAGTTGCCCGCTTCATAAGACGAGAGAACATCTCCCGTTGTCATCCCGAGGAGGGCGGTTTCTTGCCCGCCGAGGGACCTGGGCGAGCCGCGCGAATCGCCCGCGTTTCTTGCGGGGACACAAGGCGCGTCTGGCTCGCATCCTTATCATCGATTGCTCAGGAGATTGCTATGTCCATCTTTGGCCTCATCGAATACCAAGACGCCAGCCCGGAAGTGCGGGCGGTGTACGACGACATCATGGCGACCCGCAAGACCGACCATGTCAACAATTTCTGGAAGGCGATTGCGCACGACCCCGTGACCCTGAAGCGGACGTGGGAAAGCATCAAGCAGATCATGGCGCCGGGGGCGCTCGATCCGCTGACGAAAGAAATGATCTATATAGCAGTCAGCGTGACCAACCAGTGCAACTACTGCATCGCGTCGCATACGGTTTCCGCGCAGAAGAAAGGGATGACCGCCGCCATGTTCAAGGAGCTGATGGCGGTGGTCGGCATGGCCAACGAGACCAACAAGATGGTGACGGGATATCAGGTGGAAATCGACCCTCAATTCAAGAAATGACGCCTCGCCGCCTGGCGCCCCGAATTTGCCGGGCGCAGCTGATCAACGCGACGCAACGCGAAAATGCAGCCCAAAAGGGACTCCCGTTCCTCAGCTTAAATTCCGTCCCGCCCCCCAGTAGGCGTGTAACCGTAGAAGTTTCCGATGGCAAACAGATAGTCAACGAGCCGCTTGTTGTACCGTTCTGCTTCCCGAGGAGTGATGATGTTGTGCCATCCCTCGGGGTCTGCCGAGAGATCGTAGAAAAAACTCTGCGCCGGCGAGTCATACGTGAGGTACATGTAATGCCCATTGTCAAGGAGCAGCCCATACGCAGCACGAGCATCGGAGACAAAGAAAACGTCTTCCCGTTTGTAGCTCCTGGCCTCTTCCTGTGTCTCCGTAAATATGGGCCGGCCGAAAATCATGTTGTGTTCGATCGGCCGATGTCCAAGCAGGTAATAGATCGACGGCATGATGTCCGACGGCGTTACAATCTCGTCGTCATCAAACACTTTGCCATAGAGCAGCGCCGGCGGCACGTGAATGATCAACGGCACTCTGAGCACCTCAGGACATATTTCGATATTGTGGCCGTGGCAAACGTTGAGCCCATCCCCGTGATCCGATGTCACGACGATGATGCTGCTGTCATAAAGGCCTCTCGTCTTCAAATCCGCCGTGAATTTGCCGAAGATTTCATCCACTTCGTGCACGCGGTAAGTGGTGACTTTGTCAAAGCCCGGGCGGTACTGCCAGTGCTCACGCTCCATCTCGAGCAGGCGATTGGATGTGCCTGCGTGAACATTCTGCGGTTGCGTGTAGAGAAAGATTGGTCGTTTATCGTGGGCCTGCGCATCGAGGTGCGTTTGCAGTTGCTCAAGAGTTCCCGCAAGTTGAACTTCATTCCATGCCTTTCCAGCGTCGAGCTTCACGGACGGATCGGAAGGATCAAGCACCTGCCGCAGAATCGGGTCATCGCTCACCAGGAGTTTGTATCCGTCGGCCTGCGCAAGTTTGAGCAGGCTGTTTTCCCGGCTGAACGGCTTGGGATAGTGCGAGTGCAGGAGAAGCGATCCCGCAAAAATCGACGGCTCCGAAAGGCTCGTTCCCGCATAAGAGGTGAAAGCGTTGCGCATCACCACACTCTCGCGTGCGAACTGGTCGAGATTCGGAGTGTAATCGACGCGCGGATTGTACGCTCCGAGATAATCGGGCCGCATGGAATCGACCACAATGAGGAAAATGTTCGGATGTGGTCCTTCCGATCGCTGAAGATTCACTACCAGATTGAGGTCGCGCTTGGCGATGGTGTCCCGCATATTTGTGCATTGCCGGAGAATTCTGCAAAATCCTTCGCAACGCTTTAGGGATTCCGGATGCAGCGTTTCATAGACCATGCCGAAAGAGGAGTTCTGTGCGCCATAAGACCGGACGGCCGTGTCGATTTCTGCCGGCGTATTCCCTAACGCTTGAGCCCAGGCGACCGACGACAACTCCAAACCGCCATAGACCGCGCCGACCACCAGGGCGACCGCCAAAATTCCGTACACTGAGTAACGCTGCTTGATAGGACGAAACAAGTAGATGGCCGTTCCAACTACCAGCCAGAATGTCGCGTTAAAGGAGTGGTGAATGACGTTGTTCCAATCGGCTTCTCCCACCACTGTCGGCACGGCCAGTGCCAGGAGCGCGAACGCAGAAACAATTGCAAACAACATTCCGTTGGCGAGTATCGGATGTGTTTCGCGTTGTTCCTGATATTCATCCATCAGCGGCCACAATATGGACGCGATCGCGCAGGTAAGGGCAAACGAGAACGGAATGACATACGCGTACAACTGCCATCCGATGAAGGACAGCGCGCCCTTCAGATATTTGGAGAATTCAACCGCAAGCAGCAAGGTTCCAGAAAGGAAACAGATCGAGCGACGCAGCGCTAGGTTGCCGCCAGTCACACGAACGGCGAGCGCCAGCGCGGCGTTCAGCAGACTGACGGCAATCACAGCCAGGAAAAGATGTGCGGCCAACATCCAGACGAGCAGATCCAACTGACCACGCGTAACACTGCAGTGACGCGAATCCACATACGTGCGTACCACCACGCCTGCTGCCGAAAAGAAAGCGACTACCGCGGCGGCCACGAGGCCGCTGGAATATGAGAACGAGTATGGCACTCCCGGTTTGCTCGACGATGCATCCCGTCGCATGGCGAACTGGGTCAGAAGAAATGGTATGAGAACGGCCAGGCTCCATGCGTACGATCCCCAATGGCTGTCGGCCCTGCGCAGGACCGATCCCACTGTCAGCCAGATACCCGTCGCTGCCGTAGTGCCAAATGCGATCTGTACAGTCGGTCGGCGCCGCAGGTCCAAAAACTCCAGCGAAATCAAGACGAACATCGACCAGTACAGCAGGGAATGGCAATGCCCAAACCACGTCAGCCACGGATAGGGAGGCGCCTGGATCAGGAAGAAATTGGTGTAGGGCACGTAGGCAAGAAAAAAGTACGCCGACGTCAGCAGGAAGAATGCCGAGCTTAACAGCTTTACGACCGTGCTGAACCACAAGTGCACTAATCGAGCCCTTTGGAAATGCATTGCGCTTTGAGTTTGGTTGTCCGATGCGTTGGAATCGAAGCGGATTTGCCAGCTCCCGATCGACAGGCGTCGAGTGGCCACTTCTCCATCATCCACGGCTACATTGTTCCCGGGCTTTAGCAAGCCGCGGAATTCAGGGAGCTTCTTCGAGGACATCTCCCACCTTTTCCCGCGCGGAGCGCAGCGCGCACTAATCCACGTCCATTTTCCCGCCCGGAACGAGCGGCTCGATAGTTACGGAGGTCATGCTAGCGAAGGACAGAGAGGCTGCAAAAGGAGCGTTAGCCGTCGCTGTTCAAGAACATCGAGACCTGAGGCATGGGCCTTGAAGCCTATTCGCGTGCACAGCCAATTCACATTGGCCGCCGCCTGGAGCGCGCGCGGCTTTTTGCCTTCCACTCATGCGTCTTCATGTCGACCTTTCTCCCCCGAAAGCTTACGCCCTCGGCTTCGAGCTGTAGTCGCTGTTCGATGGCGGAATCGCCGCGCAGCTTGATTTCGCCGCCGGCGCCGAGCACGCGCTGCCAGGGTAATCCGAAACTACGGCGCAAGACTTTCGCCACCTGGCGCGCGGCGCCTGGATATCCGGCGGCCCCGGCGATCGCTCCGTAGGTCGAGACTTTCCCGCGAGGGATGGCGCGGATGGCGCGCTCGATGCGGAGGAGCATCGTGCCGGGTTGAGCTGGCTTGGGTTGGCGGGACCGAGCGCGGCGGTTTTGCGTCATGGGCGAGGGCAGTCGCTTCTGATAGCGCTTCAAAGCTCAGGGCCTAAAAGCCCCCAACAAGATGACGACTTTGTCGCAGCGCTGAAAGCACTGCGCCACCGAGAGCGACCTCAGCAACCCTCAGGGGCTAAAGTCCACAAGTCTGGCTGCCCGGAGCGGCGCGGCTTAAGCCGCGCCCTTTCAAAGCCGATTTGCGAAACCGCTTCCCTTCTTACTCCTAATCAACCCGGCTCGAACCCTCTGCCGCCTGGCCTATGCCGCCTTGCGGAAGGCGTCCAGCGCTTCCTGCTCGGTGTTGTGGACATCGAACACAGTCAGCAGCTTGGTGACCTGTAGCAGATCGCCGACGCGCTTGGTCAGGCTGGCCAGTTTGATGGTAGCCCCGGCATTGTGTGCGGTGGTGTTGAGCGCCACCAGCGTGCCCAGGCCGCCGGAATCAATGTAGTTGACCTCACCGAGGTTGAGCACAATGCGCTTATTGGTCGGAATCGCGCTTTTTACCTCTTCCCGCAGCAGCGACGACTCCTCGCCAAACACCAGACGCCCGCTGCATTCGAAGATCAGAATGCCATCCACGGTTCGTTTTGCCAGTTTCAATTGCATAGAGACCCCTCCTTCGCGGCTCGCCCGAAGCTTCCCAAATCCCATCCGAAACCGCGCAGAATTGCGCCGAACAAGCGTATCGCGTGGCAGGGCAGGGCGCAAGCCGGAAAAGCGGCTGTCAGCTATCAGTCTGTCGGCTATCAGCCTTGTGCCGAGGCCCCACGCTTGCAGATTCCATGCAGTGGAGAACAGAAAGCTCAAACCGCGAAGATCGCTGAGGACTCGCAAGGGACGCAAAGAACCTCTGCGATCGAATGCAAACTGACCCACCACCCATGCTCACGTATAATCAACTTCTTCAGCTCATGAGTTACACGGTCCTGGCGCGCAAATACCGTCCGCAGAGGTTCGACCAAGTCATCGGGCAGGAGCACGTCACCCGCACCCTGCAGAACGCCATTGAGCAGGGGCGTGCAGCCCACGGCTACATTTTCAGCGGTCATCGTGGCATCGGAAAGACCACCGTGGCACGCATTCTGGCAATGTCGCTCAACTGCCGGTCCGCGAACAAGCCTGTGCCGGAGCCCTGCGGCGAGTGTGAATCCTGCACCGAGATTCGCGCCGGCAACTCGGTGGACGTGATCGAAATTGACGCCGCCACCAACCGCGGCATTGACGAAATTCGCGAACTGCGCGAGGCGGCACGCTACCGGCCGGCGCGCGACCGTTTCAAGATATACATTCTCGACGAGGCCCACCAAATCACGGACGCGGCTTTCAATGCGCTGCTCAAAACGCTGGAAGAGCCGCCGGACCACATCGTTTTCATGCTGGCGACCACGCAGCCGGAAGACATTCCGCAAACCATCCGCTCACGCTGCCAGCATTTCAGCTTTCGGGCAGTGAAGTTTGACGACATCGTCGGGCAGTTACGCGAGATTATGTCTCGCGAAAGCGCCGATACAGGTCTCAGAGTAGTGGATCTCGATGCTTTGGCGCTAATCGCTGAGGCCGGCGACGGCTCGATGCGCGATGCGCTGTCGATTCTCGATCAGGCAATTGCGTCGTCGAGCGGCCAGCTTACGGCGGAATCGGTGCGCAATCTGGTTGGCGCAGCTCCGGCGCACATTCTTGAAGACGTGATGCGAGCTGTGGCTGAAGGAAGGAGCGACGAGGTTCTCCGCCAGGTGGACCACTTAATCAGCGAAGGCCACAGTCCAACGCACTTTGCCCGGCAGATGGTGCGCTTTCTGCGCAACGCCACGGTCGCCAAGATTGCTGGCAGGGATTCCTCGCTGCTGCAGATTTCGAGCGAGGAGCGGGAGCGCGTCGGGCGCGTCGCTGAGTTGTTTGGAGAAGAAGATCTGACGCGGCACCTGCAGATCATGCTGCGAACTCACGGGGAGCTGGGATACAAGCAGGAGCAGCGGTTTCACCTTGAGCTGGGACTGCTGAAAATGTCGCATGCACAAAGATTGCTGCCGATTGAACAGTTGCTGAGCGACGTGGCGACGCCGGCGGCAGGCGCACAAAAGGCGTCGACAAGACCAGCGATTGTGACCGGCGCGCCAAGCGCCGAATCGCGCCGATCAGAGTTGCCCGCGACGCGCTCGAACTACATCAGCCCGTTTGCCGCCGACTCGGCGCGCAAAGGCACCCCGCGGCAAGAGGTGGGGGATGACGTTCCTGCGCCGGGGCCGCGCATCGTAACAGCTGCGAGCTCCACAGAGCCTGTGATTCTGGGATCGGCCGCGCCTGCCCCGGTGCGGCGGGCGTCCCCTGAGCCTGAAGGGTCGCGAGAACCTGAGGTCCCGCAGGCTGCGTCATCCGATGAGATCGGCAAGCTGCAAGCTGCCGTTCTCGAAGCCCTCGCCGACGGCAACCAGCCCGTGCTCGCTTCCATGCTATCCGGCGGCGAATGGAGAGTTGAAGGCAACGACGTGGTCATCCGAGTGCCGGGCTCTCAAGCAGTCGTGGACATGTCAGTCAGCCCTGACGCGAAACGTCTGGTGGTCGCTGCAGCCAGCGGAGTTCTGGGCCGGACGGTGAAGTTGAAGATCGTTGCGGGCGCGACGGTGGCTGCTGCGGAGAACAGGGGCAATGGCGGTGTTCACACAAACGGAGGGCCGGGCGGGCGCAGCCGCGCCGAGCAGGATCCGGTGGTGCGGCGGATGCGGGAAAAGTTCGGTGCAGAGATTCGGACCGTGATTGACTACAGGGAAAGGAAGTAGGGCGAGGTTTTCAAAGTTTTCAAGGTTTCAAAGTGAGTCGATAGGCGGCGCGGCCTTGAAACATTGAAACCTTGCAACACTGGAACCTGGGATTCTATGGGCGGATTCAACCTGCAAGAGCTGATGTCGAAAGCTAGGGCGCAATACGACGCGCTGCAGAAGAAAATGCAGGAGACGGTGGTGGAAGCCTCGTCGGGCGGAGGCGCGGTGACGGCCAAGATGGATGGCCGCAAGCAGTTGCTCAGCCTGCGCATCGATCCCGAGGCGGTGAAGTCGGACGACCTCGAAATGCTGCAGGACCTGATTCTGGCCGCGATCAACGAAGCCGGGCGTAAAGTGGATGCGCAGCTGCAATCCACCGTGGGCGGGATGCTGGGCGGGCTGGGAGGGATTTTGTAAGTTGAGTAATTGAGTAATTTGGTGCCTTGGGGCTGCTGCTGCTGCAAGGACCATCAGGTGATTTTCAATTCCCCAATCACTCAATTTCCCAATTACTCAATTCCATGTCTCGATTTGCCGAACCGATGTCGCGGCTGATTGACGAGCTGAAGAAGCTCCCGGGAGTCGGCGCGAAAAGCGCGCAGCGGCTGGCGTTTCACATCCTGCGCGCGAGCGACGAAGACGCCGAAGCTCTCGCGGCCGCGGTGCGCGACGTTAAGGCCAATCTTCATCTGTGCTCAGTGTGCAACAACATCACCGACGTCGATCCCTGCGTCTATTGCATCAGTCCAACGCGCAACCAGCGGCTGGTCTGCGTCGTCGAAGAACCCACCAACATAGCCGCTATTGAGAAGACGAAGCACTTCAACGGAGTGTTCCACGTGCTGCACGGAGCGATTTCGCCGCTGCAGGGGGTCGGGCCGGAGCAGCTGCGGATCGCGAACCTGATTTCGCGGGCCGACGCGGGCAACGTCGATGAGGTCATTCTTGCGACCAATCCCACGGTCGAAGGCGAAGCCACCGCGGTCTACTTGTCGCAACAGCTCAAGCCGACGGGGGTGAAGGTGACGCGGATTGCGATGGGAATCCCGGTTGGCAGCGACATTGAATACACCGACGAGATCACCATGCTGAAAGCGATGGAAGGGCGGCGGGAAGTGTAGCTGCGTGCACAAGTTCACCCGGAAAGTGTGCAGGACTTTGCCGAAAGCGAGTGCCGCGTTTGGGCTGGGGATGCTGGCATTGCCTTCTTGTGCTGATGGATAAATGCTGCCACTCCAATAACTTACTGCGATCTATCACCGTTTTGCTTGAGGTGGGCCGTCTGGCAGGCGGCGTGCGCCGTGGCCACCGTTTGCGTTCTTGCCGCGTTTCGATGTAGACCGCAACCGTCCACGCGAAAAACGGCGCGTGCGGTCATTGTACTGCGCCGAATCATTAGGCCAGCCGGATGTAATTGGGACTTCTTCCACTGTGATCGGAGCAGATGAGGCGGGTGCCCCACGTCTCGACTTTGAGACCTGGGATACAACTGCCCTTACCTCCCGCTTGTCACCCGCACCGCCGGTCCTCCACCGTAGCAGTGAAAGCATCGAGCCAATGCCGAAGGGGCCGATCTCAACACAGCCAGATCACGGCCGTTCCGCGGTGACGATGCAGTGCGTGGCGTTGACGCGACCGGAGATGGTGCCGTTCTCGCTGGTGAAGTAGAGCTTTTCGAGGCCAGCGGCATCCAAATGATCTACGAGCGCAAAACCGTAGGTTGAAAGGAAAGAACTCACCTGGCCGGGGTCCAGCCCGAAGTGCCAGCTTTCATTCACCTTCTCTACGGAGCGCGTGACTCCTTCCTGGCCGTAGAGGGAGCCTTCACCGCGCAACACGGACGCGCGCACGTAGTCGAAGACGATGCGGCTGCGCGGGCCGCCGAGAGACTGGAGTGTGCGAAATGTCGTGTCCACAGATTCTGGTTGAAGGTACATGAGCACGCCTTCGAGGATAAAGAGGCAACGCTTGCCAGAGCTGAAGCCGGAAGCGGCGAGGCGTTCGGCGATCGATTCGCGATCGAAGTCGATGGCCACCAGATGGAGATTGGCAGGGATGGAGAGATGGCGCTGATGATAGCGGCCGATTTTTGCATTCTGCGTGACGGGGACGTCGAGCTCGAAAATGCTGGCGCGTGCGGCGGACGCAAGACGAAGGGCGCGGGTGTCGAAGCCAGCGCCCAACAGAACGATTTCGTGGAAGCCCTCGCTGAGCGCCAGCTCGAATGCGGCATCGATGTAGCGCGTACGGGCGATGACGTATTCATACATGCCGCGGCCGCCAAGAACGCGATGAAAGAGGAAGCGGCCGAACCGGGTTTGCAGCATGATCCGCATGGGAGTGGGGACGAGGCGCGGCGCGACGTTGTCGTTGCCATGGAAGCTGGGGTTGGGCTCGAAGAAGGATGCGGCGCGGGAGAGGCAGGTCCATTCCGCTGTGCGTGAGGTTTGCGACTGGATGCGTTTTGCAGGTTCCGTGCTTGTTGGCATTTAATCTCCTGAAGACGTGTTTCTTGTCTGCGGGCACGACCGCACGCGGGCCAAAACGCACCTGCTTCACCTTTTCCCGCATCCGCCGCTGCGAGGCGCCGGAGCCGACTTCCTTCCCCGCATTGTGATGGCCCAGCCCCGCCGGCCAGGCAGGTTCATCATAACTCGGCAGTTCGCGCCAAGTCCGGCGTCCCCACGGATTGGTCTTAGTCCGTGGAGTGGAAGGTATCGCGATAGTTCCAAGCATGCATTCCGCGGGGCTGGCGGCCAGTTCCCGGGCGTGCGGGACCGGTCAGCGTCGAACCCGACGCATGAAGAAGCCGGGCCAACCAGCCCGCTTTTCTTTTTCGCTAAGTTGTGCGCAAGTTGAACTTCCCCTAGATAACCACGTCCGGCTCGAGAAAAACGTTGGACTCCTCGTCCGCCGGCGTGATCCCCTCCGGAAGCGTTCCGCGATTGTACTCGGCCATACGGTTCTTCCATTTGAGGAAGTCGGTGATGGTTTGCGGCTCGATGCGCACCTCCACGCGGCGCAGGCTGGCGAGCAGCAGGTTCATCTCATAGCGGAAGCCGACGGCGGTGCGCAGGTTCTTGGCTGAGGATTGCAGCATTACGATGCGTCCACCGTGACATTCCAGCAGTCCCCAGCCCGCGGGCAGTTCTTCGGTCTTAATCAGGGCGGGAGTGGTCAGGTAGAAGCGTTCGCAGCCGACGCCTTTGTCCGGATTCTGCCGGAATGGTTTAGCGCGATCAGCCAGAAAATCGGCGCGGGTCACTTTGCACTCGACCAGAACCGAGCGGCAGGCCTGCTTCCATCCGATGGCATCGGGCATTTCGCCGCTGACGCAAGCCTGCTCGGAGAGCACCACTCCGCAGCGATAGGCCCGCAGCCAGCGCACAGCTTTCGTGACCAGTTGGGCGTGAGTCATGGGATAGATACGTTTTAGTGCACAGGCAGGACGAGAGGAAGTGACTGGGAAGCTACGGGCTGCGGGGACGAGACTTGAAGTAGAATTCATCCGATGGGATCTCTAGCGAACCTGGACGAGAAAGAACGCGAGGTAGTCAGAGAGTGCTTGCGCACCACCGCGGAAGGGCCATTCTTTCCGGATTGGGAGTTCCACACAATATTTGGACTTGAGCGCGATGACGTTAGGCGGGTGCTTTCATGCTGGCCAGAGCTCGACGAGGCCGATGAGACGGTCGTACTGGCGATCAACAACTCGCTAAACAACCTCCTTGGCTACCCGACACGAAACAAGATGGAGATATGGCCCAAGTTCATATCCGTGACGCCATGGGACGTTGCGCTGATCTTCGATAAGTGGAAAGGCAGGCAGCCGCGCAATTCCTACGAGGCTCGCGATTACTTTGACGACGCAATGTAGATCGAAAAGGTGACCTCAGCGGCTGAAGCCGCGCAAAGGTAAACTTCCCGTCACCGCAGCGCTGGAAGCGCTGCGCCACCCAAGATTCCTCAGTGGGTCTAGCCGGTCCGTCGTCGGAGCCCCTCGCTTTTCATCGCTCTTACCCCTACTGGCCTTCGCAGCACGGTTTCGAGCAGATAGCGTTCGGCGGCGATGGTCTGGGCCGTTGGACTTGTCGGCGAGTATCCTTCGGCACAGATGATCAGGACTTCGTTCCTTCGCAACGCCGCGGGTTTGCGCAAGAAGCCGTTCGTGCGACGCTCGCGGCGTTGTGATCTGGCAAGCGAGTTAGCGATGCGCACGCGACGGATGTGGCCGTTGTGCTCGGCGTCGAAGGCGTTGGCCAGTCGCAGGATTGCAACGAGGCGGATGATGACTTTCCGTTCGTCGGGCAGGAGATCGCGCAGTAGTTTGTGATTGCGCATGGGCAACACCCCGCAATGAAAGCGCGCCACGAGGGCCGCGCGCTGCATATTTTCCGGCTTCCAACCGAGCGGCGTGCCGTGGGCTTTAATGAGCTCCAGCGATCGCTTGTGATGTCCTTTCTTCTCCTTCGACCGGCCGACGTCGTGTAGCAGGGCGGCCGCGTAGAGGCTATCGCGAATATCGGCCGAGTTGCCGTTCAGGTTGGCGAGGAGCCCGGCTGCCCCCAGGCCGTCGTAGAGTTCGAGCGCGAGGCGCGCCACGCGCTGAGAGTGCGCGAAGTCGGGGTCGAGCGCTTTCGCCCACAGCTTCATGCGGCGCGTGGCGATCTGCTGAATGTCATTGCCCTGCGGTAATCCGGCGCGCCACCCGTTCCACAGCGAAGTAGGGCCGGTTGTGCGCTGACGATATTCCGCGATCCGCTTGCTGCGCTCCTCCACTATGCGCGCCTGCCAGCGCTGGCGCGACTCTTCATCAGGAAAAACATGGCAGGAGAGCGCGGTCGCCCAGAGCACGTCGAGATCGTGGACTTCGCCGAGCAAGTCCTGCATGTGTTTCAGATCGTTCGACCAGGCGGCGTGCTCGAGGGGAAGGAAATTCTCGACGATGTAGCGCAAGCGCTTGAGGCCGATGCGTAAGGTATGAAACGCAACCTGGGAGCGATTGCGCAGAGCGCGGGTGTGGAGTTTGCGGGCGGCAGTCCAGCGCTCGAGCGCAAGATGCTTGAACACGGCACCGCCGGGCCGGATGCGGGCAGCCTGCCGCGGCAATGTCTTGCTCCATTGGCGCCACTGTTTGCGGTCAAATTGCTCGAGCGCCGCGCGGGCAGCCTGCTTTTGCTCGGCTTCGCGTTGGCCAAGGATTTGAAGCAAGGTGCGGCCAGGATCCGGCTGGGGGGGATCCGGTAAGCCCCCAGGGAAAGCGGCGGCATATGGCTCCGAATTCCCTGCTGGCGGCGAGGGCGCAGGCAAGCCTGCCCTGAGCGCAGTCGAAGGGTCGCCCGCGGCCACACGAGCCGCGCCCACACGAACCGAAGACGGCTGAAGCTTATCGATCCACTCCATCATGATTTGCACATCGCGCAGTTCACCCAGGCTCTGGAACAAGCGCTTGCCGGATTTCTTCATCGCCTTCCATGCGGGATCGGGATCCATGGCCATCATGCCGTCGGCCATGGAGCGGCAGCGGCGCAGGGCGACGCGCAGATCGTGCACCGGATCGGCGCG
>Ga0187771_10001695_pt1 | contig 14933 bp, 13 predicted proteins | sample 0116_SJ02_MP15_1_FD_133139 | JGI IMG/M metagenome (GOLD analysis project Ga0187771, IMG submission 133139) | Tropical peat soil microbial communities from peatlands in Department of Meta, Colombia - 0116_SJ02_MP15_10_MG | ecosystem: Environmental > Terrestrial > Soil > Wetlands > Peat | place...
CGGCCGGGGCAATGGTGTCGACGACCGAATTGGTGGAGCCGTTAATGACGCTGATCGTCGATGATCCCTGGTTGGCCACGTAGATCCTGTCCGTCTTCGTGTCGATTGCAATGCTGTCTGGATAGTCTCCGACCCTGATCCCGGCGACGATGGTGTTCGTCGAACCGTTGATCACAGAGACGGAGTCAGAGAGTATGTTCGCCACGTATACGAGTCCAGTATCTGGGTCGGCCGCCACGAACGCTGGCTTGCCCCTGAATTGGGTCGTGATCACCGTCGGAACGAACGTCCCCGAGCTCGGCGCGTTGGCGCTGTCTCCCGAATAGTTGGCGCTCACGACCATGTGCCCAACGGGGGTCGCGGTCATGTTGACGGTGCAGCTCGAGGCGGTCAGGGTGCATGCGTCGGGGGTGAAGACCACGCTCCCGGCGCTCGAGTGGGCGGACCACTCCACCGTCCCCGACGGCGGGTCGCCAGACACGGCTGCGGTGCACGGGACGGAGGACCTGACCGTGCTAGTGAATGAAAGGCAGTAGACCAGGACACTCGTCCCGCCAGTCCGCTGACCGGACGGGGTGGTGGTTGCGATTGGGGAGCTTGAAGAAGTGACAACGGGGGAACTTGAAGTGGCGTGCTGAGACGAGGAGACGGAGGTCGTCTCGTAGGGTCCGATCGGTGCGTACAAGGCAAGAGTCGCCAAGAGCAGTACGACAAGGACCGCAAAGACGCCCCTGACCGCAATCTCCTTCCTGTACTCAGCCATTCTTTCGCCGTTGTCAAGAGGTATCCGCAACCGAAGGTAATAGTTCCATTGTTTAGGCTGGAGCCGGAGACGGTGGTCTAACTATAGGACAGCCCCATCCTAATTAGTCGAAGGGTACACACCACTTGGATTGCGGCCCGGAAAAGGCCCAGACTCCGATATTCTGAAGGGGACTACACTTCGGGTCTACCGATTCCTCTTCAGGCTCGGCCAGCCCGCCAGCATCAGAGACGTCCAGAGAGGCCTGGGGCTCAGCTCGCCTTCAGTTGCCGAATACCACCTGAAAAAGTTGGTGCAGAGCGGGCTGGTCAGAGAAGGGGACGACGGCTACGTCGTCGACAGGATGGTATGGCAGAACATGATCAGAATGAGAAGGACAATCATACCGTTCCAGGCCGTCTATTCCCTGTTCTTCGCCGCCGCCTTGGTCGTGATGGTCGTTGTATTCAGGAACCAGGTGACGCAAGGATACCTCTTCGGGTTGGCCATCATAGGGGTGGGTCTAGGACTCTCGGTCTACGAGACCTTTCGGGCTTTCAGACGGATTGTCTGACGTACGGCCTTTTATTCTGAACCTGCCGAGCGGGCATCGTTTCTTCCGGCTTCTCGCTTCGACACGAGTCGAACGTGCAGTTGGCACCACGACGCCCGGCCTTACACTATCTTCAGGTTGAATGTCTTCGAGCTGCCGATGTTGTCAATATCGCCGCTATATGTGGCCTTGATGGTGACCGACCCGACTCTCGTTCCTGTCAAGGTCATTGAGCAGGAACCCTTTGCAAGAGTGCACTTGTTCTCGGCAAACTTCACCTTCCCAGTCCCGGTCGACGACCACGCCACTGTCCCTGTGGGCGAGTACCCCACAACCCTGGCTGTGCAGGTAATGCTGGCGGAAGAGCCGGCCGAGGTCGAGGACGGGGAGCAGGTGAGGATCGTGTTCGAGGCCTTCTTGGTTACCCGGAGAGAGAACGTGCCTATCGTGGTGGGGGTCTTGGAGTTGCCGGGGTACTTCGCCGTGATGACAACCTTCGACTTGACTGCGGTGGGGGTGTACCTCACGGAGCAGGCGCCGCTGCGGAGCGTGCAGGTAGCGGCGGAGAACGTCCCCACCCCGCTGGTCGACCATCCGACGGTCCCCGTGGGGGTCGGGGTGCCGCTCACCGACGCCTTGCAGACTACCGACGCTCCAACCGCCACCGAGGCAGGGCTGCACGAAACCGAGGTGCCAGGGCCAAGATAGTTCGTGGGCTCGATGAGGGCTGGAAGAGGGCTCTGAGAGAAGTTGAACGAGTTCATCATGTCGTTGGCGGCGGTGACGCGGGGCTCCGTGGGAGGGAGGTCGAAGATGGTGTCGGCGAGCTTGATCATAGAAGCGAACTCGTAGGTGGTGTTGTCGATGTAGTGGGGCTTGGCCCAGGGCGAGACCACCAGGGTCGGGACCCTGAATCCTTCCCCGTACTGGTCAATCTGGGGCGGAACCACCTGGTCGTAGAACCCGCCGTAGTCGTCCCAGGTGATCACGATCGCGGTCGACTGCCAGTACTTGCTTTGCATCACCTGGTTCACCAGATAAGTGACGTAGTCCATTCCGCAGTCGCTCCTCGCGGGAGGGTGTTCCGAAGGCGACACTCCGTTGCACGCCGCGGGGTTAGTCGGCGGGACCCAGGACCCAGGGATGATCCACGAGACCGAGGGGAGGTTCCCGTCCTGGACGTCCGTCGCGAAATCCGCAGTGCTCTTCACATGTTCGGCCAGCTGCTGGGGGTTCTTCTGGAAGTAGTCGAATAGGGGCAGCACGTTCCAGATCGTCGGGTTCAGGGGCTTGGCGCTGCCGTCGTACCACGTCCAAGTCTGGTTCGACCCGGAGAGCTGTTGCGCGAGGGTAGACCAGGTCAGGTCGACGCCGCTCCAGTTGAAGGAGCCGCCCGGGTTGTTGATCACTCCGCCGTTCAGGACCCACGGATATGACATGTTGACGGGACCGTTGGCCCCCGAAGCGATGTAGAGGTGGTTGGGGAAGCTGGGCCCCATCAGCGAGGAGAAGAACCTATCGTCGAGGACGTAGCGGTCCGCGTACCCCCAATAGTTCGGGATATCGCTCCTGTCGTAGTAGCCCATCGTCAGGTTGCTCTTTTCGGCCGCCACGAACCCGTCCATCTTGCCGTTGTCGTAGTCAGCGTGAGCGACGCTCCAGGCGTGGCTGAGATCCTGCCCAAGGCTCTCGGAGAGCAGCAGGAACGGGGCGACGGAAGAGTTCGAGGGAGACGTGGAGGTCGCAAACTCGGAGGCGAGCTCGTCGGGGTCCGACACGCCAGGGGGAAGCTCGTCCCCGACTATGTCGATCGGCGTGGTAACGGGGAGATGGAAGGGACTGACCGTCCCTTTCGCCGTTTCGTTGGGGTCCACGGGGACGGAGGTTCCCAGAGGGAAGCCGTTAGCCCCCGGGTACGTCCCGAAGTAGTTGTCGAAGGAGTGGTTCTCCTGGACTATGAAGACGAGATGGGTGATCGGAATGGCGGCTGAACTCGTCCCCTGGGGAATCGCGGCCCCTGCAGAGACCAGAAGAAGCAGAAGGATTGTGAGCCCCGCTACGGCCAGGTACGCCTGCGTCGTCCGAGTCTTGACTAATGGCAGCCTTGAGTCAGCTCCCTAACGCCGAAGCTCAACGACGATTTTCGAGCGGCGAATCCCTATAACGATTGCTACCACTTGTACGGGCCAGCCGAGGAGAATCCGAGGCCAGGCAGCCGGTTTCCTGCTTCAGAATCCGTGAAGAGAACAAGGCAATGGGCTTAACTTCGGCCTCCGGTTCTGAAGGTGGATTGCATAGGAAGGCTCTCGTCTTGGGGCTCCTCTCCCTGCTCGTGTCAACCTTGCTTATTCTAGCCGAGGTGGAGACGGGAATCACCAGCCTGGGGGACTTCGCCGTAGCCACCCTTGCCCTGGGATTTCTCCTCGTCGTGTACTCTTTCGTGATTGACTGGTATAGAACCGCTAATGCGAGCCCATCCATGGCGAATGACTCCGTCTGGGGTACGGCGTGACGGTCGCTCCTTCGTCAGGGGGAAGTCACCGAATCGTCACGTTCCTTTGTTTGACGAGGCCGGCGAATCCTAGGAGAAGCAGGTTCTTATATACCAGTATACCGTTATACCTGAACGAACGCCTTGGGCGAATCCACGACGGTCAAGGTCTCGAAGGAGACCGTCAGAAAATTGGCAGCACTCCAACGGAGCCTCGGCAAAAGGAGCATGGATGAGACCATAGAAGCTCTTGTCAAGCGACACAGGAAGGAACTCCTGGATATGATGGCCGGAACTGACAAGGCGAGGGACAGGGTGTTCAGGGAGGAGGACCGTCTCGAAGATCGTAGTTGATTCATGGGCATGGGTCGAGATTCTGAAGCTCAGCGCGGCTGGGAAGGAGGCGAAAGCGCTCTTGGAGGACGCCGACGAGGCCTTCACACCGAGCATCGTCCTAGCGGAGTTGGCGCGGAAGTATCACAGGGAGGGGATGGATTCAGGCGTCGTCAGGTCATGGCTCCGAGGAATCTCTGAAGCGACGGAGATCCACGCAATCGACATCGAGCTCTCTATGATGTCGGCTCAGGCTGCGGCAGACCTCACGGCCATGGCCCACAAGGAGGGAATCTCGGGTCCCGGCCTCGGCGATGCTTTGGTCCTTGCTACGGCAAGGGCTCTCAACGCAAGGGTAGTCACCGGAGATCCGCACTTCAAAGGGCTAGAAGAAACGGTCTGGCTTGGCGCGTGAGACTCCGCGCGTCGATTCGGTACGAGCCGAGTGTGCATTGGCTCCCCGCCCCAAGGGAGTCGACTCCTGGTTCAGGAGACGCTCGGGACCCTTCGTGGAATGAACACCTCTGCCGGGGGTGGATTGAGGAAAAGAGGACTCTGGCCAACCCTTAACTCGAAGGACCTCGCAGATGTCCCGAATGAGGGCCCAAACAAAGGGAGCCCTTGGTGAAGTCGAGGCTGCGACCGGCAATCGTGGTAGGAGGATCATAGCCGTGGTGGCTGTGGCATCCTGCATTCTCATTGCGGGAATCTACGCCATCGTCATTCTGCCTTCAAGGAACGGCCCTGCAACCCGGGGCAGCCAGACAACTCAAGGCAGCACTCAAGGTCAATGCCCAGGCGTTTCCGTCAGGAACGACTCCGCGTATCATCACGTCGTCGATTTCTTCTCGTTCTATCAGGGTCCTCCCGCCCCAATCGGCATCTCCGACTATGGCATCGTGTACCACTCCTCGCCATACCCCTCGGAAAGATGGTCGGGCTACAGCCTAAACACCTCTGAGGTGGTGGGCAATGCCACAATCTACTCCCTCTCTGTCAACGACCCTGATCTAGGGAGCCTGCGGCATACGGCACAGTTGCAGTTGAACGTGGTACTCAGGATTGCGACGGCGCATGGAAACCAGTCGTATTGGCTGCAGAACGTGGCAATCTTTGAAACAAATGAGACCACGGTCAATTTCGGCGACGAAATCTGGAACGTCACCTCAAGGCCTTCCGTCTTGAACTCCGGCCGTCTCACTGGGGTCGGCGGAATGTATGGCAACCAGTCAACCGGCACCTACTACGGCGTCCTTAGTAGGCCGATGCCCGGTCTCTCGTACGTTCTCCCCATTCGTCTCGAAATGATCACAAATGTGACGAAGGCCTACGAGGGCTCGACCACGATTGATTTCGGCTACCAGGTATTCAACGGCTCGTCGCTGAGCGTGCTTGGCCGGACCGTTTACGATCGGGTGTCGCTAGGAGTCGACGGGATGGAGAGTGCGGCGATAGAGGTAAACGGGTTTGAGCATGCTCCTGAAATCTACTACAATGCGGAACTTGTCTTCACAGGGGGGCCGTCTACGGCCAACGTCGCTTTCGAGTCGATGAATTCGACTATCGCCCTTCAATACGTGTCAATCGTGGAGGGACATCGGTGCGTGGCTTCTCCTATCTCAATCTGGGAATTCGGAACCTCAGGCGAATCCGTTTCCAATCTGCAGACGAGTTACGTCAAAGGAAGGGGGGGGGTAGGAATAGGACGGTCAGGCTTCTACAGTGACTACCTGCCTTGATGCAGTCATTCGACGGAAGAGTGCCAATCGCGGGCGGACTAGCTTCCCCTGTTGGGTCCGCATGAAAGAAAGGGGCGTGCAAGCTCAGGGCGTGAACGTCGACGGCTGAACTTGCACTACATCCAGGCTTGGCGCAGGCGCGCACGTGACGGAGGTGCCCGTTGCAAACGAGCTGACGCTGCACATCTGGGAGGCGTATTCTGACCAGACGTCCAATTGGCTGTTGTTGCTGATGGTCTTGCATGGCGGGACGACGGCCGAGGAAGCCGGAGGAGGGCAGCCCGTGGGATAGATTACGACGAAGCCCTTTGCGAGACTGCATGTGCCGCATGACCTGGGGGCGTCGGTGGCCAGGGCGTTCAGGATGGACGAGCAGTCGATCCTGACAGCCGCGTCGGGGCCCAGGGAGACGTATCGGAGAGAGTAGGCTTCGCCGTTGTTGTAGGTCACCTGCTGAGGGCTCGAGGGGCTTACCCCGAAGTTGGGATCTTCCGGAAGCGCAATCACGAACTTCAACACGAGGTTCACGGTTGCGGTATCGTAGCTGGGGTTGTGGATGTTGATGTCGGTGTAGTAGAAGCCGGGCGCGAGCCCGAGGTTCTTGGCGTTCTGCGGGTCGTTGGCTATGGTCTGGACGGGGTTCGAGCCGATGTCCACGGACGCGGGTTCGCAGATGAACTTGACGGCGTAGTCGTACCTCAGGGGGCTTGCGGGGAAGCCGGTGGGAATGCCAATTGCGTATGCAGTGGCCAGTGTGGTGAGCAGGACAAGTGCCGCTGCGCCTGTTGCTAATAGTCGACGTCGGTTCATTTTCGAAAAGAATGGATTTCATGCCTTTTATTAACTTGGAAGTAGAAGAAAGACGGCAGCACGGGAAATCGAATCTCCGCCTGGCAGACAACTTCTCCCGAAGCAATGGCCCTCGGAATCTATGTCTTCCGCTGGGCTCTGGCTGCCGAATTGCCGAATCTCTTAAAACACCTGAGCTTCCGCTGGGCGGACGCCAGTTTTGAAGTGCAGTGAAGTAAGAGCCTTCCTGACTCAGGTGCACGATGCGCAAGAACCGATTCCAGCTGTGCCTGCGCCCGACCTCGACTACCTCGGAGCCAACGGCTATGTCCTGAGGACCACCCGAGAGGACCACGACAAGGGGGTCGCGGAAGTGGCCAGACTCTCCCAGCTGGTCGATCAGGCAAGGGAAGAGCAGGTCGAGGTGGACAGTTCCGAGGGAGCCCTGCGGCAGGACGAACGGAAGGAGCACTCCTTCACCTTCCACTTCGAGGGCAAGGAAGAGAAGGAGGCGCTCCAGGAGAAGGTGGAATCGGAGACCACCGCCCTCTCCAAGGAGGAAGCCGAGCTCGCCGAGACCAGCGCGAACGTGAACGAGCTGATCGAGGAAAAGTCCATGATCGACAGGATGGTTGCCTACGACGGCGGGTTTGTCTCCCTGACGGGGATGGGGACAGTCACGCTTAACGACCTCAACATAAGGAACTACCGGGTATCCGACGATGAGTTCCCCGACTTCGCATCAGAGATCAAGGCGACCTACGACGAGCTCAGAACGATCGCGGAGAGGGGCTCCTTCTTCGCGCTCCGCATAAAGAGCCTCGTGCCAGACATCGGGGCATTCATCGACTACGCGGTGGAGGGAGCCGGAGAGATGACGCAAGCCGTGGCCGAGGCCACGTCGCTGATGTGGGCGACCGGAATAGGCCTTGCCAAGCTCAGGGGGGACCCCGACAGCATAGACCAGAGGTTCGACCAGGCGTTCGAGGGAGTCTGGAAGCTGGGCTCGACCAACCAGAACAAGCTGATGGCGGCGGAGATAATGACCGCCCTCTCCGGCCAGGACATCGGCACCCTGGCGTCAGACTTGAAGGACCTGGAAGCAGAGGTTAGACGCCAGTCGGTCCCGAGAGAGCTGTCCGCCGGGATCGCAGCAGCGATCATGGCGGGGAAGAGGTTCGACGGAACATACCCCATCGACTCCTTCGCCAGGTTCATGCAGGTCACGAAGTCCCACGAGGCGGCGGCAATCCTCGCCGTGATGAACGTCCCGTTCGACGGGCTGAGCGCCAAGTTCCAGGCATTCAGGTCGACGTTCGCCTCCTGGGGGTACATGGCCTCGGAAGACACCGAGGTCGCCTCCGCGTTCCTGGCCATCGGGGAGCTTGAGCCCGCAGAAGTTCAGGAGAAGCTGCAGTACATCGTGCAGCAGCTAAAGAACTACCTGGAGTACCCACTCGTGGCCGCTGCCATACTGGCCTCCATCCCGGTCTTTGAAGCGCACGAGACGCTCGACCTCATGGAGAAGGCGGTAACCCTGCTCTCGGCGTATGTCTCGGGGCTGGAGCGCTCCGTGCTCGTCGCCCTGGCCGTCAGGATGATTCACGGGGTCAGGAACGAGCTGGTGAAAAGAATCGACCCCACGGCCACCATCACCGACACGCCCATCCAGTTCACCTATGCGCCGCACCCGGGGCTGTTCGTCTGGTTCCGCCCCGTAATCATCGCCCACTCCTCGTACCACGCCACGTTCAGCGCGATGGGGGGTTTCCACCCGGCCCACAGTCACGGAGTCGGAGGATTCGCGGGTTGAGCAGGACCCTTGGCCGAAGAGGCCTCTGGCCCCTACTTCTGTCGCTGCTGGTCCTCTCCGCCGTCGCCGTAGTCATCCGCCCAGTCTCAGCCTCTGGCCCTCAACAGGGAGACTACTTCAAGTACTCAGAGACGAGCCAAGTGAACAACGGCCAGGGCTCCTACTCCGGGTACAGCGATCAGACCTCCACCACCGGGACGGAGCAGATTCAATCCATCGTCGGAGAAGGCGCGTTTACCCGCTACTCTTTCGCATACGACTTCAGCAATAACCAAGGGAACGCCTCGTCCGGCTCGCGTTCGGGCGACTTCTCGTGGGATACGAGGACATACACATACGTAAACGGGACGGACGACCAGATCGGCTACTCCCAACCAATCTACGTCTGGTTCGCAATGGACCCTTCTCTCTCCGTAGGGAAAGGCTTCTCGGCCCTGAACACTCACATGGCGATCCTGTCGAAGAACTACAGCCTGAGGCTGCCTACCGAGTCCCGGTACGTCCAGACGATTGAGGCGATGGGAACCGGCCACTACCAACGGAACGACGCCTATGGCGTCTTTGGCGCGACGTACACCTGGTACGAGTACTTCGACCCGACCAGTGGATACATAGTGGGCTACAACTACACGGAGCAGGACACCGGCACCTATCAGGGACAGGCGGGGGGGTTCACCTACACGGATGCCCTTTACGTGTCCTCGACCAGCTATCCGTTGACGGCGGCCAGCGGCCCGTCGATTTCCGTCACGGCGTCGGGCACGATTTCGTTCCCTCCGTACCTCTTCGTCTTGGTACCGGCAATCGCGGTTGTGATCATAGTTGGTACGGTGGCCCTTGCGATGAGAGGAAGGGGTCGCCGAGGTCACCTCCCCGAGCACCCGGCCACGCCTCCGCCCACTCCCCCCTCCACCTCCCCGCCGCCTCCAAGGCCCTGGGGCTCGAACGTTGACCTCGGCTCAAAGCCGTCGGAGCAGGTCGTGATCAGGGAAGTCGCGAAGGTGAACTGCCGCTATTGTGGGACGCTGATCCCCACTACTGTCGACAAGTGCCCCTACTGCGGGGGGCCCAGGGTGTAGGCCACCTTGACCCAGACAGTCACCAAACGGACCCCCATAGTCCTGAGAGGGGTCCCCATCGACCTTAGCATGTACGATGGGGCGGGGACCATCACCAACAAGTACTATGCTGGCTTCAAGATGCCCGAATTCGAGAAGGTCTACCTCCCGGACAGCGTGCGGCCCTTCACCGATGCGGACCCGACCGGGACCCGGGAGCTTCTCGTCGACGACAACAGGAGCGCGATGGCCAAGGAGCCCTGCCTCGAAATCGACGGGACCGACTTCTACTTCTCGGTAAAAGGGATAGGCTCTACGACCAGCCCCTTCAGCCGCCAACTCTTGACGAGGTCTGAGGTCTGCGGCCTCCTCAAGGGCGGTAGCACGAAGGAGCGGATTATGGGTGCGAAGGAGAAGGAGATGCGGTTCCCTAGGTACCTGACGGGAGAGCTGTGGTCCAGGGGGTGCCCCTACGGCTCGCAGGGGCTGGAGTTCGCGTCCATCGCGATGAGGGCGGCCGAGATGTCAGACTCCAGCACGACCTCGATACACGGGTTCAGAATCGCTCCGATGGTCAAGATCGTGAAACTCCCCGAGGCGCTCCAGAGGGAGGTCACCCAGGTCTACTGGTACAGGAGGTTCAGGCAGCAGATGGTCCAGGAGACGAGGCTACTCCCGTCGAACGTCAGAATATACTTCCACTCCGACTGGACCATAGGGGACGACACCGGCGAGCTCTTCGACTTCTTCCGCATAGACAGCAACGACAGGGCCATGGAGTTCCTGGTGAACTTCCTCAGGAGCGGCGTGGCGATTCTCACGCTCTTTGTCAGGTCCATGGCGGACAACGGCAACGGCACCTACAGCGGGCTGGACTTCTACGACGTCTGGCTCGACAAGGACGCCGTGCTCGCCCCGGACGGGACGATCTTCTGGGCAGACCTCGAAGGGCTCCAGGTGATAACCGTCGGCGGGCGGGACAGGGCCGAGGTAGAGTTCAACATCGAAGAGAACATGGAGCACCAGATATACCGCTCCCTCTACGAGTTCATGTACGCCTACGAGCAGATCGAGCGTGAGCGGGTGAGGCGCTTCGGCCACGTCACCGACCGCAAAATCCAGTTCGAGTACCTGCTCAAGGGCGCGCTGAAGGACGACGATGTCGTCGACCTCAACAGAACTGGCGACAGCCTCGAGCTCGTCATCGGCAACATTCTAGGCGAGGAGAAGCTGACCAAGAACTTCGTGATATTAGATTGGTGAGCAGCTCTTGAGCGGACCCCAGATTTCACCGGTGAAAAACGTCGACGAGCAGCTGAAGAGTCTCCCGAAGGGCTTGTCTTTCTTCGACCCGATACTCCGGCACGAGACGAAAGAGACCCTCGAGGCTGGCGGCGAAGTGTACGTCTCCGAGAGCCCCGTGGAAGAAGTGGATGGCCTGTTCATCTACGACAACTGGGAGGCGACCGGGACAATATTCACAAGGTCGAAGGAGGTCTTCGACAGGGTCTTCGCCCTGAAGCCTTCCAGTTACATCTTCTCGGAGCTGGACGTCCCAGAGCTTCCCAAAGATCTGTGGAACATCTGGCAGCTGGACGTCGACAGGGCCCCTCGAGAATACCGGTTCAGGTACCACGTCAGCATGAGCGCGGACGAGAAAGAGATAGAGCGCTTCATGATGGCTACGCAGCCTGAAACAAACCCCCGGTGGATCTCCGTCGCTCTCAGGCACGGGGACAAGTGCTTCGTGAACAGGATCGACAACAGAATCGTGGGGATGGCATGGGTGACGATCGTCGGAGCCTTCGCCCGGTCCCACAGCATCTATGTCGAGCCACAGTTCAGGCGGATGGGGATGATGAGTGATAACCTGCACGCGAGGCTCATCTACCTGAAGTCCAGGGGGGTCCATACCCTGATCAACGAAATCGCCGAGTCCAACGTCGCCTCCTCCAAACATGTCGAGAAGGCGGGAGAGAAGATCGTCGGGAAGCTTTACCTCTACACCACGCCCGACAAGGCACCGACGACATAGCCCCGGGACGCCGCGCTCTGGCCGGCCGGAACGGCACCCATAACGAATTTAACACCGATAGCACGGGAACGAATTCTAAGCCATGTCCGAAGGCGATAGACGTCTCGCTGCCATAATGTTCACCGATATGGTGGGTTACACCGCACTGACCCAGTCGAGCGAGGAAAGGGCCATGGAAGTCTTGGAACGGCACAACAGGCTGCTGAGGCCCATCTTCCCAAGATTTCACGGGAAAGAGGTCAAGACCATGGGCGATGCCTTCCTGGTCGAATTCGAGAACGCCCTCGACGCAGTGAAGTGCGCAGTCGAAATCCAGTCGTTCTTGCACGACTACAACGTCTCCGCGGAGGAGGAGTGGAAGATCAAGCTCAGGATAGGGATCCACCTGGGGGATGTCATACGAAAGGGAGGCGACGTTTTCGGGGACGCTGTCAACATAGCGTCGAGGATTCAACCGGTGGCCTCGCCGGAAGGCGTGTCGATCTCGCGGCAGGTGTACGACCAGGTCCACAACAAGCTCGACCTGTCTTTGATCCCGCTTGGAGAGATACCTCTGAAGAACGTGGCCGAACCTGTCGAGGTCTACGCCGTGCAGATGCCGTGGGGAGACGTGGGCCCCTCCGGGAGGGACGTCCGGGAGGCAAGAAGGGTGGCGATTCTGCCATTCGTCAACATGAGCCCGGACCCCCAGGACGAGTTCTTCGCGGACGGTCTGACTGAGGAACTGATCGGACGGATCTCTCAGGTCAAGGAGCTAGAGGTGATCGCAAGGACGTCAGTGATGAGCTACAAGAAAAAGGACAAGAAAGCCAGAGAGATCGGAAGGGAGTTGAACGTGGGCTCGCTGGTCGAAGGGAGCGTGAGAAGGTCGGGGAACAAGGTCAGGATAACCGCCCAGCTGATCGACACGAACCGCGAAAGCCACGTCTGGTCCTCAAACTACGACCGAGACCTGCAGGACATATTCGAAGTCCAGAGCGACATCTCCGAAAGGGTTGCCGAGGTCCTCCGTATCCAACTCCTCCCCGCGGAGAAGATAGCCATAGAAAAGAAGCCGACGTCCAGCAAGGAAGCCCACCTGCTCTACCTGAAGGGGAGGTATCACTGGAACGAAAGGACTCCGAAGTCGGCCGAACTGGCCGTCCAGTGCTTTGAGAAGGCAATCATGGAAGACCCCTCCTACGCTCCCGCGTACGTCGGACTGTCGGACGCGCTGACGATTCTGAGCGATCAGGGCGTGATGAAGCCCTTCGAGACGGGGCTGAGGATCAAGGAACTGGCAGAGAAGGCACTGCAGTTGGACCCCACACTGGCCGAGGCCCACGCGAGTCTTGGTAACATCCTGGCGTACGTCTTCTGGGACTGGCCCCGTGCCGGGTTGGAGTTCAAACGCTGCATCGACCTGAATCCGGCATATCCGACTGGGAGACAGTGGTACGGAAAGTACCTGTCGTTCGTGGGCCGGTATGCCGAGGCGGTCGAACAGCATCGCCGGGCCCTGCACCTCGACCCGTACTCGCTCATAATCAACATCAACTATGCGGAGGGGCTTGCCGAAGCAGGCAGATACCCGGAGGCGGTCGAACAGGCCAAGAAGACTGTGGAGCTTGACCCCAACTTCCTGATAGGTCACTTTGAGTTCGGAATAATCTACCTAGGCGGGTCGGAGTTCGAGAAGGCAGAAGCGGAGTTCAAGAGGTCCTTGGAAATCGTCCCGGACTTCGCGGCTGCTTTAGGACACCTGGGCTACGGCTATGCCATAAGCGGCAGGAAAGAGGAGGCCGAGCGAGTGCTTTCGAAGCTGAGGGAGTTGGAGTCCAAGTCATACGTCCCTCCAGCGACCATTGCCATAGCGGAGTTCGGCCTAGGGTTGACCGACGATGCTTTCAGGCACCTCAATCAGGCGTTTGAAGAGAGGTCCTCCTGGTTGCTGTACTTCAAGGCCTTCCCGGCATTCAGGATTCTCATCTCCGATGTTCGTTACAGACGGATACTCTCCAAGATGGGATTGGCTGATGCGCCTGCGTAGAGTTTGACGGTGCCGCCCGACCTCCGTCACCTCACACTGCCTATTTCAGGAGCGGGACGCCTCCGCCAGGGGAACCTCGACTTAGGGTAACGGGCAGGGGGGCTTGATTGGCCTGCTGAGCTGAGCCACGGTCCGCCGCAGCTCGACCCTTTTATCAGGCCCGTCCGTTGTCCGGGACATGGACCTGGACAGAAGGATCTTCCTCGCGGAGTTCGCCTTCGCCGCGGCCCTCGGCTTTTTGAGTGTTCTGACATACTACGTCTACCAGGTCTGGTGGATTCAGACCATGATAGCCAATGGCGGCCCCGTACCCGGGATCGCAGTCTACGGTGGTGAGGCGCTTGCAATCGTCGGCTTTCTGCTTGACCCTGTGCTCCTCGCCCTGGTGATGTTCAGGATTGGGCGGGGGTTTGACCTGCCAAACGGCTATCGAAGGGCCATCGCCTCCTTGATTCTCGGTTACATCCTGGGAAAGCTGGTCGGCACTGGAGCCGGGATCCCCCAAATACTCTTCGTTCTGCTCAATCCCACTTCCACTGTCGGCCCTAGCGTCAATGTATTCGTCACTTTCACACTAGCCTCGAACCTAGCCAGCTTGTTTCTGGCCGCCGCCTCCGCTTTCGTGTTCTCGTTCGGAGCCTTGGCCATAGGCTACTTCTACCAACTTCAGAGAACCTCCCCCGTCGCAGCGGCCAGCGTGGGCGAGGAACGGCCAGGGAGCGACCTGCAGACTTAGCGGCTTCGTCGAGGTCAGTGCCAGGCTCCGCCTGACCCCTACTTCAGGGTCAGCTTGTGGGTACCGGTGCTGTCCGTGTTGTTCGGGTCTCCCCCGTAGGCCGCCTGGACCGCGACCGTGCCGCTGGTCGTCCCAGTGAAAGTCACGGCGCAGCTTCCCTTCGTGAGGGTGCAGGTCTCCCCCTGATGAAGTGATATCGCCCCGGTCCCCGTCGAAGACCAGGTCACGTTGCCGGCGGGCAAGTATCCGATCACCCTCGCCGTGCACTTTATCGTGGTCGACGACCCCGCCACCACCGAAGCGGGTTTGCACGAGACCGTGGTCTTGGACGTCTTTATGGAGATGGGAAGGCTGGAGGCGCTGTATCCGGGGAGGTTGCCGCTGTCTCCGGAGTAGCTGGCGGTTATGGTGGCGGGAGACGTCAGGGACGTGGGCTTGTACTTCACGGAGCACGAGCCCTTCACGAGCTTGCACGTGATGCTGTTGGACGCCCCTTCCCCTTGACTGTAGTGAACACGCCCGTGCTGTCCGAGGAAAAGGTCACAAGCTTGTACTGCAGCTACTACGCGCGTGTGGGGGACCAGGACGGGTTCTTCGGTCTGGCACGCAAGGCGA
>Ga0187771_10001696_pt1 | contig 14931 bp, 10 predicted proteins | sample 0116_SJ02_MP15_1_FD_133139 | JGI IMG/M metagenome (GOLD analysis project Ga0187771, IMG submission 133139) | Tropical peat soil microbial communities from peatlands in Department of Meta, Colombia - 0116_SJ02_MP15_10_MG | ecosystem: Environmental > Terrestrial > Soil > Wetlands > Peat | place...
AAGCCCGGGATCTTACCCGTTTTGACCTGGATTATGACTTACCGGATCACTTTTTGCCTGAGTTCCCAGCGCCTATCTATTTGACCACTCGCCCAGACCTTGGCGATGTCTCCAAAGGCAAGTTGGTCACAATCGATAATTACTATGAGCTGTTCAATGGGATTCTGAACCCCAAGCAAATCGAAGGCCTGAGGCTATTGCTCACCCCCTTCCCGCAGCAGCAGTTCAACCAGACCGAGGATCGCCGTTCAGAACGCCCCAGTCGTGGAGTCATATGCTTCGATTGCCACGCCAACGGACACACCAATGCCTCTACTCACCTGGTAGGGGACATCCGTCCCCAGGAATTTCGTCATCGCCTGGACACCCCCTCTCTTCGGGGAGTGAATATTCAACGGCTGTTCGGTTCTCAGCGGGCGCTCAAAAGCGTCGAGGATTTCACGGAGTTTGAACAGCGTGCCGCTTATTTTGACGGGGACCCGGTGATTGCCACCAAGAAGGGAGTTAATATCCTGGAGCGAGGCAGTCAAGTGCACTTCATGGCGGAGTTTCAGGAGCTTTTGAATTTTCCTCCCGCACCGAAACTTGGAATCAACGGCAAGTTAAACTCCAAAATGGCCACGGAATCCGAAAGGCGAGGGCAGGCTCTATTTTTCGGCAAGGCCAATTGTGACAGTTGTCATCCGGCACCCTATTATACCGACAATCTCATGCACAACCTGGGAACGGAACGGTTTTACAAACCCAAGATGATCAACGGGCGAATGGCGAGTGCCGATGGTCCAATCAAGACCTTCCCCTTGCGGGGCATCAAAGACTCTCCCCCTTACCTGCACGATGGCAGGCTGTTGACCCTGGAAGACACTGTGGAGTTTTTCAACCTGGTTCTCGAACTTAAACTCACCGAGCAAGAAAAGAGGGACCTGGTCGCCTTTATGCGCCAGCTGTAAATAAATAGGTCCGGACCCTTGGGGCAATAAACTACGGGATGGAACGTAGTCCCGTTTATTCCGTCGCTCCGATCTTCATCGAAGCTTTTGAGTTTCGGGATTGACGGGGCTGCGTTATATATCGGAAGGTGAGGAGGGTATACTCCCCAGGGGCAGAGTGGAAAAAATGATGGGGAACGCTACCCGGCATTCTTGAAGAAGAAAACCTTTCTGCTGCTCGGGCATCGAAAATCCCCCACCGGGAGTTAATCTGATCGCGGCCGGGAATTCAAGTTCCCCACGACCCTCTAGCCGATCGTGATATTGTGTTTCCTCATGAGGGCATGGAAGTTGGGCCGGAGTAAACCCACCTCTTCCGCCGCCCGGGTGACATTCCAGTTATTCCTCTTTAAGGCCTCGATGACGAAGCTGTTCTCGATTTCATTCAAGATCTTCTGGGTGATCTCCCTTCTGATTTTTTTCAATTCTTCGGCGGTTCGGGGAATCGCCGTGGTTACCTTCCCGATCTTATCGCCGAGCGCATAGGAGACTTGCGTTGAACTGGCGATGGTTTCATCATTCATGATGATCAGCCGCTCCACCAGGTTCCGCAGTTCCCTCACATTTCCCGGCCAATGGTATTCCTTCAGCAAGAGAAGAGCCTCTGTGGAAAATCCTTTCACCTCTTTGTGCATACTCTTGCTAAAGAGGTTCAAAAAATAGCTGGCCAGCAAGGGGATGTCTTCTTTTCTTTCCCGAAGAGGGGGTAGGGAGATTCGAAATACATCGAGACGATAGAACAGGTCCTCCCGAAATAATTTCTCTTTCATTAATTTTTCCAGGTCCCGGTTCGTAGCGGCGACAAACCGGATGTTCATCTTGCGGCTTTTGGCCTCCCCCACCCGTTTGAATTCTTGCTCCTGTAATACCCGGAGCAGCTTGGCCTGGATATCCAAATGAATGTTGGCAATCTCATCCAGAAAAATGGTCCCGCCCTCCGCGACCTCCAAAAGCCCCGGTTTCGATTCCGTGGCCCCAGTAAACGCCCCCTTGGCGTAGCCGAACAATTCACTCTCGATCACACTCGCCGCCAGCGCGGCGCAATCGACGACGACGAAATTTTTATCCCTCCTCGGACTATTGCGGTGAATCGCCCGGGCCACCAGTTCTTTGCCGGTTCCGCTTTCCCCATGGATGAGAACGGTGGCCTCCGTGGGCGCAACCCGCCGGATCAATTCACAAGTATTTTTGATCGCCTCGCTTTCTCCGACCAAATTCTCAAACTCGTATTTCTTGGTTAACTCTTCCCTTAAGTATCGATTCTCGCTGAGCAGCCTCTGGTGCTCAAAGGCCTTCTCGACCGCCATCAGAAGCTCATCGGGGGTGAACGGTTTCGATACGTAATCAAAGGCCCCCATCTTCATCGAGGCGACGGCGGTATCCACGGTGGCATAACCGGTAATAATGATCACCATTAAATGGGGATAATCTCTTTTAACCTCTTGCAGAACCTGGATCCCGTCCCTTTCCGGCATTTTTAGGTCCAGAAGAAGCAGGTCGAAACTATCCTCCTGGAGTTGCTTCAGCCCTTCCAGGGGATGGAGGGAAGTTTTCACCTCATAGCCCTCTTCCCCCAGCAATTCCCGGCAGCTCTGGCATATATATTCTTCGTCATCGATGACCAGGATTCTTTTTTCGCTCATCGCTTACTCCAGCGGCAGCCTAATCACGAAGGTCGTTCCCCGGCCGACTTCGCTTTCCACGTCGATCGTCCCGTTGTGCCGCTCGATAATCCCATGACTGACGGCCAGGCCCAGACCGGTCCCCTTTCCTGCTTCCTTGGTGGTAAAGAACGGGTCAAATATTTTGGCCAGATTCTCCGGCGGAATTCCGCAACCGGTGTCGCTGAGGCGGATTTCTATAAAGGGCTCGGCTTCTAATTTTCTGGACGTGACTTTTAGCGTCCCCTTCTGCGGCATGGCGTCGAGTGCATTGATGAGAATATTGACAAAGACTTCCAGGATTTGATTGGCATCCACCTGGATGGATGGCAGCTCTTCTAACTCTTTCTCCACCATGATCTTTTTTTCACTGGCCTTGGCCAATTGATTTCTGGTTAGGGTGAGCGCGGCTTCGATAATCCGGTTCACATCGCTGACCTCTTTTTGGGGTTCCCTCTGCCGGGCAAAGTCTAACAAACCCCGGACGATCTCCCGGCATCGGGTTGTCTCCTTCACGATGATGTCCAGCCTTTCCCTCTGCCAATCCTCGGCCTTCCGCAATAGCAGGGAACTGAAGGTAAGAATCGAGGTCAGGGGATTGTTGATCTCATGGGCGATGCCGGCCGCCAGCCTTCCGATGGAAGCCAATTTTTCGGAGCGCATCAAACGCTGCTCATTCAGTCTTCGAATCTCCTTATCCCTTTCCTGGAGAGAAGAGGCCATCAGGTTAAAGGTCTTCTCCAATTCGCCAATCTCATTGTCCGATTGGGCTTTCACCCGGGCCGAAAAATCCCCCTGGGAAATTTGATCCGATACCTTTCGAAGATTCTCGATGGGCTTGACCACCGAACGGGAGGAAAAATTGGCCAACAAAACCGATAGAACCATCCCGAAAAGCGTGATCCCCAGGAATATGAAGAGCGCTTCGGTCCTCATGTCTACGAATTTCTGCTCCAGCATCCCCACGGCGAGGATTCCGATATTTTCTTTTTTGAGGTTCCGGACAGGCTCATAAGCCGTAACATACCAATCATGAACGACCGGAGCTCGGCCCACGGACTTCTCCCCGGCGATTAAGACCTTATCAAAAATTTCATCGGCAACCCTGGTTCCGATCGCCCGCGAGCCGTCTTCATTCTTAAAATTGGTGGAGATGCGAATATCCTTTAGAAAAAGGGTCACGACTCCGATATCTTTCCCTCTATATTTTTCATTCTGATAGAGGATATCTTTCACCCGGTCCACCAGCGGATAATTTCGATTCAGGACCTCTCCCCCGTAGAGAACCCCCAGCAGCTTTCCATCCTCTCCCAGAATGGGGGAGGCGGAGATCAAGACCAGGGCCGAACCTTGGGCGGGACCTTTTCTGGGCCTGGTCTCCGGTCCATCGATGAAGGGGATCACGCATTGACGGGCCAGATCCTGGCCCTCTTTCTGGATCCTCTCATAGGGAAAGATTTCCACCGAGGAGGCAGGTCTTTGGGTGGCCAGAACTTCTTGGATGATCGGGTCCTGGACCACGCTATCGCCCCAGACTTCAGGGTTGCTGGCCCGGAGCACCGCATTTCCCTTTTCGTCGGTAATGGTTAATAGGTCTAATTGGCTTTCTTTTCGAATCCCCCCGAGAATCTCCTTCAAGAATACCCGGTTCTTCTTCCCTAGCTCCCTTTGGATGGAGGTCCGAAAGGAAGAAAAATATACCGAACTTTTGATATTTTCAAGGCGGTGATTGAGTATCTCTCTAGCCGAATTTAAAGCATTGCTGACCCGGTCCTGGGCCTGCCCTACCGTCCATCGATTGATTAAGAAGAGCCCCACCAGGGAGGAAATGAAACTGGTGAGAAAAATGACCGCCACAAACCTCTGGATCAGCTGCGACTTTAATGCTCGCTTCATGGAAACCAGGCCTCATCTATACCATGGAAATCGGGGGATGAATATCCGGGCGCTTGCCTCCGATCTTCCTTCCGGTCAGGAAACGGTCCGGGCGAAAGATACAGGGGGATCGACGGATAGGTATAGGCCCCGGACCAGGGATCGGCCCCGCAGGAAAGGACATTAAACCTTTTGGATCTTCACCGCGCAAACTTTAAACTCCGGAATCTTGGCCATGGGGTCCAGCGCGTCCAGGGTCAATAAGTTGGCTGCCGCTTCTTTGAAATGGAAGGTCATAAATACGACTCCGGGGGGAAGCCGATCGGAGATTTTGGTCTTCACCAGAACCTTTCCGCGGCGGGAGGCCACTTCCACCAATCCATTGTCCGGCCGGGTTCCCAGGCGCGCCGCGTCTTCCGGGCTAATCTCCAGGACGCCTTCGGGGTAGACTTCGGAGAGCCCTTTGGACTTTCGCGTCACTAGGGTGTGATAATGGTAAAGCACCCGCCCGGTGGTAAGAAGGAACGGGTATTCCTCATCGGGAAGCTCGGGAGGGGGCACGTAGGGGACCACATGAAATTTCCCTCTTCCACGGCTGAACTGGTCTTTATGCAAAAACGGTGTGCCGGGATGGTCGGGGGTCGGGCAGGGCCACTGCAGCCCCAGGCCTTCCAGACGATGGTACCGGATCCCCCCGTAAGCAGGGGTCAGAGAAGCGACCTCTTCCATGATTTCGCTGGGAGAGGCGTACTTCATCGGATAACCCAGGCGGGAAGAGAGGTCACAGATGATCTGCCAGTCGGGACGGGATTCTCCCTGCGGCTTAATGGCCCGGCGAACCCTCTGTACCCGGCGTTCCGTGTTGGTAAAGGTCCCGTCCTTTTCCGCAAAGCTGACCCCCGCCAGGACCACGTGGGCCAGCTCAGCAGTCTCCGAAAGAAATATATCCTGTACCACCAGCAAGTCCAGGCGCTTTAGCTCTTCCTTCACCTTGCTGGCATTGGGGTCGGAGAGTAACGGATTCTCCCCCAGGATAAAAAGGGCCTTCACCTTTCCCTCCGCCACCCGCTGCATCATCTCCATCAAGGTTAGACCCGGTTGGGGGGAAAGGGCAACATTCCAGGCCTTCTCGAACTTCTTCCGCAGGGCTTCATCATCCACCCTCTGGTATCCCGGATAAACATTGGGGAGCCCGCCCATGTCACAGGCCCCCTGGACGTTGTTCTGTCCTCTCAGAGGGTTCACTCCCGAGAAGGGTTTCCCGATTTGCCCGGTGACCATCGCCAGGTTGGCCAGAGCTAGGACGTTGTTGGTTCCGGTCACATGCTGGGTGATCCCCATGGCGTAAAGAATCGAAGAACTGGAAGACTGGGCATAGAGTCTGGCCGCTTCCACGATATCCGCTGCGGGGACTCCGGTAATTTTTTCTACAGCCTCAGGGGTGTACTCCTTTACCGATTCTTCCAGGGCATCGAAACCTTCGGTTCGCGCTTCGATGAAGGCCCGGTTCTGCCATCCCCGGCAAAGGATAACCTGGATCATTCCATTGATCAGGGCGGCATCTGTCCCCGGCTTTTGGTTCAGCCACAGATGGGCGTAGTCGGCCAGTTCAATCCTCCGGGGATCGGCGACAATGAGCTTGGCGCCATGATGGCGCACCGCAGCCTTTACCTGCAGGGCGATCACCGGATGATTTTCGGTGGTGTTGGAACCAATAACGAAAATACAGTCTGCCTTCTGGATCTCTCCAATCGAGTTGGTCATCGCTCCACTTCCCAAAGCCATCGCCAGACCGGCGACCGTGGAGCTGTGTCAGAGCCTGGCGCAGTGGTCCACATTGTTGGTGCCCAGGGCAGCGCGGGCCATCTTCTGCAAAAGGTAATTTTCTTCGTTGGTACACTTGGCCGAGACCAGAACCCCGATGGAATCCGGTCCATATTTCTCCCTGACCCTCTTCAGGCCTTCTGCCGCGCGATCCAAAGCCTCCTCCCACGAAGCCGGTCGGAATTTTTCCCCCTCCCGGATGAGGGGTCCGCTCAGGCGGTCCGGGCTATGGATATAGTCGAACCCGAACCTGCCCTTGACGCAAGTCCAGCCCCGGTTTACCCCTAGGTCTTTCTCCGAGGTGACCTTGAGCACCTGATTATCTTTGACATTCAGGACCAGCGTGCATCCCACGCCGCAATAGGAGCAGGTGGTCGCAATTCGCTGGAACTCCCATTCCCGGCCCTGAAAACGCCCGGCCTTGGGGCTCAGAGCCCCTACCGGACAGGCACTCACGCAATTGCCGCAGAAGACGCAGGGGGTCTCCTGCATGGAATGGTCGAAGGAGGCTGCGATTTTCGTGTTGAATCCCCGCCGGGAATAGTCCACGGCTTCACAATACTGGATCTCATGACACACCGTGACACACCGCCCGCAGAGGATGCACTTGTTGTAATCCCGCTCGAAGAACGGGTTGGAAGCCCGAAGAGAATAATCATGCTGTTCCCCCTTGAACCTCGCCTGGCGGATCCCGAATTGATAAGCGTATTTTTCCAGGAGGCAGGTGCCGCTTTTTTCGCAGGTCATGCAGTCATAGGGATGATCGGACAGGAGCAGCTCTACGACCAGCTTCCGGGCATCCTGGACCCGTGGGGTATGGGTATGCACCACCATGCGGTTGGCCGCCGGAAAAGCACAGGAAGCGATGAGGGTTCTGGCCCCTTCCACCTCCACCACACATAAGCGGCAACCCGTGGTCGGGGCGAGGTCCTCCCGGTAGCAGAGGTGAGGGATGTCGATCCCGGCCTTCCGGGCGGCTTCCAGGATGGTCGTTCCTTCCTCGGCCCGGACTTCCCGCCCGTCGATAGTCAATTGAATCTCAGCCATTTTTTATTCCTTCATTTTTTCCCCCGCAGAGATCGCGGAGAAAATAAAAGCGGTGAATGATTCTTAATGCTCTAAATCGCACCGCAGGCAGCGGCAGGCTTCGCGGAGCGCCGTCTCTTCACTGAACCCCAGGTTTACTTCCGAGAAGGTCCGCACTCGCCGTCCTACACCCATGTAGACCATGCGGGCCCGCGGCTTGATGGCCTCCACTTCGCCCGTTTCCCCTTCACCTTTGGGTACGTCCGCCCGCCGGATAGGCCGGAACACCCGGTCTTTGTAAAGGTCCTGCCCCTTCAAGTGTCGGTCAATAGAGACCGCCGCCTCATAACCCTGGGCCATGGCCTGAACAATGGTAGAAGGTCCCGTGGCCACATCGCCCCCGGCGAAGACCCCCGGGATGTGGGTGGCCAGGGTGATGGGGTCGGGGGACAGCGTCCCGGCTCTGGTAATCTTAAAGCCTTCTTCCTCTCTGAAGCAGGTGAGTTCGGGCTTGTACCCCACCTCCGGAATGATGGTATCTACCTCCATGACGAACTCCGATCCTTTCACCGGGATGGGCCGGCGCCGGCCGCTTTCGTCATAATCCCCGAGTTCCATCCGCACGCATTCCATCCCCTTTACCTGCCCGCTTTCCGTAATGATCCGGGTGGGGGCGAGGAGGTAGAGAATCTTGATCTTCTCGTCCTCGGCCGCTTCCACCTCTTCGGCATTGGCCGGCATCTCCTCTTTCGTTCGGCGGTAAACGATGGAGACGTCTCGGGCCCCCAGGCGCACGGCCATGCGGGCCGCATCAATGGCCACATCTCCTCCGCCAATGACCGCCACCCGTTCCCCGACTTCGACCTCCTCCCCCAGGTTCACCCGCCGTAGAAAATCAACACCCGGCAGCACTCCCTTGGCATTTTCTCCGGGAATATTCAACCGCGGGTTCCCGTGAGCGCCCAGAGCCAGGAACACGGCTTTGTACCCCTGCTGGAATAGATGATCAATGGTGAAATCCTTGCCCAGGGCCTGGTTCATCCGGATCTCCACGTTGTGCTGGCGGATGAAACTGATGTCGTATTCCAGGATTGCCGGAGGGAGACGAAAATCCGGAATGCCTACGGCCAGCATACCGCCCGGCACCGGCAAGGCTTCGAATATGGTCACCTGGTATCCCTTCCTCCCCAGATGATAACCGGCGGTCAAGCCTGCCGGCCCCGCCCCTACAATCGCGACCCGGTCGTCTTTGATCCTCTCCAAGAAAGCGGGAGGGGCCATCTTTCCCTGTCTTCGTTCCCAGTCGGCGGCAAATCGCTTGAGCGAGGCGATGGCGATCGGTTCGTCAATTTCCCCCCGCTTGCACATCTTCTCACAGGGGTGATTACACACCCGCCCGCAGATTCCCGGCAGGGGGTTGGTCAGCCGGATCAAGCTTAATGCCTCGTCATATCTTTTCGCCGAGATCAGGGCCGTGTATCCCACGGCATCGCAACGAACCGGGCAGGTGTTTTCGCAGGGGGCATAGGTCAGGGCCTCGCAGATCCCCGCGGGGCATTGTTTATCCCGGATGTGAGCCTCGTATTCGTCCCGGAAATGCTTGATGGTGGAGAGCACGGGGTTGGGACAGGTCTGCCCCAGACCGCACAGGGAAGCATCTTTGATGGTCTGACCCATCTGCAGCAGGAGTTCAATATCCCCTTCCCGCCCTTCCCCCTTGGTAATCCGGTTCAAAACCTCCAGCATCCTCTTGGTCCCGATCCGGCAGGGAACACACTTGCCGCAGGACTCATCCTGGGTGAAGGACAAGAAGAACCGGGCAATGTCCACCATGCAGGTCTTCTCGTCCATGACGATCATACCCCCCGATCCCATCATGGAGCCCACCTGGCTCAAAGACTCATAATCAATGGGAAGGTCCAGGTATTTCGGCGGTAGACACCCGCCCGAAGGCCCCCCCATCTGGGCGGCCTTGAAGAGGCGGCCCTTGGGGATTCCGCCGCCGATTTTATAAATCACTTCTCGAAGAGTAGTCCCCATCGGGACTTCCACCAGACCCGTGTTGTTGATCTTTCCGGTAAGAGAGAAGATCTTCGTCCCCTTGGACCCCGCAGTTCCCACAGAGGCATAGGCTTTTGCCCCTTCCAGGATGATGGAGCGAATATTGGCATAGGTCTCCACGTTGTTGATGTTCGTGGGTTGGCCCCATAACCCGGCCACCGCCGGAAACGGCGGGCGCGCCCTGGGCATTCCTCTCTTGCCCTCGATGGAGGCCAGCAGAGCGGTCTCCTCGCCGCAGACAAAGGCTCCCGCCCCTTCTTTGATCTTGGCGTGGAAGCTGAAATCGGAACCCAGGATATGATCCCCGATGAGTCCCAGCTCTTCGGCTTGGTCAATGGCCCGGGTCAAATGCTGGACCGCCAGAGGATATTCGGCCCGGACGTAAATGTAACCGCTCCGGGCTCCGATGGCATAGGCGGCGATGAGCATTCCTTCCAGAACTAAATGCGGGTTTCCTTCCAGGACGCTCCGGTCCATGAAGGCCCCGGGGTCTCCTTCGTCGGCGTTGCAGACAATGTATTTCACTTCTCCCGGCGAGCCGCGAGTGGTGCGCCACTTTCGCCCGGTGGGGAATCCTGCTCCGCCCCGGCCGCGCAATCCTGACTTTTCCACCTCGTCGATCACCTGCTCGGGGGTCATGGTGAAGAGGACCTTACTCAGCGCCGAATAGCCCTCCCGGGCAATGTAATCGCGAATTTCCGTGGGGTCGATACGCCCATTGTCGCTGAAGACCCGGCGCATCTGGAGCGCGTAGAAAGGAACATCATGATCGTAGATGACGGTCCGGCCGGTGGACGGGTTGATGTATAGTAGCCGCTGGACCGGCCGTCCCCCCAGGAGGGTCTCGGAGACAATTTCCGGTACATCTTCCACCGCTACCTGCTGGTAGAAGATCTCTTGCGGAAGGATAACCACAACGGGCCCTCGCTCGCAGAAGCCATGGCAGCCGGTGCGCATCACCTCCACCTGTCCGGCCAATCCTTGTCTTCGGACCTCTTCGATAAAAGCCGACCGGACTTCTTCCCCCCCCCAGGCCCGGCAACCCGTTCCCCCGCAGATGGTTACGCAGAGTTTATTCGGATCACGCCCCCGCAGGATCCCTTCTCGCAGGGAAATCAAACTTTCTTGCGATGCAAGCCTTCCTTCCAAGAGTCATCCTCCTATTTATATTGCTTGAGAACTTTTTCCACTTTCGCCGGGGTCAGCTTCCCATAATAATTCTTATCTACCAGAAGAACCGGAGACAAGGCACAGGCTCCCAGACAAGCCACGGTCTCAAAGGTAAATTTGAAGTCCGATGTGGTCTGATTCTCTTCGATCCCCAAAAATTGTTGGGTGGCCTTCAGAACATTCTTCCCGCCGCGCACGTGACAGGCCGTTCCCCGGCAAACGCGGACCGTGTGCCGTCCCCGGGGATTCAGGTAGAACTGAGCATAGAAGGTCACTACTCCGTAAATCCGGCTCAGGGGAATCTTCAGGCCCTGGCTGATGGTCTTCAGGGCTTCTTCGGGCAAATAGCCATAGATGGCCTGCACCTCCTGCAAAACGGGAATCAAGGCCCCATCCTGTCCTTGATACTTTTCCAAGATCGGTCTGATCTTTGCCAAATCCAAAGGCTCCCACATCTCCCTTCCTCCTCCGTTGCGTCTCCTAGGGGCCACCGACGGGTTGCCCCTGCATAAATCATGCGACTTCTTTCTTCCCTTCCTTCAAAAACTGATCCGTATAGGGTTTCCGCTCCGCGACGATTTCCGCGGCCCGCGCGGCTTCTAGCAATTGAGAGTCCAGGACGTCCGCGATGACCGCATCCAGGCCGCAGGCCACGGCCATGGTCAGGAAAGCCCGGTTGATCAATTTCCTCTCTCGGATCCCCTGGGAGATGTTGCTGAGGCCCACGAGGATGTGGGGAGGGTTCTTTTCCCGGGCCATCTGCCGGATGGCCTCCAGGATGACCGGGCCCTGGGGCTGGGAGAACTTCAGCGGAAGGACGACGGGATCCAGGTAGAGTCGGTCCCGGGGAATCCCATGGGTATCCGCAAAATCCATGATCCGTTTGGCAATGGCAACCCTTCCCACCGCATGAGGGGGAATACCCTGTTCGTCCATGGTGAGGCCCACGATCGCCGCTCCGTATCTTGCCGCCAGACTCATGAACCGGTCTAACTTTTCTTTTTCTCCCGAGGTGGAATTGATCATCGCGGGGCCCTGGCAGGCCTTTAAGCCTGCTTCTATCACCTCCGGCCGGCGGCTGTCGATGGACAGGGGGACGGAAACTGCCTCCTGCACCGCGTTGACCAACCACGCCATGATCTCCGTTGGACGGAGCCAGGCCGTTCCCACGTTCAGGTCAATATAATCGGCCCCGGCCTCGGCCTGCCTGCGGGCCAAATTTTGAATGGCCTCCTTATTCTTTTCCAGGATGAATTTATAGACCCTGGGCTGCAGGCCATTGATTTTTTCACCTATGCAGATCATCCCTGGAGACCTCGGGGTTATAGCCGGCCAACAATTGTTCCCATGGAGTGAAGAAATTCCGGGTTCCCGGCGAATGGGGGAGCACCCGACAGGTCCGCCTCCACAATCCTGGGGTCATAAGAGATGAAGCCCAAAAACGGTAAGTCGGGCATTCGCTTCAAGAGAAATTCCCGGTCCTCCTCATTGCGGATCTTATTTCCCACCATCCCGATGTTGTTCAAGCCGATGTCGCCGGCCAACTGGCGGATCTTCTGCGCCACCTCCAGGCTGCGCTGTCCCGGTTCCACGACCACAATGAGCTTGTTCACCGCGCCGGCAGTCGCCCGGCCCAAATGTTCGACCCCGGCTTCCATGTCCATAATGACTACTTCGTTGCGGCCCAAGAGAAGATGGGCGACCAGATTTCTGAGCATCACGTTTTCCGGGCAGACGCAACCGCCCCCCCCTTTTTGGACCGTGCCCATGACCATCAGACGGATCCCATCTTTTTCCAGGCTGTACTGGTCCGGCAAGTCATCGACCCGGGGATTCAGTTTGAAGAAACTTCCCATGGAGCCGGATTTGGCCTCGGTACGCTCCTCGATGAGTTGCTTCATCTCCGCGATGGGTTTCAGACGCTGATCCCGGGGGAAGCCCAGGGCTAGAGCCAAGTTACTCGCCGGATCGGCATCAATCACCAGAACCTTCCGGCCCCGGTCGGTGAGCACGCGGGCCAGTCCCGCTACGACCGTGGTTTTTCCCACCCCGCCTTTTCCGGTTACTGCCAGTTTCATCATCCAACCCGATTCACTGCTTTTTGACCCATTCTATTTCAACCCGGCGTTCTCGGCGGTGAATTCGCATTTTTCTTTTTAATAAGCTTCCAGACGACCGTTTCCGCCAGGATGACGATATCTTCAACCGGAAGGTAACCGGTTATGGAGGAGTCGAAAAGAACATTCCCGTCCGGGGGGAATTCGGCATCTCCTTTCCACAGAACCAGGCCCAGGGCCACGAAAGGAAAGGCCTGAATCTTAACGCCCACATCTCCCATGCTCCAGGGCTCCCCCCGGACTTCATCAATGGCTGAAAATAGGAGGCTGTCCGGAATTTCCCCGAAATACTTCACCAGGGGAGCTCGGCAGCGCTTAAGGAAGACGGGATGGTAAAACGTTCCTCCTGGGATCTCGGCAAAAGAAATCCATTCCCCGGTCAAGGGATTTCCCCGGGCCTTTTCTAGGTAATGGAGAATTAGGATCTCCTCCCGGAGGGAGATCGGCCCTCCCCCGTTAGAAGGCTCAATCGTTTCTTGGGGGAAGGACAACAACAAGTCCCGGCCTAAATACCGCAGACCGATTCTCTTTTGATCTGGGGGGGTGATCTCGAGCCGGCTTCCGCTCCGGGTGGCCCTCTCAGCCAGATCCGCTCGCAACAAGGCCTGGACCGACAGTTGGCGGGCCAGAGGGAGGTTATTTTGTTCAGGCAACATACCTAATCTTCAGCAATCCGTCATTCGCTTTCAGCCCAATCAGAGCACCCATTTTTCTTGGCCGATTGCCGAAGGCTGATAGCCGATTGCTGTCCTACAGCTGCAGCCACGAATGAGAATACAGGGTCTTTCCCAGAAGAACTTTGGTGGTCTTCAGGTACTCGACCTCCTTAGGAGTCAGCTTCTTCGGGTCCGGCTCGTCCCCATCCATCACCCGATGCACCAGGTTGACGATCTCCTGCATCCCGCCTTTGGCAATGTTCAACAGTTCTTTGTCGTAGGCATCCACGATGGCCGAGTATAGTCCATACTTCATCAGCATCATTAGGTACGTCCGATTGAGAACCGGACGCAAATTGTCAGGGGTGCCGTTAGAAATATTCGATAACCCCACGATGGATTTGGCTTCTGGGGCAATGTCCTTGAGCATGGACATAAACTCTAAGGTGGAGAGGACTTGATTGATTTCCACGCTCACCGGACTGACGATGGGATCGATCCAGATGTCGTCGGTGGGGATCCCGATTTCGTTGGCGCGATAGATAAAATCGACGGCGTGAGAGGCTCTCTCATTGGCATCCCGAGGCATTCCCTCTTTTCCCCAAAGAAGGCCTATGACATTGGCGTTGTAGGTCTTGGCCATGGGTAAAACCTTTTCCAAGCGTTCGGGCTGAAGGGAGACGGAATTTATCAAAGCCCTACCCTTATGAATCTTCAAGCCCGCTTCCATAGCCGCAGCGTTGGTGGTGTCCAAGGACAGGGGTTTATTCACTACGCCTTGGACTGCCTTTACTAACCAATCCATCACTTCCTCGCCCGCCTTCCGGGATGGGCCGATATTCAGATCCAGGAAGTCGATTCCCACCTTTTCCTGGTGCTTGGCCATCTCCAGGATGGGCTCGGCACGTCGTTCTTTGATGGCTGGACCGATGGTTTTGGACATGATATTGATGTTTTCACCGACGCATATGACCATCTTTTCCCTCCTTTGAATTAGCTTTCCGCGATCAGCTATCAGCACTGCGCCGAAAAACAGGCGGTCCTTGCTGATCGTGGACTGCCCGAAGCTGATCGCTATTTACTCCGGTTTCCACATCTTCAAGTAAGCTGGGATATGGCCCGCTTCTCTCGGGCCGATGGAGATCTTCCAGTCGGGGAGTTCTTCTTCCAGCTCTCCGCTGATGACGGCCGCATAACCCGGAATAATCAGCTTCCGGTGCTTTACCTTGTTCGCAACCCCACATTTTTTCACGAAAGGCCCGATGAGGTCGGCGCCGAATTTTCCAGCGGCCCACGCCGTCATGACGGATAATCCTTCCGTGTCCTTGACCAAAAGCCAGGAAGGCACCCGGCTTCCTTCAATCTCGCCCGAGACGATGAAGTAGGTCAGGGAGAAATTGGAAGTGATCAGGACCGGAGAATTCTCATTCGGCCCGCCGATTTCATAAATCCCTTCGGAGGTGGCCATTGGCCGCTGCGGGTCGGTAAAGATATTCATCCTCTCCACCAGAAGGGGGAAGAGGCTGTGGCCTTCCAGGTTCGACAGCACCAC
>Ga0187771_10001697_pt1 | contig 14929 bp, 13 predicted proteins | sample 0116_SJ02_MP15_1_FD_133139 | JGI IMG/M metagenome (GOLD analysis project Ga0187771, IMG submission 133139) | Tropical peat soil microbial communities from peatlands in Department of Meta, Colombia - 0116_SJ02_MP15_10_MG | ecosystem: Environmental > Terrestrial > Soil > Wetlands > Peat | place...
AGGATATCGCGGAGCACTTGCCCGGCCTTCTCGTGCTCGTTCTGCAAGCGATACAGCCGTGCCAGCCACAGCGCGGATTCCACATCCGCAGGGTCCAAACGCAGGATCTCGCGGAACTGCTCGATCCCCCGGGTCACGGTCTCCGACTGCCCTTGAGCCGAGCCTTGGTCACCCAGGCTGCGCAGATAGATGCGTCCAAGCAGCCGCCGCGTCGGCAAGTCGTTCGGATTGCGCTTCAGAACCTCTTCGGCGCCCGCAATCGCTTCCTGCGTGCGTTGCGCTTGCCAATACATTTCCGCCAAGCGCTCGCCGATGACGTTCGAGCGCGGATCTAGCGCATAGGCCTTCTTGTAGAACTCAATGGCCTGACTGGCGTACTCGCTTCTGCCTGTGGCCTCGAACCTCAGTTCGCTGATGTGACCCATGGTCAGATCGTAGTACGCCTCGGCGCGCGACGAACTTCCCGAAGAAACTGCGTTGGTTGCCTGGGGCGCCGGCAACGTCCGCGGGCGAGCGGAAGACTCCGCCACCACAACCCCGCTAAGCAAGGCAACGGCGAGAACAATGGGCCTCAGCATGTTTTCACGTCAGCCTCAGACACTTGATTATCCCATGGGGCCAGAAGTGCGGTCAAAAATAGGGGGCCCATGTTTTCCAAGGGTTCAGGGAAGGGTATGCGGCCTGGCCAAAAGGCGACAACCCGAACCGCATGTTGCGGCCAGGCACACTGCGCTTGATTCGTTTGACGGTGGGACGATGAGGGTCGGACTGACCGACGCAGTGCGAATCCTGGCGACCATCCCGGAATCCCACAGAAGCTCACCTCAGCGAACCTTGCGCTCAGCGGCCCGCGAGGAATTGAAGGCTTCTTCGTTCTAGGCGTCGAGAACGAACTAAAAAGAGCGCAGGTTGGGCTTTTCAGGGATTTGGACTTCGAGAACACCGCCATCCTTCCCGAACTGGAAGCGGATGCGTTGCATGGTCCCGACGTTGCGCGAGTCCCAATTGGAGATGGCGATGGGGGCCGACGGCTTATCCCCTTCAGACCATTCGAGGGTATCGTCTTTGCGCTTGAACTTTTGCGGATCGAGGTCATAGACGGCCTGTTCGCGCAAGTCAAGAAACAGATAGCGCCGCCAGAGCTGAACCAGGATCCAGCTATCATGTTTTTCTGCCTTGTAAGCGTTCCAGGTCTTGGGCGGCGCGTCGTTGAGCAGAACAATGGCCTGCACCAGCGGCTTCCAGATGACGGTTGGGGGCTGGCCGGGGAACGAGCTTCCAGCGGTCAGGCATAATAGGCAGAAAAGGGCGATTTTTCTCACCTGGCAGTCCTCGAAACTTCCCCGGCCACGCTCGAAATGCAGCGAGCTACCTTGCGGACCGCAGTGTACGCCGAGGCGCTGGCCGCGGCAAACGATGAGCAAACGCTGGCTGGCAGTGGAGGTTGCGAATATAATCGGCGCAATGAATTTTGCGGCCGTGAGCAAGATGTCGGGAATCGCGGTGAGCCGGGCCTTCTCCCGCTGCGGCATGGTGTCTCAGGCAATCGCCTACAACATGTTTCTGGCGTTCTTCCCCATGCTGCTCATGATTGTGGGCTTGGCCGCAAGCTCGGCCGAGAGCAATAGGGACCTGCTCGACCTGATCAGGCACCTTACCGCTTACTTGCCTCCGGGGAGCCGGCAGTTGGCGACCGAGTACATTATCCGGCGGGCGCCACATGCCTGGCGTTGGACGGCGTTCGGCTTCGGAGGGACGCTTCTGGCAGGTTCGCAAGTAATGAAGCTCATCATGGACGGCATTGCCAGAATCTACGGAGACCGAAAGAGCTTTTCCTTCGCGCGGAGGCAGATGCAAGGCCTGTTGCTTCTGTGCATTACGATTCTTCCGTTTCTGGCCACAGCCACGCTGAGCGTGTTCGGAAGGCCTCTGCGCCGCTGGCTGTTGCGCGGATTTGGGCCGGGCCACCAGCTTCACCTGTTGTGGAATTCCCTGTTCGTGTTGGCGGTCATGCTGCTGGCCATGGCCACACTCACGGTGATCTACCGGCTGGCGCGGCCCGGAGCGCACCCCTGGCGTGCAGTCTTTCCGGGAGCTTTGCTGGCCACGTTGCTCTGGTGGGGCGTGAACGCGCTCTTGGGGTTCTACGTGAGGCGGGTTCATTACGGGGCGATGTATGGAGGGCTGGCCGCGGTCATCGGCCTGTTGGTTTGGATGTACATCTCGGCGATAGTGGTGTTCGTTGGAGCGGCGTGGAATGCTCAGGCGTGTCCCGCGTCCAACCGGGCCTGAGGAGAGAAGGATCATGGCCGAGCTGCGCGTAGGCGTGGAATGCTACGCGGGTCACCGCGCGGACCAGCGGCCGCTGCGTTTCTCCATACGGGGTCACGTCTTCGAAGTGCTGGCGGTAGAAGACCAGTGGTACTCGCCTGAGGCCATTTACTTCCGGGTACTCGCCGACGACGGCAACCGATACGTTCTGCGGCACGAGGAAGCGCAGGACATCTGGACATTGGAAGCTTTCAGAGCGCAACGGGAACAAACCTAAAGGCTGTGTACTGAATTAGTTGAGCCCCGGACCACGGCCCGGCGACATCGAGGGGGTGCGCCAGATGAGGCTTGCCAGGTGGATTAACGGGCAACTGCCCCTGGACATCAGGGGGCGCGCTGGACTGCGCCCCTTGATTCCACGCTAACAATCAGAACTAATCCGCAGGAACATGCTCGGGCGCCTTAGCTTCCTGCGCCGAGCGGATGCGCATGCCGAAAAACGACCGGTACACGAAAATAACGGACACGGCGAAGAACGCCGCTGCGAGCCAGTGGGTCAGCGTCGGACTCTTTTCGGCCATGGCTACGGCCAGCTCCACGGCCAGCAAGCCGAATAAGGTCGTGAACTTGATGACCGGGTTCATAGCCACGGAGGAAGTGTCCTTGAAGGGGTCGCCCACGGTATCGCCCACAACCGTGGCGGCATGAAGCTCCGTGCCCTTCTGCTTCAGCTCCACCTCGACGATCTTCTTGGCGTTGTCCCAGGCGGCCCCAGCGTTGGCCATGAAGATGGCTTGGAACAGACCGAAGGCGGCGATGGCAATGAGGTAGCCGATGAAGAAGAAGGGTTCGACAAAGGCGAAGGCCAACGTGGCGAAGAATACGGCGATGAAGATATTCAGCATGCCCTTCTGCGCGTACTGCGTGCAGATCTCCACGACTTTCTTGCTGTCGCTGACGGAGGCCTTTTCCGCGCTCTCCAGTTTGATGTGCCGCTTGATGAACTCGACCGCGCGGTAGGCGCCCGTGGAAACCGCCTGAGTGGAAGCTCCGGTGAACCAGTAGATCATGGCGCCGCCGGTGATCATGCCCAGGAAGAAGGGCGCGTAGAGGAGAGAGAGCTTGTTGACGTTGGATGCCAGGCCGTTCGTCAAGGCCATGATGATCGAGAAGATCATCGTGGTGGCGCCGACGACGGCGGTTCCGATCAGCACCGGCTTGGCCGTGGCCTTGAAGGTGTTGCCCGCGCCGTCGTTGGCTTCGAGCATGTCCTTGGCGCGGGGAAAATTGACGTCTATTCCGTAGTCCCTCTTGAGTTCCTGATGAATATTAGGAATTTGCTCGATCAGCGAAAGCTCAAAGATGGATTGCGCGTTGTCGGTAACTGGGCCGTAGGAATCCACGGCGATGGTCACTGGCCCCATGCCCAGGAAACCGAAGGCCACCAGACCGAAGGCAAACACGGGCGCCGCCAGCATAAGGCTGCTCAGGCCCAGGGTTTGCATGAAGTAGCCGATGGACATGAGCAGAACCATAGCCAGCCCCAGGTAATAACTCGAAAAGTTGCCGGCCACAAAGCCGGAGAGTATGCCCAGGGACGCCCCGCCTTCCTGCGCCGAGGTCACCACCTCGTTCACGTGCCGCGACTCCGTGGAAGTGAACACCTTCACCAGTTCGGGAATGAGCGCCCCGGCAAGAGTTCCGCAGGAGATGATCGTGGCCAGCTTCCACCATTGCGAACCATCGCCCAGCGTGGGGATGATCAGCCGGGAGGTGACGTAGGTCAAGGCAATGGAGACGAAGGAAGTGATCCATACCAATGAAGTGAGCGGGGCCTCGAAGTTCATCTTCTCAACCTTGCCGTATCTGATCTTGGCGATGGCGCCGTTGAGGAAATAGGCCGCGGCGCTGGAGAAGAGCATGATGACGCGCATGACAAAGATCCATACGAGTAATTGCACCTTCACCGCGGGGTCCTGCACCGCCAGGAGGATGAAGGTGATCAAGGCCACGCCGGTGACCCCATAGGTCTCGAACCCGTCGGCAGTGGGCCCGACGGAATCGCCGGCGTTGTCTCCCGTGCAATCCGCGATCACGCCGGGATTGCGCGCATCGTCCTCCTTGATCTTGAAGACGATCTTCATAAGGTCGGAGCCGATATCCGCGATTTTGGTGAAGATGCCGCCGGCGATTCGCAGCGCGGCCGCGCCCAGCGATTCGCCGATGGCGAAGCCGATGAAGCACGGTCCCGCATATTCGCCGGGAACGAACAGCAAAATAATGAGCATCATCAGCAACTCGACGCTGATGAGCATCATGCCGATGCTCATTCCCGCCTCGAGGGGGATACGATTGATGGGATAGGGCTTGCCGCGCAGGCTGGCGAACGCCGTGCGCGAATTGGCGAAGGTGTTCACGCGGATGCCGAACCAGGCGACGACGTAACTCTCCGCGATGACCACCAAGCTGAAGAGTAGGATGATCGGCAAGGTGACTGCAATGGGCTTGCCCTGTACCGGAGCCAGCACGCCAAAATAGAGCACGATCACCACGGCAATGAAAACCCAAAGGAGAAGGAGGAACTTCCCTTGGGTGACCAAATACGTTTTGCAGGTTTCATAGATCAGCTCGGACATCTCCTTCATCGAGCGGTGTACGGGTAAGTTCCTCAGCCGCGTATAGATGGCCAGGCCGAAGAGCAGGCCGAAAATGCAGAAGGCGATGCCGATGGTAAGCAGCTTGTGGCCGTTTACGCCCAGGAAAGTGACTCGCGACAGGTCGGGAAGCCGCAGGTTGGCCTCACCTCCGGCGGCCTCCTGGGCAGGAGCGGCCAGACTGGTGGCCGCAGTCATCAGGAGCAATACAGTTGACGCCGCGCAGGAGTGCGCGAGCCGGCGTCCTAAGCGACAAGCAGTAGCGAACCACGAATGCATGAGCAATCCTCCATCGAGGAATAGGATCGGGGGCCAAATCCGAGCTCAGTACTTCTCTCCGGTGTGAACGCTCACCCAGGTTTCTCCTCTTCGCGGCGCTCTGGGAGCGTTTCCCCGGAAAGAACGGGCTCCTAGTTTTGCGAATCAACAGGAGTGCTGCGCTTGGCTCCGCCGGTAAAAGGCCATCCGGCAGCTTCGCGGGAGGGAAGACCCCTGTGGCCCACACGGTTCAGCGAGGGCTAATTCTTATAGCATGCCGAGGAATGGCGGTCAACGCATGTAGGCGCCTCGTGTCAATGGTAGAATGCGCTGCGGAAAGCCAATGAACGAGCGGGACATCCTACGAATCATGGAAGCCGTGAGCGCAGGGAAAGTCACTCCGCGGGCGGCCATGGAACGGCTCAAGCACTTGCCGTTTGAGGATTTGGGCTTTGCCAAAGTGGACCACCACAGATCGCTACGGCAAGGTTACGCCGAGGTGGTGCTGGGGAAGGGGAAGACGCCGCAGCAAGTGGCCGAGATTGTCCGGGCCATGCTGCGAGCGAAGGGATCGCGGCACAACATCGTGGTAACGCGGGCGGACGCGAAGATGTACGCCGCGGTGCGCCGGGCAAGCCGCGCGGCGAAGTGGCATGAGCTTTCCAGCATGATCACGATCGAGCGCAGCCGGGCGATCTCTGGGAAGGGCGCGATCCTGGTGGTGTCGGCGGGCACAAGCGACATCCCCGTGGCCGAGGAGGCGGCGCTCACGGCGCAGATGCTGGGCAACCACGTCGAGCGCCTGTACGACGTCGGCGTCGCCGGCTTGCACCGTTTGCTCGAGCACCGGGAACTCGTAACCCACGCGCGGGTGATCATTTGTGTGGCCGGCATGGAGGGTGCGCTGCCGAGCGTCATCGGAGGTCTCGTGGCAGTGCCGGTGATTGCCGTGCCCACGAGTACAGGCTATGGGGCGAGCTTCCAGGGAGTGGCCGCATTGCTCGGCGCGCTCAATAGTTGCGCATCGAACGTGGCCACAGTCAATATTGACAACGGGTTTGGAGCGGCGTGCGTGGCGTCTTGCATCAACCGCTTGTAGGCGCGGGCAGGTGCGGCGAGTCCTGACTAGGATTGCAGGGCGGCGGCCAGCGAGTCGCGTAGCAGCTCTTCCTGTTCAGGAAACACCGTGCGGAGGTCTAGGATCAAGCGACGGCGCTCGACGCGCGCGATCACCGGTACTCCCAGAGGCGCGCGCCGCAGGCGCTCCTCAAGCTGTGCGGCGGAATAGCGACGACTCACCACCCGAATCACGCGGGTGACGAGCTCCTGGGCAGGTGTAGATCCGCCGCCAATCAGTGAGGCTCCCGGCGCGATTTCGAGCGTTGATTCCTCGCGCGAATCCTGCGCCAGCGCCGCTTGCAGTTCGCGTACAAAACGCTCCGCGCGTTGTCCGATTTGCTCCGGCGAGAGGCGAATCAGGCGCATCGCCGGAATCTCGTCCAGCGCGCCACGCAGATACGCGCCGAGAGTAACCTCTAGGGCGGCGATGGTCAGCTTGTCCACGCGCAGCGCGCGAAAGAGAGGATGCCGGCGGACGCGTTCCAGCAGAGCGCGCTGCCCGGCGATGACGCCCGCCTGAGGCCCGCCGAGAAGCTTATCGCCGCTAAAGGTGACTACGGAGACGCCCGCTTCCAGGCTTTTGCGCACCACGGGTTCGTCGAGGCCCTGCGCGCCGAGATCGGCCAGGCAGCCCGAGCCCAGGTCTTCCACCAGCGGAAGATTGGCGCGGCCACTGAGGGCCACAAGTTCCTCGATTGCGGGCCGTTGCGTGAACCCGGTCATGCGAAAATTCGAAGGATGCACCCGCAGGAGCAGGCGAGTCTTTTCGTTAATGGCGCGCTCGTAGTCCGCGGCGCGCGTGCGATTCGTCGTGCCCACTTCGCGCAGGAGCGCGCCGCTTTCGGCCATGATTTCGGGGATGCGGAAGCCGTCGCCAATCTCGATCAGCTCGCCCCGGGAAACAAGAACCTCGCCGCCTTTGGCCAGTGCGGCCAGGACGAGCAAGACGGCGGCGGCGTTATTGTTGACCACGACGGCGGCTTGGGCTCCGGTCAGAAGCTCGAGAAGCTGCGCCGTGTGAACATTGCGCTTGCCGCGCGCGCCGGTCTTCAGGTCGTACTCGAGATTGCTATACTGCGTGGCCGCCTGGCGAATCCTTTCCACCACTGCGGGCGCAAGCGGGGCGCGGCCCAGATTGGTGTGCAGGATCACGCCGGTGGCGTTGATGACCGGAAGGAGCGAAGCCGCCAGCTCCTGTTCGAGCTGTTCCGCGATACGCGCTGTGAGCGCCGATAAATCGAACGGCATCTCGGCCTCTCTTCCGGCGATGATGCCGGCGCGGACATCTTGCAAAACACTTCGCGCGACGGACACCACGAGGCCGCGGTCGAACTCTTCCCCCAGGGAGCGCAATTTCGGCTGGGCCAGCAGTTCGTCCACGGACGGGATCTGCCGCAGCCTTTCGTTGCGCCGTGCAGAAACGCGGCTTGTTCCTGGCGTCATCGCCCGTCTATTTCAGCATAGGGGCAAGGCGGCGGCAATCCGGCCCCCTCGCGGCGCCTGCCCTTCCGTACAGCTTTTCCGGCAGAGGTGCGTCTTCGGCACACGGTTCCGAGGGCTGCGTTGACGCGTCCGCGCACCCCCACTAGCATGGACACAGGCATCCCGAGGATCGCATGCCCACGATTGACGAAGATCTGAGCCAGATGGAGAAGGACATTCGCCAGCTCAAAGTAGAGTACGATCAGTATTTTGGCGGCGGCCGCAAGCGTCCCCCCACGGAGATTGAGTGGCGCATTGACCTGATCCTCAAACGCTATACCGAACACGGCGGCGATCTGAGCACGGGGCAGCGCTTTCGCTTCAACAATCTCACCCAAAACTACGCGAAGCATCGAGAGATCTTCCGCAAGCGCTTCCAACAGAGGGAAGAAGGCACGGTTCAGCATCATTACGGCGCCGCAGCCCGGGTCATCGAAGCGGAACGCGCGCGCCGTCAGACAGAGGCTTCTCCACAGGCCGTCACTCCTCCCGCCGCGGCGGATGGCGCTGCATTCCGCATTGCCTGTTCGGACCCCGAGCGGGAAAGCGAAAAGGTCCAGCGGCTTTACGATGAGGTCCTGCGGGCCAAGTACCAAGCGGGAGAAAGCGTGGAGCGCTTGAACCGCGACAGTTTTCGCGCCTTGCTCAGCAAGCAGACCAAAGAGCTGCGGCGGCAAAAAGGCTGCAAGGAAGTCGAGTTCGTCGTGGAGACGGCCGACGGCCGCGTCAAACTCAAGGCCGTGGTGAAAGCCTGAACTCAATCGGGTAGGGTGGAACTCCCCGCCATCATGATGTACACATCCACGCGCAAGCCCATGGGCAACTGACTGCCGGGGTCGAGTTCGACGAGAGTCTCCAGGATCTTGGTGTCGATCCGCTCGGTCGGTTCGTCGGTACGCACGTTTTTCGGCCCCAACTGTTCGCCGACGCGGACGACGTGGCCCCAGAATTTGCGATTGGGGTAGGCGTCGGCGGTCACGTAGGCCTGCTGTCCCACGCGCACACGGCCTACATCGGTCTCGTCCACATCGGTGCGGACACGCAGGATGTTCTTATCGCCGATGGTCACGATGGGGTCAGGGACAGTCGAGGAATTGGAGACGCTCTCGCCGTTGCGGTGGTGCTTGCGCAGAACCGTGCCATCCATGGGGGAACGAATGAGGGTCTTCTCGTACTTCGCCTTGGCGTCTTGCAGTTGGGCCTTGGCCAAATCGAGGTCGGAGCGAGCGAAGGAGATATCTTCTTCCCGGGCGCGATCATCCACCAGCGAGTGCTGCTCGACGGCTTCCTGGTATTGCGCTTTGGCCACGCCGTACTCTCTTTGGTAGCGCTCCAACTCTTCCAGCGAGGCTACGCCGGCGGAAAAGAGCTTCTGGCGGCGATCCATCTCCGCCTTGGCGTTTTCCATGACGGCTTCTTTCTCGCGAACCGAAGATAACGCTTCGGCCCGCTCTTGATGGCGGGCGCCGTTCAGGACTTTCTCGAGAGTCGCCTGCTTGGCGCGCACAGCCGCTTCTGCGGCGAGCACCTCCGCCCGGTAATCGTCATTCTCTAGGACGGCCAAAACTTGTCCCTTGCGAACATGATCGCCTTCTTCCACGTTGACTGAACGGAGCTTGCCGCTCAGCTCCGAGCCGATCTTGATGTCTTCGGAGACCGGTTCAACGCGACCAGGGCCCGCGACCAAAGAATTGATGCGCACGGTTTGAGAGGAAGCCGGAGTGGACGAATTTCTCGCTGCGCGCGAAGAGTAAACCGCAAGCGAAGCGCTCAATACGAATGCGGCACTGGCAATCATGACGACAGACCTTTTGTTCATGGCATTCTCCCTAAACAAGTCTAGAAACCTAGGCTGTTGGAGGGGCGCTCGTGGCCCCAGCCGCCGCCAACGCGTCGATCCTGGCGGGCATAGTGTCAACCGCAGGCGCAGAGGCGATGAGGCCGTCCTCAATCCGGATAGTGCGATCAGCAAGCTCCAACACGCGAGGATCGTGGGTGACAATCACGACGGCCCGCCCGCCCTCGTGCGCCAGGGCAGCCATCGTCTGGATGATGCTGCGACCGATGTGCGAATCCAACGCGGCGGTAGGCTCGTCGGCGAGAATGATCTGGGGATCCCCGGCCAAGGCCCGCGCAATCGCCACGCGCTGCTTTTGTCCTCCGCTCAGATCGGAGGGGAAACTGCCGCACCGTTCGCGCAACCCAACCTGGTGAAGGTGTTGCTCGGCGCGCTCCCTGGCTAGCTTTCCGCGGATGCCTTTCAGGTCGAGCATCAACTCGACGTTTTCCCCGGCGGTCAACGTGGGAAACAGATTGAAACCTTGGAACACGAACCCGATATGGCCAAGGCGGATGGCCGGCAATTGCTTTTCCGTGAGATGGCTCACTTCCCGCCCCTGAATCCGCACGCTGCCACTGGTCGGAGATAGAATGCAGCCCATGATGGAGAGCAAGGTCGTCTTGCCGCTGCCCGAGGGGCCGGCCAACATGACGACCTCGCCCGGGTAAACGTCGAGATCCACGCCACGCAAGGCGGGGACGCCAGCGGCCCCTTCCTTGTAGGTCTTTGTCAGTTCCCGAACCGCAATGACGGGTTGCATATTCGGCCCCTTATCCCTTGAAGACCATAGCTGGGTCCAGCCGCGTGACCTTGTGAATCGAGAGCAACGCCGCCCCCATGCACATGAACAGTGTGACGAAGAACATCCCCACGGCCATCGGAGCGGGCAGCAAAATGGACGCGCCGCCCTTCTGACTGGCGTGAACGACAAAGCCGCTGGCAACCATGCCCATCGCATATCCGATCACGGCGCTCATCGCCGCCTGCGTCAGAATTACCTTGTACACATAGCGATTCGGCGCCCCCATGGCCTTCAACGTTCCAAACTCTTTCAGATGGTCCACCGTGGTGGCGTAAATCGTCTGGGCCACGACCACGAACCCCACGACCAAACCCAGGAGAGCCGCCAGCAGGACGGCGATTCCCGCGCCGGTCGTAAACATCCAATAGAACCGCGTCATGCGGCTGAATTCCGACCGCGTCAGGACTTCTACGTCCTTCACGTTGGCCGCGATCGTGCGGCGAACTTGCTCGAGGCTTGCTCCGGGAGAAACTCTGGCGAGAATATAAACCGTCTTGTCTTCGGGAATACGCGCGTACTCCTGGGCCAGCTTGTAGCGGGTGAAGATGTAGGGGAGAGTCGTGAAGGTGCGAATTCCGTGCGTGAAACCGACGACGCGGGCGCGGCGATCGTTGATGTCGAAGACTTGATCCACTCCGGTGACGCCAAGCTTGGATTTGTACATCTCATCCAAGATGATGGCGTCGGGACGCTTTAGGTCACCCACGCTCCCCTCGACCATGTTCCACGGCCGGAGAAAGACGTCGTCGGGGTCGATTCCCACCATTTGGACAGACTCGCGCCTCCCGTCGGGATGTTGCCAGGCTCCCCAAGCAACGACGATTTTCTCCGCGTGCTCGACGCCGGGAGTGGCCCGGACCTGATAGAGCTTGCGCTCGCTGAACTGCACTCCCTGTTCTATGTATGGCACGTGCTCGGAGGTTATCCAGAGGTCGGCGCCGGAGTGGTCGATCAAGGTGGACGTCGTCGTCGTGAATCCCATAAACAGGCCCACCTCGACAACGATCAGCACAACGGCAAAGACGATGCCCGTGAGCGTGACCACAAGGCGGACTTTGTCGTGAAACAGATTGCGGCGTGCCAGGGGAGGCATGGTTATTTCGCCTCCCGGACGATGGCGCGCATATTGAAATCCAGCATGGTTTCGATGCGCTGCTTCACAGGCCGCCAGTCCACCCAAGCATCGTGGGACTTGGCGATGTGCAGTGAGATCACGCCATGTATACCCGCCCACAAGGTTTGAGAGACCAAGTCCGCATCCGTCAAGTCTTCACGCAGCCGGCCCTGACGGATCGCCTCCGCGACGGTAAGCTTCAAGAAGGCGTAGGCATCGCTCTCCGGATTTCCTCTCGTCTTGTGGTCCCGGTCATCCAGCGGAACGGCCGGATGGGTGGTCATGAACATGAGCTTGTAATGGTTAGGGAACTGAAGGCCAAAATCCGCGTACGTTCGGCCGATGAAACGAAGCCTCTCAATCGGGTCGGAGGAAGGCTCCGCCTGTTGGAAGATCTGCGCAAGCTTGGCGAAGTCCTCGTAACAGAGGTCTCGGAATAGCTCTTCCTTATCAGCAAAATGAACGTATATGGCAGTCGGAGAGTACTCGATGGCTTCCGCGACTTTGCGCATGGAGACGCCATCGTAGCCGTGGGTGAGAAACAGTTCGCGGGCGGCGTCGAGTATCTTGTCGCGCGTTTCGGACCTCTCGCGCTCTCTGCGTTCCTTCACTCCCATAACGCCAGTACCTCACATAACGGTGTATACATAACACTGTTATATTACATACCGTAGTTTCGCATGTCAAGAGAATTCTGCTTTCCTTAGCCCCTTTCGTCGGAGGCCCTGTGCAAACGCATTGCAGGTGGCCAAACCTTAAAGGTTCCAGTGGGCTCACTAGACCGCGTTTCCGCTTTCGCAATCAGCTCCCTGCCCTTAGAATGGGCCGTTTTTCATTGGGAGGTATTTCCTATGGCCGTGGGGCGGGCGCTTCTGAGCGTCTATGACAAAACTGGAATTGTTGAATTGGGGCGGCGTCTCGCGGCCCTGGGCATCGAAATCCTCTCCACCGGCGGGACGGCGAAGCTTTTGCGGGAATCCGGAGTGACAGCGCGGGAGGTCTCCGAGCTAACCGGATGGCCGGAAATGCTAGGCGGGCGCGTGAAAACCTTGCATCCGAAAATTCACGGAGGCCTATTGTTCCGACGGAAGCATCCCGGCGATGTCCAAGAAGCCGCGGAGCACGGCATAGCCCCGATTGACCTGGTCGCGGTGAACCTCTATCCCTTTGAGGCCACGGAGGCGAAAGAGGGTCTTACGCCGGAGGAACTCGTAGAGAACATTGACATCGGGGGGCCGACGATGCTGCGCTCGGCGGCGAAGAATTTCGAGAGCGTGGCCGTGGTATGCGATCCCGGGGACTACGGGCGCGTGATCACGGAAATCGAAGCCAGGCGGGAAATCAGCTTGGCAACGCGGCTGGAGCTGGCGCGCAAGGTCTATGCCCTGACTTCGCGCTATGACGGTCTCATCGCCACCACGCTCGAGCGCCTATCCGCTGCGCCTGGAGGCGGGATCGCGCTTGGGCGGCGCGCAGCCCTGCCCGAACGTCTACATCTGGCCCTCGAGCGCAAGCAGCTCATGCGGTATGGGGAGAATCCGCATCAAGCCGCTGCGCTGTATCTTCCCGCGGGGCACCCCCCGCGCGGACTCGCCGGCGCTCGCCAGTTGCAAGGCAAGGAGCTTTCCTACAACAATCTGGTGGATCTGGAGGCGGCGCGCAGCTTGGCCGCGGAATTTGAGCGGCCTGCTGCGGTAATTGTGAAGCACAACAACCCGTGCGGCGCTGCAGAGCGGGCCACGATGCTGGAAGCTTATTTGAGAGCCCATGCCTGCGATCCAGTCTCGGCCTATGGCGGGGTGCTGGCGTTCAACCGGGTGGTAAACGAGGGTACCGCCGTCGAGGTGGCCAAGCTCTTCGTGGAGTGCATTGTCGCGCCGGGCTACGAGGAAACGGCGCTGGCGGCTTTAGCGGGGAAGAAGAACTTGCGCTTGCTCGAACTGCCTGGTGACGGCCTGGGCGGCGAGACAGCGCTCCAGCTCAAATGCATTTCCGGCGGCGTCCTTGTGCAGCAGCCGGACCTCGGAGCGCTCCAGGGCGTGGAGCTGAAAGTGGTCAGTAAGCGCTCTCCCAGCGAGAAAGAACTCTCCGACCTGCGCTTCGGCTGGAAGGTGGCCAAGCACGTCAAATCCAACGCCATCGTTTTTGTGCGTGACGCCTGCACCCTGGGAGTGGGCGCGGGACAAATGAGCCGGGTGGACTCCGTCAAAATCGCGGTAATGAAGGCGCATGCCGGATTGGACGGCAGCGCAGTGGCTTCGGACGCTTTCTTCCCGTTCCCCGACGGCGTGGAAGAGGCCGCGCGCGCCGGGGCCACAGCCGTGATTCAGCCCGGGGGCTCGGTGCGCGACGCCGAGGTCATCGCCGCCGCGGACCGGCTGAATCTGGCGATGGTCTTCACCGGGATGCGGCATTTCCTGCACTAAGAGAATCCATGCTGGTTTTCTCAGAGGCGAAGTCTCATGGAACGACAGAGGCCTCCCCGCACCGAACTTATTCGCGATACACGCCGTATACCCAGGGAATCCCCAGCGCCCCGTTCTGCACTTGCACGACCACGGCGTCGCCCGGCCGGAAGCGGTCGAAGTCATACCCGTCCACCGAGACGCGCTCATATTTCTGCCCCTCGCGCCACGAGCGCACGACCAGCCGCCGTGTCCAGCGCATGAAACCCGGCATCTGAAACTTTCCCACTACGACGGCGGGATGAGGCTCAGGCTGTATGCGATCCAACTTCCCATTGGCCAACAGAAGCGTGGCCAGAATCCACGGCACGGGTGTAAAGGAAAAATAGATTCGTTTCAATGCTTCGACGTCGCCGAAACGCCGGCCCCAGCGGTCCAGGAAGAATCCCAGCCCTAAGGCAAAGAAGAACACCAGGCCGAAGAAAATCAGCATGGCGTCGAGATCTAGCGGAGGGAACAGCTGCCCGGCTGCAAGAAAGAGGATCCCTCCTCCAAGAAACCAGGCCGTGCGCCGGCCTAACTTCCGTCGAAACAGCACCTCGGCGGCTGCGGAGGTCAACCCGCATTGGGGACACTGGTCGGCAGCCTTTTCTGCCCCGCACTCAAGGCACCGGGTCACCCCGCGCCCCCTGCCACACTCCTAAAGAATTGCTGGAAGCGCTTGCGGCTTTCCTCCCCTGGGAGCACGTAGGTCACTCCCATGCCGCGTTCCGGCTCCACCCGCTTCACCGAGCAATCCACCCGCACCGGCTCCTCCAAAACCATGCGCGCGGCGAACTCTGCGCCCACCCACAAGGGGTCGGGTAGCTCAATGAACATGCCGCTCGCGCTGATGTCGCGCGTGCGTCCCCGCAACACCACGGAGCCCCACTCCATTTCTAGTTCCACGGCGCAAACATAACGAGGCGCACGGCGCCGTTCAGA
>Ga0187771_10001698_pt1 | contig 14924 bp, 12 predicted proteins | sample 0116_SJ02_MP15_1_FD_133139 | JGI IMG/M metagenome (GOLD analysis project Ga0187771, IMG submission 133139) | Tropical peat soil microbial communities from peatlands in Department of Meta, Colombia - 0116_SJ02_MP15_10_MG | ecosystem: Environmental > Terrestrial > Soil > Wetlands > Peat | place...
AACCGCTCAGCGACAAACCACGCAAGCTTTGTTTAAAGCTTATTCAATCTATTTGTGGAAGTCAATCGAGGAATGGAAATCCACTACATTAACCTTGCAATCGATCTCTGGGCAAAGGAGAGAACATTGGAGGGGAAAATTCCCATGTAAAGGGTCCCGACCACGGCAAGGATCAGGGCGATCACCGAAGCAGGTGAAAATTCAAGGCCGGTGATCTCGCGCTCAGACTCCCTGAAATACATCAGCACGGTGACTCGTAGGTAGTAATACACAGAGACTGCGCTGTTCAGGACTCCCAAGATGGCGAGCCAGTAAAATCTTGACTTTACAGCTGCACTGAAGACATAGAACTTAGCCATAAATCCTCCCAAAGGAGGAATGCCTGCCATGGAAAGGAGAAAGATGGTCATTGAAGCAGCAATTAAGGGATACTTAAATCCAAGCCCCGCATAATCATTGATCAGGGTGTTTTCCTCCCCTTTCTTTCCGAAAAGGATGACACAGGTAAAGGCACCAATGTTCATAAAGGCATAAGCCATGAGGTAGAAAAGGATTCCAGAGGTTCCCAAATCGTTCCCAGCGACAAAGGCAACCAGCATGTATCCCGCATGGGCGATGCTTGAATAGGCCAGCATTCTTTTGATGTTGGTTTGAGAGATGGCAACGATGTTTCCCACCGTCATCGTCGCCACGCAAATCGCCCACATGATGGAGGTCCAATCAGGCCGAAAGGCAAGCAGGCCAGAGAAGAAGACCCTGATCAGGGCTGAAAAACCAGCAGCCTTTACACCCGTAGCCATGAATGCAGTGATGGAAGTCGGAGCGCCCTCATAGACATCTGGGGTCCACATATGAAAGGGAACAGAGGCGATCTTGAACCCAAAACCAATGGTGAGAAAGACCAGGCTCATCAGGAGCATCGGGCTTCTCAATAGATTTTTGGAGCCAATATAAGAAGCCACATCCTTGAGATAGAGTGATCCAGTGGCCCCATAGATGAGGGCTATCCCATAGAGGAGGAATCCTGTTGCAAAGGCGCCCAAGAGGAAATATTTCAATGCCGACTCCACCGATCTCCGATCCTCACGCATCATTCCAACCAGAATGTATATAGAGATTGACATTGTCTCCAGACCGAGGAAGATGGTGATAAAATGGGTTCCTGCTGCCATCAGCATCATCCCGAGGGTTGCAAAAAGAATCAGCGCATAATATTCTCCAAACTCGATCCCCTCCCTCTGCGTATACCCGATCGAGATCAGGATGGTGAGAAAGGCAATGATAAGAAAGAGGATCTTAAAGAATAAGGCATACCCATCGGAGGTGAACATGCCCCCAAAACCGGATTTCATTGATCCGATCTGGGGAAGGGTGTAAAAGAAGGCCATGACGATACCGATGAGCCCAATAATTCCAAGGTAATTCCTTCTTCCAATACTTCGAGAGAAGACACCTACAAGAAGCACTAAAAACCCGAAGGCCGAAATGATAATCTCCGGCGCAATGAGATAGAGGTCAATCTCAGGTATTTTCATCAAATGAATCCTCCGCTATTCAAACCAAAAATCCGAAATCCTAATATCGAAATCCGAAACAAATCCCAAATTGGAATTTCTAAAATTTAAACCCTTTTGGTCATTCTTATTTTGAACATTCGTGTTTGTTTCGAATTTCGTACTTCGTACTTCGAATTTCTATTTTTTAACTTCTGCTACTTTTGGTGATGGCAGATCCACTTTCATTTCGACCCTTCCCTTGAAATCCTTCAAGAACTTCTCCACGCTGACATCCATCTTGCTGAAGAAAAGTTTGGGATAAATCCCCATGAGAAAGATCATGATCACCATTGGAACGAGGATGGTGATTTCACGAGCGCTGAGGTCTTTCAGTTTTTCATTTTCAGGCCGGGTGATCTTCCCAAACATGACCCTCTGGAACATCCACAGCATATAAGCAGCACCCAGAATGACTCCTGTAGCGGCCAACACCCCATAGACGACGTTCGATTGAAATGCCCCCAGTAAAATCAGAAATTCTCCAACGAACCCATTCGTCCCCGGCAATCCAATGGAGGAGAGGGTCACGATCATAAAGAAAGCTGCATAGATCGGCATCACCTTTGAAAGTCCTCCAAAGTCAGCGATCAACCGCGTATGGCGGCGCTCGTAGACCATCCCGACGATCAAAAAGAGGGACCCCGTGCTGATGCCGTGGTTGAGCATCTGATAGATCGAACCCTGGACTCCCTGCATATTGAAAGCAAACATTCCAAGCATGACATATCCCAGGTGGCTCACGCTCGAGAAGGCAACCAGTCGCTTCAGATCGGGTTGCATCATCGAAACCAATGCCCCATAGATAATCCCAATAATGGCCAAGACAGAGACCACAGGCAAAAGATCGAAGGCTGCCTTCGGAAACAGAGGAATGGCAAATCGGATGAACCCATAGGTTCCCATCTTCAGCAAGACACCTGCCAATATCACACTTCCGGCAGTCGGTGCCTCGGTATGGGCATCGGGCAACCAGGTGTGAAATGGAAACATTGGAACCTTGATGGCAAAGGCCAGGGCAAAGGCTGCAAAGAGCCAATACTGCGTTCCAACGGGCAATCCCAACTTATAGAGTTCGAGCACGTCGAAGGTAGACACACCGGTTGTTCTCTGATTGAGGAAATAGAGGGTTAGGATCGCCACGAGCATCAGCACGCTTCCAGCCATGGTGAAGAGGAAGAACTTGACTGCTGCATAGATGCGTCTCTTGGGATCACCCCACACGCCGATGAGAAGATACATCGGGATGAGCATCACTTCCCAGAAGACATAAAAGAGGATAAGATCCAGAGCAACCAAGGCACCAACCATTCCCGTTTCGAGAAAGAGAAACGAGATCATGTATTCCCTTACCCTGAAGGTGATCGCTCTCCAGGAACACAAAATACAGAGCACCGTCAAAAAGGTGGTCAACAGGACTAAGAGGAGGCTGATCCCATCAATGCCCAATTTGTAGCTGATCCCATAGCTCTGAACCCACCACCAATCCTCTACGAATTGCATCGACGTTGTCTTTGGATCGAAGGCAAAGAAGAGGGGCAAAGAGAAGATAAATTCGATGAGTGCAAAAATCAACGTGACCCACCTGATAGCTCCACCCTTCTCTTTGTTGATGAAGAGGAGAACAACGGCGCCCAACAATGGGAAGAAGATTAACAAGGATAGGATCGGAATGCCTAAGATAGTCATGAAGCCGACTCCTTCAAATCCCTCTATCCCCTCCTCTTTATTAACAGGGGATAGAGGGGGATTTTAGTAAAAGATAGCGCGCACGATATAGTATATTACCAGAATCACTCCACCGATAATCATTGAAAAGGCGTAGTTTTGGACGAGCCCGGTTTGCATCTTTCTCATCCCCCTCGAGAGCCACCCAAAGAGAAAGGCGATGCCATTGACGATGCCATCGATGACGAAATCATCAAATCCTCTCCAGAGCCCTGTACCCAAATTTTTGAGGGAGTTAATGAAGAGGATCTCATAGAGCTCATCGATGTAATACTTATTCAATACCAGTTGATATAACTTCCTATTCTTTTCGGCCAATTGTTTGGGCAGGGCTGGATTTTTCACATAGAAGAGGTAGGCGATCCCGATCCCGATGAGTGCAATGATGACAGAGGCCGCCATCATCAAGAGCTCCAGCGCAGCGGAGTGGCCTCCTGACTCTCCACCGGATGCCCAGGCTTGCGACAGGAGTGAAATTCCAGCATGGGCCTTTGCAGGCTCAGCCCCTCCACCCAGTACCGGTGCCAAAAACTCATGGACATGATTGGCTCCTCCTAAGACATGGGGCACGCCCACGTAACCTCCGATGACGGAGAGAACAGCAAGGATCATCAAAGGAATGGTCATGATCTTGGGCGACTCATGGATATGATGCGCTACATGCTCATCGACTCTTGATTCGCCAAAGAAGGTCATGAAAAGGGCCCTGAACATATAGAAGGCGGTCATCCCAGCAGCCACGGCCGCCACTAACCACAGAAAGAAGTGGCCGTGGGAACTGGAGAAGGCCTGCCAGAGGATTTCATCTTTGCTGAAGAATCCAGAGAGGCCAGGGACACCAGCGATCGCAAGGGTAGCGATGAAGAAGGTCCAAAAGGTGATAGGAATCTTCTTTCTCAATGCCCCCATCTTCCTCATATCTAATTCTCCGCTCAGAGCGTGCATGACGCTCCCTGCACCGAGGAAGAGAAGTCCTTTGAAGAAGGCATGGGTCATCAGATGAAAGATCCCCGCGCTGAAGGCTCCAACACCCACACCCAAGAACATATAGCCCAACTGACTGATCGTTGAATAAGCCAAGACCTTCTTGATATCGTTCTGACAGAATCCGATGGAGGCGGTATAGATGGCAGTGGCACAGCCGACGATCGCTACAATCATCATGGAGATCGGTGCCATGCTGTAAAGTACATTGCATCGGGCGATCATATAGACCCCTGCTGTTACCATAGTGGCCGCATGGATGAGTGAACTGACGGGTGTAGGGCCCTCCATCGCATCGGGAAGCCAGACATAGAGAGGGATCTGCGCCGACTTTCCACAGGCCCCAACAAAGAGGAGAATGGTGATGGCGGTCACTGTAGAGGTATCCAGCTTAGCAGCATTGGCAAAGACCTCTGTGAAGTTCAACGTCCAAATCCCATTTTTCCCCAAACTCGTGAAGAGGAGAAATATCCCCAGGATGAAACCAAAGTCACCCACGCGGTTGACCACAAAGGCCTTCTTCCCTGCATTGGAGGCGGAATCCTTCTCAAACCAGAAGCCGATCAAGAGATACGAACAGAGGCCCACGCCTTCCCATCCCACAAACATCAACAGGAAGTTGTTGGCCAGAACGAGATTGAGCATCATGAAAACGAAGAGGTTGAGGTAGGTGAAATACCGGGGATAACCCGGATCATCATGCATATAGCCAACGGAGTAGATGTGGATGAAGAAACTGACCCCGCTGACTACCAGGGCCATCAAGATGGAAAGAGGATCGATTTGATAGCCGATCACAGTCTGGAAAGATCCTGACACTACCCAATCAAAGATCACCTTTTCAAAGATGCGCTCACCGGGTGGCCTTCCGATGAGTTCAAAGAAGATGAGGATCGAGGTGAGAAAGGAGAGCCCCAGGGCTGAACAGGCCACCCAACCGACCCCCTTTTTTGAATAGCGTCTTCCAAAGAACCCGTTGATCACAAATCCAATCGCCGGAAATAGGGGGATCAACCAGATGTAATCAAGCATGAAAGACTCCTTTTACCCCCCACCCTTCCCCTCCCCCTCAAGGGGGGAGGGTGTAGGAGGGGGTTACCATTTCAGTAGATCGATCTCATCCACATTGATCGTCTCTCTTGAGCGATAGATCATCACAAAGATCGCCAACCCAACCGCTGCTTCTGCTGCGGCTACGGCCATCACAAAGAAAGCGAAAAGAACCCCATCCATCGATTGGAGAAAACGCGATAGGGTGATAAAGGTGAGATTGACAGCATTGAGCATCAATTCAATGCACATGAAAACCACGATTGCATTGCGTCGGGTCAACGCTCCGATCACACCGATCATAAAGAGTATTCCACTCAGCATGAGATAGAGGGCGGGAGGAATGGTTGGAACGACCCACATAATTTGCTCTCCTTATGTCCTTTTTTTGCTCAGAATGACTGCTCCAACAATGGCCGCTATAAGTAGGATGGAGACAATCTCAAAAGGGAAAAGATATTGGGTGAAAAGTACCTCACCCACAGCCTTCACATTGGCGGTCATCTTTTCAGGTGTATAGGAACCCATCTTGCCTGTCGGGGATTTGGCCACGACAGAATAAAGGATTGCTAACAGAAAAAGAAGGGCCAAAAAACCTCCAATGACCTTTGAATAGATGATTTTGAGTCCCTTATGGAGCTCTTCCTCCAGATCGAGGAGCATGACGACAAAGACGATCAACATCACGATCGCCCCTGCATAAACCACGACTTGGATGATAGCGATGAACTGACTGTGAAGCAAGAGGTAGAGCACAGCCACGCAGAGAAAGTTCAGCACCAGAAAGAGCGCACTATGGATTGGGTTCTTTTGGGTCACTAGCAATAAGGAGGCGATAATGGAGATAAAGGCCATCCCGAAAAAGACCAACCACTCGAATATCGTCCCGATATTTTGAGCCATTGTCTTACTCCACCGTTTTTCCCTCTCCCTTGATGGGAGAGGATTGGGGTGAGGGTGAAGGTCGATCTTCCCCCGCCCCTCCATCCCCTCCCACCAGGGGAGGGGAGATTTTTTATAAAATTAGGGGTTAAACTTCTTCTGTTCCAAAAGCTTCTCTGTGGTCATGAGAAAGGCCCTTCTGTCGTCCTCCACCCATTCATAGGTCTTCCCCATAAAGATCGCCTTGACCGGGCACGCCTCTTCGCAGAAGCCACAAAAGATACATCGGGTGGCATCCAGTTCATATTTAAGGGGATATCTTCTTCCTTCCTCATCTTCAGCGGTCTCGATATAGATGCATTGAGAGGGACAGACAATCATACAGAGGCCGCAGGCCACACACTTGGTCTTGCCGCGCTCGTCCTTCTCGAAATATTGGATCCCCCTCCAGCGTTTCGCCGGAGGCACCTTCTCTTCTGGATATTGGATGGTGATGGGCTTGGAGAAGAACCGGTTTAGAGTAAGTGCCAAACCTTTCAAGAGTGGAACGATCATCTTGGACCTCTTTTTTTAACCTTTCAATGAAATGATAAATGCAGTTACTAAAAGATTGATCAGTGCTAATGGGATCAATATCTTCCAGCCAAACTTCATGATCTGATCGTATCGGAGCCGAGGCATGGTTCCCCTTTCCCAGATGAAGAAGAAGAGGAAGATAAAGAGTTTCCCGCAGAACCAGATCACCCCTGGAATGAAACCCAATGCAGGAAGGATGGGCTGCCACCCTCCTAAAAAGAGAGTGACCGCTACAGCGCCCATGGTGACCATATGAGCATATTCGCCCATGAAGAAGAGGGCAAATTTCATGCTGCTGTATTCGATGTTGAATCCGCAGGCCAGCTCTGCTTCTGCCTCTGGCATATCGAAGGGAGTGCGGTTGATCTCTGCGAGGCCACAGATCAGATAGAGAACAAAGGCTACGGGCTGATACCAGATATTCCAGTTCCAGAACCCTCCTGCTTGCTGATTGACGATCTCCGTCAACCTCAGGCTCTGTGAGAGGATGATCACTCCAATGATGGAAATCCCGAGGGCCACTTCATAACTGATCATCTGAGCCGCTGCCCGGAGGGAACCCGTTAAACCATATTTATTCCCCGAGGACCAGCCTCCTAAGATGATCCCAAATTCTCCAAGAGAGGCCACCCCGAAGATGAAGAGCAATCCGATATCCACATCAGCCAGCCGCAGTTTGACCACCCAATCTGTCCCAGGGATGGTAAGCTGATTACCGAATGGAATAACAGCAAAGATGGTGATGGCTGCGACGATCGATATCGTCGGAGCAAGAACGAAGACGACCTTGTCCGACCTTCCTGGAACAAGGTCCTCTTTGAAGAAAGCTTTAATCGCATCCGAAAAGGGCTGAAGTAATCCAAAGGGCCCGCAACGATTGGGACCATAACGAATCTGGATATGGCCCAAGACCTTCCGCTCCAGCCAGGTCAAATAGGCCACGACGATCATCAGACCGGCAAATACCACCACACATTTGACCACGATCTCAATGAGAAGATATAACAGTTGCATCCTGTTTCTCCTCTACCCGTTTAGAAACCTTCATCCCTTCAGTCGGCCCCACCTTTTCTAACGGGGCCTACCTTTTCTCCACCCTCCCGATAAAGAGCTTGTATTCAGGCTGCTGACACTTAACATCGTACCTGGAGATCAAAAGGTTGTTCACAAAAGCAGGGAAAAACGTGGTGGCAAAGTAAGCCACGCCTTTAGGAACGGCCTCGGAAATCTTACAGATCGTCTCCACCTCACCTCTGGGTGAAACGACCTTCACCTTATCTCCATCTCCTAATCCTGCTTTCGTGCCATCCTCAGGGTGAACTTCGATGCAAGAATCAGGAAAAACCTTAGCCAATCCCTCTGCCCGTTTGATGGTCGTCCCGATTCCATAATGGTAATGAAAACCTCTTGGAATGATCCATAAAGGATATTTGTCATCAGGCTGCTCTGCTGGCCCTTTATATTCGATGGGTAAGAATCTCTGTTTCCATCCATTTCTTGAGGACCACTGGATTCCATCTTTCTCCAGATTCGAATAACTGACTCCAGCATAGAAGGGTACGAGAGAGGCGATCTCCTCCATGATCTCAGCAGGGTTCTGAAATCCCATTGGATAACCCATCTTCGTTGAAAGATCGCAAAGAATTTCCCAGTCAGGTCTGGAATCACCGACGGGCGAGATGGCCTTCCGAACCCTTTGAACCCTTCTTTCCATGTTGGTGAAGGTCCCGTCCTTCTCAGCAAAACTGGCCCCAGGTAAAATCACATGGGCATAGCTCCCGATGTGCGTCATGAAGAGATCCTGAACCACTAAGAATTCAATTTTGTGGAGCCCACTCTGCAGTTTCCCTAAGTCGGGGAGGGTGATCAAAGGGTCTTCACCAAAGATATAGAGGGCCTTGATATCACCTTCCAGAACCTTATCAAAAATCTCCATATAGGTGAAACCCGGTTTTTCTGGAATCCCTTTATCCCAGGCTTCCACGAACCTCCTGTGCGCCTTTTCGTCATTCACCTTCTGGTAACCAGGAAGATATTCAGAAAGACAACCCATATCCAAGGCGCCTTGAGCATTGTTCTGGGTGAGCAAAGGATAGACACCCCCTCCTCCCTCTTCTGCCTCTCCACTCAATAGGGCCAGGTTGCAAAGGGCTTTTACGATCTCAACCCCGTTGGCATGCTGGGTCACACCTGATCCAAAGACGATCGCCCGTTTCTTAGCAGAGAGATACAGTTTTGCAACGGCCTCCAAATCTTCTGAAGAAATCCTTGTGGTCTTCTTGACAAAGTCGGTCGAAAACTGATCCAAAGAGGATCGCAGGGTTTCAAATCCATCGGTCTTCGATTGGGCGCCCTTTTCGATGAGGATGCGAACCAGACCATTGATCCAGGCAATATCTGTGCCTGGCACAGGTCTCAGCCATAGGTTGGCCCATTTTTCCCATTGGCTCTTTCGAGGATCGACAAGGACGATCTTGGCATCGTTCTTGCGGGTGGCCTCTCTCATCTTATTGCTGAAGATGAGGTTATCATCATATACATCCGCACCGATGATGAGGAGGAGGTCGGCTTTGGCCACCTCCTCCATCGAATGCGTCATGGCCCCGCACCCGGTGGAGGCTATCATCCCGTAGAGGGAAGATCCACTGGACAGTCGGGCACCATTGTCGATATGGTTTGTCCCGACGCAGGCTCTCATCCATTTCTGAAAGAGAAAATTCTCTTCATTGGTTGCCCTGGAAGAAGAGATTCCGCCGATGCTCTGAGGACCATACTCCTCTTTTATCTCTTGAAGTTTTGCGGCGACCAGACTGAGGGCCTCTTCCCAAGAGGCCTCCACAAAAACTCCAGATTTTTTCACAAGGGGTTTTTGAAGCCTGTCCGGATGATGAATAAAATCAAAACCGAATCTTCCCTTCACGCAGAGGCTGCCGTGGTTCACCCCAGCCTCCCCTTTTGTGGTCACTTTGACCACTTTTCTGTCGGCAACGGAGTTGAGCTCCAGTTGGCAACCGCATCCACAAAAAGTGCAGGTCGTCTGCACTCTCTTCAGCTGCCATGTCCTCCCTTTGATGGGGCTGAGATTCTCTGTTAAAGCGCCCACTGGACACATGTGGAGACACTCTCCACAGGAGATACAGTTTTCTTTTCGAACAGCCTTGACATGAGATGGAAAACCATGTTCTGCCACCTCGAGGACATCTGCTCCTGGCACATCCATACAGGCCTGGATGCAGCGTAGGCACATCACGCACCGATCAAACCACTGCCGGATCAATGGGGTTCCATAGGGGATAGGAGGAAATTTTCTTTTCTCTGGAGGATATTCGTTCTTTTCAATTCCGAATTCATAGGTGCGGTTCTGGAGTTGGCATTCTCCTCCAGCATCGCAGACAGGACAATCGAGAGGATGGTTGACCAGTAATAATTTCAAGGCCTCATGCCTCATCCTCTCGACGCGCTCCGTCCGGGTTTGAACCACCATTCCCTCGAGCACAGGTGTCGCACAAGAGGCCATGGGCATCTCAGCACCCTCGACATCGACCAAACAGATACGGCAGGATTTGAGCAGACTCAATCTGGAGTGATAGCAAAGAGTGGGAATATAGATCCCATTTTCTTTGGCCACCTCATAGATGGTCTGATCTGGCCTCCCAGTCACCTCTCTTCCGTCAATCGTCAGCTTTAACATTCTTTATGATAGCGTCCGTCCACCCCCACCCTGCCCCTCCCCCATTGAGAGGGAAGGGGTTCATGTAATTTGCATACTTAATTTCACCCAACACATCCCCTCTCCCCTGGCGGGAGAGGGTTAGGGTGAGGGGGATAACATTAAACTGCAAAGAGCCCTATTCGCACACATCTGAGACAGCGCTCTGCTTCTTTCTGAGCCACTGGAATGGAAAAGCCCTCTTCCACCTCGTCGAAGATCCATTTTCTCGAATCAGGAGAAAGCATGTTCAGCACTGCCCTCTTCTGTCCGCCGGAGATCCCGATCTTTTCATTCTTGTCATAAACCTTGATCTTCTCCACGAGGCCCTCTAAGCGTTCTTCCTCAGATTCTCTCACCTCCATCCCCCGAAGGAAGAGGTCAATCTTCTCAGCGGCTCTCTTCCCATGGCCTGCCGCACGGACCAAAACGTCCGGACCGGTCACGCAATCCCCGGCCGAGAAGATTCCCGGATGGCTGGTCATGAAAGTCCCTTCTTGGATGGCAACGGTGGATCGTTTTGTCGTCTTCACCCCGTCTTTCTCTTCGACGAAAGAAAGGTCAATGGCCTGACCAATGGCCGGGATGGCAATATCAGCCTCGATGAAAAACTCTGATCCCTTAATTGGAACAGGTCTGCGCCTTCCGCTCTCATCCGGTTCGCCCAACTCCATCCGGATGCACTCCATTCCAACAACCTTTCCTTCTTTCTCGATGATCCGAACCGGATTACAGAGGTAATGAAATTTTACGCCCTCCTCCTCTGCATCGTGGATCTCCACCCGATCAGCAGGCATTTCCTTCTTCGTCCGTCGATAAACCAAGTTCACATCGGGTTTGCCAATACGGAAAGAGGAACGGACGCAGTCAATGGCCACATTCCCACCTCCTACTACGACCACCCTTTTTCCTTCGGGATAGGGGTCCCTTCCTGAATTGATCTCTAAGAGGTAGTAAACGCCAGGGATAAATCCCTTGTATCCCTTATCTTCTCCCTCAACGCCCATGGGTGTATTGGTCTGGGCGCCCACGCCGATAAAGATCGCCTTATATCCCTGTTCAAACATCTGAGAGATGGTGATATCCTTTCCGACTTGACTGTTATACCGAATCTCGACCCCAAGCCTCTTTACAATCTCTGCTTCGTATCCAACAATATTTCTCGGGAGACGATAGTCAGGGATCCCCATAGCTGCCATCCCACCTGGTTCACCGAGTCTCTCGAAAATGGTTACAGGATAACCTTTCAGAGCAAGGTAATAGGCACAGGAGAGGCCAGCAGGGCCTGCGCCAATGACGGCCACTTTTTCTGAACGGATTTCCTCTTTCTTAAGGGAAGGACCTTTTCTCTTTTCCAGTTCATAGTCGGCGACGAACCGCTTCAGCCATTTAATGGAGATGCATTCATCCACGTTTCCTCGGCGACAGTTATCTTCACAAGGACGGACGCAGACTCTTCCTAAAACTCCAGGAAGGCAGGTCGCCCCTCGGATGGCGGCAAGGGATTCCTCGAATCTTCCCTCTTTGATCAACTCGATATAGCGGGAAATGGGAAGATGGGAAGGGCAAGCACTTTCGCAGGGGGCGGTCACCTTGATTTTATATTCCTGGCGAGGAACCTTTTTCTGCAATTGGATTGCGCCGGAGAATTGGTCTTCAAAATGGTCAATCGCATCCAATACAGGTTTTGGACCGGTCTGTCCCAAGTTGCATTTGGAACTTTTTCTGATCATGTCCCCCAGATATTTCAATTGCTCTAAGTCCTCAGCCTTGCCCTGGCCATCAGCAATCCGATTCAACAGGGTCGCCATGATTCGAGTCCCTACCCGACAGGGTGTGCACTTTCCGCAGGACTCCTTTTGGACCGCTTCTAAGTAAGCCCGAATCAAATCGATCAGATTGACCTCTGGGTCTCTGATGACAATTCCATCCCATCCGATAAAGGCTTTGATCTTTTTTTCTTTGTCAAATTCCAAGGGCAGGTTGACAACGGAGACAGGTTGTTTCTCCGAATCGGGCTTCCCTCGATTATCTGTGACCACTCCGCCCCAACTACTAAAAAGAATGTCCGTCATAACGATCCCATCATTTCACATCGCTAAGTGCTTAGCGCTTTGGGCATAGCGTTTCTTAATTTACCGATCTATCTCCCCCAGAACGATGTCAATGCTACCAATCGCCGAAATCACATCAGCGATCAAGCTTCCCTCAATCATCTTAGGAAGGGCACTGAGATTGAGGAAAGAGGGTGGTCGAATCCTCATCCGCAAGGGCCGATTCGATCCGTCGCTGACGAGATAGTATCCCAACTCTCCCTTCGAGGCCTCCACGCTCGCATAAACTTCGCCTTTCGGCGGCTGGAAGCCTTCGGAGACAATTTTGAATTGTCGGATTAATGAAGCGATATCCCCCATCACATCTTCTTTCGGTGGAAGGGTGATCCTCGGATCGTTTGCGATAAAAGGCCCCTTTGGCAGCCGTTCCAATGTCTGCTCCACAATGGCATTCGACCATCCCATCTCCCTCAGCCGCACGATGTACCGATCATAAACATCCCCGACTGAGCCGATAGGGATATCGAAATCGAACTCATCATAACTCGAATAAGGAAATGCCTTCCTCACATCGTACTTGACTCCAGAGCCACGGAGGCTCGGTCCGGTCATTCCCCAGTTGATGGCATCCTCTTTAGAAATGATCCCAACGCCTTTGGTCCGATTTAACCAGATGACATTCTTCGTCAGAAGGGTTTCATATTCTTTGACATGGTCGGGAAAGGCCTGGACAAAGTCCTTAATTTTGTCTGTGATCCCATCTGGAAGGTCTTTTGAAACTCCCCCAATTCTCATGTAGGTAGGCGTGAGCCTTCCCCCTGCTACTTCCTCAAAGATTTTCAGGATCTCTTCCCTTTCCCGAAAGTTATAGAAGAGGAGCGTCATGGCGCCGATGTCCAACGCATGCGTTCCCAACCAGATGAGATGGGCAGCGATCCTCTGAAGCTCAGCCATCATGACTCTCAGATATTGAGCCCTTTTTGGAACCTCAATGCCTAAGAGCTTCTCCACGGCTAACACATAGCCCAGGTTATTGCCCATGGCATTGGTATAATCCAAACGGTCAGTGAGGGGAATGACTTGGTGATACGTTTTACTTTCAGCCAGTTTCTCAACCCCCCGATGAAGGTGGCCAATATGGGGAACGGCCTTAACGATCACTTCTCCATCCAATTCCAACACGAGCCTCAAAACCCCGTGAGTGGCTGGATGCTGAGGTCCCATGTTGATGGTCATTAACCGTGTTTCTGCCACTTCAGACCTCGGGAACAAAGGGTTTGCCAAAATCCGGTCCTTCGACCGGAAAATCCTTTCTCAAGGGATGGCCTTCATAACCATCCCAGAGGAGAATCCTCCTCAAATCGGGATGGTTATCGAAAGGAATCCCAAAGAGGTCATAGACCTCCCTCTCCAACCAGTCGGCTGCTTTCCAGATCGACTCCACACTCGAAACCGATTCAGACTCACCCACTTTAATTTTCAGCCTTAGTCTATGTTTGTTCTTCATTGAGTAGAGAAGATAGACCACTTCAAAACGAGGGGATTCGGGAAAATAATCCACAGCACAGAGGTCGGTGAGCATCTGGTATTGGAGATCTGAGTCTAAGTAGAGAAACTTACAAATCTCAAAAATATTCTTTCTCTGAACGGTGATGTTGACCTCGTCCCGGAATATCTTTACCTCCAAGATAGAGTCTGGGAATTTTTCCTGCAATTTTTTTAAAGCGAAATTGGTTTCAGCCATTCCCCTTCCCTCTTATTCTTCCATTTCATTTTCAAGGACGATGCGAACATTCTTCCGATCCGCAAGCGTCTCTTTCTCGATCTTCTTCTGGAGTTCCACAATCGCTGTGAGCAAGGATTCAGGTCTGGGCGGACAACCCGGAACGTAGACATCCACTGGAAGTATTTGGTCTACTCCCTGGACCACATTGTAGGTCTTGAAGACTCCGCCCGAGCAGGCACAGGCTCCGTAAGCAATGACCCATTTAGGCTCTGGCATTTGTTCATAGATACGCTTGACCATGGGGGCCATCTTTTTGGTCAAGGTTCCTGCAACAATCATTAAGTCTGCTTGTCGAGGCGAAGGCCTGAAAACCTCCGAACCAAATCGAGCAATATCCCACGTCGCCGAACTGGTGACAATCATTTCCAGAGCGCATCAAGCTAAACCAAAGGTCACTGGCCAGATCGAATACTTTCTTCCCCAATTGACGACCTTATCCAAGAGAGGAAGAAAAGGGGTCTTCTCAAGGTAGGTTTCTATTCCCATTCTAAAGCTCCTTTTTTCCAGATATAGATATAGGCGATGATTAAAATCCCGATGAAAATAACCATTGAGATAAAGGCAAAGATCTTTAATTCTTTGAAGACGACTGCCCATGGATA
>Ga0187771_10001699_pt1 | contig 14922 bp, 15 predicted proteins | sample 0116_SJ02_MP15_1_FD_133139 | JGI IMG/M metagenome (GOLD analysis project Ga0187771, IMG submission 133139) | Tropical peat soil microbial communities from peatlands in Department of Meta, Colombia - 0116_SJ02_MP15_10_MG | ecosystem: Environmental > Terrestrial > Soil > Wetlands > Peat | place...
AGTTGCCGGAGCCTTCGTGAGCCTATTTTCTAAATTGAAAAGAAGAAAAGCCGTTGAGGGAAGTGCATGTTAACTGTAGATAGCTTGAAGAAACATTTCGGGTTTGTCAAAGCAGTCGACAATGTCAATTTGGAAATTGGAGCCGGTGAGATTGTTTCTATTATCGGCACCAACGGGGCTGGGAAAACAACGTTAGTCAATCTCATCAGCGGGTATTTGAAGCCGGACAGCGGCCGCATCATGTTTCTTAATAACGATATCACCAATGCATCCCCTTATGTCAGGATCAAATTGGGCGTGGGGCGCAGTTTTCAACTGATTCAACTTTTCGGAAACACAACAGTCCTGGATAACGTAAGAACGGCCCTCTTCTCAAAATACGGGATGATACGAAAGGGGCTCTTGCCAGCCGAACGCTACTCATCTGTAACGAATGAGGCCATCAAGATTCTCGAAAATTTCAATTTGGCGGACAAGAAGAATCTCACTCCAACAGGCCTTTCAGAAGGGGACCTGAAAATTCTTGATATCGCCATTGCCTTTGCACTGAAGTCGAAACTTCTCTTGTTGGACGAACCCACCAGCGGGGTCGCCACTTCGGATAAATTCAAAGTCATGGATTCGATTGTATCGGCAATCAAAAGGGAAAAAATCTCAACGCTCATCATCGAGCATGATATGGACATTGTCTCCGGGTATTCGGATAGAGTGGTTGTGATGCACGAAGGCAAAGTCATGGCAGAAGGCAAGCCAAGCGAAATCATGGAAGACAAAGAAGTCAAAGCAATCGTATTTGGCATCGTGAGTTGATCGGAATGTTGCTGAAGATTGAAAACCTAAACGTCTTTATCGGTTCAACTCAGATTTTGAGGAGTATCTCAGCGGGAGTCAACGAAGGGGAGATCGTCTGTCTTCTCGGAAGAAACGGGGCTGGAAAGAGCTCTATCATCAAGAGCACAATTGGCCTCTATCCTTCCAGGTCGGGCAAGATCTTTTTCAAAGACGGGGATATTACCTCCTTCTCCCCGCGGAAGAAAGTCCTCTCGGGAATCGGTTATTCTCCCGAGGATACGAGAATCTTCACGGAATTGACCGTCGAAGAAAACATCAATCTTTCGACCTGGGTCACCGGCAAGGGAGAAAAAGGGGAAGGGTTCAGTTTTGAAAAAATCTTCACCATCTTCCCGGCCATCAGGAATTTCTTAACCAGAAAAGGCCTCAACCTCAGCGGTGGGGAGAAAAAAATGGTCTCCGTCGCCAGGGCGTTAGCCCTCGACCCATCCTTATTACTCCTGGACGAGGCCTTCGAAGGGTTGGCCCCACTCGTCGTCAATCACTTTATAGAAGCGCTAAACCAAATCAGAAAATTGGGAGTAACCATCGTCTTGGGAGAATCGAACATCCGAATTGTGTCGCAAGTGACAGAGAGAACGTATATCGTAGAAAGAGGAGAGATTATCTTTGAGGGTCATCCAAGGGAGATTCTCGAAAACGAGAGACTCTTGTTACTTGTCGGAAAGAAGTTTTAGAGATTTCTGAAAAAGGACAGAAATCTCTAATCTGTGTAATCATTTTGAAAATCGGTGTAATCAGAGGGCTCTAATCATTTTTTCAAAGCTCTCTTTTTAGGGGGATGCCATGAACGAAAAGCTAAGTCTATTCAGGACAACGCGAAGAATTCTTTTTGGACTCGGAGCCGTTGAAAAAATCGGTGCAGAAGCCCAACTTCTCAAGGCAAAGAAGATTCTGATCGTCACCGATTCGGGTGTGATTCAAGCTGGCCTTCTTGAAAGCATCAAGGCACCCCTTCAGGCTGCCGGAATCTCGTTCACGATTTTTGATGGCGTGGAACCCGACCCAAGGATCGAAGTGGTGGAAAAAAGCGTTGAGAAAGCGAAGAAAGAAGGAATTGATCTCATCATCGGATTTGGAGGAGGAAGTTCTCTCGACATCGCTAAGGTCACTTCCATCATGATGAGCAATCCTGGAAAGATCGACAGTTTCTTTGGGATCGATCTTGTCCCCAATCCCGGGTTGCCCGTCATTCTGATCCCGACGACCGCGGGTACGGGAAGCGAAGTGACGCCTATTGCCATCCTATCCGACACGAAAGAAAAACTGAAAAAGGGAATCGTCAGCCCTACCCTTTTCCCCGAGGTCGCCATCGTCGACCCCAAGCTGACTATCGGTCTTCCCCCCTCCGTCACAGCCTTCACAGGAATGGATGCCTTAACCCATGCGATTGAGGCATACTCCTCTATTAACGCTACCGGTCTATCCGACCTTCTTGCCTTCAGAGCCATGGAACTCATCTCCAAAAATTTGAGGGTGGCCTATGCGTATGGCGAGAATCTGTCCGCCCGCTCGAACATGATGGAGGGAAGCCTCCTCGCAGGAATCGCTTTTGCGAACGCCGGGGTCGGGGCAGTTCATGCCTTTGCCTATCCCCTTGGAGGAGAATTCCATCTTGCCCATGGTCTCACCAATACGCTGATGCTTCCTTATATCATGCGCTACAATATCCTCGGTTGTCCGTATAAGTTCGCTGCGATGGCAAGGGCATTCGGAGAGAAAGTCGAAGGGCTCTCCGAACTTGATGCGGCAGAAGCGGCCGTAAAATTTGTGGAGCGCCTCTCCAATGACCTCCGGGTACCAAGGAGGCTCAGAGACGTTGGAATTCCGGAAAAGGCAATTCCGGGGTTAGCCGAAGCAGCTATGAAAGTGACCAGGCTCCTGGCCAATAACCCGAGAAAAATGACCCTCGAAGATGCGAACGCCATCTACAAATCCGCTTATTGACCCTATCGCCATGCTCCGTAGGAATTGATTCGATGGACGACGTTATTGAATCTTTTTACAAGAGGAGAAGAGGCGCTCAATGAAGACGAACGAATCTCTTTTGAAAGAAAGAAACAAGCATGTCCCTCAGGGTCCTTTTAATACGCATCCTATTTTCGTCGAGAAGGCCGAAGGCGCGCTGATCACCGATGTCGAAGGGAAAGAGTATATCGACTTTGCGGGGGGCATCGGCGCGAACAATGTGGGTCATTGTAATCGAGAAGTTTTGAAGTCCATCCAAGACCAGATTCGAAAATATATTCACCCCTGTTTCCATGTTGTCATGTACGAGCCCTACGTTGAATTGGCCAAAAGACTGAACGACCTCACTCCGGGAGATTTTCCCAAGAAGACTATGTTCGTCAACAGCGGCGCAGAAGGGGTCGAGAATGCGATCAAAATCAGTCGTCATGCGACCGGCCGGCCTGCCATCATCACGTTTGAGGATGCCTTCCACGGCCGCACGCTTTTAGCGTTAAGCCTCACGAGCAAGATGAAGCCCTATAAGTTCGGGTTCGGTCCTTATGCCCCGGAAATCTACCGAATGCCCTATGCCTACTGCTACCGATGCGCCTTTGGCCTCGAGTATCCTTCCTGTGAAATGGATTGCGCCTATTTCTTGAAGGAATTCTTTCACACCCACATCTCTGCCGAGAATGTTGCGGCCTTGATCGTCGAGCCGGTACTGGGTGAAGGAGGATTCGTCATTCCACCCAAGGAGTATTTCAGAATCCTTTATAAGATCTGTAAGGAAAACGGAATCGTTTTTATCGCCGATGAGGTTCAGAGTGGATTCGGTCGAACCGCGAAAATGTTTGCCGTGGAGCATTATGAGGTGGAACCGGACCTCATCGTCATGGCCAAATCCATCGCCGGTGGCCTTCCGCTCAGTGCGATCACGGGAAAGGCTGAATCGATGGACCATCCTCAATCAGGAGGATTAGGGGGCACCTTTGCTGGAAATCCGGTGGCCTGCAGTGCCGCCCTCACCGTTCTTGATCAGTTCAAGAAGCTGAACCTTCTGTCGAAAGCGGAGAAGATTGGGAAGAAGGTTCTGGAAAAATTCAAAGAATTTCACGAACGCTACCCGGTGGTCGGCGATGTCCGAGGGCTGGGGGCTATGGTGGGAATGGAATTGGTGGTGGACCGAAAAACAAAAGAACCGGCCACCGCTCTGACGAAACGACTGATCAATCTTTGTCGTGAGAAGGGATTGCTGATGATCTCAGCGGGCACCCACTCGAATATCATCCGTTCCTTAATGCCTTTGGTCATCACGGACGATCAACTCGACGAAGGGTTGAAGATTATTGGTCATGTGTTGGACGAGATCAGCCCATGACCCAGGGATTTCTGGGCTTTTTCAGACATCTCAAGGAGGAGCCGATGAGAGACAAATTCAGAGGGAAAGATTTTCTAAGTTTGATGGATTTCACTCGGGAAGAAATCAATGATATTTTGAACGTCTCTTACGAACTAAAAATGAAGTGGGCAAGGCGCGAACTCCATGAATACTTGAGAGGAAAGACGGTGGCGGTCCTTTTTGAAAAACCCTCCACTCGGACGCGTACTTCTTTTCAGGCGGCGATTGCACATTTGGGAGCTCAGAGTTTTTACATGCGCCCCGATGAGATGCAGTTGGCTCGTGGGGAACCCATCAAAGATACAGCCCGGGTGATTGATCGTTACTGCGATGCCCTGGTCATGAGAACCTTCGGCCAGGACCGTCTGGAGGAGTTCGCCCGTTATATGAAACACCCCGTGATCAATGCCCTTTCAGACCTCACGCATCCTTGCCAAGGATTGGCAGATCTCTTGACGATACGCGAGAAGAAAGGAGATTTCAAGGAATTGAAGATCGTCTATGCCGGAGATATATGGAATGTCTGTCATTCCTTGATGATTGCTGCGGGAATCATGGGATTCAATCTCTTTGTGGCCATCCCTAAAGGTTACGCTCCGGACCCGAAAGTCCATCAATCCTCCGTAGAGGCATCCAAGAGAAGTGGAACAAAGATCGTGTTGACCCCAGACTTGAAAGAGGCTTTGCAGGATGCAGATGTGGTTTATGCGAATACCTGGCACAGTATGGGAGCGGCGGAAAAGGAGAAGGAAAAACGGATCAGGGATTTTGGACCTTATCAGATTAACGAGAAGGTCGTGGGGGTCGCCAAACCGGACTTTATCTTCATGCATTGTTTGCCCGGATATCGGGGTGAAGAGATGACAGATGAAATGATCGAGGGGCCTCACTCCGTGGTATGGGATCAGGCTGAAAACCGAATGCATACAGAGAAGGCAGTCCTGGCGTTATTTTTGGGATAAGAATTCTTTTGGAAGGGAGGTGGTGAATCAATAAAATTAAGAAGATTATAGATGAAAGGAGGATGGGTTTCAATGTTGAAAATTCAAAAATGCGTTGGCTTTTTTGCTATCTTCTTTTTAATGATCATCCTCCCCTTTCCAACAGGGGCTCAGGTAAAGGATGATGCGGTAAGGATAGGTCTCCACGGGCCATTCACCGGGCCGGTGGCTTACTCCGGTGAATTGATGAAAAAGGGATTCTTGCTGGCTGTTGAAGAGATCAACACAGCAGGAGGGATCAAGATTGCTGGCCGAATGCTAAAAATCAAACCCTTTGCCGAGGACGACCGTGGTGCTCCGGCGGAGGGGGTGGCGGTCACAGAGAAGTTGATCACTCGTGATCAGGTTCATGCGATGGTCGGCCCATTTAACAGCTCTGTCGGTTTGGCCGTTGCCGAGCTAACAGACCGGTATAAAGTCGTTCGAGTCGTTCCCATCGCTGTTGCGGACGCGATCACCACGGGTCATCCCTGGGTGTTTCGTAATTGTCCCAATCAGACCATGCAGACGGTTCAAAATGCGGAATACGTGATGAAACAAGGAAAATGGAAGAAGTTCGCCCTTCTCCTCGAGAACACAGACTACGGCCGGGGGGGTGGAGAGACCTGGTCAAAAGTCGTCAAGGGAAAGGGTGCCGAGGTCCTTGCGATGGAGTATTTCAATCTGGGAGATACGGACTTCTCGACTCAACTGACCAAGATCAAGGCAAAAGACCCGGACGGGATTTTTTTAGTGGGATTGATCACAGAAGGGGCTCAGATCCTCAGGCAGGCAAGACAGCTGGGAATGAAACAACAATTTTTTGGCTTGGGAGGATTTGCCAGCGATAAATTCATTCAATTGGCTGGCCCCGCAGCGGAAGGTTTAATCAACAATAGTTATTGGGAACCGAATCCGAAGATTCCAAAGTCTATCGCCTTCAAAGAGAACTTTGAAAAATTCTCTAAGATGGAGGCTGAAATGTTTTCAGCGGCGACCTACGACGCCGTATATATTCTGAAGGAGGCCTTTGAAAAGGCCGGAGCCTTGGGAACGGATGCCGAAAGCAAAGAAGCCCTCCGCAAGGCCATGCATAAAGTTGATTATGTTGGAGTTCAAGGTCGGACGACCTTTGATAGCGAAGGCCAAGCGACTCTTCATGTCTATATCGTTCAGGTGAAAGACGGAAAACGCCAGATCATCGGACCTTGAGCCGATAAACTGCTGTCTCTCCCCCCATCTCATCACGATGTGGGATGGGGGGTTATTCAAAGGTATTGATCGGCAAAACGGAGCACCGTCTATGATTACGGAAGTGGCTCAACAAGCGCTGAACGGCCTCGTGATGGGTGGTGTTTACGCCTTGATCGCCTTGGGATTGACGCTGATCTTCGGAATTCTGGATCAAGTCAATTTCGCCCACGGCGAACTTTACATGATCGGGGCTTATGCGACTCTTTATTTTTTCGAATTCTCGGGCGGGAATTACACGTTCGCATTGATCTTTGCGATGGTCGCCGTTGCCTTTTTGGGATTGTTCTATGAATGGTTGCTTTTCCGCCCGCTTCGAGGAATGGGACACTTCCCTGCCATCATTTCCTCCTTAGGGGCATCGATCTTTCTTTGGAATCTTGCCCTTCTTGTCTTTGGTTCAACGCCCCGTCAGATGAGGACGGGATTATCCGAAATAACGTTGAGCTTCCTCGGCATCTCCCTGACGGTCCAACGCCTGCTCGTATTGCTCATCACGCTTGGTCTGATCATCGGTCTCTATTTGATGATCATGAAAACCCGCATGGGAAAAGCAATGCGGGCAACAGCCCAAGATCCAGAGGTCGCTGCCCTCCTCGGAATCAATATTAACCGGATTGCGGAGGTGACATTCATGATTGGAGGGGCTCTGGCAGCAGCCGCCGGCGCTTTGATTGGGCCGATCTTTCTCATCTACCCTGCAATGGGGCTCACGGCCTGTTTAAAGGCCTTTGTGGTGGTCATCCTCGGAGGACTGGGAAATGTGCCTGGGGCAGTGATCGCCGGATTCGCCTTAGGCGTGATTGAAAGCCTGGGCGCCGGGTTTATCTCCTCGGCTTATAAAGATGTCTTCGCTTTTTTGGTTTTAATTCTCGTTCTCTGGGCAAGACCGGAAGGTATTTTGGGAAAGACCGCCAAAAAGATAGGGTGAGACAGTGAGGCTTCCGCTGAAAATTTTGGTCAACCTGCTTATTTTGGTAGGCTTGATCTATCTTCCTTGGACGATCAAGAACCCCTACTTTCTCCACATCATCATCGTCTCCGGGATCTTCGTGCTCCTTGCGTCAAGCCTGAATTTGATCACGGGTTACACCGGAAGGCTCAATTTGGGACATGCGGCCTTTTACGGAATCGGGGCCTATTCTTCCACCTTACTGGTGATGAGACTTGGAATCTCTGTCTGGCTCGCCATGCCGATGGCCGGACTGATCACTGTTTTTTTTGGGGTCCTGATCGGGATCCCTTGCTTAAAATTGAAGGGCTCCTATCTTGCCATCACGACGCTCGCCTTCGGTGAGATTACCAGATTGGCGATGATCAATCTCGTACCCCTTACGAACGGGCCTTTGGGAATACGGGGGATCCCAGGTCCACCCCCCATCATTTTTTGGAATTCTACCCTGGTCTCCTTCGAGTCGAAGACCTCCTATTACTACCTCCTGTTGGCCCTTTGCCTCGTCTGTCTTCTCATCGTCAGGCGACTCCTGAATTCCCAGATTGGCAAGACTTTTTTGGCGATCCGCGAAGATGAGGTGCGGGCCGGAACGGTGGGCATCGACACGACTCAGATCAAAATTATGAACTTTGCCTTGGCAGCATTTTTTGCCGGCATCGCAGGAAGTTTTTACGCCCATTATGTGCGATTCGTCAGCCCTGATTCGTTCACCCTCAACGAGACCTTCACGATTTTAACCATGGTGGTGGTCGGGGGATTGGGAACATTCTACGGTCCCATTGCGGGTGGCGTGATCTTTACATTTTTGCCAGAATTTCTTCGTGCCATCGCCGAATACCGAATGATGATCTATGGCCTCATGATGTCTGTAGCGATCATCTTCATGCCCGAGGGCATTGTCGGAATCCTCCAATCGTGGATTCCATGGAGGAGCCAAAAAGATTCGAAGCCGGAGTCAACTCAATGACATCGATTCTGAATGTGGAGGGATTAACGAAACATTTTGGCGGCCTGGCCGCCGTTGAAGATTTCGACCTCTATGTAAAGAAAGGAGAGATTCTCAGTCTCATCGGTCCCAACGGCGCTGGAAAGACGACCACATTTAATCTCATCACCAGACTGGAATTACCGACCCGTGGGAGAATCACCTTTAAGGGAGAGAGCCTTACCGAATTGAGGCCCCATGAAATTGTGGAGAGGGGAATTGCCCGCACCTTTCAGATGACAAGGGTCTTCCGTAAAATGACCCTTCTCGAAAATGTCGCCGTCGCACAACATTTGACGATTCGACCCAACCTCTGGTCCACTCTGGTCTCCCCTTCTGAGAGAAAAAGAGAAAAGGAAGGCCGGAAGAAAGCAGAGGAGATGCTTCAATTTGTAAATCTATTTCCCAAGCGAAACGAGCTGGCTGCCAATCTTTCCCTGGGGGAACAGAAGAGATTGGAATTGGCCATCGCGTTATCCATGGATCCAGAACTGCTTTTGCTGGATGAACCGGTTGCCGGAATGAATCCAAAGGAAACGGAAGAGATTATCGATCTGATCCGTATCATCCGGGAGAAAGGAATCACGGTACTCCTCATCGAGCACGACATGAAAATGGTGATGGGAATCTCTGAACGGATCATCGTATTGAATTACGGCAGAAAGATCGCCGAGGGCTTACCCGAAGAGGTCAGCCAAAATCCAATTGTTTTGGAAGCCTATTTGGGTAGGAGGCATCAATGATCAAATTGATGGACGTGGAGACCTTTTACGGAAAAGCCCACGTACTCAAAAAGGTCTCCATGGAATTGGAGGAAGGAGAAATTGTTACACTCATCGGAGCAAACGGCGCCGGGAAGAGCACAACGCTTAAAACGATATCCGGAATCGTTCATCCCGCATCCGGAAGCATTGAATTGATGGGAAAGAGAGTGGAGAGATCCTCTCCCATGCGGATCGTGAGGATGGGGGTCTCCCACGTTCCTGAAGGAAGAAGGGTGTTCCCCGATATGATGGTGATAGAGAATCTCCAGATGGGAGCCTTCGTGCTCGGAAATGATAGGAAGTTAATCGAAAAGGCGCTGGAGAGGGTCTATCAACTCTTTCCCGTTCTTAAAGAAAGGAGAGAGCAATTGGCAGGGACTCTCTCCGGGGGAGAGCAGCAGATGTTGGCCATGGGCAGGGGATTGATGTCTGAGCCGAAAATCTATCTGCTTGACGAACCTTCCCTGGGTCTGGCACCCAAATTGGTGGACAAAATATTTGAGGTCATTGTGGAGATCAATCGACAAGGAAAAACAGTCCTGCTCGTAGAACAGAATGCCTATCTCGCTCTTCATATCGCTCACCGAGCATATGTCATGGAGACTGGAAAGATTGCCATAAAGGGAAAGGCCTCCGATCTTTTGGACAATGAATACGTGAAAAAGGCGTACCTCGGCAGGTAATGGGGAGCGTTCTTGAATCCGAGATCAAGAGGTTGAAGTGATGGAGAAACGAATCCGGCTGGTTCAATATGGACTCGGCGCAATGGGAAGCTTGATGGTCCGGTTAGCCTCACACAAATCCAACCTGGAGTACGTAGGTGCGGTTTCGGCGTCCGGAAGGTATTCCGGCGTGGACCTGGGAGACGCTTCGGGCCTTGGGAAGCGTCTCGGTGTGACTGTAAAATCCTCTCTCGAACAAGTACTCGAGGAGACCAAGGCGGATGTGATGTTGCACGCAACGGTGTCCACAATGAGGGGACTGGTACCCGAGGTCCTTCCCGCGCTACAGGCAGGCCTGAACGTTATCTCTGTTGCAGAGGAGCTTTCATATCCTTGGGAGCGGAGCCGTGATCTGGCATCCGAGTTAGATCGAGTAGCAAAAAAATATCGGGTTAAAGTCCTTGGCACAGGTATCAATCCTGGTTTCTTGATGGATCTTTTGCCATTGAATCTCTCCGGAGTCTGCGGTTCGGTGACGGCCATTCGAGTGCGCCGAGTCAATGATTTTTCAGTGTACGGACAAAGTGTAATGAAGCATATTGGCGCCAACTTGACCCCTGGGGAGTTCGAGCACGGTCTTCAGGATGGATCGATTCTATTGCATGTTGGGCTTCGAGAGTCAATTCAGATGGTGGCCAGAGGGCTCAATTGGAAGCTCGACCAGCTAAGGGAAGACCGTAACGCTTTGGTCAGCCGTACCGATCGCTTTGCACAGAATATAAGAGTGCAAAAAGGGCGAGTATGCGGGTTTCATCAGATAGCCCGGGGCCAGGCAAAAACAAATACCATCGAGCTTGAAATTTTTGGCATCATATTACCTGATCCTTCGGAGGACGGAGTTTCAGCCGGCACCTGGGTTGAAATCGAAGGAGACCCCGGTATGAAGGTGGCCATTTCCGGGGGCATTTGCGAAGCAGGAGGGTTAGCAACTGCCTCACATGCGGTCAACGCGATTCCCTCTGTCCTCGACGCGAAACCGGGATTGCTCACTGTGAGAGAATTGCCTGTCGCTTCTTGCTTTCTCTAACAACACACATTTGTCAAAGTGGCTTCTCGGCCGAACCCGCGATTTCCGGTCGTGAAAAATATTTGGGTTTGTTTTATAAGTTAGAAAACTTGGACAGCGCAGATTCAACGAAATTCTTCGGATCCATCTCAAAACAAGGACCTCCAGTGAGGGAAACAATCCTTACCTCAGTCCGTGAAATCTATCTGAGAGAAAGGGAGATCGGAATTGATCTTTCTCGATCCAGGTGATGCTTGAAGATAAGGAGGACGTTCTCCAGGAAGCAGACAGCCTTCATTTTAAATCCACTAACCACATGGCTGCAAGAATAAAAGTGACCGAAGTAATGTGGGTGATCAGTCCGCCGACCTATTGGGTGAGAGGAGGTGATTCAAGAGTTCTATTTAAACCGATTTCAATTTCTTAAAAAGGAGGGAAATTTCACATGAGAAAAATAATCATTATACTTTTATGTGCCCTCATCTCGTTTCTCTCAATTGGGAAGGAGGCATCCTCAAAGGAGGACCTGAAGATCGGTTTCCTATTTGACCTCACCGGACCATTTGCCCCGGCAGGCTCTTTGGCAGGCTACAGGGGATCGATCATCGCGAGCGATATGATTAACGCCCGCGGAGGTATCCTGGGCAAGTATAACGTTGTCCCTGTGGTATCCGACTCACAGAGCAGTCCAGATGTTGCTCTTCGTGAAGCGGAACGACTGATCACCGTCGAGAAGGTTCCGGTCATTTTAGGCGTTTTTTCAAGCGCCATCGCTGTTCCCCTTGCACCGATCTGTGAGAAAAACAAGACCATTTTCTGGGTCATCATTGCTATTTCGGATGCAGTGGTGAAGGGAAGGCATCAGCAGTATGTTTTCCGCGTTCAACCCATGGGTTCTCAGTGGGGTGACAGCACAGTGGACTTTATCAGTGAAGAATACGGAAGATTAGGATACAAAAGTCCTAAAGAGGTCAAGGCCGCCGTGGTCTATGAAGACGGTCCGTATGGAGTCTCGGTTTCCACTGCCAATCTCGAAAGAATTGAAAAATATGGGATGAAGTTGGTAATGAAGGAAAGCTATTCCCATAAGGCACAAGACCTCTCATCCGTCGTCCTGAAGTTGAAGGCGGCCGACCCTGACGTCATCTTTCACACCGGGTATTTCCCAGATATTGTGATCCTGCTTCGTCAGGCTCGAGAATTGGGCTTAAAGACCAAAGCCATTATGGGACACGGTGCAGGCTATGCGAACTTTCTACTCCTTGAAGAATCCCTGGGAAGGGAGATTATGAATTATGTTTATAATGTAGATCCGGCGCCTGCCCAAATTCTCAATCCTAAAAAGTTAAAACCAGGCCTGGGTGAACTCAACTCAGAATTTCTGAAGCGCTATAATGAAAAGTTCAAGGATCCAAACCCAACGACTCATGCGACTCAGGGTTTTGCTCATTCTTGGGTGCTTCTGAATGATACCATTCCTCTGGCCATCAAGAAATATGGGGCTCCAACAGCCGATAATATTCGAAAGGCTGCCCTTGAACTGGATATTCCAGAAGGAGCGACACCCGCAGGTTATGGTGTTAAGTTTGCCCCTCCAGACCATCTTTTTGCGGGTCAAGATCTTCGTTCCTACCCTGCCGTCATGCAATGGATGAACGGTAAGATTGAGATTGTTTGGCCGAAGGCAATGAAGACGGCTGATCCAAAACTTCCATTGCCCCGAGATTCTGTGTTTGCGAAATGACATCTCTATTCTTAGCCAGGGCTGAAGAAATGTCTTCATGCCCTGGCAGTTTCATACTCGATGATTAAATGAGAAAGTAAGATGTTAGAGATTATCGATGTCACGAAGAATTTCGGCGGATTCACCGCTTTGAATAGAGTTTCATTAAAATTGGAACAAGGGGAACTCCGGGGACTGATCGGGCCAAATGGGTCTGGCAAGACGACTCTTTTCAATGTGATCTCCGGCGTCTTGAAGCCCAGTTCGGGAGTCATTAAATTTCTTGGGCATAATATTTCCTCTCTTTCTCCTGATCAAATTTGCCATCTGGGCATTGTCCGGACATTCCAAATCCCGAGACCATTCCGGAATATGACCCTGATTGAAAATGTGATGCTGGGTGTCATGTTTGGGCAACGAGTTAAGGCTGAGGATGACCGGAATGCCGGCGAGGCGGCTAAACATTTTCTCCTGATGGTTGGACTCCATGCGAAAGATCAAGCCATGCCCAATGAACTGACTGCGGCAGGGCTCAAAAGGCTTGAATTAGCCCGGGCCATTGCAACGAAACCCAATCTTCTTTTAGCAGATGAATTCCTCAGCGGATTAAACCGGGAGGAGATTGAACAAGCTTCTAATATCCTTCGGAAAATCCGAGATGAACTGGGGATTACCATTTTATGGATTGAGCACATCATGAGTGCCCTGATGAACCTTGTAGATCGAGTCACTGTTCTGAACTACGGGGAGAAGATTGCTGAGGGAACCCCTAAAGAAATCTCCACCGATTTAAACGTCATTGATGCCTACTTAGGCAAGGAACCCTCTTATGTTACTTCAAATCCAAGACATTAGCGTCTTCTACGGGGAATTTCAGGCCCTCGATCAAATTTCTTTAAGCGTCCGAGAGGGCGAAACAACCACTACCGTAGGTCCCAATGGTGCTGGCAAAACGACTCTTCTCCGAACCATCTCCGGGTTCTTACATCCTGCTTCGGGAAATATCTCATTTAAGGGAGAAAAGATCGATAGGCTTGACCCTTATCGGATTGTTGAAATCGGAATATCTCAGGTGCCAGAGGGGGGGAGGCTCTTTCCCTATTTAACCGTCCAAACCAATTTGAAAATTGGAGCTTTTCCAAAACGGGCCCGATCCAAATTCAGAGAATCCTTGGAGGAAATTTATGAATTCTTCCCGATCTTGAAAGAGCGAGGAAACCAACTGGCAGACACGTTGAGCGGCGGTGAACGGCAGATGTTGGCCATTGCCCGGAGCCTCATGGCAAGACCCATTCTGGTCTTACTCGACGAACCCTCGACAGGATTGGCTCCATTAGTTGTGACGCATGTATTAGATTTGGTAAATGAAATTAAAAAAAGGGGCTATTCGATTCTGATGGTAGAACAGAACGCTAGAAAAGCACTGGATCTTGCCGATCGGGCCTACCTTCTTGAATCGGGTAGGGTTCGAAAAGAGGGGAATCGAGAAGAGTTTCTTAGGGACGACCATATCAAGAAAGTTTATATCGGGCTCTGATACGAGGAGAGAAAAGATTGGGACAGCTTATATTGAATGCAACACTCAATGGTATCCTCTTGGGGGGCGTATTGGCCTTGCTGGTGTTCGGTTTGAATCTCATTTTTGGGGTGGTGAAGATCATTCACTTAGCTTACGGTCAATTTGTAATGATAGGAATGTATATTATCTTTCTCTTAATGACGACCTGGAAGATGAATATTTTCATCGCTTCCCTCGCATGCTGTCTCTTGCTTGGCGTGCTTGGCATTATCTTGCAGTTGATTGTCATCGGTCCTTTACTAAAGTCTCCCCGACTCAATCAACTCTTGGCCTTGGCCGGACTGATTATCATCTTTGAGAATATGGCCATGGTGCTCTGGGGCGCAGATTATCGAGGCATCAAACTCTTTTTGCCCGTGATTCACATTGGGTCGCTTTTTGTTAGAACATCTTATTTGGTGGCCTTCATCGGGGCCATTCTTACACTCTTAGGGCTCCATTTCTTTTTAAATAGGACTTACGTGGGTATCGCCATCCGTGCCACTGCTCAAGATCTTGACAGTACGCAATTGATGGGAATTAATCCCAAATGGGTCTATCTCATTACGCAGGCGACAGGAGGGATACTTTCGGGCATCGTGGCCTCATTCTTCATGCCCATTTACACGGTTCATCCTCATTTCGGGTCTGACTTCACCTTGATGGCGTTTATCATCGTCATCCTCGGGGGGATGGGAAACTTTTTGGGCGGGTTCATCAGCGCTTTTATCATTGGAGTCGTCACCTCGATTTCGGCTGTCCTGACCTCCACCGAGA
>Ga0187771_10001700_pt1 | contig 14919 bp, 11 predicted proteins | sample 0116_SJ02_MP15_1_FD_133139 | JGI IMG/M metagenome (GOLD analysis project Ga0187771, IMG submission 133139) | Tropical peat soil microbial communities from peatlands in Department of Meta, Colombia - 0116_SJ02_MP15_10_MG | ecosystem: Environmental > Terrestrial > Soil > Wetlands > Peat | place...
AGTAGCCGCCGGGGTCGTTGGGGTCCTCGCCTGCCTCGATGAGCTGGTCCTTGGAGCGGTTCGAGAGCTGGCAGAGCTCCGACTTCACCATCACCGGCAGGTCACCTATGTGCTGGCGGGTGGTGTCCCTGGGGAGCCCCTCTTCCTCGATTGTCATTTCGAGCAGGATAGGTGCGGAATAGGTCAGGTTCCTCAGACGGGCCTCCATCGGGAGGATGCTGCTCACCGAGCCGTCGATCTCGACGACACGCGGCGAGCCGAGAGTGAGCCTTCCGAACTTTATCTTGTAGGGCGTGCTGACGGTTTCGATTTCTACCTCGCCTATCTCGTCAACTATGTTCTGGAGCCCCCTCGTCACGAACTCGTTGTAGCTGTTGAGGTGCTGCCGCGCGACGCCCTCCCTCTGCAGGAGGTCGCTTAGGATGACCCAGGAGTTTGAGGTGGCGAACTGCTTGCTCAACTCTAGCCCTCCACCACGTACCTGTAGTAGACGCTGGTCCCAGCTGTCTCGCTCCTGCGGGTTATCCTCACGAAGTCGCCGGGCTTGGCCCCTATCTCTTTCGCAATCGAGTCAGTGGACTGGATGTATGGGAACTGGGAAGATGTCGCGTTGTACCTTGCTCTTACCTGCTCGGCCTCTTCTCTCGTAAGGAGTTCATGCTTCGGTATCAGGAAATGGGTGCTGACTTTGAAGGTCGGGACTTCTTCCTCCACCTTCTTCCGTTTTACAGGCTTCTTGGGAGCGGCTATGCCGCCGGACCTCCATTGATAACACTAGCTACGTGGCGCGAACAATACACGGAACAGGGCCCCGTCGGAGGCCGATTTTCATCGCATATTTAGATTTTACTAAGATGAGAAGCGGCGGGAGTTTTCCGCATCGGCACACGCCCCCTGAGTTGCCTAATAGCTGAAATTGGGCTCCGATTGGCCATCGGGGCGAACTTCGTCCTTTTCTGGCGGGCTAGACGCTCACAGATTCAGCTTCGTATACGGGGGTCCCTTCCTCCGCTCTGAGGACCACCTTCGAGAACTCTTGGTACAACCGCTTCGTGATTGGACCCACGCCCCCCGGGCCCACCTTTGCTCCGCTTATGGAGCCCACAGAGAGGATTTCCGACTTGGTCCCTACCAGGAACACCTCGTCGGCAGTGGTCAGCTCGAACGGGGTGACATCCCTCTCCTGAACTTCCAGGCCAAGGTCGGAACAGAGCCGGATCACCCTCTCCCTTGTGATGCCGTGCAAGATTCCAGCCCCATAGGAAGGCGTCGCGACCTTCCCGTTTTTCGCGACAAAAACGTTGCTCACGCTCGCCTCTGACACGAATCCCCTCTGGTCGAGGAGGATGGCGTCATCCGCGCCTGCCCCTGCCGCCTCGATTTTCGCCAGAATGCTGTTCATGTAGTTGAGGGACTTTATCTCGTGGGAAGTCGCATCAACCCTGTCCCTCCTGTAGGAAGAGACTATGGCCCTGATCACCCTGGGTTCCCTGGGGCCGAGCACGCTGGCCATCGGCTCGGCGATGACGAACACGGTGGGGTTCTTGCAGAGCGATGGGTCGACGCCCAGGTCCCCCGCGCCCCTGGTGACGACGAGTCTGACGTAGGCGTCCCTCAGCTCGTTTCTCCTGATGGTCTCGAGGACCACCTCCGTCATCTCCTGCTTTGTGAGCGGAATCTTCAGGCGGATACTCCTGGCCGAATCGTACAGCCTGTTGATATGGTCGACGAGCCGGAACACGCTGCCGTTGTAGGCACGAATCCCCTCGAAAACGCCGTCGCCGTAGAGGAGCCCATGATCGAATACGGACACCACAGCCTTCGATTTCTCCTGGAATCTACCGTCGAGGTAGACAAGAGGCTCCTTACCCATTAGGGAAGACCGAATTTCTAGCCGTTAAAATGGTTGCGTCAATGCTCAGATTTGTTCAGCCTGCCGAAGACGTACGGCAGGACGCCGCCCGCCTCAAGATATTTCATTTCCACTTCGTTGTCCACCCGCGCAAGGACCCTGAACCTCTTCTCGCTTTGGCCCCCTCGGGCGACCACTTCGAGCCACTGCTTTGGCTCCGTCATGGTGGCGATGCCTGACACGTCAATGACTTCTTCGCCACTCAGCCCGAGCTGTTTCACCCCCTGCGCTTCCGTGAACTGGAGGGGGAGCACTCCCATCGCCACCAGGTTGCTCCGGTGTATCCTCTCGAAGCTTTCCGCGATCACAGCTCGGATTCCGAGCAACTTCGGGGCCTTGGCGGCCCAGTCCCTCGAGCTTCCTGCGCCGTACTGCTTCCCAGCGAGAATAACGAGCGGGACCTTTTCCTCTTTGTACTTCATGGCAGCGTCGTAGATGCTCATGACAGTCCCGTCGGGGAGGTGAGACGTGAATCCCCCCTCCTTCCCATTTGCGAGTCTGTTCCTCAGCCTGATGTTGCTGAACCCGCCCCTGACCATCACTTCGTGGTTCCCTCTCCTGCTGCCATAGGTTGACATCTGGAGTAGACCTACGCCGTGCTCCTTCAGGTAGACGCCTGCCGGGCTGTCAACGAGTATGGTCCCTGCCGGGGAGATGTGGTCGGTGGTGACCTTGTCCTCGAGGACGGCGAGGACACGAGCACCAGCTATGTCCTTCTTCGAAGACTCTGACATCGACGCCTCGAACCATGGAGGGTTCCTGACATATGTGGAGGCGTCTTCCCAGTGGTAGACCACGTCATCAAAGGAGGTCAGCTTCTCCCAGCGCGAGTCACCTTTCATTGCGTCGGCGTACCGTTTCGCGTAGAGGGAGGGGGAGAGCGAGGCCTGCACGGTCTTCTTTACCTCGTCGAGAGTCGGCCAGAGGTCCCTCAGAAAGAGGGACCTGCCGTCCTTTCCCTTGCCGAGAGGGGTGGACGCGAAGTCGAAGTCTATTCTGCCAGCGAGAGCGTAGGCGACCACAAGCATTGGAGACATCAGGAAGGCACCCTTTACCAGCGGGTGGATCCTCCCGTCGAAGTTTCTGTTCCCGGAAAGCACCGCCACTGCGTAGAGGTCCTTTTCTTTGATGGTTTTCTCGATCTCTGGCGTCAGGGGGCCGGAGTTGCCGATGCAAGTACCGCAACCGTAGCCGACCAAAAAGAAGCCAAGACTGTCAAGATATAGAAGGAGCCGCGAGTTCTCGAGATAGTCCGTGACGACTGTGGAACCGGGGGCCAGGCTGGGCTTGACCCAGGGCTTGACCGTTAGCCCAGCTTCAACTGCCCGTTTCGCAATCAGGCCCGCCCCCACCATTACCGAAGGGTTCGAAGTGTTGGTGCAGCTTGTGATTGCGGCGATCACCACCGATCCATCTGTCAGCCCTGGGCGGATAGGACCATTTTCTTCGAGCATAAGCTGGCTGCGCTCCGCCATCGACGAGCTAACTCCCGCCGGAGAAGCCTTCCTCTGGTCGAGCATCGAGCGCGCGAAGGCAGGCACCGAAACCAACGAGTGCCTCTCCTCGGGATTCCTTGGGCCAGCGATGGAAGGTTCGATCTTGTCAAGCTCCATGTGGATGACTTCCGAGTAGTGCGGTTCGATGTCGGAGACGAAGAACCCGAATCTCCTTGCGTAGTTCGAGACCAATTCGATGTGAGCTCTCCGCCTTGCCGTTCCTGCCAGGTAGGCGAGGGTTGCGTCGTCAACGGGGAAGAAGCCAGCCGTGGCACCGTACTCAGGGGACATGTTGCCAATCGTAGCCCTGTCAGGAACCGAGAGCTGACCGTAGCCTTCGCCGAAGTACTCGACGAAAGCCCCCACCACGTTCTTCTCTCTGAGTCTCTCTGTTACGGCGAGCACTAGGTCGGTTGGGGTGACCCCCTCGCGCAGGCTTCCCGTGAACTTGACGCCAAAGACCTTGGGGATGGGCATGTGGTAGGGTTCCCCTAGCATGACCGCCTCTGCCTCTATGCCGCCGACCCCCCACCCCAACACGCCGAGGCCGTTGACCATCGTAGTGTGGGAATCGGTTCCTACGAGCGTGTCAGGGAAGGCCTCCCCTTCCCTCGTTGTGACCACCTGCGACAGGTACTCCAGGTTGAACTGGTGGCAGATGCCCTTGCCGGGAGGGAAAACCCGCATGCCCTTGAACGCGGACTGGGCCCACTTCAGGAGCGAGTAGCGCTCCGAGTTTCTTTCGTACTCCTTCTCGAGATTCACGGCGAATGCCAAGTCGTTCCCCCAGGCGTCGACTTGGATTGAATGATCGATCACGAGATCCACCGGGACCTTGGAGTCTATCGTGGTTGTCTGTAGGCCGTTCTTTCTCGCGGCGTCTCTCATGGCGGCCAGATCGACAACGAGTGGGACGCCTGTGTAATCCTGCAGCAGGACCCTCTGGGGCATGAAGGGGGTCTCAGAGTCTATCGACTTCGGCCACTGGGCGAGACCATGGGCGGCCTCCAGCGCGCCGGGAAGACGCCCTGAATGGCGGACGGCATTCTCCAGGAGGACCCGTATCGAATAGGGGAGCCTTTCGATGTCATACCCCATGTCATTCAGCTTCAGGATGTTGTAGGCGGTGGCCTTTCCCGAAGGGGTCTCGATGGTGTCGTTGATGCTGTCGAATCTTTCAAGAGTCATGAATGGGGAACCCCCATCCGAGGCTGCCGATATTTGAAGATAGATTTCTGCGGTTCTGGATACTTCGCGGTTGTCATGCGAGTTTTTCTCCTTGGATACTTTCGGTTGCCGAAGTTCTATTTTCTAGGTGGTGCCAGCCGTCTCCTTCCGAGCATGGCGAGAATGGTGAGAGCTGCCCCAGCAAGAAGGAAGAAAGCCCCGACTGCTGGACTCTGAGGAATGTAGGTGTTCCCACCATTGGCGTAGAATTGGATTCCGGTGAGTATGAGGATAAGGCCGAAAATGATGATGCCAACTCCAAAGACCAAGAGCTTAACCCGATTGAATCCAATGCTCTCCATTACTCCGATTGATTCCGTGTCGCGTTCTGAATGAGCATGAGCCATTTGTCCTGACCCTCTACTCTGATGCCCGCCCTTCGGATGGGGTCGCCCCGTTTAACCCCTCGTGGGCCTCACGAAGTTGGTGTAGACTTGAAGCCCTGTTAGAATGGAAGTATCAGTGCGCTTGACCCCTCGCATGACTTTGTCACTGCTTATGATTTCTCCGTTCATCGCGCACGCGTCAACAGAAAAGTATCCAGGAGGTAATGGTGCAATCTTACCGAATAGTATCCAGAGGCAGTTCTGCTAGTCAGGTTCATGGCCGAACCTCTCCGCTTCCTCAGGCCCTCCCTCCGCTCTCCTTCCGCGCAGAAGCGAGGGAATGATGGCCGCGGTGTTAATCGCTGTCAGGACCAGGAAGAGGTTGTCCAGAGCACCGGAGAATCTTGCTGCATCAGCGCTGATGGTATTGAGGGCCCCCTCGGAGGTGATGATTTGAGTTATCAGTCCATATGGGAGATAGAATGTCAGGACGAGGATGACGATGTTGAAGCTGAGGACGAACCCGATGTTGAAGAACGTTGCCCTGAACCCCGATGCCACGCCCCTGCGGTGAGCGGGCACCGATCCCATGGCCGAACTCATGTTCGGCGAATTGAAGAGGCCCATCCCCGCTCCCCCTAGCACCAAGAAGCCCAGGAGCGTCGTGTACGGAGTGCCTGGAACAAGGGTCGACATCGCAAGCAGCGACGCGCTGAACACAGCAAGCCCTGCAGTGGCGAAGGGGCGTGCGCCGTACCTGTCGGAGAGCCTCCCGCTCAAGGGGGCGAGGAGAAGCATGGCCACGTCGAACGGGACGATGGATATTCCCGCCTGCAGCGGGCTGTAACCCTTCACGAGCTGGAGATACAGGCTGATCAGCAGCAAGAAAGCGCCCCACGCCATGGAGTTGATCATTTGCGCTGTCACGGCGCCCGTGAATTCTCGTATGCGCAGGAGGCTGAGGTCGAGCAGTGGGGCCACGCGCCTCCGCTCGACCCAGACAAATAAGACGAGGCTTGCCGCGGAGACCAACCCCAGGGCGACCGTCAGATAGGATTCCCCGATCCCGTAGGCTGCCGTTGTTAGGGAAAGAAGGAGCGAGGTGATGAATCCGGTGAATGTGAAGAAGCCCGGCCAATCCATGGGCGCCCTGCGCTCTGGTTGATTCTGCTCGTGGAGTCGGACGTGTGCCCAGAGCGTCCCGAAAATGCCTACGGGTATGTTCACGTAGAAGAGGAACCTCCAGTCAAGGAAGGCCAGGATGAGGCCGCTGAGAGTCAGGCCGAACATGGAACCCGCCCTGAAGGCAACGGAATTGATCCCGAGGGCGGTGCCAAGCTCCCCCCTGGGGAAAGCGTCCGTGATGATGGCTGCGCTGTTTGAGAAGAGCGCGGCAGAACCGAGCCCCTGGAAAATCCTCGACGCTATGAAGAAGTTGGGGGACGGGGACAGGGAGGTGAGCAGGGAGCCCACCGTGAAGATTGCGAAGCCGATATTGTAGATCTTCACTCGGCCATACATGTCGCTGACCCTGCCGAGGAAGAGAAGAGCCACCGTGCTCCCTATGGTGTATGCCTGTGTGAACCAGATGGCCTGCTCCGCGTCCGCCCTGAGCGATGCGGCTACGGTGGGGAGCCCGATGACGACGATCCTGCTGTCAATGCCTGACATCAGAACGCCCACTGTTGTTACGGTCAACACTGTCCACTTGTACTGCAAATCACAAGGCCCCTCAGTGATCGATTCTACACTCAGCCCAGGCCAAGCCGTGTTAAGCATTGCTCGACTGGTCGCTAAATACTGCCTCAAGATAGCTTGTCGATGGACGCAAGATCCGCTGGCGTCTCGGACCTGTCTAGGGCATACCTAGCCTCGTTCTCCGCCGGGGATTTCCATGTCTATATGCATGGAAGGAAGGTCAGGATTGAAGCGTCGACGACGCATCCTGCCCAAATCGAACTCGTCTCGTCTGTATTCGAGAGACATGCACACAGAATAATGTATCCAATCAGAACGCCGCATGGATTCGGGTGGAGGATGGTATATGACGTCGGCAAGGAGTTCGTCTTTCTGCTTGATTCTAGAAGCCTAACTTACGAGGCGCTAGGGAAATCTAGGACATTCTACTTTGCAATTTCGGGGCTTATTGATTCAGAAGGTCACATAGGTGTAACATCGGACAGCGAGTATCCCACTCCAATCATCATCATAAGCAACAGTGACCTGTATCTCATATGTTTGGTGTTGCGATTGCTGGAACAAAGAGGGTATCGAGCATCGATACAGACCAAGACCTTCAAGGATGGAACTAAATGCCATGAATTGCGTCTAGGGGGACGATCTGCGATTCGACTTTTGAAGAGAGTCCACATCCATCACCGTGAGAAAAGAGAAGCATTGGAGATAATTCTTGCCAACCAAAATGATTTGCCAAGGGCAAGATGGGAATATCTGAAGTTGAGAAAGAGGATTAGAGAAGAGCGCGATGCCTGTGCTGAATCTGCGAAAATTGCCTTCCAGAACCGAGGTGAGCGGAAGCTTCAGAAGAGGTTTGCCTATGAGGAAATCTCAAAGTCTGCCAAATCCATGCATGAACAGGGGTTGAGGATTTCAAAGATAGCGATAGCTTTAGGGAAGTCCGAAAGAACAATCTACAGGTATCTAGGGAGAAGATTAGATGGCGAAGGAACCTCACCCGAAGCCCAATAGGCTGGCAAGAGAGAAGAGTCCATATCTTCTCAAACACTCACTGAATCCAGTAGACTGGTTCAGCTGGGGACGGGAAGCTTTCATCAAAGCTAAGAACGACAACAAACCAATCTTCCTTAGCATAGGCTACTCGACCTGCCATTGGTGCTCTGTGATGGAGAGGGAGTCATTCGAAGACCCAAAGGTAGCCGCGTTCATCAACAAGAACTTCATCCCCATCAAGGTCGACAGAGAGGAAAGGCCCGAGGTGGACGCCTACTACATGGGGGCGGTGCAGGCGATGACGGGGGGAGGAGGGTGGCCACTCAGCGTGTTCCTTACGCCTGATCTGAAGCCTTTCTACGGCGGCACTTACTACCCTCCGACCCCCCGCTACGGAATGCCCAGCTTCATGCAGGTCCTCGAGTTCGTCGCCAACCTTTGGAAAGAGAAGCGGGACGAGGTCACTTCTAACACCCAGCAGGTGCTCAAAGCAATGGCTCCTCCTACGTCTGAGGAAATGGGGGAGCTGGGGAAAGAGGTCATGGACGAAGGATACTCGACCTTGGTTTCGTCCTTCGATGCGGAGCATGGCGGCTTCGGGAGGGCACCGAAGTTTCCTCTGCCCGGTACGCTCGGGTTCCTTCTCAGGTATCAGCGGCGCACGGGGAAGGAACTCGCCCTCAGGGCGGTCCTGAAGACTCTCGACGAGATGATGGCCGGGGGCATACGGGACCACGTCGGCGGGGGGTTCCACAGGTACTCGACGGACAGGGTATGGCTGGTGCCGCACTTCGAGAAGATGCTATACGATAACGCGCTACTGGCGAAGGTCTACGCCGAGGCATATCAGGTCACACGAAAGGAGGAGTACGCCGATGTCGTCAGGGACACGCTACGCTGGATCCGGAGCGAGATGAAGGATGGTGGAGGTGGGTTCTACTCCGCCCAGGACGCGGACACGGTCGACGGCGAGGGGACCTACTATACCTGGACCCCGGAAGAGGTGGAGAAAGCGGCAGGGGGGAGTGCGGGAGCCGTATTCTGTCGTCTCTACGGCGTCACCAGGACCGGGAACTTTGACGGGCGGACGATTCTGCACCTAGAGCCAGGCTCCTCGCCAACGGCGGAAGAGAGGGAGGACGCGGCAAAGGCAAGGGACGACCTCTACCGGGCGAGGATCCGACGCCCCAGGCCGGCCACGGACACCAAAGTCCTAACCTCATGGAACGGGCTTGCCATCTCCGCCCTCGCCTTCGCCAGCGTCGTGCTTGACGAACAGGGGTTTGCGGAGGACGCCGCCGGGGCCGCGAGTTTCGTGCTGGACAAGCTGAGCACTGAAGGGAGGCTTCTGAGGAGGTACGCGGGAGGCGAGGCGGCCCTCCTAGGCACCCTCGAGGACTACGCCTTCTTTGTTCAGGGGCTGCTTGACCTGTTCGAGGCCACCTCCGACCCGAGGTGGCTCGAAGAAGCAATCAAGCTGACGAACGTGATGGTCGACGAGTACGAAGACGGGGGAGGGGGAGGGTTCTACCTCACCGTCTTGGCTGAGCCTGTTCGGCTCAAGGAGAGTTACGACGGACCGACGCCGTCTGGAAACTCGGTCGCGGCTCTCAACCTGATTCGCCTGTCGGAGCTCACGGGAAACGAAAGATTCAGAGAGTCGGCAGAACGGACACTGAAGGCGTTCGCTGGTGAAGTCAAAAGGCAACCTTCGGCCCATGCGGTGATGCTCCAAGGTCTAGACTTGATCATCAACGGTTCCAGGGAGATAGTGATCAGCGCTCCCGCTGCGAAGGCGGCAGATGAGATGAGAGCAGAGGTTTACAGGACGTTCATCCCTGACAAGGTGGTGCTTGCAGCGACTCCCAAGAGCTACGGACGACTATCAAAAGTTAGCACCCTGCTGGAAGGGCGCGAACCCCTATCGAAGGCAAGAGCGTTCGTCTGTCAGAAATTCGCCTGCAAGCTCCCCGCCGATTCCGTCGAGGAACTCCGCGACCAGCTCGCCGGGTGACGGGACTACTGTTTTAACGCCCCCAGGCTGACGCAGGTTCGGCGCCAGACATGTGGGAAATCAGAGGGCTCTTTGGGAACGAGTACGCTATGGAGCAGGCCATCGAGGAACTGAAGAAGCACCAAGGGTACCAGTGGACCGTCCTCGACAGGAGGAACATCTCGATCAGGTTCGAAAGGAGGGACGCGGAGACCGAGGAGCTCGTAAAGCGGACTTTGGAGATGTATCACGGCTTCGCCGAGCACGAAGGTCCCCTTGGAGAGTACGACCGCAAGCAGCGCGAAGCGCGTGAAAAGAAGCTCAGGAGCGAAGAGAAGAAGAAGCGCGCCAAGCAGTAGGCACAGGTCAACTAACGGTAGGCAGAGTAGACGCTGGGGTACTCCGATATGAGGGCAAGGTTAAGCTCGAGGACGTTTACGTAGGGATCACCTGCAAGGAAAAGCGTGTACTCCACGTGGGCATCCACAATTTCTGTCAGTGCGCTGGCTGATATGCCCGTCGCGTTGGAAATTCCCGGTATCTGTTTTTTCGCGTCCTGGAGAGGTATGTCGGGGTCCACCAGGGAGGCAGACGCATTGAGAGGGTTGCTCTCGTTCCTGGCGTGGAAGAAGATGGGGAGCGAGAATCCGTTGTCTATGTAGTATGAACCGACGGTCCTGTTGCCGACCTGTACAAGGCTTCCATTGGCCTGGTACGGGAAAGCCACCTGCGCGATGCCCGTGATTACGAGGGGGAACAGCAGGCCGCAGATGACCATGGACATGATTGCAATCGCTATCACAGGCCGGTAGGGGCTTCCTTTCTTTGGTTCTGAGGGCAAATCAGTACCTCCTAGAGCGCTCCTATCAGCAGGTCGATGAGCTTAATCCCGACAAAGGGGACGATGACCCCGCCGACCCCGTAAACGAGGACGTTCTTGATGAATAGCGTCATGGTGTCGGAGGGCTTGAAAGCCACCCCCCGCATCGCCAGAGGAATGAGCATGGGGATTATGACGGCGTTGAAGATGAGGGCGGACAGCACAGCCGTTTGGAGGCCGAGCCCAAGGATGTTCAGCGACTGAAGCGCATGGGCGAAGGGGGTCGCTGCGAACATTACAGGGAGGATGGCGAAGTACTTCGCGACGTCGTTCGATATGCTGAAGGCTGTGACCGCTCCCCTGGTCATTAGAAGCTGCTTCCCGAGTAGCACCACGTCGATTATCTTGGCTGGGTTCGACTCGAGGTCGACCATGTTTGCTGCCTCCTTGGCGGCCTCTGTTCCTGAGTTCATCGCGAGACCGACGTCCGCCACCGCGAGCGCAGGTGCGTCGTTAGTCCCGTCCCCAATCATCGAGACTATCCTGGTTTGGGCCTGCTCCTTCCGAACGATACCGTACTTGTCCTCCGGCTTCGCCTGAGGAATGAACTCGTCGATGCCAACTTCAGCCGCGATGCTCTTGGCGGTCAATGGCTGGTCTCCGGTTATCATTACCGGCCTGATCCCCATGGCCTTGACCGCCTGAATCTTCTCCTTTGTCCCCGCCTTCAGGATGTCCTTCAGCCTGATCACGCCTATCACCCTGTGGTCGCGTGCCACCGCCATGGGGGTGTCCCCCTGGCCTGAGATGCCTTCCACTGCCCTGGAGTAGCCGTCAGGCACGCTGAATCCGGCCCTGACCATCGAGTCCGGCGCCCCCTTGATGATCTCCGTCTCGTCCGGGGAGAGGTGCATACCCCCCTCGCTTTCTTCCTCGAGGAAGAATTTCCTGCGAACCCTGGCGCGTCCCCCCTTCGGCAAGATGAAGCTGGATCCGCGGCGGAGCATCACCCCGCTGGTCCGCGTGTTCGCTGAGAACTCGTAGATTTCCGAAAGGCTCAGTGCGTTCAATTCCCTCGGGACATACCCCTTCTCGTAGGCGAGCCTTATCACGCTCCGCCCCTCGGGGGTGTCGTCGTACCACGACGAAAGGAAGGCTGCTTCTCCCAATTCCCTCTCTGTGTGCCCTTCGAACGGGATCAATTCCACCGCCTGCCTGTTGCCAACGGTGATCGTGCCTGTCTTGTCGAGAAGGATGACGTCTGTGTCTCCGGCTGTCTCGATCGCCTTTCCAGACTTGGCGACGACTTTCCTTTCGTACAACCGCGTGATCCCCGAGAGCCCGATGGCGGGGAGCAAAGCGCCGATGGTGGTTGGGAGCAGGCATACATAGAGCGCTATCAGGACCGAGAGGTCCGCACCAAGGCCGAGCGTTACCGAAAGACCAAGCATCGTCACAATGAGGATGGTGAATATTGCCGACAGGCCGAAGAGGACCATCGTAATTGCCACCTCGTTGGGGGTCTTCGGCCGCTTCGAAGCCTCCACCATTCTCACCATCTGGTCCAGGTAGCTCTCCCCGGGATTCACCACTATGCGGGCGGTCATGGTGTCGCTGACGACCTTAGACCCCCCGATCAGGCTGTCACCGGGCGCCTTCCTTACCGGAGCGGACTCCCCCGTGACGAGCGATTCGTCGACCATCGCTATCCCTTCGAGAACCTCGGCGTCGATTGGGATGAGGTCGTTCTTTTCCAGGAGAATCAGGTCCCCCTTGACCAGCTGCTTCGATGTCGAGAGAACCACGCGTCTCTCCCAACCCTCGGTGACGACCTTCTTGCAGGGCACTTCAGTCTCGAGTTGCTTCAGGCTGCTCGCGGTATTCTTCGCCTGCTGCTCCGCGAGTGAGTCCGAAAGGGTGCTGAACCAGACTGTGATGAGGAGTATTGCCGCGACCTCGACATAGAACACGCGGTCGGCCGGCGTGGCCACTCCCACGAAAGCGTAGGGATCGATGGCCATGGCGGCCACGATGAAGAAGGTGAGCTCTACGATGAGCATCACGGGGTTCGCAAGCAGGGAGACGGGACTCAGCCTGACTACGGAGTCGACGAGTGTCTTCCGGTTGAGGAGTGAGGGCCTTCGCGGGAGCCTCACCCGACCTAGCACCCTGCCCAGTCCCTGGGTCATACTAGCCAAGGAAGTTCACCATGCCCTGGAAAAGGGCTAGAAGAGGGCCGAGTATCAGGAATGGGAAGAAAGTGAGGACAACGAGGAGAAGTATGGCCCCGATGAGGACCACGGAGAAAGTGTTACTGTCAGTCTTCAGGGATGGCTCGCTGCTTCTCTTTCGACCGATCATGGACCCCGAGAGGGCGAGCAGAATAGCTATGGGACCGTATCGCCCGACGAAAATGACCGCTGCCGTGGCGACGTTGAAGAACGGGGTGTTCGCCGCAGTTCCCAGGAAGTCAGATCCGTTGTTTGCAGCCGAACTCGTGAACTCGTAGAGGACTTGGGTGAAGCCCACCGAGCTGGGAAGGTTACTGAAGCCAGAGATGGCGTCCACTGCGTTGGTGGCGTAGGCAAGGACGGTCGGAACCAGGATGATGATAGGATGAATGAGGAAGGCCACCATGACCAGCTTGACGTCTCTGGCGTTGATTTTCACCCCGAGGTATTCCGGCGTCCGCCCCGTCATGAGGCCGACTACGAACACAGTGATGATGACGTACATGACCATGTACATCACTCCCACCCCCTTTCCGCCGGGCGTTGCCTGGATCAGCATTCCCATGAATGCGGAGAAGATTCCGAGGGGGTGTATGCCTGAGAGTGAAGCGTTGACAGAACCGGTGGTTACGGCGGTGGTGACGACCGTCCAGAAGGTCGAGAAGAATCCTCCAAACCGAGTTTCCAGCCCTGGGCCAACCGTGGGAAGGCTAGGGATGAAAGCGATGATGAGGTCGATGGCGAAAAGACCGTAGGTCGCGATGAGTATCGGCCTTGTCTCCTTCAACTTCCCAAGCAGCCGGCCGAAGACGAAGACCAAAGCAGTGGGAAGGAGGAGCATCAGATAGAGCTCGATGACGTCTGTGGCGGGACTCGGATTCTGCAATGGGTAGGCGGAATTCGCCCCGAAGTATCCGCCCCCGTTGGTGCCAAGCTGCATTACCGAGACGAGCGAAGCAACAGGGCCCGCGTAGACAACTTGAGAGGCGCCTTCTATCGTCTTGTATGTGTTGTACCCATCGAGGGTCTGTGGGACCCCCAGGGCCACCAGGACAACGGCTGCTATGAAACACAGGGGAAGCATGACGCGTGTCAGAGTGCGGACAAAATCGACGTAGAAGTTCCCCATGTGGGTTGAGCCGACGCGGAGGCCCCGCACGAATGCAACAAGAGCGCAGACCCCGGTCGCAGCCGAGGTGAACTGGAGGAACTGGATGGCGCCCATCTGGGAGAGGTAGGAGAGGCTGAGCTCCCCTGCGTAGTGCTGAAGATTGGTGTTCGTCGCGAACGAGACCACGGTGTTGAGGGAAAGGTCCCAGCTCAGACCAGGGTATCCTTGGGGGTTGAGAGGGAGGCTTCCCTGGAAGGTGAGGATAAGGAAAGCAATCGCCATCTGGGCGATGTTCACGAACAGAGCTGCAAGGAAGTACTGCTTCCACCCCATGGTGATGCTTGTGTCCACGCCCGTGAGGCGGAAGATCCACTTCTCCACTGGGTCGAGGAACCTGTCTAGCTTGGTGGATTCGCCGTTGTAGACTCGTACTATGTATGGCGCCAGGTAGTTACCCGACACGAGGGCGGCGCCGAGTATCGCGATAACCGTGGTAGCCTGGAGTACATCGATCAACTATCTCAGAATCCATTTCGTCTCCAGTACCTCTCGATTCAATAGTTTCCGTGCCGGACCTAACGCGGCTTCGAGTCGCCGTTGAAACGCGGGCCCTTGTGCGTGTGAAGCACTATGGCGCTCACGGTGCTCTTGACACCGTGTATCTTGAGAATCTTGTTCTTTAGGGTGTCCCGGAACTCCTCAATATCAGCAGCCGAAACAAGCGTCACTATGTCGAACTCGCCGGTCACTTCGTAGAGCTCTTCGACGTTCGGGAGCTTACTTAGCGCCTCGACTACCTCGTCCATCGTGGGAGAATCCACGAAGATGTCCACGAAAGCTAGCAGTCGAACCAAGCGACATTACCGACGAATCGGCGCCCTTCCGGTCGGGGATATATACGTTGCGAGAATCCATCACGGATTTTCTTTCTCATGGCTTGCCACGGATAAATAACGAGCGTGTAGTGGGCGGCTCTGGATGGAGCCTCTCATCTGGATATTGGCCGTTGTGTTTGCGGTCTCCTTCCTTTCGAATGTGTCCCCGTTCGTGGGTGCCTCCTACACGTTGCTGGCGACCCTCTACCTCACGCTCATCGGACCAACCCCGCTGAA